>RRZT010863550.1_pt1 | contig 23459 bp, 24 predicted proteins | sample 2165551 | NCBI WGS metagenome assembly RRZT01 (sample SAMN10456910, study PRJNA506462) | wastewater metagenome | biome: wastewater; feature: sludge; material: wastewater sludge; isolation source: wastewater sludge with Escherichia coli K12::gfp cells carrying plasmid... | place: USA: Moscow, Idaho... | reverse complement strand
GGTTGCCGCCGGAGTGGCATGCGTGACGCGGGTGCTGGTGACGACGCCGGTGCCCCAGCTTTTCGCTTTGGCCAGTTCCAGCAGGGTGGTGGCAGCGCTGCCTTTGCTGGTGCTGCAATCGTCTTCCTGCGTCGCTTCGGCGTTCATGGAGATCACGCCATTATTGCTTTTGACGCCGGTCATATAGGCCGACATGGAGGGCGCAGAATCGGTGACTTGCGAATCGTTGGAGTAGGTTTTGATAAAGGCGCTTTCCGGCAGCGTGTCGATCGTGGTGGTGCCATCTTCGCCCACCGAATAAATGCGGGACGCCGTTAACGTGGTAATTCCCATGCCATCGCCGAGAAAGAACAGGACATGCTTGGGTGTGGTTACTTCGGTGGTCGTGTCATTGGAGCTGCTATCGCTGTTGCAACCGGTAATAAAACAACCGGCAGTCAGAAATGCAGCCAGATAAGTCATTCTATTCATCGTTATAAGCCCGTTATGAAGATGTATCGGGAAAGTAACTACTTCTGATGACGGTTTGGTTTCAGATTTATGAGGTTTTAGCGATCGTGTCTTGTTTGCGCATATTCCACCGGCAAGGATGTCGGAAACGGATAGATTATTCGTTTTGCACCACTTCCATTTTCCGGCTGATGGCGTTATAACCGCGGCGTTGTAACTACCGGAGTGTGACGTGAATCCCGTTTTAACCAGTATGCTGTTACTAATGTGCAGTAACGTATTTATGACCTTCGCCTGGTATGGTCATCTGAAAGACATGAGCAGCAAGCCGTGGATCATCGCGGCCATCGTGAGCTGGGGCATTGCGCTGTTTGAATATATGCTGCAGGTGCCGGCGAACCGCATCGGCCATACCGCACTGAGTGTCGGTCAGCTGAAAATCATGCAGGAAGTGATCGCACTGGGTATTTTCGTACCATTTTCAGTGTTTTATCTGAAAGAAGAGATCAAGCTCGACTATCTCTGGGCTGCACTCTGCATGCTGGGCGCCGTGTTCTTCATCTTCCGTGAAAAGATCATGGCGGCGATCTGATTATCTCAGCTGTCGGCTTAACTCCCTGATTTTACGGCGCGCGGTACTCACTGCTGCGCCGGCGTAACGGGCTGCCAGATAGGTCTCCGTGATTTGTTGCATGATGTCACCGGCCGGATGTCCGGCTTGTTGCAGGCGTTGCAATAACGCCGACGGCGTTTCTCCCGGCTCCCGGTTGATGCCCTGTTTTTCCAGCCGACGACAGGCCTGCAGGTAGGCCTGCAGCAGCGGATCGGTTTTTAAGCGGTTTCTCGCCAGCCAGTTGATCCCCAGCGCCAGCCCGATCACCATAATCATGCCACCGGTCATGGCGAAGACCCGTCCCCACAGGCGGCTGCCAAACAGCGCCTGCAGCAGTTTTTCCTGCGACTGGTTGTTGTAGTTCAGTACCCAGGAAGTCCAGCGATAATCGATATCGGCCAGGAAGGCATGCAGTTCAGCAATCAGCAGCAGGTGCCGGTAACTAGCAAGGCTGAACGGGTCGCGCAGCCGGGTTTCTCCGGCCGGCAGGATCTCATCAATACTGCGGCTGGCCCGCTCGGGCGCCACCATCAGCGTCGGATCAAAACGCTGCCAGCGGTTATCCAGCCAGACTTCCGTCCAGGCATGCGCATCAAACTGATACAGGCTCAGATAATTGCCAGCGGCATGATATTCCCCGCCCAGATAACCGGTCACCATGCGGGCCGGAATCCCCGCCGCCCGCAGCAGGAAGGTAAAGCTGCTGGCAAAATGGGCACAGAAGCCGCGGCGACTGCCGAACAGGAAGTCATCGATCTGATCATCGCCCTGCAGCAGGGGCGGTTCCAGCGTGTAACTGAAGCCATGGCTGGCAAAATAGTGCATCGCGGCCCGGGCAAACTCACGATCGTCACGATGTTGCAGGCGCAGTTCGGTCGCGAGCAGATGTGTCTGCGGGTTGAGACTGGCGGGTAACTGCAGGTTAATTTGTCGCTGCTGGTTCGTTATGGCGGTTTGCGGTGCGGTCTGCGGGAAATAGGTCAGCGGAAACAACTGTTTTTGCTGTAAGGGCTTTGCGGCATACAGCGTCATGCCCGGCGTCAGCAAGACTTCCGCTGAATCAGGCCGTGAGAAATCCAGACTATACAGCCAGTGCTGCTGCGTGGGTTCGGCGATAATACGGTAGGTCGTGGCCGGACCCGTCCAGTTGATCCGGTTTTTCAGCGGGGTGGACGCGGTAAACGGGTTGGCCTGCCGCTGCTGCCACTGCTGCTGTACGGGATGAACCCGCCAGGTTTTGCCATCAAATTCTTCATGCACCAGCGCCCGCCAGTAACGTTCGGTCGGCGCAGGCAGTGTGCCGTCAAAGCTGGCGCGGAATGCCAGCGCACTGGAGCGGGAGAGCCGGGCGATATCGCCGGGAGTCACTTCGTCATTCAGGCCGGTAGTGGCACTTTTGATGTCCGGCAGCCGCCACAACGGCCCGGCATGCGGGATCAGCAGGAATAACAGCGCCATCAGAGGCAGACTCTGCAGCAGCAGACGCAACCCCAGCTGCCACTGTGCGCGGTAACTGTTGGTCTGATAAATCGACACCAGCGCAATACCGTTAATGGCCGCAACCAGCAGCAGATAGAGGGTGAATGCCAGCCCCTGATGATAGATAAATGCCAGCGCGGTCAGAAAATAGAGTGATAACACATGCAGGCTCAGATGCCGGCGGCTGGTAAATTCGAGAAACTTCAGTGTACAGCCCAGCACCAGCAGATTAAACATCGCCGGCAGAAAACCCTCACCGCGCCAGAGGTAGGCAATAAATCCCATGCCGAGCAGGGCTAGCAGATTTTTGAACAGGGCGGCTGGTGGCTTCAGGCGGTTGCGGGCAATGGCGTAACGCCAGCCGATAGTGAGCAACGCACAGCCATAAATCGCCGGATGCAGTTCGCCGTACAGCGGCAGCACCATCAGCAGATAGCTCAGACTGAGCCAGTTCAGGGTTTGTGGCCCGAGGGTGACCGACAGGTTTTCAGTTGTTTTCATAGAGTGCCAGCGCCGTCAGACAAGCCGTTTGATGCATACTGCCTTCGCCCGGCGGAATACTCTGCTGACCGAGCAGTAAACCGTAGCGGACGCCCTGCTGTTCCAGCGTCTGTACCTGGTAGCAGAGCCGGGAAAGCCGTTCTTCCAGCGCATTGCCGGGGGTTTTATGCAGTTCCAGCCAGCACTGGGCGGGGAGCGGAGTCATAAATTCCTTGCTGACCATGCCACGGCCCTGCGCGACCTGTTTCCAGGCAATCTGGCTGAGCGATTCGCCCGGACGATAGGGGCGGACGCCCTGCATTTCATCCATCCCGGCAGCCTGATGCGGTGATGCCGTAGCATCCGAATCAGCCGACAGCTGTTCATCCGACTGTAGCTGAATATCACACAGCAGGGGTTGCGGATAGAGCAGCCCGGTTTGCCGCAGATCGAGCTGGCTCCAGCACTCCAGCAGACCGAGCGGCCAGTGGCTGGAGATGCGCAGCCGCCCCGGCCGCAACCAGCCACGCTGCGAGGTGACAAAGGTAACCCCCGCCTGTTCGCGGTTTTGCAGCTCCGGCAGATGTTCACCCAGACCGCCGCTGGCACTGAGTTGCAGATCGTAGCGGGGGCGGTCGGTCTGCAGTTGTACGGCAAAACGCAGCGATTGTCCGGCATACCCGGTGGGTGAGGTCACCGCTTCGGCGATCAGGCCGTTTAAATTCTGATGACAGTGAAAAATGGAGATCACAAACAGACTGAACAGCAGATAAGCCAGAGCCAGCACCAGATTATTTTCATAGTTGGAGCCGAGCAGAAAAATGGCCGCGGTCAGGCAGAGATAGATCCAGCCGGTGCGGCTGGGAAAGATAAACAGATTATGCCGATCGAGACGTACCTGACTGGCCGGTGGTATCCGTCTATCCAGCCAGTCGGCTATCCGCTGCTGCCACCGCTGCCGCAGTTTCTGCAGAGGATTCATCGTACCGGATCCACCCGTTCCAGCAGTGCGCGGCTGAAGCTATTACGGTTGCCCATCGCACTGCTGTAGCCGTTGCGCAGCCGGTGTTCCGCGACCGGGGCAAAAATCGCCTGAATGTCATCCGGCAACAGATAATCCCGTCCGGCCATATAAGCCCAGACCCTGGCGGCACTGAGCAGTGCCTGACTGGCGCGCGGCGACAGGGCGTGCGGCGTGATAGCACCATAGCGACTTTCATGCACCAGACTGAGCAGATAATCCAGTGCGGCATCGGCGACCTTGACCTGCGCGGCCTGCCGCTGCATCAGCTGCAAATGCTGGCTGTCCAGCAGGGGGGCAACCGTCACGGTACCGGTTTGCAGCAACATGCGCTTTTCGGTGGCTTTATCCGGATAACCCAGTTCGATGCGCATCAGGAAACGATCGAGCTGCGATTCCGGTAACGGATAAGTACCGGCCTGATCCTGCGGGTTTTGCGTGGCAATCACGAAGAACGGTTCCGGCAGTGCCCGGGTTTCGCCGTCGATACTGACCTGTCGCTCGGCCATCGCTTCCAGCAGGGCGCTCTGCGTGCGCGGGCTGCCGCGGTTGATCTCGTCGGCCAGCAGCACCTGGGTAAACACCGGGCCGGGGTGGAAGACGAACTCTTTCTGTTGTTCAAACACCGAGACCCCCAGCAGATCGGCCGGCAGCATATCCGAGGTAAACTGTACCCGCTGATACTGCAGTCCCATCACGGTCGCCAGTGCGTGCGCCAGCGTGGTTTTCCCCATGCCGGGCAGATCTTCAATCAGCAGATGACCTTTGGCCAGCAGACAGCAGACGGCCAGCCGGATCTCCTCTTCCTTGCCCAGAATCACCCGGTTCAGTTCAGTTAAAATCGCTTGAATACGCTGTTGCACAAAATACTCCATTAACGGGCAATGACCGGCTGCTTGTAAGTATAGGGGCCGGTTCAGTAAGCATATAGAGGGATTGGTTTTGGCTCAAATGAAGATAATTTTTTGCGCGGCAGGTGATGACAACCGGCTGACGCTGAAGTTATTGCATTTAAAGCGGACAAAAAGCGGTTTTACCCTTCTCCTGTGCCGATCTTGCAGCGATAATCCACGCCTTAGGACTGATGCTGTCGGGTCAGTGGTGTTAAACCTCATTATTCAGAAACAATTATGCTGTCATTCCTTCCTGGTTTTATCTTGTTGCCGCTCAGTATCGCGCTGGTGATCCTGAATACGGCGCTGGTCTCATTTTTGATTGGCATACAAGCATTGCTGAAACTGCTGATCCCGGTTGCGGTGATTAATCATTATCTGACCCGTGGCTGCAACTTCATCATGTACGGCTGGTTGTGCGGCAACGCGCTGATGTTACGGCTGGTCAATAAAGTTGAATGGGAAGTGCATGACTCGACCAACCTGAACCGTCAGGGCTGGCATATGGTGATCTGCAATCATCAGAGCTGGGCGGATATCGTGCTGGTCGGTGATATTTTCCGGAAGCGTTTACCGGTACCGAAATTTTTCCTGAAACACGATTTGCTGTATGTGCCGTTTGTCGGTCTGGCTTGCTGGGGGCTGGATATGCCGTTTATGCGCCGTTATACCCGCCAGCAGTTGCTGAAAAACCCGGAGTTACGGGGCAAGGATGTCGCCACCGCCCGTGAGGCCTGTGCCAAGTTCCGCACGATCCCGACCACGGTGATCAACTTTGTTGAAGGCAGCCGTTTTACCCCGGCAAAGCGCGAAGAGACCAAATCGCCGTATCAGCATTTGCTGACCCCGAAACCTGCCGGTCTGGCGATGGCCATCAATGCGCTGGGCGAACAGTTTGAGAAGATCGTCAACGTGACACTGGCCTATCCGGATAATCAGGAACGACCATTTTATGACATGCTGACCGGCCGTCTGACCCGGGTTCAGGTATGGATTGAAGAGATCCCGGTGACCGCAGTGCAGCGTGGTGATTACCTGAAGGACAAGCCGTTCAAACGCGGTTTCCAGCAGTGGCTGACCGGTGTCTGGCAGCGCAAAGATCAGCAGTTAAATGAGCGCTGAGCGCTCATTCCCGGCTTATTCCGCCAGTAGTTTTTCCATCCAGCGCTGAGCGATCAGCGCCTGTTCACCGGTCACCAGCGGCGTGGTCTGATTGGCGACGCAGTCCAGATAATGTTCCACCATCGGCACAAAACCGCGCAGTTCCAGAATGGTTTGCCAGCTGCCGGCGGTAGAGACACAAATCTTGCCATCCCGTTCCTCTTCCATCCGGTTCAGATCGCGCACGCGCATCACCGCACCGTGGGTGATCACTTCCAGCGTTTCCGCCTGTGTGCCGGCGTCACGGTGCATCGCGGTGGTGATCAGTTTATTGTCGTGGCGGAAAACATGCCCGGCGAAAATCAGTTCATCCAGCGTGGTTTTGTTGATTTGTGCGGTCTGCAGCGACAGCTCGCCATCACACAGCCACAGCACGGTATCGAGCAGATGCAGATAATCATCATACATGGTGAAACGCAGCGGGTTACTGATGCCATGAATACGGTGTTTTTCAAAACGGACGGCCGCCGCACAAGGCATCTGTGCTTTGACGGTCTGGTAAAACGGGGCAAAACGGCGGTTAAAACCAACCATCAGCGTGCGTTGCTGTTTTTCCGCCAGTGCCACCAGGGCTTCAGCCTGATCCAGCGTGTCGGCTAATGGTTTATCGATATAAACGTGTAAGCCTTTGCGCAGCAGATGTTCGGCAATCTCATAGTGTGCTGAAGTGGCGCTGTGCACGAACGCGACATCGCAGTTCGCGGCCAGTTCATCCAGCGAAAAGAAGGAAACAATGCGGTATTGCTGACACAGCAGGCAGTTTTTTTCCTGATTGGGGGTGTAAGCACCCATCAGTTCCCAGTGTTTCGCCTGGGACAAAATCGGCAGATAGACTTTCTGTGCGATACCACCCAAGCCGACAATACCTACCCGTAGTTTACGCATGCTGTCTCCCTGTTCTGCTGAGAAAACAACATGGTAGTGTTACAGGTAACAGAGAAGCAAGACCGGATATTGGGTACAACCAGATCGGTTTGCTTTTCTGTTACCGGTAAGACATTTTTTCTTAACGCGCCAGCCAGCCGCCATCGACGGCAATGGTGTAGCCGTTGATGTAATCGGAAGCTTGGGAAGCCAGGAACACGATCGGCCCCATCAGATCTTCCGGCGTGCCCCAGCGGTTGGCTGGAATACGACCGAGGATCTCATTGCTGCGGCCTTCATCGGCACGCAGTGCCGCGGTGTTGTTGGTCGCCATGTAGCCCGGGGCGATCGCATTCACGTTGATGCCTTCTTTCGCCCATTCGTTAGCCATCAGACGGGTAATCCCCATCACGCCGCTCTTGGAGGCGGTGTAAGACGGCACACGGATACCGCCCTGATAAGAGAGCATCGAGGCGATGTTGATGATCTTGCCGCCGTTACCCTGCGCGATGAACTGTTTGGCGACGGTCTGTGACATGAAGAACACGCTCTTCACGTTAATGTTCATCACATCATCCCAGTCTTTTTCGCTGAATTTAAGCGCGTCTTCACGGCGGATGATGCCGGCGTTATTCACCAGAATATCAACATGACCAAAGGTCGTTACCGCCTGATCAATCAGCTGCGGCAGTTCGTCAATTTTGCTGACATCCGCTTTCAGGCTGAGGAATTTACGTCCCAGCGCTTCCACTTTGGCGATGGTATCCGCCGGTTCCACGATGTTGATACCGACGATATCGCAGCCTGCCTGGGCCAGACCAACTGCCATACCCTGACCTAAGCCCGTGTCACAACCGGTAACGATGGCCACTTTGCCGTTCAGATCGAATGAATTCAGGATCATGATATTTCTCCACTTAACAGTCCGTACTGCCCGTTATCGTTGGCGTCGGCTAAGGCGTTGGCCGGCAATACGGATAAAACAGTTTTGGTGGCCACAGCGTCAGTCCGGGCGACCGGGAATTGGGTTAGCGAATATCGCGGATCGCGATATGGTCCATGTCATCAAACACCTGGTTTTCACCGACCATACCCCAGATGAAGGTATAGCGACGGGTGCCGACGCCACAGTGGATCGACCAGCTTGGTGACAGCACCGCCTGCTCGTTGTGTACCAGCAGATGACGGGTTTCCTGCGGTTCGCCCATAAAATGGAACACGGTGTCGTTTTCGGTCATATCGAAGTAGAAGTAGACTTCCATGCGGCGCTCATGGGTATGGCAGGGCATGGAGTTCCACATATTGCCTTCTTCCAGACGGGTCAGCCCCATCACCAGCTGACAGGTCGGCAGCACGTCCGGCACCAGATATTTATTGATGGTGCGGCGGTTACCGGTGGCGTTATCGCCCAGCGTAACGGGTCTGGCTTCGGCCTGCGTCACTTTGCGGGTTGGGTAGGTGGTATGGGCCGGGGCACAGTTCAGATAAAACTTGGCCGGATGCGCGGCATCGGTGCTGGCAAAACTGACTTCCTGATTGCCCATGCCGATATACAGCGCTTCCTGATTACCGATCTCATAGGCCTGGCCGGAAACGGTCACCACACCGGCACCACCGACGTTGATCAGGCCCAGTTCACGCCGTTCCAGCAGATAAGCCACGCCGACCTGCTTGCCCAGCTCCGGGCTTAACACCACGGTCTGTTCCACCGGCATTACGCCACCGACAATGATGCGGTCGATATGGCTGTAGGTCAGGGTGATATCGTTGGCGATGAACAGATTTTCAATCAGGAACTCTTTGCGCAACCCGGCTGTATCAAATTGTTTGGCGTGGTCGGGATGAATGTTATGACGCACTTGCATGATGAGACCTCTTCAATAGGTATAGGCAAACCCGAATGAAGAGACTATCTATCAGGCCGAAGTAACGAGACCTGCCTGATGAGATAGTCTCTCAGGGCGCCGTTATTCACGGCATGAAGAGATAATAGACATATCAAAACAATCAATCAATAAAAATAAAACAGCGTTTCATTAATATTGTGAAGTGACGCAGGCTGCGCAAAAACCGTCACCGCATTAGCGCAGGAAATACAAAAACAAACGGCCACACCTGCCGGAGCAGGGTGGCCGTAATATTGACAGAATCGAGGGTCTGATTATGCCAGAGCTGCCATCGCTTCTTTCGCCAGCTGACCGATCTTGTCCCATTGTTTGTTATCAATCAGATCAGCCGGAACCATCCAGGTGCCACCGCAGGCGACTACGGTTTTCAGGCCCAGATAGGTTTTAATGTTTTCCGGGGTCACACCGCCGGTTGGCATAAATTTCACCGGATAGACCGCAGACATGGCTTTCAGCATGTTTACACCACCGGACGGTTCTGCCGGGAAGAATTTCAGCATGCTCAGACCCATTTCCATGGCTTGTTCCACCAGGCTTGGGTTGTTCACGCCCGGCACAATCGCGACACCGCGTTGCTGGCAGTAACGGACGGTGGTCGGGTTAAAGCCAGGGCTGACGATGAAATCCACACCCGCTTCGATCGCTTCATCAACCTGCGCGGTAGTCAGCACGGTGCCGGCGCCGATCAGCATATCCGGGAACGCGGCACGCATACGGCGGATGGCTTCGGCAGCGGCTGGCGTACGGAAAGTAATTTCGGCGCTTGGCATGCCGTTTTCAACTAATACACGACCCAGATCAACCGCATCGTCCGCATTTTTGATCGCAATAACCGGAATGATTTTCAGCGCCTGCAGACGTTCAACTAAAGTAGACATAATTTCTCCTGAGAATAATTTAATTAAAGGGATGATGACGGCATAACGTCAGCAGGAATAATCGCGCCGCGATACTGGATCACGGTACCGGCTAAGCGGTGGCCCTGCATGGCTGATTCGGTGACACTGCCCTGTTGCAGGCGACGCGCCAGATAACCGGCGCCGAAAGAATCACCTGCTGCCGTGGTATCCACCACATTGCTGATTTTCTGCGCGGCCACTTCTTCCTGCACACCGTTCTTGCTGACAATCACACAAGGCTGGGAACCGCGTTTGATAACGATTTCACCGACACCCAGTGCTAACGTGCGTTCGATAACCTCTGCCAGCGGACGTTCACCCCAGAGGTCATCTTCATCATCCAGTGTCAGGAACGCGATATCGGTCAGTGCCAGCATCTGCTGATAGCAGGCCTGCGTTTCTTCCCGGCTTTGCCACAGACGCGGACGGTAGTTGTTATCAAACACCACACGACCACCCTGCGCACGGAAGGTTGCCAGAAAATCAAACAGGCGCTGACGGCTGGCCGGACTCAAAATCGCCAAACTGATGCCGCTCAGGTAAATCACATCCATCTTCATGAGCTGTGCCAGGACAGCATCAGTTTGCTCGGTTTCAAGCCAGTATTTCGCGGCCGCGTCGCTGCGCCAGTAAGAGAAACTGCGCTCGCCGTGACTGTCGGTGTCAATGAAATACAGACCCGGCATTTTGTTCGCCAGACGTTGTACCAGCGAGGTATCAACCCCTTCCTGTTGCCAGGTATCGATCATGCTCTGACTGAAATTGTCGGTGCCCAGTGCACTGACGTAATGCACTTTGCCGCAATCAGCAGGTAACTGCCGGGCCAGATAGACCGCAGTATTGAGTGTGTCGCCGCCAAAGCCCTGACGAATGTCATTGTTCTGACGTTGTAGTTCCACCATGCATTCACCAATGATGGCAATGTTCAGAGTATCCATGGATGTCTCTCATGTTGTGTTTAAAAAACAAGCATAGCTTATCTAATCAAACTGGCGTGTCAAACAGAATAAAACAATGTTTTAGTTTTGTGGGTTGCGGTTCAAAAAATTAGTAACATGCTGTTGTAATAATTGTGAACAATGGTTAAATATTGCTCTCAGTGCGGGAGTTACTGATTTGCACCGGCATCCGGCTTTGCATAAGATGTCGCCGCAACAGTTTCTAATAATCATGACAGAGGTAGCAGTGAACGATTTTTCCAAACAGCAGGATTCTGTTTCATCGGTTCTCAAAGTGTTCGGCATTCTGCAGGCACTGGGTGATGAACATGAAATCGGTGTCACTGAGTTATCTCAGCGCGTGATGATGTCAAAGAGTACGGTTTACCGTTTTCTGCAGACCATGAAATCACTCGGCTATGTCCGGCAGGAAGGGGAGAACGATAAATATTCCCTGACGCTGAAGCTGTTTGATCTCGGTGCCAAGGCATTGCAGCATGTGGATCTGATCCGTATCGCTGACCAGCAGATGCGTATCCTGTCCAAAGAGACGCGCGAAACCATCCATCTGGGCACGATGGAAGAGGAAAGCATCGTCTATCTGCACAAGATTGATTCGCTGTATAACCTGCGCATGTATTCCCGTGTCGGCCGCCGTAACCCGCTGTACAGCACCGCGATTGGTAAAGTGCTGCTGGCCTGGCTGGATGAACGCGAAGTGCGTGAAATTCTGGCACCGGTGACATTTGACCGTAAAACCGTGCATACACTGGCCGATGTGGATGCCTTGTTGCGTGAACTGGCCGATGTGCGCGAGCACGGCTTCAGTGAAGATCGTGAAGAGCAGGAAGAGGGGCTGCGCTGCGTGGGTGTGCCGGTGTATGACCGCTTCGGCCATGTCATTGCGGGCCTGAGTATCTCGTTCCCGACTATCCGTTTTGATGATAATCAGCTGACCCATTATGTGGCGATCCTGCATCAGGCGGCGGCCAATATTTCGCAGCAGCTCGGTCTGGCGCGTTATCCTTTCCCGTCTGTTTAAACCGCTTTCTCTGCGCCTGCCACTCCCCGGCAGGCGCATCTTTTCCTCTCCGTAATACTCCTTTTGCTGATTGAATCCCGTCTGCCCGCAGATGCGTTGTCATTCGTATATCAGTAATTCAATTTCGCCTTCAATAAAATTAAAACAATGTTTCATTTTGTGAGTTACGTCATTTCATAAATCTTTTGACATCGGTAAAGTGCACACATTCACTGAACGCAGGAGTGTAAAAAATGATTTTTGGTAATACGGAATCGCTGTCACAGGCATTACTGCCTGCCGCATTGCAACATCTGTTAAGCCGTCCGGAACTGAGCCTGGAAGCATTACGTGCGCAAGCCGATGGTCTGTATGAAGTCGAAGGGAAACAGCTGTTTTATATTCTGTCGACCAATGAAACCAAACCAGCGGCGGAACAGCATAGTGAGTTCCATCAGCAATATCTGGACATTCAGCTGGTGCTGGACGGCGTTGAAGGCATGGCCGTTGGCCCGCGCTTAGTCAATCCGGAACAGTATGCAGCGACCAAACCTGATCTCTATTTCACGAACGATCTGACAGCAGAAAATCAAATGAACCTGAAAGCAGGTGATTTTGTGGTGTTTTATCCGGGTGAAGTCCATCGTCCACTGTGCTGCGTCGGCGCTCCGGCCCCGGTCCGCAAGGCGGTATTTAAAGTGGATAAAACCTGGCTGGCACAATCAACCTGGCTGTAAAAGTTTTGGGTTAATACGTGGCCGAACTGGACCTGTTGTCCATGCCGGCAAAGCTGGTGGTTTTCGCGAATGACCTGCCGTTGATCGTGAAAATTTCCGCAGTACAGGCACAGACGTGCTTGTGCTGACTGCAATGTGATGCCTGCCGCTGGCAGCATCCGACGGAGAATTTCAGTTATGAAGATCAAAGCAACGATAGACCGCATTCCTGGCGGATTGATGTTAGTTCCATTGCTGTTAGGTGCCATTCTGCACACGGCCGCACCGGGTACGGCAGAATATTTCGGGTCATTCACGAAAGGCATTATTACCGGCACGTTACCGATTTTATCGGTATGGTTTTTCTGTATCGGCGCCTCCATTGATTTGCGGGCAACCGGTACGGTATTGCGTAAATCCGGCACGCTGGTGCTGACTAAAATCGCGGTAGCCTGGGTTGTGGCGCTGATCGCGGCGCAATTGCTGCCGGAATACGGCATTGAAGTCGGCATGCTGGCGGGTCTGTCCACGCTGGCTCTGGTTTCGGCGATGGATATGACCAATGGCGGTCTGTATGCCAGCCTGATGAATCAGTATGGTTCAAAAGAAGAGTCCGGCGCGTTTGTATTAATGTCGGTCGAATCCGGCCCGCTGATGACCATGGTGATCCTGGGTTCCGCCGGTCTGGCTTCCTTCCAGCCACATCATTTTGTGGGTGCGGTGCTGCCGTTCCTGATTGGTTTTGCGCTGGGTAATCTGGATCACGACCTGCGTGAGTTCTTCAGTCGTGCCACTCAAACCCTGATCCCGTTCTTCGGTTTCGCACTGGGTAACACCATTAATCTGGGTGTGATTCTGGATACCGGTCTGCTCGGTATTGCGATGGGTCTGCTGGTGATTGTAGTTACCGGTATTCCGCTGATTATTGCTGACCGTTTGATCGGTGGCGGTAACGGTACCGCGGGTCTGGCGGCGTCCTCTACGGCAGGTGCTGCCGTCGCGAACCCGGTCATTATCGCGCAGATGAACCCGGCGTTTGCCAAGATTGCACCGGCGGCCACGGCACTGGTTGCTACCTGCGTCATCGTGACTTCTATTCTGGTACCGATCCTGACGGCGATGTATGCCAAACGGATGGGAAATCCGATGCCTGCTCAGCACAGTGCGTCAGCGGGGAAAGAAAAAATGGCGCCGGAAATGCACTGAGTTCCTGTTCACCCCCCAAGATGTGTGTATCCCAGTTAGCCGGTCATCAGACCGGCTTTTTTTACAGCATCCGGGCATCGTCGTGAGGACGGTCAGATACTATTAATCTTCAGATGAGTCAGGCAATGGTGGCGGTGGTGTGGTTGGAATAGTCGGTTCTTCACAGCGTTCCGGCGCCATCGCACAAGGGTCGATAGGCTGGCAATCTGAAGATGGATCGCAGTCCAGCGGAACCGGATCAGCCGCCAGAGCCATCGATGGCCAGTAAACGGATGCGAGGGCAATTAGCAGCAAACGGGGTAAGTGGCGTTTCATTTGTCTCTCCTGACTTGGGCACTGAAATCCTGCTCAGCACGTGCAGTCAGGCAAGCCTAACGTCTGTCCTGCACCAACGCAAGGCAGACGTCAGTCAGCGCCGGAGGATGTGACTGGCGGCACATTGATGCTCACATGCTAGAGTTTCGGGTAGCGTGTGAGAGGTACCGGGCCCTGTTCGCTTACCCAGATCGTATCTTCCACCCGCACCCCGAAGGTTTCGCGATAGATGCCGCAGTTACCGATGCCGAGGACCATACCTGCCATAACCTGTTCGACCTTCTGCTCACCGTGGATTACGGCATGACCACCGGGAATGGGTGCCTCTTCGTGTTCGATACCGACACCGTGAAACACCGGACGCAGGAACTTGCCGGCATATCCGTCATGTTCCAGCGACGTGGCCATCGCACCGTCAATGCCCAGCAGCACAGCACCGGATATTGCGGCCGCAATCCCCCGTTCCTGCGCTTCCACGTAGGCTCGCAGTGCACTCGCCGCATCTGCCGCTACGGGTTCGATGAGAAAGGTCCGGCACATATCCGCAGAGTAACCCTGCACCATAGGCGCAAGATGAACCTGAACCACATCACCGGCGGCGATAATTTTCGGGGTGGCAGGCCCATGCGCCATGGCGGAACGCCATCCTGATGCAACATAGGTCACTGACGCCCAGCCCTCGGCGCCAGCCTTGCGCATCGCCAGTTCGGCTTCGCCGGCAATCTCGCTCTCGCTTACGCCGGGCCGCAGTGCACGCGCAGCAGCGTCCATTCCGGCGTCCGCAACCAGCGCTGCCGCCTTCAGACACTCGATTTCTTCCGGATCCTTGAGCATGCGCAGCTGCGAGATGATGGGTGTTGCCGGTACAACACGGGCCTGGGGCAGAATATGTGCGATGAAGACTTCGTAGAGAGCAGCGTCGAAGAAATTCTTCTCAATCGCTATTGTTGCCTGCGTGAGACCAAGTTCCTGCAACACATCGCGAAAACCGTGGAACATCTCTGCTTCGTTTTGAAATGCGCGAATATCGGTAGCTGCGGAGGAACGGCGAACGCTCGCTATGTCGCACGCCGGCACGGCAACAACGCACTGCTGCGTCCGCGTGAGCAGAGCAAGGGCACAAGGCCGGCCATCACCGGTAAAATAGGCGAGGTTGGCTGGTTTCATCAGGAACAGCGCATCGACGCCGTCCCGCTCCATCAAGACTGCCGCACGACTCCAGCGGGCTTTGTAATCGAAAGTTGAATTGCTCATAACGTATGCCTTCTCACTAGCCTGACGTATGCACTAATCATAGATGACAAGCCGGTGGTCACGGCGGGAATGTTCACTGAAGCAGCACTGGTCTGCAGTCATTCTGAAATTCTCTTCTGCAATAAAACAGCCGGTGTATGATGGGAAAATAACGAATCTGTGCCTATTCATCCAAACTTTGTCCGGATACCCGAGTGAACGATAAAAACATTCAGTTTTACACGGACAATGCGCATTCGCTGATTGCCCAATATGATCAGGTTCATTTCGAATCGGTTCATAAAGACTGGTTGAGCCATATTCCTGCTCGGGGAATGGTGTTAGATGTCGGCGCGGGTTCTGGTCGTGATGCCAGATATTTATCCGGAAAAGGATTGAGCGTTGTTGCGGTGGAACCCGCCGAGAAATTACTGGAAGCAGCAAAAGCAAACCTGGAAAACCACAATATTCATTGGCTGAATGACTCACTTCCTGAATTAAATCGGGTCTTTGCACTGCAGGTGAAATTTGACCTGATTCTGCTCAGTGCCGTCTGGATGCATATCGCGCCATCCACTCGGGAACGCACTTTTCGCAAATTAAGCTCCCTGTTGAAACCAAACGGGAAAATGGTCATTTCATTACGGCATGGCGAGTGTCGTGATGAACGAACCATGCATCCGGTATCCGCCTCCGAGCTGGCGCAGTACGCCAGTCAGTTTGGTTTGACCTGCCAGTTACTGACTCAACACCGACAGGCGGATCAGCTTGGCCGAAGCGAAGTCAGCTGGGAAACCGTTTTGCTGACACTACCGGATGATGGCACCGGTGCCTTCCCGCTCATCCGCAATATTGTGGTGAATGACAGCAAAGCTTCCACCTATAAGCTCGCGCTGTTAAGAACGTTATTGCGAATTGCAGACGGACATCCCGGCGCGGTCACTGAACGAACAGAGCAGCATGTCTGCCTGCCGCTGGGTCTGGTCGCCCTGTACTGGCTGAAATTGTATAAGCCGTTGGTTGATCAGTACGACATGCAGCAGAACAGCAGCAATACCAAAGGGCTTGGCTTCATTAAACCCGCGGGCTGGTTACAACTGACCTCGTTCGCTAATAATGATTTCTATATCGGCGCCAATTACCAGCAGGCATCGATCGCGTCCGCCGTCCGTCAGACGCTGAAAGATATCGCCCGCACCATCAGGGATATGCCAGCGAAATACACCACATTGCCGGGAACGTATGATGCAGTTTTTCATGTGGATATCCCCCGTACCATCAAGGAGATGCCGGCGAGATACACCACATCGCCGGGCATGTCTGATGCGGTTTTTAACGTGGATATCGCGCAACGCCAACCAGTAACGGACGAATTGATACTGGATTTCGATTTTCTGCAATCGTTCGGCAACTTCTATGTGCCGAAACATATCTGGGATGCGCTGACCCGGTACAGTGTCTGGATCGAACCGGCGCTGATCAATGAATGGGCATCACTGATGGCGGGTTATGGTAAAAACAAGGAACGGCAATTTTCAAAACTCGACTACCTGAATGCATTAACGTGGGATGACCCGCAAAGAACGACAGCACGAGTCAGAACCAGAGTGAATAGCCTGCTTGCCCAAGAGGCGGTTAGTTGTTGCTGGAGCGGCAAACCGCTTCGCGGGGCAAAGTATGCGATCGATCATGCATTTCCATTTTCCCGCTGGCCAAACAATGACTTATGGAACCTGCTGCCGGCCAGAACCACCATCAATTCGCAGAAATCCGACAGACTGCCAAGCCGTATACGGCTCTCAAAATCGAAGGAGTTGATTCTGCACTGGTGGCAACAGGCATGGGATGACAATAAAACCGAGTTTTTCACACAGGCCGCATTCGCACTGCCCAGCATTCAGCCGCATAGTGAAAACTATGACGATGTCTTTGAAGCAATGTCATTGCAGCGCGATCGGATTAAGGATTTCCAGCAGCTGGAAGATTGGGGGTGATTTTGTTTTTATTCCCATTTGAAAATCATATCTAAAGCTATCATCATTGTTCCGTTAGCGTCACATTGGTATGTGAATGGCAAGATGCCAAATCCAGCAGCCTGTTCAATGAAATAAGGATATTGATTTGATCATCGCACTCATTCTCTCAACCTCAATCATCGGTTCTATCGGAAATTTCATCGCACAAGATATTACCGATTCAATGGATACCTCCCTGAAAAGTGAATATGTGAAATATCACGATCAGGAAATTGTGTATCAGCATCAAATGTGGCGTATCCCGAACCAGTCAGTCTGTTCAAACTTTGAAGCATATTCACCTGCGTTTACGAAATGCACTGTCGTTGCAAGTCAGTATTTTTCAGAGACATGCAAAGCCTTATCCGAAACAAATACTACCAGTAATAACATTCCGCAAATTCGCAGCATGATGTGTGCCGCTTCCGTAAATTTCAAACCCACAATTGCAGAAATCAGTTCGTCAAAAGCAAAAAGCGGCTTAGAAAAGTTAGAGCAGGAATGTAACCTGTTGATCATGCAGGCCTCTTTCTCAGATGAGACTGCGATTGAGAAACAACGTGATAGCGTTTGTGCTAAGTACAACGCTGCAGCTCAGTAGTTATTCTGATGTACTCACATGATTAAAAAGGCCAACTCAGTATGAATGTCAGTTATTTTATTACGTCATTACTCGATCAACTGATGGCTCAGATGGTCTATATCCTGCCTGTACTTGTTCTGGTTACCTTATTTAAATCCCGTTGGTTTAAAGGCAAGTTGGGTGAGTTTTTAGTGAATACGTCGGCTAAGTTGCGACTGGATGACAAAATCTATCATCTGATCAAAAACGTTACGTTGCCGACGGAGGATGGCACCACACAAATCGACCACATTATTGTTTCTATCTACGGCGTATTCGTGATTGAAACTAAGAATATGAAAGGCTGGATTTTTGGCGGTAAGGACCAACGTACCTGGACCCAAAAAATCTTTAAAGAGAGCCATAAATTCCAGAATCCACTGTTTCAGAACTACAAACATACCCAGACTCTAAAAGAGCTGCTTCAGTTAAATGATCAGCAAATCCACTCAGTGATTGCATTTATGGGTGAAGCAACATTTAAAACTGAGATGCCGGAAAATGTGACTCAAGGCGGAGGGTATGTCCGGTACATCAAAAGCAAAATCACGCCTGTTCTGACTGAAAGTGAAGTCAAAGCCATCATTGAAAAAATAGAACAAGGCCGACTGATTTCATCATGGAAAACAGATCGGGCACATGTAGCGCATTTAAATGAAAAATCAGCGGAACGTATGAATCAGAACCTTTGCCCTAAATGCGGAGCCATTATGGTGCTTCGTGAAGTTAAGAAGGGAGAAAATGCCGGAAAACAATTTTGGGGGTGTACAGGTTACCCAAGGTGTAGAGGTGTGCGGGAGTATTATGACTCAATATCTACGCAATAAATTACCATAATGAAACCACAACGTTGATTAACAGTACGTTGAGCCTCGACATCCCGCCTTATTTCTGAGGAGTATGAATAGTGCTGCAAGTTGGTATATACGAGCAGTTAATCACTCAATTGGTATCTTCTCGCTTAGACACAAATACTTTCTATGTGGGTGAACGGGCACTTGAACAGGCAAAGGATGAGCATGATAGAACAATAGGCTTTGTGAATTTTGGCGAGGTTGAATATGTCGCCCATACAGGCAGTCAACCCATGAATATTACCTGGTGTCTCAAACAGCTAAGCTGGCAGTTGATTAGATTGTGTTTTCAATTTGTTGGGCTGGCATACGCCAAATTCCCTGCTATTTGCCTCATTTTGTGAGTAGAATAAACTTATTATTCTGCTCATGATGAGGGCTTGTTATGTGGATCTGGCAACAACCCGAATGGCCTGATTTTCATTGGGATGACCGTCTGCTGGCGCCGCTATTACGCCAGATGCATTTCAATCAGGGTCTACTGTTGGGCCGGATGAACCTTGAAGATCCACAGCAAGCGACGTTAGATACGCTGCTGGCGAACATCATTCATTCCAGCGCCATAGAGGGTGAAAAGCTCAACGCCTTTTCCGTGCGCTCCTCGCTGGCGAATAAATTGGGGATCAAGGAAGAACGCCAATACCCGACGACAAAACAAACGAACGGATTAGCCGAGATGATGATGGATGCTATCAATCAGCTTGATACGCCGTTATCGCTGGAGCGGATTTTACGCTGGCATCAATGGTTATTCCCGGTTGGTTATACCCTGTTTAATCCGGTACAGGGTGGTGTGCTGAGAGGTGACATGCCGATGCAGGTGATCTCCGGGCGGATTGATAAACCGACTGTTCATTTTGAAGCGCCACCTCGCGCTGTTCTGGATGCTGAACTACAAAAATTCATCGAGTGGTTTAATCGCTCCAGAACAGAAGCTGATTTAGATCCCTTTCTTCGTGCGGCAATTACGCATCTGTGGTTTGTGACTTTGCATCCACTGGATGATGGCAATGGGCGTATCACCCGGCTTTTAACGGATCTGGCGCTGGCGCAAGGCGAACAGTTATCTATTCGTTTTTATGCAATGTCAGTGAGTATTCTGGAAAGGCGAAAAGCTTACTACGAGATACTGGAATCAACCCAGAAAGGCGGGATGGATATTACGCCGTGGCTGGTTTGGTTTCTGGATACGCTGAACGAGTCGTTACTGCATACTTTGCGGAATATAGAGCAGACCATTGCCAAAACCAATTTCTGGCGACGTGTCGATCAGACTCAATTATCGGCAGAACAGGTCAGGGTACTTAACCGTCTGCTGGATGGTGAATTCGAACTCGGTATCAGCAGCAGCCAATATCAGAAGGTGGCTAAAGCGAGTCGGGCAACCGCAACACGTCATCTGGCACAACTGGTAGAACTGGGCTGCTTGTCTAAAACCGATGCCGGCGGACGTAGCACGCGCTATGTGATTCGCCACAGCGCCTCAAACCAGTGTCCGGACTCCGACCATCAATAACACAAATGCCAGTGATGTCTGTAATAAACGGCTGGAAAGTTTGGTGGCCAGCAGGCTGCCAATGAGGACAGCAGGCAAGGAGCCGATCAGCAGATTTAACAGCATATGCACGTCGACCATGCCGGTGAAGGCATAACCGATACCGGCCACTAACGCGAGTGGAATAGCGTGCACGATATCAGAGGCGACCAGCGTGTGCGGTTGCATACGGCGCGGGTAGAGGTACATCAGCAACACACTGCCTAATGCCCCGGCACCCACAGAGGTCAGCGCAACGCACAGCCCCAACAGACCGCCGGCAAATACCGTGGTTTTTGGTTTGATCGCTTCCGGTTGCACTTCTGTATTGCCAGCTTGTGGACGGATCCGTTTCAGCAGCAGAGGGGAGAAAATCAGTCCAACGGCAGTCAGTACAATCAGAAACCCGATGGCTTCGGTTAACCAGCTCACCTTCTGAAACTTCATGCCGAAATGGATCAGCGCCACCGTGATGATGGCAACCGGTAAGCTGCCAGACCACAAATGTTTCACGATTTGCCAGTCAATTTTGCCCGATTTATGGTGGGCTTTTGCCGCCACTAATTTGGTGATGGAGGCAAACCATAAGTCGGTGGCAACTGCGGTCACAGGGGATACATTAAAAAACAGCAATAAAATCGGTGTCATCATGGCACCACCGCCAACACCGGTCAGACCAACGACGAAGCCAGTTAACGCGCCTGCCAAGATATATGATACGTCGATCATGACCCATCCTTAAGACATCTGCCGGGAAACGTATTTCCGGTAGCGGTGAAGTGAATGGGTGCATCCTAAATGAAAAGTCGCCGATATTTATTTGCTGATTTGTGTTAAGTATTTCCACTTTTGATATATGCAAAATACCTAATTAAGTTGCGGGTAAAATGGCACCTGAATGCAGGCCGCTGATCCCGCGAAAATCTTGCCGTTACTCCGTTGGTTTCAGATCTCTGTGCTCCGGTGCTGTGTTCGTATGAACAACGTGTCGCCATAGCTTTACGCCGGTCACCCAGAACGGGCGCCACACCAGATTGTGCAGTTTCATATAGCGTTCGTTATCTTTCGGGGAGACGCCAAATTCCAGCGCTTCCGGCTTTGCCCCGGTAAGGTAAAGCGTACCGAACAGCCAGTCCCAGAGAGAGAGATTAGTGCCGAAATTCCGGTTGAAATGAGCCGGGTTGCGGCTGTGGTGGATCTGATGTTGTGCCGGACTGTTAATCACCCGCTCGATGACCGGGCCAAATGACAGCCAGATATGGGTGTGGCGCAAATTGGCAGCCAGCGCATTGAAAATAAAGGCCAGATAGCCGACGCCAAACAGTGTGTAATTGCTGACTTTATCGCCGCAAAACCAGAAGATCACACCGCCATACAGCGCAAAGCAAAACCCTTTCAGCAGGTTCTCGCAGAGCTTTTCAAAAAAATGGATCCGGCTGGCGGTCGGGGGCACCATCACGGTCGCACTGTGGTGGACTTTGTGGAATTCCCAGAGCCAGCGGCTGTGAAAGGCACGGTGTAACCAGTAATGCGCAAAATCGCTCACCAGAAACGCCCCCAAGCCATACAACAACATGATGCCCATGTTATCCCCGATGCGGGGACGGGCCGTCCACACCTGGTTCAGAAATGCAGTCACATCGCCCTGTTTCAGCAGCACCGGATCCAGCCAGCGCATCACCGGTACAATAAAGGCAAGATGCAGTAACGCCCGGACAAAATAATAAGCGTAATCAACCAGAGCGGAACGATGCAGCCACACTTTCCTGCCACCGAGAAACGCCCCAAAGTTGTTCGCCTGACTGTAACCAAGATGACGCTGACGGCGGTACAACAGGAATGCAATCAATAACGATATACACAGAAAAGGAAGACCTAAACGCCCGTTAAAGTCAAAAAGACCGAAAAAGGTATCAATCAGGGGAGACAGGAGATAGGCAGAAATAAAGTCCGGAACAGTTTCGGGCATTCTTAAGAGCACACATTTAAGACGGGAATCGCATCATATATTAATCAATCTTAACACTTCAATCACAATTGATAATGAGACTTGATTCCGCTGAAGCCAATTTCATTGTGCTTCATAGTGGAACCTCACATCCATTACCGTACTATTTAGTACTGTAATTTCCAGTACGTTAGCCGGGAGTGATATGCTGATTTATTAGGCTATTTTCCTTATCTCACGAATCGTAGTTGTAGCATTCAAACCAGCCTTTCTGATCTAGTTTCCCGCACAAATGAATGGACAAGTTGGAGGTCTTTTTCGCTTCCTTTATGCTTTTTTCCAGATTATCGACCTGAGTTTCTTCTGTCTCTCCGTTTTCAGAAAAGACAAAAGAGCGTGAGCCTGATATCGGGCTGGTGGAAACAATCAAATCCAAATGTTTCGTTTTCTGATTGGAATAAAGCAATCGGTAAACGCCTGCTTCTTCCATCTGTTGCTGGACTTCGTGACAGAGTTTCTGATTTTCCGGCATCAACTCAATGCATGAACCATCAACGATGACATCAATTGTTATCTTGTCATTCACGCTATTCAGATAGTGAAGTATTGCTATGTATTCAGTGGAGAATTGAGCTGGTCGGTCAGCTAGCCAAAGATAAGTTGCACATAACATAGCAATCACAAGAGTACATTTCCTGATGCACAGATAATTACTCCGCCATGGGATGTCGCGGAGCCAAGTATTGCGGCAGGTTTTCCGCCAATGGTAACTGTAGAACTTCCACTAATAATCGAGCCGCCACAGGCGGTCGAGCTGCCGACTGTGGCCGCAGGTATCCCGTTTATTAAAACGGTAGAATCTCCCGAAACGATCGAATTAACCCCGTGCCCTGTTTGAGGACAAGCGTGAGCATCGCCTATTCTTGCCGCGCCAGACATATATATATCCCATGAATATTTCTTATAGAACATTCTAGGGATTCATTAAAATCCATCAATGATTATTGATTATCACCTGCCATAAGAAACAGAGAAAAGAATAAGGTGGTGGGGCGAGATCGTAATCGGATTCAAAAGGATAATACTGCTGAAGGGATGTTTGTATCTTGCGCGTATATATCTGAAGGTAAGTTTATGTAGGGGCTGAAGTATGGGCTGGGCTGATACAAAAACAAAAAAGCCCGCTTATTCAGCGGGCTTCTTCGTGGTATTTGGCGGAGAGATAGACTGCCATAAATAAGTCTAATTTAATCCAATCTAATTTATTTATATTAATAAAATCAATGGTGT
>RRZT012230453.1_pt1 | contig 23469 bp, 19 predicted proteins | sample 2165551 | NCBI WGS metagenome assembly RRZT01 (sample SAMN10456910, study PRJNA506462) | wastewater metagenome | biome: wastewater; feature: sludge; material: wastewater sludge; isolation source: wastewater sludge with Escherichia coli K12::gfp cells carrying plasmid... | place: USA: Moscow, Idaho... | reverse complement strand
TTTATTTTTACAGCACCAAGTTCCGAGAAGAACTGGTCAAACGATGATTGCAACTCTATGCTAGAAAACTTCTTTCCTGGCGCTTTATTTTTATCAACTACGATGTTTGCCCTGTATGTTTTTCCTTCTACAGGGATATATTTTCCATTATCAACAAAGTATTCCCTGTCATAATCGCTAATAACGCCAGTACCACTTTCTTCACCTGGTTTGGTATACATATACCCATCAGGCAGTTTGAAATAAGGAAATTCGCCTGAAAAGTCTTTGCCCATAGGCGCTTCGGCAATATTGAAAGGTTTCTTTTCTGCCTCGGGTGCAGATGCTGGGGCTGGTGCAACGGGGGCTTCTTTGATGATTTCCATTGCGGCTGGTTTGCTTTCGGGCGCTGGCGCTGTTTCGGCTTCTTTTTTGCCTTTTTCTCCGCATGCGCTCAGTGCTATTAATAGCGATGTTGCCAACAAAACGATTGCAGATTTACTTTTCATGGCGTTTCCTTTGGTGGTATTGTGATTTACTGTGGTTGATTTTTTGAAATTGCCTGTGGCAATATAACAAAGGCTGTATACAGGTATATGTCAATCAATAAAAATAACATTGTTTCTGTGCCACAAAGTACGCTTGTCATAGTCATGGATTTGACTTTGTTTTGTCATATTACTTAGGCGCTGCTAATACTGCTGCTTATTGCGTTTTTGTGGTTTTTGCAACTGTTGAATTTTGCAGTTGTTTATTTTCTCTGTCAATCACAAATTTCAGCCATCGTTTGTTTAAGGCTTTACTTGGCGCAATATGGCAATGCTGTATGCGCGGCTGCGCCTGGGTTGAGCTTGTGCTCAGGCTGGGCTTGGTGCAATTTGCCTGTCTGCATGGGATTGCTGTTTGTAGCGACGCAAAAAACGGGCGTATTGCCCGTTTTCTGTTGCTGCTTTATTGCTGCGTTGTTGCTGCTTTTTTAGGCGTTAAAGCTGCTGCGCCACCCAGCCTTGCACGCTGGCTAATGCTGCATCCAGCCCCGCGGGGTTGGTGCCGCCAGCCATGGCCATATCGGGCTTGCCGCCGCCTTTGCCGCCGACTTGTTGGGCAACAAAATTGACCAATTCCCCAGCCTTGATTTTGCCAATGCTGTCTTTGCTTACGCCTGCTGCCAACTGCACCTTGTCGCCATCTACTGTGGCCAGCACAATGGCGGCAGTTTTGAGCTTGTCTTTGAGCTTGTCGAGCGTTTCGCGCAGGGTTTTGGCGTCTGCGCCGTCTAGCCTTGCAGCCAGAACTTTGATGCCTTGCACATCTGCGGCCTGCTGCACCAGTTCGTCGCCTTGCGATGAGGCCAGTTTGCCTTTGAGGGCTGCAATTTCTTTTTCCAGCTCTTTCATCTGGCTGTGCAATTGGCCGATGCGCTCGGGCATTTCGGCAGGTGTTGAGCGCAAGGCCGAAGCGGTTTGCTCTACCGTGCCTTCAAGCTGCTGCAAGTAGCCCAATGCGCCGTTGCCAGTGATGGCTTCAACGCGCCGTATGCCTGAGGATACGCCGCCTTCGGCCACGATTTTAAACAGGCCAATATCGCCCGTACGCCGCACGTGGGTGCCGCCGCACAGCTCGACCGAGCTGCCGATGTTGAGCACGCGCACTACGTCGCCGTATTTTTCGCCAAACAGCATCATGGCACCAGTGGCGCGGGCGGCTTCCATGTCCATGAGTTGCGCTTGGGTGCGCGAGTTTTGCAGGATTTCGGCATTGACTTGCTCCTCAACCTGGCGAATTTGCGCGGCTGTAACGGGTGCATTGTGGGTAAAGTCAAAGCGGGTGCGCTCGGGTGTGACGAGTGAGCCTTTTTGCTGCACATGGCTGCCCAGCACATCGCGCAGGGCTTTGTGCATGAGGTGGGTAACGCTGTGGTTGCGCGTGGTGGCGCTGCGCGTGGTGGGGGTGACGTGGGCGCTGGTGCGGTCGCCTACGCGCAGTGTGCCTTGCTTGAGTGTGCCGTGGTGGCCGTAAACATCGGCCTTGATTTTTTGGGTGTCAGTCACGGCGAAGGCTACGCTGGCGTGGGGCAGGCCGTTGGCAGCGAGCGCAAGAGGGGCGGCTTGGCTGCATCCGCACCCGCAGGTGCTGGCTTGTGCGGCAGGTGCAGGGGCTTGGCAGTCTACGCAAATCCAGCCCTGGTCGCCCACTTGCCCGCCGCTTTCGGCGTAAAAGGGTGTGGTGTCTAACACGACTACGCCATCTTGCCCCGCTTGCAGTTGCTGCACGGGCTCGCCATTGGCGTAGAGTGCTACCACTTGGGCGGTGGCTTCTTGCAGGTGCTCGTAGCCTGTGAAGGTGTTGGCTGCGCCTTCGTAATCGAGCAGCTTGTCCATTTTGAATTTGCCTGCGGCGCGAGCGGTGTCTTTTTGCTGCTGCATGGCGGCGTCAAAGCCTGCTTCATCAACGGCAATGCCGCGCTCGCGGCATACGTCTTGCGTCAGGTCTAGCGGGAAGCCGTAGGTGTCGTGCAGCTTGAAGGCAAGTTCACCCGAAAGTTGCTGGGTGCTGGGTTGCGCGTTTGGTTGCGCCTGTTGCATATCGGCAAAAGCGGCTTCAAGCAGGGCTATGCCGTGCTCCAGTGTTTCAACAAAGCGCTCTTCTTCCATTTGCAGGGCTTCGGTGATTTGCGCTTGTTGCTCGCGCAGACGCGGGTAGGCATCGCCCATCAAGGCCACCAAGTCGGCTACGAGTTTGTGGAAGAAGGGCTTTTTCTGCCCGAGTTTGTAGCCGTGGCGGATGGCGCGGCGGATGATGCGGCGCTGCACATAGCTGCGGCCTTCGGCACCCGGCAGCACGCCATCGCTGGCCAAAAACGCGGTGGCGCGGATGTGGTCGGCAATGACTTTGAGCGAGGGGTGGTTCAGGTCGGTGCAGCCTGTTTCGCGGGCGGCAGCTTTGATGAGCGCGGCAAACAGGTCAATCTCGTAGTTGCTGTGCACATGCTGCAAAATGGCAGCCAAACGCTCAAGCCCCATGCCTGTATCTACGCAGGGTGCGGGCAGCTTGGTCAGGCTGCCGTCGGCGTGCATTTCAAACTGCATGAACACGTGGTTCCAGATTTCGATGTAGCGGTCGCCATCTTCATCAGGGCTGCCTGGGGGGCCGCCTGCAATGTGCGGGCCGTGGTCGTAGAAAATTTCGCTGCACGGGCCGCACGGGCCTGTATCGGCCATCATCCAGAAGTTGTCGCTCTTGTAGGCGCCGCCTTTGTTGTCGCCAATGCGAATGATGCGCTCGGCTGGCAGGCCGATGACGTTGAGCCAGATGTCGTAGGCTTCGTCGTCGTCTTTATATACGGTGGCTGTCAGGCGCTCGGGCGGCAGGCCGTAGACTTGGGTGAGCAGCTCCCAGCCCCATTCAATGCTTTCTTTTTTGAAGTAGTCGCCAAAGCTCCAGTTGCCCATCATCTCGAAAAAAGTATGGTGGCGCGCGGTGTAGCCTACGTTTTCAAGGTCGTTGTGCTTGCCGCCTGCACGCAAGCACGCTTGCACGCTGGCTGCGCGCACATAGGGGCGCTTGTCTGTGCCCAAAAACACGTCTTTGAACTGCACCATGCCGCTGTTGGTAAACATCAGCGTGGGGTCGTTATTGGGAACCAGCGGGCTGCTGGGCACTACGGTGTGGCCTTTGCTGGCAAAAAAGTCCAGAAAGCTCTGGCGAATTTCAGCAACGGATGCGGGCGGTTTGGACATGAAAAAAAGCCTGTAGAAAAAGACGTAAAAGCAAAAAAGCTAAAGAAATGCCATAAAAACAAACGCTGCCATCAAGCGGCAGCAGGCATGCATATACGCGCATTATAAATTTTGGCAGCGAACATTACATCATGCAGCAAAGCAACACAAGCCGCGCCGCCATAATAGCTTTCGGCACAGAAAAATACACCGATGACTACAACAACCAACCCCTTAGCCCTCATTCAAGACAAAAGCCTGCTCAAAACCGCAGGCTATATCAACGGCCAATGGCGCACCAGCACCGCCCAGCTTGCCGTTACTGACCCCGCCACAGGTTACACCATTGCCCAGGTAGCCGACTTGGGCTGTGCAGATACCGAGCAAGCCATTGCCGCCGCGCAAGCTGCACTGGCCGCTTGGAGCAGCACCAGCGCCAAGCAGCGTAGCACCATACTGCGGCGCTGGTTTGATTTGCTGCAAGCCCACAGCGCAGACCTGGCGCGCATCATGACAGCCGAGCAAGGCAAGCCGCAAGCCGAGGCGCTGGGCGAAGTCAGCTACGCAGCCAGTTTTGTAGAGTGGTATGCAGAAGAAGCCAAGCGCATTGAAGGCGAAATACTGCCCAGCTTTAACACCAACCGCCGCCACCTTGTACTGCGCCAGCCCATAGGCGTGTGCGCAGCCATTACGCCGTGGAATTTCCCACTCGCCATGGTTACCCGCAAAGTAGCCCCCGCACTGGCAGCAGGCTGCACGGTCGTTATCAAGCCGTCTGAACTCACACCACTGAGCGCACTCGCTGCGGCGGAGCTGGCACACCGCGCAGGCGTGCCAGCTGGCGTGCTCAACGTCATCACCACCAGCCACAGCGCCGCCGTTGGGCAAACACTGTGTGCAAGCCCCACCGTGCGCCACCTGAGCTTTACGGGCTCTACAGAAGTGGGGCGCATTTTGATGGCGCAATGCGCCCCCACGCTGAAAAAACTCGCGCTTGAACTTGGCGGCAACGCACCTTTTATCGTGTTTGACGATGCCGACCTTGACCAAGCCGTGCAAGGCGCAATGCAGAGCAAATTCCGCAACGCGGGGCAAACCTGCGTCTGCGCCAACCGCTTTTACGCGCAAGCAGGCATTTACGATGCCTTCGTAGCCAAGCTGGGCGAAAAAATGCGCTCCTTGCAAGTAGGTAACGGCTTTGATGCCAACACCACCCAAGGCCCACTCATCGACAATGCTGCTCTGCAAAAAGTGCAAGCGCATGTGGCAGATGCCGTAGCCCTTGGCGGGCGCATTGCTGCTGGCGGGCAAGCCCTGCACGGGCAATTCTTTGCGCCCACGCTCATCGCCAATGCCAACCCCAACATGCTCTGCGCCCGCGAAGAAACATTCGCCCCTTTAGCCCCCGTATTTCGCTTCGAGACCGAAGCGCAAGCCATAGCCGCCGCCAACGCCACCCCTTACGGGCTAGCCAGCTACATCTACAGCCGCGACATGGCGCGCATCATCCGCGTAAGCGAGGCGCTTGAATACGGCATGGTGGGCGTAAACGTTGGGCAGTTTGGTAGTGAAAACACGCCTTTTGGCGGCATCAAGCAATCGGGCATGGGACGCGAAGGCGCACGCCACGGCTTGCAAGAGTATCTGGAAATGAAGCTGCTCGTGCTGGGTGATATTGCCAGCCAGCCTTAATACAGCGCTTTATACCAACCTCGGATAAAAATACCGCTTGCGCATCATTGACATGCAAGCGGCAATCCCTCTCTGCGCCTCTTGCTGCAAAGCATTCTCAGTTTCTACGCGGGAATGGCTATTTTCTGACTTCTCTCTTTTCAGAAAAACAAATCAGCGCACCCATAAGCATTTGAAAAAATCTAACGCCTCCATACCAAGGCGACACCCAACATCCACGCGCACGCCCTCGACGCACAAAACCCTTCCATTGCATCAAGCAACTGTCGCATAAAAATATCAAAAAGCGTCTTACACACGAAATAAACAAGACAAAAACGCGAATACATATGATTGTCATCTATCATCGCGCTGCCTATTAAGATGTTTTTATGAATCATCTTAATTTGCTCTTTAAGACAACAGGCTGCTTTTGACCTGTTTTGAATTTTTAACCTGTTCCCTCCTTAAGGAAACTGAATTTATGAAAAAAACTCTCATTGCTATGGCCGCACTGGCAGCCGCTGGCAGCCGCTGGCACAGTAGCCGCGCAATCTTCTGTAACTATGTATGGTCGCGTAAATACAGGCGCCTACTATCAAAAGAAAACTGAAACCCTTAGCGGTACAAAAACCACAACAACAACTTCAGGTTTTAGAAACAACCCCGCTGGCGGCGGTACATCACGCCTGGGCTTCAAAGGTTCTGAAGCTCTTGGCAACGGTTTGAGCGCGACTTTCCAGTTGGAAATGGGTTTTTGCGGTGCTACTGGTGTATTTAGTCCTGGTGAGACTTCCGTGGGTTTTAATCGCGGTGCCACAGTGGGCTTCAAAGGTGCATTTGGCGAAGTTAAAGTGGGTTATTCAGGTGATCCATTCTTTAACTTTGACGGTTCATACAAAGCAATTGATAATACCAGCGCTTTCGACAACAGGGTTAAAACAGCCTCTGGAAAAAATGCCGAATACAGAGGTCGCCATCCTGGAATTTTCTACAGCGGCACATTCTCTGATGTAACTGTTGAGGCAAGCGTTGGTCATAGCGGTGAAAACAAAAAAGAAACAGGCAAACCCGATACCAAAACAAACAGATCCACCTATGGTCTGGGCTTAGGCTATGCATCAGGGCCTTTAGCAGTAGGTGCGGCTGTGCAGTTTGATAAAGACAAAGGCACTACTGACACTACAACCACCAGCTATGGCATAGGTGCAACTTATGACTTTAACGTTGCCAAACTGTACGCCCAATACAAAGGCGGTAGAGTTAAAAATGATTCAAGTGCTACCGTCGACAAAGCCAATTACGACCAATATGCAGTTGGTATCAGCGCACCATTTGGCGCCACAACTCTTGCGGCCGAATATGGTTACAACAAAGGTAAACAAACCCATGATGCTGCAAAGACCACTTACAACGGCAATGTATTCTCTGTTAGAGCACAGACAACGGCAATGTATTCTCTGTTAGAGCACAGTACCAACTCAGCAAGCGCACCAGCATCTATGCGCGTGCCGCTCAAAATGCCGACTGGAAAGTTAAAAGCGGTATCACCAAAGGCGATAAAGGCAACACCCGTCACGTTGGTGTTGGCTTAATGCACGCCTTCTAATTTATTTGGGCTGTCTTGAAAAAGCCAGTCCAGTAAATAGAGCTCTCGCAAGAGCCATTGAACTGAAAGGCTTTTTTGCAAGTTAAGCCTTTCAGCTCCTCTCCAAGTGGATTCGTTTATGCCCCGCTTTTGAAAAAAAGCAGGGTTTTTTGTTTTTGCTTCTTGCGCCTTTTGCCGAGTAGATGCGCATTTCTTTTGCTCAGTGCACAGCTTGCACTAAATTTTGCCATTGCGCGCATCTGTCCCCTACAATTAACCTTTTGCACTTTTGCAGGCGGCGCACCCAGGCCGCCTGTGCATTTATTGCGGAGCAATTTCCATGTCCCAAGCCACTGCACCTTCTGCCCCTAGCTCGCCCCATGTGATGAACACTTACGGCCGCTTGCCGATTGCGCTGTCACATGGCAAAGGCTGCCATGTGTGGGACGTAAACGGCAAGTGCTATCTGGACGCTTTGGGCGGCATTGCTGTCAATACGCTGGGGCACGCCCACCCCAAGCTTGTGCCCGCACTGCAAGAGCAAATCGGCAAGCTGATACACACTTCCAACTACTACCACGTGCCCTTGCAAGAGCAGCTTGCCGCCAAGCTGGCAGCGCTCTCGGGCATGCGCAATGTGTTTTTCTGCAACTCGGGTCTTGAAGCCAACGAAGCCGCGCTCAAAATAGCCCGCAAGTTTGGGCACGACAAGGGCATTGAGCGCCCCGAAGTCGTCGTGTTTGAGCAAGCCTTTCATGGCCGCAGCATTGCCACTTTAAGCGCCACCGCCAACCCGAAAATACAGGCTGGTTTTGGCCCGCTGGTTGAGGGCTTTATCCGCGTGCCACGCAACGATATTCCCGCCCTGCAACGCGCTACCGAAGGCAACCCCAACGTAGTTGCCGTGTTTCTCGAAACCATTCAGGGCGAAGGCGGCGTGCACGCCATGCAAGAACAATACCTGCGCGAGCTGCGCGCCTTGTGCGACCAGCGCGACTGGCTACTCATGGCCGACGAAGTGCAATGCGGCATCGGGCGCACGGGCAAATGGTTTGCCCACCAATGGGCAGGCATCGTGCCTGACGTGATGCCGCTGGCCAAAGGGCTGGGTTCTGGCGTGCCGATTGGCGCAGTGGTGGCTGGCCCCAAAGCCGCTGGCATTTTGCAGCCAGGCAACCACGGCACCACTTTTGGCGGCAACCCGCTTGCCATGCGTGCAGGCGTAGAAACACTGCGCATCATGGAAGAAGACGGGCTGCTGGCTAACGCCACGCAAGTCGGCGCTCACCTGAAAACCGCATTGCAGCAAGCCTTTGCGGGCATGCCCGAAGTGGTAGACATACGCGGCCAAGGGCTGATGCTGGGCATTGAGCTAGACCGTCCCTGCGGCGCTCTGCTGGCTATGGGCGCAGAGCGCGGCTTGCTCTTTAGCGTTACCGCCGAGCGCGTTATCAGGCTGGTGCCACCCCTTATCCTCACGCAAGCCGAAGCAGACGAAATTGTGCGCATTTTGTCTGCCTTGGTAAAAGATTTTCTGGCTGGCGCAAGCGCCTGATTGGCATCAGCACAATCAAGCGCAAGCAGCACCCGCGCCGCACCCATTACCAACCCAACCCTATTTCTGCCATGACCAGCACCATCAAACACTACCTGCAATTTGCCGACCTCACTGCCGACGAATACAGCCACATCTTGCAACGCGCGGCTTTTATCAAAGCCAAATTCAAGGCGTTTGAAAAATACCAGCCCTTTGCCGACCCCGACCGCACACTGGCGCTGATTTTCGAAAAAGCCAGCACCCGCACCCGCGTGAGCTTTGAAGCGGGCATGTACCAAATGGGCGGCAGCGTAGTACACCTCACCACGGGCGATAGCCAACTGGGGCGCTCCGAGCCGATTGAAGACAGCGCCCGCGTTATCAGCCGCATGGTTGATATGGTGATGATTCGCACCTTTGAGCAAAGCAAAATCGAGCGTTTTGCTGCGCACTCGCGCGTACCCGTTATCAACGGCCTCACCAACGAATACCACCCCTGCCAGATTTTGGCTGACATCTTCACCTACACCGAGCACCGTGGCAGCATTCGCGGCAAAACCGTTGCCTGGGTGGGCGATGGCAACAACATGGCCAACACCTGGCTGCAAGCCGCACAATTGCTGGACTTTACCCTGCACGTAAGCGCCCCCAGCGGCTACTGCATCGACCGCAACATTGCTGGCGTGGATGTGGGCGCAGGGCACGTCAAATTCTTTGACGACCCGCACGAAGCCTGCAAGGGCGCTGACTTGGTCACCACCGATGTCTGGACCAGCATGGGCTACGAGGCCGAAAACGAAGCCCGCAGCAAAGCCTTTGCCAACTGGTGCGTAGATGCCAGCATGATGGCCAAAGCCAAGCCAGACGCGCTCTTTATGCACTGCCTGCCCGCACACCGTGGCGAAGAAGTCACCGCTGATGTGCTGGAAGGCCCGCAATCCGTAGTCTGGGACGAAGCTGAAAACCGCATGCATGCGCAAAAGGCGCTGATGGAATACCTGCTGCTCGGTCGCCTGTAATTCTTTTACTGCCCCTTGCGCGGCGCAGTCCGCACGCGCTTGGTGTTTTTCATGCGCGATTGCGCCCAATAAAAAAACCGCTTTTTATGGCGGTTTTTTTATTGGGCGCAAATCAGTTGTTAGAAATTAGCGCATGACACAACAGACTCAAGCAATATGGCTGAATATTTTATCTTGCCAACTGCTCCAATCAAGCCTTGGTGCGTCAATATGACGGTTATAAGGCTGGTCGAAAATAATATGTTTCCACTTTGGCTGCTGCACACCAGTTACAACGGGCTTATCGTCAATGAGCACATCACCATTCACAACGGTTTTATCTTTGGTAACGATAATACGGTGCGTAAAATCAAAGCCCAAATGCTTTTCAACCCATTCGTATTTCTCAGCCACGCAATTGCGGTACTGGTTCAGTGGCGAAGTGCAAATGCGCACGTCATGCCCAAGCTCCAACAACCTTTGCACCGCTTGCAGTGCGCCTTCTATGGGTGGCAAATCTCTGAAAAACCCAGGTGCTGTGTAAATATCCTCAACCACGGGCAAAAGCTCTTTCTGATAATCGTCACGCAAATAAAAACTTTTTCGCTCCATCAGAGGTACAGGCGGCACCTCATCGCCCATTCGGCTTTGCCATTTATTATAAAAACCCTGCTCAAAATTAGCCAAAACACCATCTTGGTCAAGCAAAATAAGCATATTTACTCCATCAAAGTTATATAAGCAAAAAAATCATTGATGCAATTACATGAATCATTCTATATTCACATGATGCATATGCATTAGCCCAGCATTATTTCCATGCTTTGTTTGGGCTTCCCAGTGCAAATCAACGCTTCTTTAAAGGGTTTGCTGATTTATTCTTCATGCAAGAGAAAATCCAAAATACCACCATTCCCACGCAGGCAGTAATGACGGTTATTGCATTTTTATATCAAACTGCAATATATCATCGCTCCCTTAAGCGCTCCCTCAGGCTTTGCCTGTTTGCCGTTGCGCTGCTTCTGCCAGCGCAAGCAAGGCGTGTATGGCAGCCACTACCAGCGTTGAGCCGCCTTTGCGCCCCGTAATGCTTATCCAGGGCACTTCTGCCACAGCCTCAAGCAGCTCTTTGCTCTCGGCAGCCGATACAAAGCCTACGGGCATGCCCACAATCAGCGCGGGGCGCGCGCCTTCTTCGCGCACCAGGCGGATAAGCTCCAGCAAGGCCGTAGGCGCATTGCCCACACCCACAATCGCCCCTTCGAGCATACCGAGTCTATGCGCTTTGCGCATGGCTTGCACTGCGCGGGTGGTGTCTTGCGCGTGGGCGGCGGCAATTACATCTGCATCGCTGATGTAGTGGTGCGTATCCATACCAAAATGCGCCAGCCGTGGTTTGGATAAGCCCACGCATATCATCTCCACATCGGCCACTATGCGCGAAGCCCCGCCCAGCATGGCTTGCACGCCTGCTTGCACGGCTTGCGGGTGAAAGCGGGTGAGTCCGTTAAAGTCAAAATCGGCGTTGGCATGAATCATGCGCCGCACTATGGGCCATTGCTCGGCGCTGTAGCTGTGTGCGCCTGCTTCTTGGTCGATGATGGCAAAGCTGTCGTGCTCAATGGCGCGGCCTACGGCTGTGAGCTGCTCGGTTACGGTGTTGCTGTTGCTTGACGCGGGGCTGAAGTTGCTGTTGCTCATGTGGGTCGCTGCTTTGGTAGTTGCTTCTTTGTGGTTAAAAATTCGGGATGTGCTGATTGATTCTTCATGCAAACGAAATCCTAGAAAGTCGTCATTCCCGCGCAGGCGGGAATCCAGCGGTATTTGCTTTGCTTTGCTTTGCTTTGCTTTGCTTTGCTATAGGCATTTTCGCTTTTAGCTCCTGCTTTACCTTTTTGCACGGCCGCTTGCGCCCGTTGGTGCTTGCCTGCAAACAGATGCGCTTGCGGCTTTGCTGCTCTGACCCAGCCCAGCTCTTGCAAACTGTTTACTGGCTCTGCATACTCTTGGCGCGCTATCTTAATCGCTAGCTGCAAACTGTTGGGCGCGTATGGGCTTTATTGCCTTGGCTTTGCGCCAGCACTGTGCGCGTGCGCTTGGGGTGTTTTCTTTGCGCATGTGGCGCTGTTACGTTGTATCGCTTTAGGTGTCACAGGCTTGCTTCAACATGGTTTGCCCAAAATGGCGCTGCCATTGCGTTGCACCTGCATTGCGCCGTTTACTGGCCTGATAGCGCAATTACGCTGCGTTCCAGCATGCGGCATATTTCAGGCTCAAAGCCCAAATAGTTGCCTTGGGCAAATCGAATGTGCGGGTACTGCTGCTGCAACTGCTGTATTTGCAGCCCAATGCGTTGTATCAGCACGCCGTTGAACAGGTAGTAAGGCAGCACCACAATCTGCCGCATTCCCAGTTGCACCTGCCGCTGCACCACGCGCTCTAGCCTTGGCTGGGTGATACCCGTAAATGCCACATCAACCAACTCATGCGTGCCGCTTTCAAGCAGCCACCGCGCTATTTGGGCTACCTCGCCATTGGCGTGCCTGTCACTTGAGCCACGCCCCAGCAGTATCACCCCTGTGCTTTGCGGCTCAGGTTTGCCCAATGCCTGCATGCTTTGCTCAAGCCTGCGGCACAAGATTGCCAACACCTCGTCGCACGCGCCCAAATGCGGCGCACACACAAACTGCACTTGCCGATATTGCTGCTGCGCGGCTGCCAAGGCCAGCGGTATATCGCTTTTCACATGGCTGGCAGCATTGAGTATCAGCGGCAAAACCACCACCCGCACCCGTTCAGCCTTGCCCTGCTTGCACTGCTGCATGGCGTGGTGTGCGGCATTGGCCAAACCTGCGGGCAGCAGCACATCGGCAAACTCGATAAAACACAACTCGATATGCCACTGCGGATGTTGCAGCCGCCACTGCGCTGCAAACTGCTCAATTTCCGCATTGCCAGCAGGCTCGCGCGAGCCATGCCCGACTACAAGCAGCGTTGCCGCACTCATGCGTGCTTGCCTGTGTCTGCGCCCGTTGCAGCTTTTGCGCCAGTTGCGCCAGCATGTTCAGTTGCGATATTGCCCACTGCATTTTGCCCAGTTGCACCCTGTGCAGTTGCACCTGCTTCATCGGGCAAAGCGCCCGCGCTGGCGCGGCGGAAGCGATGCGTAAAGCTGGCATCGTAGAGCTTGGACTTGACCAGCTCAGGCCAATGGCGCGCGCCCAGCGCTGGGCTGGCAATAATCATGGCCTGACTCACCACGCCAGCGGCGCGGCACACATCTTTGATACTGGCTAGCGTCCCGCGCAAAACCTGCTCCTCCCCCGGCCAACTGGCCTTGTGTACCACCAGCATAGGCGCATCTTCTGCCCAGCCAGCCGCACGCAAGTCGGCCTGCACCTTGTGCAACAGCGTAATCGACAAATAAATGCACAGCGTGCAGTGGTGTGCAGCCAATTCGCGCAAATCTTCACCTGCGGGCATTGGTGTGCGCCCAGCCACGCGGGTGAAAATAACCGTTTGCGTCACCTCAGGCAAAGTCAGGCTCTCTACCGCTGCTGCCGCAGAGGCCATACCCGAAGTCACTCCAGGCACAACCCGCACAGGCACGCCAGCGGCATCTAGTGGCTGCACCATTTCAATCAGCGCGCCATACAGCGATGGGTCGCCCGTTTGCAGGCGAATCACCACCTCGTGCTTGCTTGCGCGGTCAATCAGCCAAGCGCAAATCTGCTCCAGCGTCATATCCTTGCTATCGCGCAGCTCACAGCTTGGAGCAGCCCAGCGCGTAGCGGCCACACTTACCAGCGAGCCAGCATACAAAATTGCACCCGCCTGCTCAATCAAAGCCTTGGCTTTAATCGTCAGCAAATCGGGGTCACCAGGCCCCGCCCCTACAAACCAAACAGTGCCAGCCATAAACCACTCTTGAAGAATCTGCAAATTAAAAATGCCGCATCAAGCGGCTTGTTATTTCAGTGCATAGCGCATTGTGCAATGTGCATGCAACATCAGGCAGCATGATACTGCATATTAAAAACCCGCAAAGCCACGCAGCGCCATAGCAGACACAAAAAAATCGCCCGATACAGTTTGCATCGGGCGATTATCGCGAAATTCAAATCATTGTGGCAATGATTTATGCGGCGTCTTCAGGCCAGAATTTCAGCAGCGGGAACAGGAACAACCAGCCTGTCAGGTTGAATGGGAATGTGAATGTCGGAATAGCAAAAATGCCACAGACAGACTGCATAGCGCCATGCACAACCACTGTTACGAAAATCGACAGCACAGCGTAAATGAAAGTTTTTGGACCAGCTTTCATGAATACGCAGCCAACGGCAGGTGCAGTCAAGGCAGCAGTAAAGCCCCACAGACCGAAGTTCACAGCAGCCACATCAGCGCCGCAAGCATAGGCAAACCAGGCACCCAGAAAAGCACCCAGAGCAGTCAAGGCGAAGCACCAGATAGACTCCACAGCCAAAGCCACGAGGAAAATGATGCCTGCAACCCAGTCAGCTACAAACCAAACTTGGGAAACGCTGTTCAAACCAGCAGTAATGAAGTTAAAACCACCTTCGGGCAGAGGACCACCAGCAGAAGGGGGCAGACCAGTAATTTTCTTGGCATACAGCACAATCAGCCAGCAAGTCAGCACAAACGGGAAAGTAAATGCTGGCATTTTGTAGGGAGCCAGGAAGTTGGCAACAGCCATAATCACAATGGTCGAAACGGCAGAGCCAACGACGAGGAACAGCCACATCAGGGGATTAGCCGCAAGGAAGGTTGGCAAGCAAGCGCCCACCAGCATACCGTTGAAGCCATAAATACCGGCCTTCAGGTTGCCACGGTTGGCTTTAAGCAGGTAAGCCATAGCTGTAGAAACCATGGTACCGATTACCGAACCGATAGCCACTTCAAATGATGTACCGCCACGGGCAGCACCAACAAACATGGCAACAAAGTTCAGTAAACCAGTCAGGGGGTTATCCATGAAAATCACTTGGCCAGAACCGCGCAAAGTGACATCAATGAATTCCATAATCGGATTGCTATTGGCAAGCCGTGTCCAAGCATTGCCGGACGGAGCTGTTGCAGTATCTACCATCTCTATCTCCTTTATGTTTAAAAAATCCAGACTTCTGTCTGAATCAGTTTGGCCGCCACAGGTAAGGCGGAGGCAACCCCGCTCCCCGTACGACCTTCCTCACCACCGTCCAGAACTCATATATACGATCCCTGACGACTTTCACGTCTGCGCCAAGAACCTTAAATACAAGCCCTGCATCATTGGGCAATCGGCTAAGACCACTAGCCAACTGCTCCTTGACACTGAATTCTGCACCTATTTGTGCAAAAATTTCATCGGAAAAGTGTTTTTGTGTTAGCAAAACCACGTTGCCATATACGTCAAATCCCTGCATCATCCCGATTTGCTGCAAATCTTGCAACTTGGGGTTAATCACGAACTTTTCACAAAACAGCTCTTTATCTTGCTTGTCATAGGCACGAATGCAGCTTGAATACACATCAAAGCCGAAATATTCGTCCTCGCGGTGGTGAATACGCCCAGGCACCAGCACTTCGGAGTAAAGCACCGTTGCGTTATCACCCACCTCAATGCGCGTGTCAGTCAAGAAACGTGCATTTTTACAGGGAATAGTCAAATCGGGCATGTATTCCAGATACGCATTGTCTTTCACGCGCACTGTTTGCGCCTGTACCGCGTAGTTGGCATCCATTGCCTGAATTTTGTTGGCACTTTGTGTAGACACATATGCGCAGGCGTTTTCTTCAACCACCACTTCAATACTGTAGCGGTCGCCCTGCAGCATGCCGCCGCCCGTTGTGCAGATATACATGCAAGACATTTCAGGGATTTCTTCGTCCCAATGACGCGCTTTCAACGCCAGAAATGGTGCGCGTCGGTCTACGTCTTTCATCACGGTGCGCTTGCCGTCAATATCCAAATCCATACGGAAGCGGATAAAGCCGTTTTTACCCAGACCAGCACTCTTGAACTGTGCAGGCTCATCGCGGAACGCATCAAACTCTGCGGCATCTGTGCCCAGAGTTTGCGCACGGCGCCAAGGTTCGCAATCGCGCGGAATACTCTCACCGAGCCACTGTGTGGACTCAGGCAATGTTTTCAGAAAAGCGGCAAAATCTTCCTCGCTTATCAGCTTATCCCATGCCGCATACTTATGCGTAGCAGCCTCTTGCCCACTTTGCGTTTGTGCTGCAACAGGCTTGGCTGCAGCTTTCTTCACCGCAGCAACTGGGGCTGCAGAGCTCTTTTTTTCCTCGACTTTAGCCATCGACTTGGCCACGCTGGCCTTTTCCTTGGCTTTCGCGGCTGGTTTAGCAGCGCTGGTCTTTTCTTTATTTGTTTTCGTTGGCATTTCAACTTCGCCTATCTGGTTTTACAGAACCTGCCCTGTGGAGCATCCCCACAAGGCAGTCTCGGACAAGTTTCCTCAAGCGGCTTATTTGTCTGTGCGTGGCACGTCAAACAAGCAATCGCGATAAATCAACTCGGCCAACTCGTTAATGCCTTCGCCTGTTTTGCAGTTGGTAAACAAGAAGGGCTTGTCGCCGCGCATGACTTTGGAGTCGTTATCCATCACCTCAAGGCTGGCACCAACCATGGGAGCCAAGTCGGTTTTGTTGATAACCAAAATGTCAGACTGCGTAATGCCAGGGCCGTTTTTGCGAGGAATCTTCTCGCCAGCAGCCACGTCAATAACGTAGATGAAGAAGTCCACCAGCGCGGGGCTGAAAGTCAAAGTCAGGTTATCGCCACCACTTTCCATGATGACCAAGTCGGTATCAGGGAAGCGGCTTTCCATGTCTTCAACCGCAGCAATATTCATGCTGGGGTCTTCGCGCACGGCAGTGTGGGGGCAAGCGCCTGTTTCTACGCCCATGATGCGCTCTTCGGCCAAAATGCCTTTGAGCGTTCTTTGCACGTGTTTGGCATCTTCGGTAGTCACAATGTCATTGGTAATAATGACGATGCGAATGCCCATTTTCAGCAAAATGGGTGTAATCGCTTCAATCAGGGCGGTTTTGCCAGAGCCTACAGGACCGCCAACACCAATTCGGGTAATCTTTTTCATAATCGTACTTCTCGGTTAATGATAAAAAAATCAGTTCATAAACAGGCGCACATGCGCCTTGACGTGAATGGCAGCCAGCAAATCAACGACAGGCGCAAAGTTGGCCATATCTTCGAGTTTGCGGGTGGCCGCCATAGCGTAGTCCTCGGCAATCGTCTGATTGAGCTTGAACAAAATGGTTTGTGTATCAACGTGATCCACTCTAACCATACGCAAAGCCGCACTGAGGATAGCCATAGCTACACCATACTGGTGCACCATGAAACAGGCATCTTCAGGAATATCCAGTTCGGCAAAAATCAATGCCTGACACACTGGATAACAACCAGGCGTTTCGCCAGCGGTGACTTTTTCTCTCCATTGGCTCAACACTGGCGCACTGCGCGAGGCACCGATAACCTTGTCAGCCAACTCGATGAGCTTTCTGCCCGTACGCACCGTCATGGTGCGTGTTTCTTCGTTGAGCTTGCGGTTGTAGATAGCGCGGTCGGCTTTAAGCAAACCATCAATATCGGCCGCTTTGGCTGAACGGTAGGCATTAAGCAGCCCTACGCCATCACCTACCGAGGCTTGTTCCACGGCGGTTTTGACATAAGAATGCAAGCTCGCTGCATCGGTTACAAGGCCACGCTCAATGGCAGACTCCAAGCCGTGCGAAAAGGTAAAAGCACCTGTTGGCAAAGTAGAGTCGCCAAATTGCAAGGCGTGCATCCATTGCATCAACTGCGCTGTTGCAACACTGTCGGCAGCTTTAGTTGATGCGCCTGGTTTTGCGGCTTTTGCTACAGTTTCCATATCACTTATGCATGTTTGTGGTCGTGACCGCAACAGTCATCCTTGTCGCAGCACTCATCATGTGCATGCGCATGGCTGGTGCCGTCAGCATGTTGATGGGCATGGTCGTGACCATGGTCGTGGTTGTGATCGCAACAATCGCTCTTGCCACAGCACTTGTCATGGGCGTGGGCGTGGGCTGTACCGTCTGCATGCTTGTGAGCATGGTCGTGACCGTGCGCATGGTTGTGGTCGCAACAATCGCTCTTGCCGCAGCACTCACTATGGTCGTGAGCGTGTGCAGTGCCGTCAGCGTGCTTGTGGGTGTGGTCGTGTTGGTTCATAATATTTTCTCCTGATGTAAGTAGTTGATTTAACTGCATTTTTTGCAGAATCGCATTGTCTTCCAAAAGGAGAATCTTGGCTACTTATATGTTACTAATAAGCGTAAGCTGTGTATTAATGTTTATGTTCGCCGTGACCGTGATCATGCGCATGGCTGCAACCGCCGTGCTCGTGGGCATGGTCGTGTTTTGCTGCAACGTCGTGGTCTTTGTGGTGGGTTTTGCCGCCATCGTGGCTATGCATACCAGCAGGTATGGCGTGAGCGCCGTGGGCGTGGTGCGCTGCCATGGTGTCGGTTGAGCCTTGGTCTGCACCACCAAACAGCAAGCGTGCTTCGTGTGGCAGCAGGTAAGGCACTGCTGTTTCAGCAGGGTGGAAATCGTAGGTGATGTCGGCAAAAGCGTGCGTACGCATGACAGACATCATGACTTTCTTATCAACCGTTAGCGGCACAATGATTTTGTGGTCGCGCACAACGGATGGCCAGTGCTGGTTGCCCAAGGCATGACCCAGCTCGAAACACAGGCGAATCAAGTCTTCTTTTTCTTTTTTCATCAATTCCTGAATTTCGATAATCAGCACATCGCGCAGATTAATCTTGGCTACAAGCATATGCTTGCTGGCTTCGTCATAGAAAAGAACGTCGCCATTTTTCAAAAAGGTGTTGCGGGGCAGTGAAACCGCGATGTCATCTCCATTTTCACTGGTGCGGCGCAAGCGGTTTTTTTGTGCGTCCCACTGGTTGAGTGCCAGATAATCTATTTGTGCTGTTTTGGCGCGTTCTTGCCATTGGGCGTCGCTGGTGTTGCCCAGTATGCTATCGATGATTCGCATTCTGCTCTCCTTAACTACAATACTTCGCAAAAATTGAGGGTGTTTTTTTAACAGAACCCGCATGCGCTTTGCGGCACACGCGGGTTTTGTACTGACTTTCCTTATACCGAGTCAGCGAGCTGTCTCGGTATAGAGGCAAGTCTGGATCAGCTAAAGAAGTACATCTGGTTGAGTTTGCACTCTTTGACTGGTGGCACTGTCAGGTGCACGTTGTCAATAGTTACGGCAAATGTTTCAGGGTTAACCTGAATCACTGGCGCGTAGCTGTTGCGAACCATGTCTGCCTTGCTGATAGCGCGGCAGTTCTTCACAGCAATTGCTTGCTTGTTCAGGTCATACTTCTCTTTGATGCCTTTGTCCAGAGCAGCTTGAGAGATGAAGTTGGCACAAGTTGTACCAATTGCACCACCAATAGCGCCGTACATACGACGATACATCAATGGTTGGCAAGTTGGCAGCGAAGCGTTGGGGTCACCCATTACGCTGTAGCTGATTACGCCACCCTTGATAACCATCTTGGGCTTGGCACCGAACATTTCGGGAGACCAGAGCACCAAGTCAGCCATTTTGCCTGGTTCGATAGAACCAACTACATGGGCGATACCATGAGCGATAGCTGGGTTGATGGTGATTTTGGCAACATAGCGCAGTACGCGGAAGTTGTCGTTTTCTTTGCTGTCTTCAGGCAGCAGACCACGGGCTTCTTTCATGGCGTGGGCTGTCTGGATAGCACGTTGCCAGTTTTCACCGATACGGCCCATGGCTTGTGTATCGGAAGAGAACATGGAGATAGCGCCCAGATCGTGCAGCACGTTTTCAGCAGCGATGGTTTCCGAACGAACACGGCTTTCAGCGAAAGCTGCGTCAGAAGGAATAGCTGCGTTCAAGTGGTGGCACACGCAAATCATGTCGAACAACTCAGCTTGGGTGTTTACACCGAAAGGCAAGCTGGGGTTGGTCGAAGATGGCAGCACGTTCATGAAGCCAGCTGTACGGATAATGTCAGGAGCGTGACCACCGCCACCGCCTTCAGTGTGGAAGGTGTGGATGGTACGGCCTTCGAATGCGGCAATAGAGTCTTCCACATAGCCACCTTCGTTCAGGGTGTCGGTGTGGATGGCTACTTGCACGTCATACTCGTCAGCTACGCGCAAGCAAGCGCGGATAGCGTTAGGAGTTGTACCCCAGTCTTCGTGAATTTTGAAGGAGCAAACGCCAGCTTCAATTTGTTCAACCAGAGTAGCTTTACCAGCGCCTTGACCAGCAGCAGCTTGACCTTTACCCATCAAACCGATGTTCAAAGGCATAGCTTCCATGGAGCGCAGCATTTGCTCAACGTTCCATACGCCAGATGTTACTGTAGTAGCGTTGGTGCCGTCTGTAGGACCGAAGCCACCAGCAATCAGAGTAGTACAGCCACCAGCCAGTGCAGTGTTGTCGATTTGTGTGCAAATCAAGTGCACGTGGGTGTCGATACCGCCAGCGGTAACGATGGTAGAGCCGCAGTTGATAGCGTCAGTAGCTGGGCCGCAAACCAAACCAGGTGTTACACCTTCCATGGTGTTGGGGTTACCAGCTTTACCGATACCAACGATTTTGCCAGCTTTAATACCGATGTCAGCTTTAACAACGCCCTGGATAGGGTCGATGATGGTTGCGTTTGTCAGCACCAAGTCCAAGCAGCCAGAGCTGCTGGTAGCGGTGTTGTCAAAGCCCATGCCGTCACGCAGTGTTTTACCACCGCCGAACACGGCCTCATCACCATAGCTAGCGCGCAGGTCTTTTTCAATTTCAACAAAAAGGTTGGTGTCGCCCAAGCGAATTTTGTCACCAACTGTGGGGCCATACAGGCCCACATATGCTTCACGAGATATCTTAGCCATTATGCTTTCCTCTCAAATATCAGAAATGTTTCACTGGAAACACACTAAATACGATACAGGCTTACTTCTTGTTAGAGAAGCCGAGCTCTTCAACCTTGTGCATGGCTTTAATCATGTCAGGGTTGTAACGGCTCTTGCCTTCAGCGCCAACCCAGCCATCGACCAGGTTTGCAAAGCCATAGGCAATCTGTTTGCCTGCGTAGGGAACCAGCTCAACTTCTTGCTCCATGCCAGGCTCAAGACGCACAGCAGTAGCAGCAGGAATGTTCAGGTGTTTACCGAATGCTTTTTCACGATCAAATTCAACAGCACGGTTCACTTCAAAGAAGTGGTAGTGCGAACCAATTTGCACGGGACGGTCGCCAGTGTTACGGACTTTGATTTTGGTAACGGGACGGCCAGCGTTGATTTCGATCTCGCCCTTGGCCGGAATGATGCCGCCTACACGGCTGGCTCCAAATGCTCCACCTCCAGACATATCGTTCTCCTTAAATAATTAACGTATTGAGTTCTCTGAATAAACGTGCGGCTATCACTGAATAGGATCGTGCACAGTGATCAGGCGGCTACCGTCGGTGAACACGCCTTCCACCTGAATCAGGGGAATCATGTCGGCAACGCCGTCCATCACGTCTTTCTTGCCAACAACCTTTTGCGAGGAAGCCATAACTTGCTCCAGGGATTTGCCTTCACGGGCGCCTTCCAGGGCGGCAGCAGTAATCAATGCAACGGCTTCAGGGAAATTCAGCTTCAGACCTTTGGCTTTGCGCTTTTCAGCTACAGCAGCCATGTTGTAAATGACCAGCTTTTCCAGCTCTCTTTCGGTGAGTAACATAGGTACCTCCTATATTTAATCTACATAATAAAAATGACACCGCGCGGACATAACTACTTTTTCCACACAGCGAGCGTATTCTAACCATTACAAACAATGAATAGCAACGCTTGCTTATAAAAAAATCGCAAATTTTTACATTTGCCTTGGCTCGCAACCCTTGTGTCTTATAGAAGATTAAAGAAAAACGAAAAGGATTGCGCTTGAGCATCCTTTTTTTCCGCCAAGGATTCTATTTATTATCTTTAAAAACAATGGCTTATGAATCCTTTCAAAGCCTGACAAGCATCCAGTCTCTTACTTAAATCTTGTAATCTCTCGGCGTGGATTGCTGAAATGTTTTGCTGTTTTTTCAATTCCCTAGTGCACTGTGTGGGATTTTTGTGCTTATGTTTTGTCACATAAGAGCAATAAGGCAGCGCATAAAAAAGCAAAATCGGCTAAATCGCAGGAATTAATAAGAGAATATAAATTCATCTTATTATTAATGAGATATTTTTATTATTATGTGAGATAGATGTTCTTTATATAGCCGAACGCTTTGTGGGCGCTGCTTTGCGGCTTGTTTTGCTGCGCGGGAAGATGGCTTGAGCTTGGACAAGACTTACGTGGGGCTTGGTCTGCTTTTGGCTTTTGCCATGGTTTGGGCTGCTTGTGCCGCTTGTCACGTTATGCGTAAGACGCAGGGCGCTGGGTTGCTTGGTTTGGTTTATTTTTTTGTAGGCGTGGGCTGCGCCGGGCTTGCCGCCAAGCGGCGCAATGCGCTGCTTTGTGTTGCGTGTGCCAGTGCCACACTGCGCCAAGCAACAAAAACGCGCTCTTGTAGCAAGAGCGCGTTGTTTTTGGCTACAAGCACTTTGGCTTGCGTTTTGACTTACGTTTTGACTTGCGTTTCGCGTTTATGGCTGTGCTTGTGCTTGTGTTTCAGCCAGGTACGCCAGCACGGTGGAGGATGCGCGCACCTTGTCGCCAGGGGCGACTTGCGGCTGGGCTGTGACGGGCAGGTACACATCAACGCGCGAGCCAAAGCGGATGAAGCCGTAGCGCTGGCCACGGTGCAGCGTGTCGCCCGCTTTGACGTGGCACAGGATGCGCCGCGCAATGAGCCCTGCTACTTGCACAAGTGTGACTGTGACGGCGGGGCTGCTGGCTGTAGCTGGGGTGGTGATGACTACGGCGTTGCGCTCGTTTTCGAGTGAGGCTTTGTCAAGGTCGGCATTGACGAAGCTGCCTGGGAAGTATTGCACTTGCTGCACGGTGCCATCTACGGCGGCGCGGTTGCTGTGGACGTTAAATACGTTCATAAAGACGCTGATGAGGAGCGCGTCGCGGTTGGCGTAGGGGTCGCGCACTTTTTCGATTTTGACGATGCGCCCGTCGGCGGGGCACAGTACGGCGTTGGCTTGTGTGGGGATGGGGCGGGGTGGGTCGCGGAAGAATTGCACGACAAAGGCTGCTATCAACCACAAGGGCAGGGCTGCCCAGATGCCGTATGCGGCAGTGATGCCTGCGGCTAGCGCCAGTGTGCCGATGATGAAGGGCCAGCCTTCGCGGGCTAGCAGGGGGTGGGGGTAGGGGTTGCTTGGTGCTGACATGGGGTTGCTGCGCTTCTAGGCGTTGTGTTTTTTGGATGCGGTGATGATAAGCGCAAATGCGCAGGGGGCTTGCGTGGTGCGGCGTGCCTTGGGCTGCTTTGCTTCAGTTAAAGCGCTACAGCCAATGGCCAGAAAACACCCGTTGGCGTTTGTTGGGTGGCTGATTTAGCGTTTGTTTGGGCAGCGTTGATTTATTCATTTAAAAGAGGCCGCAGAAAGTCGTCATTCCCGCGTAGGCGGGAATCCACAACGGCGCAACTGCTGCAATAGATTCCCGCCAACGCGGGAATGACGGGGGTTTGGGGCTTTTATACAAACTGACGTAAATCTGCGTTTCCAAAAATTTTTTTAGGCGCTTGGCAATGCCGGGCAGGCGGCTCAGGTGGCGGCTGGTGCTGCTTCGAATTGCTTGCCTATCAAACCCGCTAACGCAAACATATTTACGCTGTCTGGCCCAAGGATGGGGCGCAGTTTGGCATCAGCAATGATGGTGCGTTTGTCTTTGGGGTCTTGCAGGTTGTTGGCTTTGATGTACTCCCAGATTTTTTTCACGGCTTGCGGGCGGCTGGTAAGTTCTTCGCCTATGACGGCTG
>RRZT010150444.1_pt1 | contig 23482 bp, 20 predicted proteins | sample 2165551 | NCBI WGS metagenome assembly RRZT01 (sample SAMN10456910, study PRJNA506462) | wastewater metagenome | biome: wastewater; feature: sludge; material: wastewater sludge; isolation source: wastewater sludge with Escherichia coli K12::gfp cells carrying plasmid... | place: USA: Moscow, Idaho... | reverse complement strand
GAATATCTAAGTAAGGCAGGATCTTGCCTTGCGCCATCAGGGGGATCACATCATCCACATGAGGGTAGGGATAGACGTAATGCAAGCGTACCCAAATGTCGAGCTTGCCCAGCTCTTCACACAGCGCCTTCATGCTGGTTCTGACGGGGGCACCATCGTAGAAGCCGGTTCTATGTTTGACATCGACACCGTAGGCTGAGGTGTCTTGGGAGATCACCAGCAACTCTTTAACCCCGGCTTCCTTCAAGCGCTTGGCTTCGGCGAGTACCTCGCCGATGGGGCGACTTTCCAGATCCCCACGCATCGACGGTATGATGCAGAAGGTGCAGCGGTGGTTACAGCCTTCGGAAATTTTCAGATAGGCGTAGTGCTTGGGTGTCAGCTTGACGCCGTGGGCAGGCACCAGACTCATAAATGGATCATGTGCGGGTTTGGGCACATAGGTATGGACATGCTGCAGCACCTGCTCGTAGGCATGGGGGCCGCTGATCTCCAGCACCTTGGGATGAATGGCGCGGATCTGATCTTCTTTGGCACCCAGACAGCCGGTAACGATCACTTTGCCGTTTTCGGCCAGTGCCTCACCGATCGCCTCGAGTGATTCCTGAACGGCGCTGTCGATAAAGCCACAGGTATTGACGATCACCAACTCAGCATTGTCATAGCGATTGACTACTTCGTAGCCTTCGGTACGCAGCTGGGTCAGGATCCGCTCTGAATCCACCAGGTTTTTGGGGCAACCCAAGGACACAAATCCGATGCGCGCGGCACCTGGCTGTGCTTGTGCCGGCTTGGCCGGCTGGTTGTCGAGCATCTGTCCCAGCGTGGTAGTGGAACAGCTGTCGGAGGCGTTCGGATCGAAGGTATTGACGGTCATAGGCGATACAGCAGACTGCAGATGTTAAAAAAGATGGCGGATTATACCTGATGGCAGGCAAAGGGAAAGGTGAAGAGTTGGTGATTTTTTGTGCGGACTTAAGAAGGCAAGAGTGACAAGGCCTGACTTGCTTGGTTCAGGTGGGGGCTGCGGATCTCACGCTGGCTGTATTGATGTTGCAATCTATGGTGAGCTGGTGCTCTTTTCTCGGCGTTGGTTCAGCGGGTTCAGGTGATTTTTTCGTGATTATCACGGAACCCTGCCTCAAGCGCGCTAAGTTTATAACAACAGGCTCACGACCATGCAGAGGTAGCAATGAAACAACTGACATTGATTCGACATGCTAAATCGAGCTGGAAAATTGCCGAGCTGGAGGATAGCTGGCGTCCATTGACCTCAAGAGGTTACCGTCAATTGCTGGAGCTGGGGAAACACGTCCCTGCGGGCGGCTTGTGGCTGGTATCACCCGCAGTCCGAACCTATGCGACGGCTCATGTTTTGCGTCGTCTGGCGGGACTGCCGATGGCCGGATTACAACTGGATGAGCGCTTGTATGAAAGTAGCGGTGACAAGTTGCTGGAGTTACTGCGTGAACAGGATGATAAGGATGAACATCTGGTGCTGATAGCCCACAGCCCGGGGTTGGATGAACTGGCGCTATCACTGTGTCCTGGAGCCCTGGTACCGCTGACCACCGCTAGCTTACTGACTCTGGAGCTGGAAATTAGCCAGTGGCAGCAGTGTACTCCGGGTTGCGGTAAGCAACTGACCTATTTGGTGCCTGGCGAGTAAAGCGGCCTGCTCATCGTTCAATAAAGAACCCCGCCGAGGCGGGGTTCTGAATAACGGTTCTGCTGGCTGAATCAAGCGGCGAAGTTCTTGGCCGCAAAATCCCAGTTGGCCAGTGCCCAGAATGCTTCCAGATACTTAGGGCGCAGGTTGCGATAGTCGATGTAGTAGGCATGTTCCCAAACATCAACGGTCAGCAAGGGAGTGATCCCAGCCTCGGTCAACGGGCAGCCGGCATTGGAGGTATTCACGATTGCCAGTGAGCCGTCAGCCTTTTTCACCAGCCAGGTCCAGCCTGAGCCGAAGTTGGTGACTGCAGACTTGGTGAAGGCTTCCTTGAACTGCTCGAAGGAACCAAATGCCGCATCAATGGCAGCCGCTAACGCTCCGCTCGGCGCGCCACCGGCATTGGGTGCCAAGCTGTGCCAGAAGAAGGTGTGATTCCAGATCTGGGCGGCATTATTGAAGACACCACCGGAGGAGGTCTTGATGATCTCTTCGAGGGATTTACCTTCAAATTCGGTACCTGGAACCAGGTTGTTCAGGTTGACCACATAGGTGTTGTGGTGCTTGCCGTAGTGAAACTCCAGGGTTTCTTGAGAGAAATGGGGCTCGAGGGCATTCTTTTCGTAGGGCAGGGCCGGAAGTTCAAAAGCCATGAGTAAACTCTCCAATGTATACAGGCCCTCAGCCGGGCCGAATTGCCAAAAAGGGATTAAGTTGGGGACTATCCCGGTTACAGAATTGATTTATAGCAAACTTTTCAGGCTGAACGCCACAACTAAAGCCACAAACGCACCGGAAGTTGTTAACAAACTGCATACCTGCAGATTACATGACCTACTCTTCATCGCTAAACGATGTTGGGTCCTTGGTATGAATACCCTTCCGATTTGTGGGATTGTTAGCGCGACGTTATGCGCTAGAATAGCCAAAACGACATAGCCAGAGGCCGTAATGGAAACAATCGAGAAGATCAAACAACAAATTGCCGAAAACCCGATCCTGCTGTACATGAAGGGCTCCCCCAAGCTACCCAGCTGCGGTTTTTCATCGCAAGCCTCCCAGGCCTTGATGGCCTGTGGTGAGCCTTTCGCGTATGTCGATATTCTGCTCAATCCGGATATTCGCGCTGAACTGCCCAAATATGCCAATTGGCCAACCTTCCCGCAGCTGTGGGTTGAGGGGGAACTGATTGGTGGCTGTGACATTATTCTGGAGATGTTCCAGCAAGGGGAGCTCAAGCCGTTGATCCAAGAAGCAGCGGCGCGGCATAAGCCAGCGGCTGAGTAACGATTGCGTTCAACGCCTCAGCCGAAAAACTGCATGAAAGCAACAAGGGCCATCATAGTGATGGCCCTTGGTTTATCTGCTAGTGGCTCATAACACCATGCTGGCGATCCAGCCAAAGACGAGCAGTGGGATGTTGTAGTGGATGAAGGTGGGGACCACGCTATCCCAGATATGGTCGTGCTGACCATCGGCATTCAGGCCCGATGTTGGGCCCAGTGTCGAGTCCGAGGCCGGTGAGCCCGCGTCCCCCAAGGCACCAGCGGTGCCGATGATGGCGATGGTGGCTAGCGGTGAGAAACCCAGATGCAGGCAGAGGGGAACATAGATGCCGGCGATGATGGGCACTGTGGAGAAGGAGGAGCCGATCCCCATGGTGACCAGCAGGCCGACCAGCAGCATGGCAAAGGATGCCAAGCCTTTGTGGTCACCCAGCGCGTTACCGACCGTCTGAACCAGGCCTTCAACCCCTTGTGTCGCATTCATCACCGCCGAGAAGCCGGAGGCGCTGATCATGATAAAACCAATCAGCGACATCATTTTCACCCCCTGGGTGAAAGCATCCTGGCTCTCGTGGAATTTTATCACGCCGCCGATCGTGAAAATAAGGAAACCGACCAGCGCGCCCACAATGATCGAGTCGGTATACAACTGCAGACCGAGAGCCGCGAGAATCGCCACCACCGCCACCCACAGATGATGGGGGGTAAAGGTCACTGTTTCCGGCTCGATAGCCAGAATAGGCTCCAGCGCATAGTCACGGGGTTTCCGGTAACTAAAAAAGGCACATCCCAGGCCCAGGACCATACCCAGGACCGGGATGGCCATCGCCAGCGGAAGTTGCGGTCCGCTCACGGCCACACCGCTGCGGATCAGATTTTGCGCCAGTATGTCGTTGAGAAAGATGCCGCCAAATCCGACCGGCAAAATCATGTAGGTCGCTGTGAGGCCGAAGGTGATGACACAGGCCACTAACCGGCGATCCAGACGCATTTGCGCCATCACATGCAGCAGAGGCGGGATCAGGATCGGAATAAAGGCAATATGCACCGGGATCAGATTCTGTGAGGCAATACTGACTGCCAGTAAGGCCGCTAAGAGCAGGCTCTTGACCCAGACCAGATGGCTAGGTGTCGCTTTTTTGCCCAGTTGTGCAATGACCTTGTGGGCTAGCAGATCGGTGATCCCCGAGCGGGAAATCGCCACGGCAAAGGCTCCGAGCATGGCGTAGGAGAGGGCAATGGTGGCACCGCCACCTAGACCATCGGTGAATGCCTTCAGGGTTTCCATCAGGCTCAGGCCACCGACCAGACCACCCACCAGGGCACTGACCGCTAGGGACACAACGACATTGATCCGCAACAGGCTCAGCAGCAGCATGAGGGATACAGCAACAACAACCGGGTTCATCGATTCTTATCTCAAGGGACTAAAAGAGCGGAATATTTTGCGGATTAAAATCCAAATGTCGAGGGGAAGATCCAGTAGTACGGTTTGATGCTAGTGGATCCGGCTGCGTCAGGAAAAAAACAGCCCCACGTGTGGGGCTGACTTATTTACTCTTCACTAGCGGGTGGCCAGCCACCAAGAGACTTCCAGCGATTGACGATGTGACAAAACAGCTCGGCTGTGCGTTGGGTATCATACAGCGCGGAATGGGCCTCCTTGTTATTGAAGGCAATTCCTGCTGCCATACACGCCTTGGCCAGCACGGTTTGACCCAGTGCCAGACCTGCCAAGGTGGCGGTGTCGAACGTGGCAAACGGGTGGAATGGATTGCGCTTTAATCCCGCACGCTCAGCGGCCGCCATCAGGAAGCCATGGTCAAATGCGGCGTTGTGCGCCACGACGATGGCCCGATGACAATCCGTTTCCTTGAGGCCCTTGCGTAGCCCTTTGAAGATGGCGCCCAGCGCGTCTTTTTCAGAGACCGCACCGCGCAGGGGATTAAACGGATCTATCCCGTTGAACTCAATAGCGGCCTTCTCGATGTTCGCACCCTCGAAGGGTTCGACATGAAAATGGAAGGTCTCATCGATATGCATCCATCCATCGTCATCCATGGTCAGGGTGCAGGCGGCGATTTCCAGCAGCGCATCACCTTTGGCGTTGAAACCAGCCGTTTCAACATCGATGACGACGGGGAAGTAGCCGCGAAAGCGCGCTTTTAACGGGTGCAACGGGATTTTCTCACTCATCCAAAACTCGATCACTAGAACAGGGTGTGAAGAAACGGAGCCCGTTAAGGCTCCATGATATCGTAGGTACTCATCCAGCCCAGACGTTCGAACAATTCAAACAGCAGGCTGACGGCAATAGACAGCAAGGTTGCCAATGCCATCCCCTTGAGGCTGACACTGCCGATATCCAAGTGGGCACCGGACAGGCCGATGATCAGCACAATGGAGGTCAGGATCAGATTCTTTGGTTTGCTGTAATCAACCTTGGACTCGACCAGCATACGGATACCGGAAGCGGCAATCACCCCGAATAACAGCAGGGACACACCGCCCATGACCGGAACCGGGATGGTACGGATGAGCGCCGTGAATTGACCAAAAAACGCTAACAGAATAGAAATCACAGCGGCGCCACCGATAACCCAGACACTGTAGACCCGGGTAATGGCCATCACGCCAATGTTTTCACCGTAGGTGGTGGTAGGAACTGAGCCGAAAAAGCCGGACAGGGTGGTGGAGATACCGTCGCCCATCAAGGAACGATGCATTCCTGGGTCTTTCATCAGCGGGCGGTCGACGATCTTCTCCGTCACGATGAAATGACCGATATGCTCGGCAATCACCACGAAGGCTGCCGGCAATATGGTGATGATGGCGGCCAGCTCGAAGGTCGGAGAGTAGAAGGTTGGCATCTGGAACACGGATGCCTGCGCCACATTGGTAAAATCAACCAGGCCTAGCAACCAGGCGGCTGCATAGCCGACGATGATGGCAATCAGGATTGGGATCACGGCCAGAAAGCCGCGGAACAGCACAGAGCCAAACACTACGACGGCGAAGGTCAGCATGGCCACTCCGACTACTTTCGGATCCAGGGTCTTGGCGGTCAAACCGGCCATGTCTGCGGCCACAGGCGCCAGCTCCAGACCTATGATGGCAACGATGGCCCCCATGGCGGCTGGTGGAAAAATGACGTTGATCCACTGGTAGCCGAACAGCTTGATCAGGCTGGCGACAGCCATGAACAACAGACCGGAGGCAATAAAGCCGCCCAATGCGGTTTCATAGTTGTAACTGGCCATCACGGCAAAAACTGGGGAGAGAAACGCGAAACTGGAGCCCAGGTAAGCCGGTACCTTGCCTTGACAGAGAAACAGGTAAATCAGGGTGCCGATACCGTTGAATAACAAGACGGTACCCACATCGACCTTGAACAGCATGGGTACCAGCACCGAGGCACCGAACATGGCGAATAGATGCTGAAAACTCAGGGGAATACTTTCCAGTAAAGAAGGTCGCTCTTCTATCTGGATGATACGTTTGCGCATGGGGTTTCTCCTTTCCCGCAGGTTATTTTCTTTTAAGAGGCTTTCTTGAGTCTTATCTGGGTATAAAGACGGCGTATTATGGCAGAAGTGCCCTTGAAAGCCCATGCCTGCAGCGAGCTCCGACTTCGTGGCAATTCCTCTAAAGTAATAGCTTTTCAGGCCGATAGAGGGGAGGTACAGGAAGAGGAGACGGCCGTGAAGTACAGATATCTGTTTGGCTTGCTAGGTGTGCTGACTGCAGTCAGCCAGGCTGCGGTGCTGGAATATGGCGCCAGTCTGGATCAGTCCAGTTGGCGATTGACCGGTGATAGCGCACTGGAATGCCGTCTCGAGCATTTTATTCCCGGTTACGGTAGCGGTTCTTTCGTCAGCAGGGCTGGTAAGAATATCAACCTGGACTTCGAGCTGCGGCCATTGCGCCCCAATGCCCGGGTGCAAACCGTGACCTTGCGCTCGCTGCCCCCACGCTGGCGTCCCGGTGTTGCCGAAACCGGTATGGGGACCATCCGTTTCTACAAACAGTTTGACGGTCTGGTCGAGGGGCAAACCGCCTGGACCATGGTCGGCGAACTGGAGCAGGGACGTTTCCCAGCTTTTGTGTTCCGTGATTGGTACCATAGAGGTGAACCGGTACAAGTATCGGTATCGGCGGTTGGCTTTTATGCCCGTTATCAATCCTTCCTGATGTGCCTGCAGAGTTTGTTGCCCTATACCTTTGCCGATATTGCGTTTACCGCGCTGAATTACGAGAAGAACAGTGATCGGTTGACCCCCTATTCCCAGCGGCGTTTGGAGATGATTGGTGAATACCTGAAAGCGGATCCGTCGATCGATATGCTGGTGATTAACGCTTATACCGACAGCTATGGTGGGCGTTGGCCAAACTTGAAACTCTCCGAAAAACGCGCCAAGACCATCAAGAACTATTTTGCCAGTTTGGGGATTGATCCGGCACGGATCGAAGTGGAAGGCCATGGTGAGAAGCAACATGTCGCCAGCAATGAAACGGAGACCGGCAGGTCATTGAATCGCCGGGTCATCATTTCCATGTCTCGCTTCCTGCCGAATTATGAAACTCGCGGCCAGGAAGTGGGTGGTGACATGTACACGGGTGAGGCGTCTGCACCGGCAACCGATAAAGAAGCGATGGCGCCGAAGGCGGATGAGTCCATGATCCAACCTGCTGCGGCCACTGGAGCCACGGAAGCGGGTACCAAGGCTAAGCCGCAGACGGCGAAAAAACCGGCCATCACCTCGGCTCCGGCGTCTGGTGCTAACAGCGGCGCTTGATACGGACACTCCCCAATGCTCGATCAAAAAAGCCCTGTTTAGAAAACAGGGCTTTTTATTGGTGGCTTGCGGGTGCAGATGTTAACTGACTTGATATTGCTCCGCATACGAAGCGGCTAACACCTTGGCTTTGTTCAGCGAGGCGGTATCCAGTCGGGTGGCGGCGTTATCACGGATCTTGGCGGCGTCCGGGAAGCCAACGGCAGCCAGCGAGCCCCAGACATACGCCTGCATATCATCCTGAGGGACTCCTTGCCCCAAGGCATACATGGCCGAGAGTAGAAACTGGGCCTCGATATGGGATTTTTCCGCGGCTTGTCGATACCAGAACAGGGCTTGCTTGTTGTCCTGCGCCACGCCTTGGCCGTTGTAATACATGAGCCCAATGTTGTAAGGCGCTTCAGGGTGATCCAGTTCGGCCGACTTTTTGTACCACTTCAGGGCCGCTTTGTAATCCTGAGCCACACCCCGTCCCATGTCATACATGAGTGCCAGCGTGTAGGCCGCATCGGCATGTTCCAATTCTGCCGCTTTTTGATACCAGCGGGCACTTTCGGCGGCATCCTGGGTTACGCCGCGTCCGGTGTCGAACCGCAGGGCCAACTGATAGGCTGCTTCCGGATGGCCGCGTTCGGCAGCTATTCGATAGCACTCCAGAGCTTGCTGTTGATCCTGACTCACGCCTTTACCCTGCTCATAAAGCGAGGCGAGTTTGACCAAGGCTACCGGATGGCCCTGATGGGCGGCGAGTCGATACCAGTGCGCGGCCATTAGGTCGTTCTGCAGAACTTCCTGACCCAGGGCATAACATTCACCCAGGCTATATTGGGCATCGGCGTTGCCCTGTTTGGCAGCCTGTTGGGCTGCTGCCATCTCTTTAAACTCCATCGAGTGGGTCTCCTGTCGCTGGTCTGGGCGGATTATACCAACACTCGCCGAAGTGACACAGACTCAACTGCAGCGAAAGCGAGGGGTTGTTAACGTTTTCAACAAAATAGCGGATCAATGCGACGGTATCGCCGCTCCTTGTCCTGGCTGGGGTGGTGGCACTGGACAGTCCAGACACAAAGCCAAAACCCGAAACAGGGTAAATTCAACGTCAGAAACCTTGCCATCCCAGGCCATGGCATCGGAGAGGGCATGGATAAACTGTAATTTGATGCGTGGTGCTGCCTGTTGGAGTCGGCTCAGTGCGTTTCCGATGGCGTCGAGATCCACCGTGGTTTCCCGACTCAGTGGCAATGGCAGCTGTGCGCTCAGCGCGGTAAAAAATGCTTCCGCCGCCGCAGGCGTGTTGGTGCAGTGATGGGCCATCCAACTGGCCACTTGTTGGATTTCGGCACCAAGCTGCTCGATATTTCTCACCATGCTGTTCGATGGTGCGATGCGCGAAAAACAGGGTGCTAACTGGTGGTCGATCAAACGGCTCAGCAACCATTCAAATAGGTTTTCCTCTCCGTCGGCGTGAATTAACTGGTGGAGACGATCTGTAAACATCGCGTATTGCTGGCTATCGAGTCGCTGCAGGGTTGGCAGGCACAACTCCACCAAACCCAGACGCAAGGGGGCGGATAGTGGATAACAGGTTAATGCTTCCACCTCCCGAGGATTGGGCAACAGCGAAAACTGCCGATGCCGGATCACCAGATCGGAGCTGATCAGCAGTGAGTAGAGTACCGACTGAGCCTCCTGTAACTGGTGGGCTGCGGTAATGAGTGGTGCGGGGATCTGAGGTAACCACTCCTGCGGTGCATCCAGATCCAGTGTCATGGCGGCAGGTGGCGCGGCCAGTATCCTGGATGATGGCGAGCCATCGATTGCGGATCCACGACGTTGCTGTACCGGAGTATCGGCCAGCTCCCGATAGTCACTCGGTTGCATCGGTAGCAAATTCCGAATGTATTGACCATTCCAGTCCGGCTCCAAGGCGCGGATCCGCTCGGCAAGGGGGGGATGTGTCGCTAACGCGCCGGCGAAGGTACTGTCCAGGCCTTGGGCAAAAAACAGATGGCTGAAGCTGCGGCTGGCGGGATGAAAGATCAGTGAGGCATAGGGATGCCCCGCGACCTTCTTCAGGGCAGAGGCCAGGGCGCGGGGGTTGCGGGTAAATTGTACCGCGGCAGCATCCGCCAGGGTTTCGCGTTGCCGGTTGACGGCGGCCTTGATGAGTTCACTGAAGAAGACGCCCCCATACCCAATCAGATAACAGCCGGAATGGAGTGGGTTGGCGTGCCGATGGGTTTTTTCGGGCCAGAATTGATCGGAAGTTTGGTGCTGTATCGGACGATCAAGCTGCTCTGCTAGTTCGGCAATCACGAGTAAGCCGGTCATGGCGGCGGCCAACTGTAGGTTCAGGCGAATATCGCCATGGCGAATGTGGCTGAATTCATGGGCAACCATGGCCTGCAATTCATCCCGATCCAGGGCTTCCAGTGCTCCCCGCGTCACCACGATGACCGCATCCTGGATCCCCATGCCGGCGGCAAAGCTATTGATGCTTTGCTCTTGCTCCTGCACAAACAAGGCAGGAACGGGTAATCCGGATGCCAGGGCCATCTCTTCGACGACGTTACGGAATTGTTGATCCTTGAGGCTGTTTGCTGTGAGTGCCAGTCGGCTGGCGCCCAATGCCTTAGCTACATGCCAGCCACCGCGTTTGAGCGAATGATAACGGGCGTAGCTGATGATCAGACACAGCAGCATGATCAACCCGCTCAGAAACAAAAAATGCGGCAGACTGAATAGGTCACTGGTGGGTGCGGCAAACAGTAATTTTAAGGGGATCAGCAGCAGGCTTAACCAGAGACTGGAAAGAATGCCGAGTGCAACAACTCCAGCCAGATAAAGCAGGATCAGCAATCGACTGCTGCGACGGGCGGTCTGCTGTTGCTGGTAAAAATCCATACTGCGACTCCCGGTCGGCTAGTGGGGTGCAGGTACTCAGCTGGCCGAAGTCAGATTGATCCGAGGGGGCTGGTGGTATAACTCGGGTTCCGCAATTTCCAGTAAAGAGGCATCGACACCGTGACCTACGCGCGCTGCAAACAGTAATGCAGGGAACTGTCTACGGTAAATATTGTATGCGGTGACGCCGTCATTGAATGCCTGGCGGGCGAATGCGACCCGATTTTCGGTCGCTGTCAGCTCCTCAAACAACTGAGCGATCTGCGCATTGGCTTTGAGTTCCGGATAAGCCTCGATTTGGATGTTCAAGTTGCCTAACGCCTGGGTCAACAGGGTTTCTGCCTGACCCAGCTGGGTCATGGCCTGATCTTTGCCCGGATTCTGGCTGGCAACCTTCAACAGTGCATGAGCTGCATTACGTGCCTCGGTAATGGCCTGTAGGGTTTGATTTTCATGTTGCAGGTAACCGCGGACTGTCTCCACCAGATTGGGGATCAGATCGTAGCGACGACGGAGTTGCACCTCGATCTGGGCAAAACTGTTGGCATATTGGCCTTTAAGGGCGACCAGATGGTTATAGATCTGGGCCAGCCACATCAGTAAACCCAGCAGGGTGGCCAGAATGATCAACAAAACTATCATCGTCTCTCTCCTTGTCGTGCATCAGCAGCCGCAACTGGCTGCTGATTTCATTCTGCTACCGATGGCCATGACGAGTTGCGAACCCGTCATGACAGAGCGGGCTATGTTGTTGGCAGTAAACTAGTTCCCCAGACCCTGTCCGGCAAACTTCTTGTTGATTAGTTCAATCTTGTAACCATCGGGGTCGACCACAAATGCAATCTCCGTGGTTCCGCCTTGCACCGGCCCGGGTTCGCGGGTGATGGTGCCGCCTGCGGCGCGAATAGCATCACAGGTGGCATAGATATCTTCAGTCTCAAGGGCGATGTGGCCATAAGCATTTCCCAGCTCGTACTCGCTGACGCCCCAGTTGTAGGTCAACTCGATCACGGCTTCATCTTTTTCATCGCCATAACCTACGAATGCCAACGTGTACTTATATTCGGTGTTTTCACTTTGCCGCAGTAATTTCATCCCCAGGATCCGGGTATAAAAATCCAGTGAACGGGGTAGGTCACCGACACGAAGCATGGTGTGAAGAATGCGCATGGTTATTTCCTCTCGTCGCAACATAATAAATTGCCCACTGGGCTGTTATCCCAGCCCATCGTGGTATCGGCCGAGAATATCATGATTGTTACAGCACGCCACATGCAGACATGAGTATTCGAATGGAGAGCCCGCTAAGCCGACTGCGTTACGACTCAACCTTATGAGGAGGCGCTGCGGCGGGATCGCTTGGTCCTTGCGCCTTGCAGCCCCAGACTGGCACCGCCGATGATCAGCACCCCGGCAATCACATGGCGTAGCTGCAGGCTTTCGCCGTTGATCAACACCAGCAACAAGGTGCTGAGCAGCGGAGTGAGGTAGGCAAGGGCACCAATGCGACGGGGATCTCCGTCCCGTAATGCCAGATACCAGGTGATGAAAGCCGTTCCCATCGGGCCCATGGCCAAGCCAATGATCAACCACCAGTCATGACTGGGGATCTGCCGCCACGGCAGGGCGCCCTCGCTGAAATGGGAGATCACCAGTGCGAGCAAGCCCGAGATCAGGCAGCAGGCACCGATGACAGGTGCTGGCGCCGCAGGAAGGCGGCGTGAGAGCACCGAGTAAAATCCCCAGGTGATCGCGGCAGCGAGAGCGAGCAAATAGCCAGGGATATAGAGCTGTTGCAGATGCAAGGAGCCATCGGTCATCACCAGCAGACTGCCACACAAACCCAGCAGGCCAGCCATGACATGCTGGCGTTGCAACGGGTGCTGAGGTAGCAACAGTGGCGTGAACAGGATGATCATCAGTGGCCAGAGATAATTGATCAGATTGGCTTCCAGTACCGGGGCATGGCGGAAGGCACTGAACAATAGCAGGTGATAGCCGAGAAAAGCGATGATGGTGGCCAACCAGGTGACAAGCGGGGCTCGCCATTGCCGCCAGAACGGAATGGCACCCAACCCGCAAAACAACAACACCAGGCCGACCAAGACCAGCGGTGTCACCGAGGTGATCCGCGATGTCAGTGCCGCTAATGATGACCACAGTAGTATGGTTAACAGCGCCAAGAGCGTGGATCTGTCCAGCCAACGGGCGTTGGACGAAGGCATAAAAACTCCTAATTCTGAAGATGAAACGACTCGAGTGACGAGTCACTGAGGTATGGCATGCGCTTGGATACTGCCGGAGTCATCATCGCATATCAGTCGGTCAGGCAGGCGGGATCAAACTGATAGCGGCCATCCAGCCAGTCCAGCAGTTCGATCACCGCCGGATGGCAGCGATAGGGCTGATAGCGCTGACGCAGCTGTTGTTTGTCGTTCTCGCCAAGCTGTTCCAGGCCCAGCTGACAGAAGGCTGGTAGATCGATGGTCAGTTGCCGGGCTAATTCGGCGCCTAATTCCTCGCCTGCGATCTGCATCCAGAGTGCGTCGGGATGGTAATCATCCACCAACTGATAACTCAAGGGTAAAGAGGCCAATGGCAACCTGCTCAATACCGGTTGTTTCATCGGATTTACCGCATGTCCTGCCAGATAGTGTTGCAACTGGGCTGGACGATTCTCGAAGGGCCGCAAATAAAGAAAGTTGGAGGCTTTCTTGCCGTCGTTGACCGGATAGTTATCCCAGAGGAAGGGTTTGCGTTTGAGGGTGTCAGCCACCCAGGAGAGATGATCCAGCGGATAATGGGTTGAACACACCTTGGGGCCGGTCCAGAACAGATCAAAATGGGCGTCCAGTCCAGATCCCAGCTCCGGCCAGTAGTTTGCCGGCATGGCACCGAATACCTTTTCCAGGATGGGGTCCGTGCTATAAAAACTCGGACAAAAAATCAGGCGTTTGACGCGAGTGTGGGCGGCAATGTCATGGGCGATGGTGAGTTGTAGACGGGCCAGCTCGGGTGTGTCGCTGGGCATGTCATCAAACAGCACCGCCAAGATGTCCGGGGCCAGCTCGGCATCGATCAGCTGGACCTTGGCCAGGAGTTGTGCGCGTTTTTGTGGGTAATCATGGTGGGCGCCAAGGGGGGTCAAACCTATGCCAAAAGCTAAGTTATTCGCCTTGCAGCTGGCGGCCAACGCCCGGAGTTCGGCTAGCTGCTGATCAGGCCATGGCTGCTGCCAGTGCCGGCGCAGATAGCCATCATCTTTAGGTGCGTAGATATAGAAGCCATAGCCGTGACGCGGTAGCCAGCGGGCATATTCCTGCCGTTGCGGCCACGACCAGCTGTGACCGAAAAAACCCTCGATGACGCCAAGAAAATCATGGGGTAGGGAAGATTGCCCGGTGAAGACCGGTTGAGATGAGAAAGGCGATACAGGCTCTGGCATAGGGGCTCTCATGAAGATCCGTAATCAAGAAATAAACGCTCATGCCATCTGGATGGATGAACCGATCGCTACTGTAGCAAACTGCATCCGTCATGGCTTGTCATCGGAAACGGCAAACCCGGCTCTTGGCGTGAAAGTGGTGAATTAAGCAACAATTCATGCCGTTAGCAGCAATTTTTGTTGTAAAAATGCGAAACAGGCATCTCCGATATACTGGGGATAGCTCGACTAGCCCAGATGGCATCGCTATAATGCCGCGTCATTTTATGTATCGAGGGAAGACATTATTGTCTTCAAACGAGGATGAGGTGGGCGCTGGTCGCCTGGCTGCGTCTGAGGAGTAGGGGGATCCCCCTGCGTGCTGAGTTGAACGAGGTAGAAGAATGCAAGTTTCTGTAGAGACGACCCAAGGCCTTGAGCGCCGTCTTACCATCACAGTACCGGCTGAGAAAGTAGAGAAAGAAGTCAATGCTCGCCTGGCTCAACTGGCCAAGACCCGTCGTATCGACGGTTTCCGTCCTGGCAAGGCTCCGATGAGCGTGATCAAAAAAATGTACGGTCAAATGGTTGTTGCTGATGCGGCTGATGCGCTGATCCAACGTCATTTCGTCGAAGCTGTGGTCAGTCAGAAGCTGAGCCCGGCCGGTGCCCCGACTGTTACTCCGAATGAACTGCAAGCTGGTCAGGACTTCGTGTTCACCGCCAGCTTTGAAGTTTACCCGGAAATCGAAGTGAAGAATCTGGATGCCATCCAGATTGAAAAGCCGGTTGCCAGCGTTCAAGACGCCGATCTGGACAAGATGATCGAAACCCTGCGCAAGCAACACGCCACCTGGGCTGATGTTGATGCTCCGGCTGCGGCTGAACTGCGTGTCAACATGGACTTCAGCGGCTCTATCGATGGCGTTGAATTCGAAGGCGGCAAGGCGGAAGGTTTCTCCCTGGTTCTGGGCGCAGGCCGTATGATCCCGGGCTTCGAAGATGGTCTGTATGGCAAGAAAGCCGGTGAAGCGTTTGATATCGACGTCACTTTCCCGGAAGACTACCATGCTGAAAATCTGAAGGGTAAGGCTGCCAAGTTTGCTATCAAGCTGAACAAGGTTGAGCAACAGATCCTGCCGGAATTGACCGCTGAGTTCGTCCAACGCTTCGGTGTTGAAGACGGCTCTATCGATGCTCTGCGTGCCGAAGTGCGCAAGAACATGGAGCGTGAGCTGACCCAAGCGCTGAAAAACGCGGTGAAGGAGCAAGCCCTGCAAGGTCTGCTCGACAACAACGAAATTTCTGTGCCGAAGGCTGCCGTTGAGCAAGAAATTGACGGTCTGCGTCAGCAAGCGATGCAACGTTTCGGCGGTGCCCAGCAAGCCAAGAACATGCCGCAGCTGCCAGCTGAGCTGTTCCAGGAGCAAGCTGAGCGTCGTGTCCGCATCGGCCTGTTGCTGGGTGAAGTGATCCGTACCAACGCCATCAAGGCTGAAGACGATCGCGTCAAGAGCATCATTGAATCCATGGCGACTGCGTATGAAGATCCGCAGGAAGTGGTGGATTACTACCTGAAGAACGAACAACTGCTGAACAACATCCGCAATCTGGCGGTTGAAGAACAAGCGGTTGAGCTGATCATGTCCAAGGCCAAGGTGACCGAGAAGGCGCTTTCCTTTGACGACGTGATCAACAAAGCGTCTGCAGCTGCCTGATTCGATTTGACGTCATCACAATCTTGATGCGTATAATGGCCCGTGTGATATCACTCGGGCCTTTTTACTTTAGGAACATCATCTTATGAATAAACTGATCCAGGATTCTCTTGCTCCTTCCATGAATGCGCTGGTGCCCATCGTGGTAGAGCAGACCGCCAAGGGCGAGCGTTCATATGATATCTATTCCCGTCTGCTCAAAGAGCGCGTCATCTTTCTGACTGGTCAGGTTGAGGATTACATGGCCAACCTGGTGGTGGCCCAGTTGTTGTTCCTGGAATCAGAGAATCCGGAGAAGGACATCTATCTGTATATCAACTCTCCAGGTGGCTCGGTAACGGCCGGGATGTCGATCTATGACACCATGCAATTTATCAAACCGGACGTCAGCACCGTTTGTATGGGGCAGGCTTGCTCCATGGGGGCCTTCTTGCTGGCCGGTGGTGCCAAGGAAAAACGCTTTGTACTGCCGCACTCACGGGTGATGATCCATCAACCGTTGGGCGGTTTCCAAGGCCAGGCGTCTGACATCCAGATCCATGCCATGGAAATTTTGAAGATCAAGCAGACCTTGAATGAGCGGTTGGCATTCCACACGGGGCAACCTCTTGATCAGATTGAGCGTGATACCGATCGGGACAACTTCATGTCGGCTGAAATGGCTGTGGAGTATGGCATTGTTGATGCGGTCCTGACCAAGCGGGACTGACACACGCTGCTGCCTGTTATACACTGAATAAAGCTTCGGAGGCCGCTGCCTCCGGTATTTTGATTTGAGGTTTATGAATGACAGATAAACGCAAAGGTGACGGCGACCATGGCAAGTTGCTTTACTGCTCTTTTTGCGGGAAGAGTCAGCATGAAGTACGCAAACTGATCGCCGGTCCGTCAGTTTACATTTGCGATGAATGCGTAGATTTATGCAATGACATCATCAGCGAGGAGATCCGCGAGATCAGTCCTCGTCGTGATGAACGTTCCTTGCCGACGCCTCATGAGATCCGTGCCCATCTGGACGATTATGTCATCGGGCAAGAACATGCCAAGAAAGTGCTGGCAGTGGCGGTGTATAACCATTACAAGCGCTTGCGCAGTGGTTACGCAGCTGATGGGGTTGAACTGGGTAAATCCAACATTCTGCTGATTGGTCCGACCGCTAGCGGTAAGACCTTGCTGGCTGAAACTCTGGCTCGACTGCTGGATGTGCCATTCACCATGGCCGATGCCACCACATTGACCGAAGCCGGTTATGTCGGTGAGGATGTCGAGAACATCATCCAGAAGTTGCTGCAAAAATGCGATTACGATATCGAAAAAGCCCAGCGCGGCATCGTCTATATCGATGAAATCGACAAGATTTCGCGCAAGTCGGAAAACCCTTCTATTACCCGTGATGTCTCGGGTGAAGGGGTGCAGCAGGCGTTGCTGAAATTGATTGAGGGTACTATTGCTTCAGTTCCGCCTCAGGGTGGACGTAAGCACCCGCAGCAGGAGTTTTTGCAGGTTGATACCTCGAAGATCCTGTTTATTTGCGGTGGCGCTTTTGCTGGCCTGGATAAGGTGATTGAACAACGTTCCTCCAAGGGTACCGGCATCGGCTTCAAGGCGGATGTGAAATCCAAAGAGAAACCGGTGAGCCTGACAGAGTCTTTTGCCAAGGTTGAGCCGGAAGACTTGGTGAAATATGGTCTGATCCCTGAATTCATCGGCCGGTTGCCTGTGTTGGCTACGTTGACCGAGCTGGATCAGGCGGCTCTGATCCAGATCCTGACTTCACCCAAGAATGCACTGACCAAGCAATTCCAAGCCTTATTCAAGCTCGAAGGTGTGGAGCTCGAATTCCGTGAAGAAGCACTGCTGGCGATTGCCGCCAAGGCGATGGAGCGTAAAACCGGAGCCCGTGGTCTGCGTTCGATCGTGGAAGGTGTGCTGCTGGATACCATGTATGACCTGCCATCACAAAACGATGTGGTGAAGGTCGTCATCGATGACAGTGTGATCAAGGGTGAAGGGCAACCGCTTCTTATCTATGAAAACCATGAGCGACAAGCGGCTTCTGGTGACTAACTGTCTTAAAAATAAGCAGTTGAAAGGGGCAATTTGCCCCTTTCAGCTTTTTTGCCTACCGAGCAATTGAATCTGCGTGAAGCGCCCCCATATACTCACGAAGTTGCATCATTCAAAGGCGTTATGCCAAGAGAAAAGAATATGAATCTTGAGCGTTCTGAACGCGTTGTCATACCTGTCTTGCCGTTACGTGATGTGGTGGTTTATCCCCACATGGTTATTCCGTTGTTTGTCGGGCGAGAAAAATCTATCCGCTGCCTTGAAGCGGCGATGGAGCAGGAAAAGCGTATTTTATTGGTAGCGCAAAAAGAGGCTGCCACCGATGAACCCGGTCTGGACGATCTCTATCGGGTCGGCACTATTGCTAACATTCTGCAATTACTGAAACTGCCGGATGGCACGGTCAAAGTGTTGGTGGAAGGGGCACAACGAGCTGAGCTCGAGCAATTGACGGAAGAAGAAAACTACTTCGTCGGTGTGGCTCATCTGTGTGAATCGGTTGCGATCGTCGAAAAAGAAGAAGAAGTTCTGGTTCGTTCGGCGATTAGTCAGTTTGAAGGCTACATCAAACTGAACAAGAAAATTCCGCCGGAGGTTCTGGCCTCAGTCTCTGCTATCGATGACGCTGCTCGTCTGGCCGATACCATGGCAGCCCATATGCCGCTGAAAATCGAGGACAAGCAAAAGGTTCTCGAACTGCCGGAGATCTCCGAACGCCTGATGTTCTTGATGGCGATGATGGAGTCTGAAATCGATCTGCTACAGGTTGAGAAGCGCATCCGCTCCCGCGTTAAAAAGCAGATGGAGAAGAGCCAGCGTGAGTATTATCTCAACGAGCAGATGAAGGCTATCCAGAAGGAGTTGGGTGAGCTCGAAGAGTCGCCTGACGAGTTTGATGGCCTGCAGACCAAGATTGAAGAAGTTGGAATGCCAGAGGAAGCCAAGACCAAGACCCTTGGTGAGCTGAGCAAGCTGAAGATGATGTCACCCATGTCAGCCGAAGCGACGGTCGTGCGCAGCTACATCGACTGGATGGTGGCGGTGCCTTGGAAGCAAAAGACCAAGGTCAAGAAGAACCTGGCGCAGGCTGAGTTGACCTTGAACCAGGACCATTACGGCTTGGAGAAGGTCAAAGAACGCATTCTGGAGTATCTGGCAGTACAGAGCCGGATGAACAAACTCAAAGGTCCAATCTTGTGCTTGGTCGGTCCTCCCGGGGTTGGTAAAACCTCGCTCGGGCAGTCGATTGCCAAGGCTACCGGTCGCAAATATGTGCGTATGGCTTTGGGTGGCGTGCGCGATGAAGCCGAGATTCGCGGCCATCGTCGTACCTATATCGGCTCCATGCCCGGTAAGTTGTTGCAGAAGATGGCGAAGGTCGGTGTCCGTAATCCGCTGTTTCTGCTGGACGAGATCGACAAGCTCTCTTCGGATATGCGCGGCGATCCGGCATCAGCGCTGCTGGAAGTTCTGGATCCGGAGCAAAACAACAGCTTCAACGATCATTATCTGGAAGTGGATTATGACCTGTCGGACGTAATGTTTGTGGCCACATCGAACTCGATGAATATTCCAGGGCCCTTGCTGGATCGGATGGAAGTGATCCGGCTGTCTGGATATACCGAAGACGAGAAGCTCAACATTGCCAAAGATCATTTGCTGCAAAAGCAGATCGAGCGTAATGGCCTGAAGCCCCATGAAATCACCATCGAGGATTCGGCGCTAGTCGGTATCATCCGCTACTACACCCGCGAAGCGGGGGTGCGCAGCCTGGAGCGTGAAATATCCAAGCTGTGTCGCAAGGCGGTGAAAGCTATTTTGCTGGATAAGAACCTCAAACAGGTCACGATCAACCAGGATAATCTGAAAGAATATCTGGGTGTGCAGCGCTTCGATTATGGCAAAGCAGAAGACCATGATCAGGTCGGTCAGGTCGTCGGCTTGGCTTGGACCGAAGTGGGTGGTGATTTACTGACTATCGAAGCGACGAATGTACCGGGCAAGGGCAAGTTAACCTATACCGGTTCACTGGGTGATGTGATGCAGGAATCTATCCAGGCAGCACTTACCGTGGTTCGGGCGCGTGCCGAGCAGCTACGCATCAATCCGGATTTTTATGAAAAACGGGACATTCATGTTCACGTGCCGGAAGGTGCGACTCCCAAGGATGGCCCAAGTGCCGGCATTGCCATGTGCACGGCGTTGGTCTCCAGCTTGACCGGAAATCCAGTTCGCTCGGATGTCGCCATGACTGGTGAAATTACCTTACGCGGTGAGGTATTACCGATTGGCGGCTTGAAAGAGAAGCTGCTGGCTGCCCATCGGGGTGGAATCAAGCGCGTAGTGATCCCGAAGGAGAACGCCAAGGATCTCGAAGAGATCCCTGAGAATGTGAAACAGGATCTAGAAATTCACGCGGTGCGGTGGATTGATGATGTGCTGCGTCTGGCACTACAAAATCCGGTTGCTCCAATTGAAGTGGTAACAGCTACACCATAACGATGGGCAGCCGGGTGACTGGCTGTTTTTCGTCTCTCCAGCGGTACGAAATATGACCGCTCTATACCAGAGAGGTTGGCAAAGCGTGAATTGCCGCGGGTTCCCGTTGGCCTTCACTTGCAACCCCTCTGGAGGATTGTTATAAAGCGTTGACTCGTCATGGCCTAGGGAAAACAGCTATGACCAAGGCTAAAAATAGGGGAAGAAAAACGTGAACAAATCGCAACTCGTTGACAAAATTTCTGAAGGGGCGGATCTGTCCAAAGCGGCAGCCGGTCGTGCGCTGGATTCATTCATCGATGCTGTCGGTGAAGCGCTGAAGGCAGGTGACCAGATTTCTCTGGTGGGCTTTGGTACTTTCTCATTGCGTGAACGTGCTTCGCGCTCTGGTCGTAACCCGCAAACGGGTGAGACCATCGAGATCGCAGCCGCTAAAATTCCGGCATTCAAGGCAGGCAAAGCGTTGAAAGACGCCGTTAACTAAAGCTCGCCCTTTTCCTTTCGGGGAAGTTGTTGCATTCAATTGCTTGAATCCTCAAATCTTATAAATCAGGGCGCATCACTTCAGGTGCGCTTTTTTATATTCACATCCACTGCATCGGGAGCAAAGATTCATGCTGATGGATAAACTGCGGGAAGGGGCTCAGGGACGGATCGCTAAAATCATTTTTTGGCTGATCATTCTCTCTTTTGCCCTGGCGGGTGTCGGTAGCTATTTGAACAGTCCGGTGGATACCAGCCCTGCCGAAGTTAATGGCGAACCCATAACCGCTCAGGCGCTGGACACCGCGTATCGCAACGAACGTAGCCGTTTGGAATCCCAGTTTGGCGAAAACTTTTCGCAATTGGCGAGTAATCCAGAATATATCAAGCAGATGCGCAAAGGTGTGCTGGATAAGCTGATTGATCAGCTGTTGCTCGACCAACAGGCTCACGAGACTCACATTCGTGTTGGCGATGAACAGGTCAAGGCCGCCATCCGCGCTATGCCGGAGTTCCAAAGTGAAGGCAAATTTGATAATGAACGTTATCTGAATCTGCTTAACCGTGCCGGCTATACACCTCAAAGTTTCAGCGAGTCCATTCGTCAGGATCTGGTCCGGCAAAATTGGGTCGGTGGTTTGATTGGTAGCGAATTCACGCTTCCTGGTGAAATCAAAACGATCGATCTGCTGTTGCAACAAACTCGTGATGCCACCCTGTATACCCTGCCGGTGGATCATTTCCTCAAGACGATGACCGTAACTGACGCTGAACTGTCGGCTTATTATCAAGCGCATCAGAAGCAGTTCATGAGCCCGGATCAAGTCAAGATCAGCTACGTGTTGCTGGATGCCAAAGACCTGCAAGCCACGGTGGCGATCACCGAGCAGGATGTGCGCGATTATTATGATCAACATCTGGATCAATATCGTACGGCTGAACGTCGTCAGGTTGCCCATATCCTGATTGCGGATAAAGATGCGGCGGCGGCGCAGAAGCATGCCGAAACACTGCTGACAGAACTCAAGGCTGGGGCTGATTTTGCGAAACTGGCCTCGGCTAACTCTACCGATACATTATCCGCCCGTAAGGGTGGAGTGTTGGATTGGTTTGAGAAGGGAGTCATGGATCCGGAGTTTGACAAGGCTGCATTTGCCTTGGCTAAAACCGGTGAACTTTCCCCCGTGGTCAAGAGCCAATTTGGCTACCACATCATCAAGTTACTGGGCATTCAACCCGAAGCAGTTAAGCCTTTTGAACAAGTGAAGCAAGATGTCGAAGGCAAGCTGCGTGAAGAGAAGGCGCATGAGCTGTTTCTCGATAAGCAGCAGCAACTGGCGGATTTGAGCTTCGAGAATCCGGACTCACTGGATCTGGTGGCTGAAAAAATGGAGCTTAAAGTTTTAAGTTCAGATTTCTTCAGCGCGGCCACCGACAAAGCGCCGTTCAATGATCCCAAGGTTAAACAGCAAGCATTTTCTGATTCAGTTCGTGAGCAGAACATCAATTCTGAAGTGATCAACATTGGCGACAATCAGGCGATGGTGTTGCACGTGTTGGAATTCAAACATGCCTCGGCTCGTCCAATGGATGAGGTGAAAGGCGATGTTGAAGCTGCGGTGAAACTTGAAAAAGCTCAACAAGCGGTGCGTCAGCAAGCCGAAGCGTTATTGGCCAAGCTGCTGAAGGGTGAGCCGGTTGATGAGCTGGTTACCAGCTTGTCGGGTAAGCGAGAAGTTCGTACTGGCTTGACGCGCATGAGTTCCGATCTGGATGCTTCGTTGATCCAGGCGTTGTTCCGTGTAGCAAAACCAGTCGCAGGTAAGGTTTCTGCCGAGCTGGTTCCGCAAGTGGATGGCTCGCAAGTGGTTCTGGTGTTAAACAAAGTAGGCCAGTCTGACAAGCCATCAACCATGGAAGCTATGCTGCAAAATCAGCTCGCACAAGGTCGATCCACGGTGGTGTATCAGGCACTGCTGGAGCAAACCCGAGCCGATAGTAAAATTAGTTATAACAGTTTGAGCGAGCAACAGCCGCTCGAATGACACTCTAAGACCCCACCTTCGCGGTGGGGTTTTTTTTGGCTCTGTCCCAGTTACCTGTTGGGAATGAATAGGGATGGAGTCTGGACGAAAAGTAGACCGTTGGCGGCACGAACGCTGCCACCGAGCCAACATGGATGTTTTTACGGCGTGTCTGAGTTCGTCCGGACTCCTGGACACTAGCCTGATACCGGGTTTTGATTCGAGCAACGCATAACTGGGACAGCGCCTTTTTTTGGCGCTCGACAAACTTTTAAGTGTCCTTGTTTGCACTCGGGACGAGTTTGGTTATGATGCCAAAGCTGGTTTTATCCAGCACTCTTGGTGGTGTAGTTGTACAAGCGGAGAAACTTGATTGATTAGCGTATTCCTGGTTGATGATCATGAACTGGTACGCACAGGGATTCGTCGCATACTTGAGGATGTTCGAGGTTTAAAGGTCACAGGTGAGGCCGTGAACGGTGAAACTGCCGTGCAATGGTGTCGTGAACACGAAGCTGATGTGATCCTGATGGACATGAACATGCCGGGTATTGGAGGCTTGGAAGCCACAAAGAAAATCCTGCGGGCCCGACCGGATGCCCGTATCAT
>RRZT012055569.1_pt1 | contig 23492 bp, 21 predicted proteins | sample 2165551 | NCBI WGS metagenome assembly RRZT01 (sample SAMN10456910, study PRJNA506462) | wastewater metagenome | biome: wastewater; feature: sludge; material: wastewater sludge; isolation source: wastewater sludge with Escherichia coli K12::gfp cells carrying plasmid... | place: USA: Moscow, Idaho... | reverse complement strand
CAATGTCACGCTGACCATCGAAGGTCTCGATCGGCACGGTGGTGCCCAGCGCCGCATTCGTCATAGGGATCTGCAACTCGCACTGAAGATCGTCACCCACGCGCTGGAAAATCGCGTTCTGGTTGATATGAACCTCAACAAAGAGGTCTCCAGCAGGACCGCCTTCCACGCCGGCGTCGCCCTGCCCGGCCAAACGGATACGCATGCCTTCCTCAACGCCCTGCGGCACCTTGACCTTGATGGCCTTGGTAGCGCGCACGCGGCCCTCGCCGGCGCACTCCTGGCACGGCGAGACAATAATGGTGCCATGGCCGTGGCAGGTGGTACACGGCGACTGCGAGACCATCTGCCCGAACAGCGAGTTGGTAATGCGTTGCACGCTGCCCGTACCGCCACAATCATGGCAGGTGATCGGCTGTGTACCGGGGGCGGCGCAGGTGCCGTGACACACCGGGCACTCGGCCGCAAGAGTATGCGAAAACTGCTTTTCTGCTCCGAAAACGACGTCCTCAAGATCAAGGGTCAACGCAATGAGCGAATCTTGGCCGCGGCGTCCGCGCGGCACCGGGCCACGTTGGCCACCCATGCCACCTCCAAAGAAGGAGGCAAAGATATCGGAGAAGTCGCCGAATCCAGCTCCGGCACCGCCGCCACGCAGGGCGTCAGTGCCGCCCATGTCGTACAACCGGCGCTGCTCGTCATTCGAGAGTACGTCGTAGGCCTCGTTGACGGCCTTAAATTCCTCGGCACCGTCCGGTCCAGCCACATCCGGATGAAGCTTGCGGGCAAGCTTGCGGTAGGCCTTCTTGATCTCGTCCTGAGAGGCGTTGCGATCAACGCCGAGGGTTGCATAGTAATCTGCCACAGTTTCTCTTCTTGGGTCCTAGTTTCCGGTGCGCTTAGCGCCCCGAGAGAATATCAGATAGATACTGGGCAACTGCGTGAACAGCTGCCATGGATCCGGGATAGTCCATGCGGGTGGGCCCCACAATGCCGACGCGTGCGACCGTGCGATCCGCCACGTCGTAGCTAGTGGAGATAACGGAGGCCTCGGTGAGGTTCTCATGCTTGTTCTCCTGCCCGATGGAAACCGCCATACCTTCGTGCATGGTGGTGAGGAGCTTGAGCAGTACCACCTGCTCCTCGAGTGCTTCCAGAACCGGAGAAATAGTTCTGGCAAAATCGACGGAATGACGCGAGAGGTTGGCCGTTCCAGCCAGTGCAATCCGCTCTTCGCCTTCGGCACGCAGAGCCTCACCCACCACGGAGTTCACAGCTTCTGCAACATCTTGAAGGGCGCTAGGAAGATCCTCGACCACGTCGCTTGCATCGCTCAAAGTGTTGAGAGATTGCCCCGCCCAATGGTGATTCAGCCTGCGAGCCAATTCCTCTAGCCCCTCGGCTGGTACAGGTACTTCGAAGACCAGCGTGCGCTGCTCCACACGCCCCGCATCCGTGATGATGACAAGAATCGCGTGGCGTTCTCCCAGCGGGATAAGTTCCAGGTGACGTAGCGAGACCTTCTGGAGCGAGGGATACTGAACGACGGCGACCTGCCGCGTGATTCCAGCCAACAAACGAACTGCCCGTCCGACGACGTCGTCGAGATCAACTGCGCCTTCCAGCAGGCGTTCAATGGCGTGGCGTTCCGCCGTCGAGAGCGGCTTGATCTCGTGTAGGGAGTTAACGAAACTGCGGTATCCCTGGTCTGTAGGAACGCGGCCAGCCGACGTGTGTGGCTGATGAACGAGCCCCTCATTTTCCAGAACAGCCATGTCGTTGCGGATCGTGGCTGGCGAGACACCTAGCTGGTACCTCTCGACGAGCGCGCGCGAGCCCACTGGTTCACGGGTTGTCACGTAGTCACGGACGATGGCTTCTAGCACCCTCGCCCGGCGTTCCTCGCTTCCCATCGCCCCTCCCAGTCGATAGCACTCGGTCATTCTGAGTGCTAATCCTACGCGCTTTGGCGAAGCTCGCCTATCAAGGATGAGCGATGCCACTTGGCACGCTACCCTGTTCACGTGACTATCCCTCCTTCTTCAGACCGTTACGGCCACGATATTCTCGCCTCCGACCCCCACCTGCGCGAGGAACGACGCCGGCGTCCCACCTCCGAACGCATCACCGCCGAACCCGGCCTCCTCATTGAAGATGTTCAGTCCGGATTCGTGGGCGAAATCGTGCGAGTTGGGAGGGTCGCTGGCGCCTGGCAGTTCGAGCTGGAGGACCGTGTGGGAGCACGGAGATCTTTCCCGATGGGTCGCGGCTACTGGATTGAGGGCAGGCCCGTGGAACTCGTTGCCCCGGAAGTCGGGAGCGCCGCTTATACCGCGGGGGTGGGAGCCAAGAAGACAGGGCCGGCGCCCCGCACGGTCGCCGGACACACCGTAACCGCCTCCGGATCGCTTCATGTTGCTCACCGCGCCCGAGTAGCGCGCGAGTCCCGCATCTGGGTTGAAGGTAAACATGATGCCGAGCTGGTGCAGAAGGTGTGGGGTGAGGACTTGGCGTTGGAAGGCGTCGTCGTCGAAGAATTGCTCGGTGTGGATCACCTGGAGGATGTGCTGCGGGCATTTGGGCCCAGCGACGATCGGCGCGCTGGTATTCTCGTGGACCACCTGGTGCCCGGGTCCAAGGAATCACGTATTGCCGAGAAGGTTGCCTACCTGCCCGGCGTACTCGTACGTGGGCATCCCTACGTGGACGTGTGGCAGGCAGTTAAGCCGGGCGCTCTCGGAATGCGCGCATGGCCGCAGGTGCCACGCGGCGAGGACATCAAGGTAGGCACGCTGCGACGCATGGGCTGGCCGCACGCAACCGCTCACGATGTGGGCCTCGGGTGGGCGCGTATCCTCTCGCGCGTGCAATCCTACAAGGACCTCGAGCCAAGCCTCCTGGGCCGCATGGAAGAACTCATCGATTTCGTCACCGAGCCGGGAACGCATTGACGGATCGAACGGCGCAAGCCTGCGACGAGGAAGAATACCCGCAATGTGGTAGCGGACCAAGGCTGATGAGTTCTATCCTGAGGAGATGGGGCATGTGCCCCACACCACACACCGATGGAGGAGAACGATGGCGTTCATACACCTAGCTCATGTCCTGGATCCGAGCGACTACGCATGGCCCGACGAGCCGGTCCTTGAGGTCCGCCCCGATACCGTCATTCACGAAACCGGCAAACCTTTTAACTCAATCATTTCCACGCTGCCCAACCACTTCGGCACCCACATGGACGGCCCCCACCACTTCAATACCGTGGGCACAGCCTTTGACGAACTCCCCATCGAGACCTTCGGGTATGAGGGTGACGAGGTTCTTGTTGTTGACTTGCCACACCGTTGCGCTCCCGCCGAAGTGATCGTCAAAGAAGATGTGGAGCCCTATGCCGAGCAGCTCGCAGGCATTCGCCTGCTGCTTCTACGCACCGGTTACGAGAAGTACCGCGCCACGAACCAGGAGTTCTACCAGATGAAGGGCCTCAGCCTGCATCCGGATCTGTGCCGCTGGCTCAACGAAGAATGCCCCGATCTGGCGTGTGTCGCCATGGACTGGCTCTCCGTTGCTTCACCCACCAACGATTACGGCGAGGAGGCCCACCACTGGCTGCTGGGTAACTACACTGATCACGTCATCACGGCCATCGAGGACATGCCAATGGCCGCGCTCGGCGATCGCAAGATTAAGGCCGTGACACTCGGGCCGCTGCGCATCAAGGGTGCGGATTCCTCACAGGTGTGCGCCATGGCGTGGGTCGAGGATTAGTCGCTTTCGATAGCGGAATTCGCCACCCACAAAGTTCCCACGTGAATAACCGAGCGCAACAGAAACAACCGAGGGAAATACCTGATCGTTTCCCTCGGTTGTTTCACCAAAGCTCGTTTATTTCAACGCCAGCGTCGTTGATGTTGGTACCAGTACTGGTCCACAACGTCAACGCCCGCCCGCTACTTCCAGGATGGGCGAACATCCGGCAGCCCCAGGACCAAATCATTACGCGCCTGTTCCAGGTGCGCACGCATTGCAGCTTCGGCGGCGCGGTCATTTCCTGATGCAATGGCACGACGAATAGCAAAGTGGTGGGAACGGACACGATTGCGAATGGAATCGTCCATACCCATCTTGCGGCGGGGATCAATGAGGATCTGCTGCAGCGGCTGCATAACAGACTCAAGGAAAGGATTTCCACTGGCCTGCAGGATCACGTTGTGGAAGGCCTGATCTGCGGCAACAATTCCTTCCACATCATTACGCTCGGCAGCACGATCGAACGCATCAAGATGCTGCTGCATCAACTCAAGTTCCTCATCCGAATGCTTGAGCGCGGCTAGGCCCGCAGCCCCCACTTCAATGATGATGCGCACTTCAGAAAGTTGAAGGCCTAGTTGACGCTCGGAATAATTGCGGGTCATGGCAAGCGCCACCGCGGAAAAATCAGTCCACGTAGATACCGGCCTGACGAACGTTCCGCGTCCATGGACGACATCAAGAATCCCACGGGTCGCCAAATCACGTACGGCCTCGCGCATTGTTGGGCGGGAAACCTCCAGATAGGCGGCAAGCTCAACTTCCGCCGGAAGTGGTTTTCCCCCTTCAAAAGTGCCGTCAAGAATGGATTCAAAGAGGTTGCTAATCGCCTCATTTACGCGGGTACTGGCCATACGACTCCTCATCCACAAGCATTTTGACGAATAGTACGCCCTATATTCCTCAGAGCACTCCTACGAAAGTTGGATACCTCATGAACCATCTAGCAAAAGCTTTTATTATAACAATAACGTCACGAGAATATAACGATTTAATAACGTTAACGCTATCAGAGATCTTGAGCGTCCCATAGCTTTCGCGTCACTGTATCTGCAAGAAGGCGCCCTTTGAGAGTAAGGACAAGACGCCCACGAAGCGCCACCGCGGGAACGACCAACCCATCCGCTATAAAGCCAGCGACGACCGCCGGCGAAACTCCGCGCGGAACCTCGATCCCTTCGGCAAGGCGGATCCCGAGCATGACATCTTCTTCGGCCCGTTCCGACTCGCTGAGGACTTCTCGTCCGGCCGCGGGACTAACGACCGCGGCGCCGTCGTCGTCCAGCTGGCCACCCTCCAATCGCTGCGCGTACGCCAACGGGTGCTTGACGTTCCAGAAACGAGTTCCACCAATCTGAGAATGCGCACCCGGACCGTAACCCCACCAGTCGCCGCGGTGCCAGTACATGAGGTTGTGTTGGCATTCGTGGCCGGGCTTGGCCCAGTTGGAAATCTCGTACCACTGGTAACCAGCAGCATGAAGCAGCGAATCAACGATCTCGTAGCGATCGGCCTGTTCGTCAGGATCCGGGAGCGAGAGTTCACCGCGCCGCACCTGCGCACCCATTTTCGTTCCGGGCTCGACCGTGAGGGCGTACGCGGAGATGTGGTCAGGGTTCATGGCGATCGCAGCCTCGACCGATGCGCGCCACTGATCGTCGGTTTCTCCCGGAGCACCGTAGATAAGATCCACGGAAACGTCCAACCCCACCTCGCGAGCCCACGCCACGGCCTTTGGCACTTGCTCGGGCCGATGCTGGCGGTCAAGGATCTGCAACACCTCGGGCACCGCCGACTGCATTCCAAAAGACACTCGAGTAAAGCCGCCGTCGCGCAGCCGCTGCAACGAATCACGGGTAACGCTCTCTGGGTTAGCCTCGGTGGTCACCTCGGCGCCCGGAACCAGACCAAACGCTTGATCGAGCCGCTCCAGCACCGCCACCAGTTGCTCGGTGGCCAACATCGTGGGGGTACCGCCACCAAAAAACACACTGGTAAGCTGCGGCTCCTCGCCAACACCCGTGAGCACGCGCTCAGAAAGCGCGATTTCGCGCTCCAGTGAATCAGGGAAGTCCGCAACACTTGCTCCAGGACCAAAATCCAGGTTCGTGTAGGTATTGAAATCGCAGTAGCCGCAGCGCACGCTGCAAAACGGAATATGAACGTAGGCGGCCAATCCCCCGCTCACGTCCGGGTTGGGTAACGAGCCATCAGAGGGTGCCGGTTCGCCGTCAGGTAACACTGGCATTAGTGTTTCCCGCCCGCGCTTAGCTCGCGCCGCACGGCCGTCACGTCATGAACCGAGCGCCCCGCCTCCAGGCCGCGCTCCTCAAATCGGGTCATGAGGCGCCCGTCCCAGCGCGGCGCGAAGCCCCCACGCTTGCCATCAGGATCGTTGGCATCGGGGCGCTCACCCGCATGCGCGTTATCGAAATAGGGGCTCGCCTCGACTTCGTCACGCATCTGCCAAGCGTAATCTTCCCAGTCGGTGGCCATGCGCCACAGCCCGCCCGGAGCGAGGACTCCGGCGGCAATCCCGGTGAACGAGGCACTCACGAGGCGACGCTTGCGATGGCGAGCCTTGCGCCACGGGTCCGGGAAGAAAGTCCACATCATGGACGCACGCGGGTTCGACGAGTTCGGGTTGGTCAGATCAAGTTCCGGCCCAAGTTCCAGTATCTGGGCCGGATCTTCTACACCGGCGCTGGCCAGCCCAAACAGGATGGGCAAGATCTGTGCGCAGTCGCCCTCAACAAGCCGCACGTTGTTTGCGCCGCCACGCACCGCGTTTGCGACACAGCGCGCTACACCCGGGTGCCACGCCTCAATCGCGAGAATATTCTGCTCGGGGTGGGCTTTCGCGTAGGAGACGAGTTGCTCGCCGGATCCCGGCCCGATTTCGACGACGAGTGGAGCCTCGCGCCCGAATTCCTTCGTGAGGTCGACGACGGCGTCCACAGCGATTGTTGTCGGTGTGTCACCCGCAGGAATGTCGATGACGAACTCGGGGCCGTGTTCGGCCAGCAGGTCCTCGTACTGGCGCACGAAGCGCCCGCCACGGCGGCTAAACGACTTGATCCGTGAGGGGATGCGTTCGCGCTGAGACTCCCGCGCAACCGTATTCGAGGCGGTCGAGCCACCGTCTGAATCGGTAGCGAAAACATTGTTTGTCACGAGGAGATGCCCTTCATCTTGTTCTGTCAGTCGTTGAGGTTGCTTAACCTAGGATGGCCCACACATCGGAAAGAGTCAGCTGTGGCGTGAGGTATCAACCTGGCGGGAGGCCGCCGTCGTCGCGAGGCGGAGCATACGCTCACAAAGGCGAAACTCTTCCGGGCCCTCACACTCGTGTGCCCACAGCAGTCGCTGAGCATCCTGCGGATTCCCGTAGCGATACCAGCGCGCACAACTCACACCGTGCCCGGGTGTGGAGATAACCTCCATCTGGTCACCGGCCTCGATACGCCCAGTCTTGATGACCTTGAAGTACACGCCGGACTTCTCCCGTTGGGAGAACTCTTTCACCATCGTCGCGTGCCCGATCCATCGAGCAAAAGTGGAACACGGAGTTCTGGTGCCCGTCGCCTCCAGAATTACGCTGCCCACCCGAAGCCGCGCGCCAATCTCTAGATCGTCGACCGGACCAGAGACACGGAGGTTCTCACCAAACTGGCCGGCGGGGAAAGATTGACCTAGCGCCTCTTCCCAGTAGTCGATCTCTTCCTGGGCAAGGGCGTAGAGGGCCTGATCAAAGCCACCGTGGTGCTTGCGATCGGCCTGCACGTCACCATAGAGCCCGAGCTTTCCCACCTTCACCGGGCCGTCGACGGCCCGCTTGTCGATGGCGGTGACGCCCACCGTTCCCGAATCTGGGTGCAGCTGATGCACGACGCACACCGCGAGAACCTCACCGGCGTGAGCGCCCGTTTCCAGCGCTACCGGAAAGCCCTCACGAACCGGCCCCAGGCCGCCGTGCTCCTGCGGGGTCAGCTGGCTTCCTCGTCCGGGGTAAGCCCCATCCAAGTTCCTTGACGTCAGTCGTGAAAGCGAGCTTTCATGCTTCAGACTGCGTCCTTGCCCCTCACGCAAGTAAACGTGCGCAGCTCGGATTTCGTCGCCGTCGTCATGAACTTTTGCCTGAACCGTCACTGTCACTTTCCAGCGGGCTGATCGGAGGTGAGGGCAGCGACGAACGCCTCCTGCGGCACATCCACGCGGCCGATGGTCTTCATACGCTTCTTGCCCTCCTTCTGCTTCTCTAGCAGCTTGCGCTTACGGGAAACGTCGCCGCCGTAACACTTGGCGAGGACGTCCTTGCGCATCGCCTTGATGGTCTCACGCGCGATGACACGGGCACCGATCGCGGCCTGCACCGGAATCTCAAACTGCTGTCGAGGAATGAGAGCCTTGAGCTTCTTCGTCATCTCCAGACCGTAGGAGTAGGCCTTGTCGCGGTGCACGATGGAGCTGAAGGCATCCACCTTCTCGTGGTTGAGCAGCACATCTACCTTGACCAGATCGGCATCCTGCTCGCCGTCCACCTCGTAATCGAAGGAGGCGTAACCCTTGGTACGGCTCTTCATGTGATCGAAGAAGTCGGTGACGATCTCGGCGAGCGGCAAAATGTAGTGCAGCTCCACGCGCTCCTCGGAAAGATAATCCATGCCTTGCAGGGCACCGCGGCGCTGCTGGCACAGTTCCATAAGGGTGCCTACGTAGTCCGACGGAGTAAGAATCGTCGCGTTAACCACCGGCTCAAAGATCGTGGCAACCTTCCCCTCGGGGAACTCGGAGGGGTTGGTCACGATAACTTCCTCGCCGCCGTCGGTCACCACACGGTAAATTACCGAGGGTGCAGTGGCGATGATGGGAATATCGAACTCGCGCTCGATGCGCTCGCGAATAATCTCCAGGTGAAGCAGACCAAGGAATCCACAGCGGAAACCGAAACCGAGCGCCACGGAGTTCTCCGGCTCGTACTGGAGGGCGGCGTCGTTGAGCTTGAGCTTATCGAGCGCCTCGCGCAGTGCTGGGTAGTCCGAGCCGTCGATCGGGTAGATACCCGAGAACACCATCGGCTTGGGGTCGGCATATCCAGCAAGGGCCTCGGAAGCGGGCTTGCCCGCCAAAGTAACGGTATCGCCCACGCGCGACTGGCGCACATCCTTCACACCGGTGATGAGGTAACCCACCTCGCCCACGGATAGACCTTCGGTGGGCGTCGGTTCCGGCGAAATGACACCGATCTCCAACAGCTCGTGAGTCGCGCCGGTGGACATCATCGAGATACGCTCACGCGGGGAGAGACGGCCATCCTTCACACGCACGTAGGTCACGACGCCGCGGTAGATGTCATACACCGAATCGAAAATCATGGCGCGGGTACGGCCATTTGGATCTCCCTGTGGGGAAGGGACCTCGCGCACGATGCGGTCAAGCAGTTCGGGAACTCCGGCGCCCGTCTTGCCCGACACGGCGATGCACTCCTCCGGCTCAATACCCAGCAGCGAGGCCACCTCGGCCGCGTACTTCTCCGGCTGTGCCGAAGGAAGATCGATTTTATTGAGCACGGGGATAATCGTCAGATCGTTCTCCATGGCCATGTAGAGGTTCGCAAGGGTCTGCGCCTCGATACCCTGGGTGGCGTCCACCAGCAGCACCGCACCCTCGCACGCCGCCAACGAGCGGTTGACCTCATAGGAGAAGTCCACGTGCCCGGGCGTATCAATCATGTTGAGGGCGTAGGCCTGGCCGTCCAGCGTCCACGGCAGGCGCACCGCCTGCGACTTAATGGTGATGCCGCGCTCGCGCTCGATATCCATACGGTCGAGGTACTGGTCGCGCATGAGGCGCTCATCGACGATACCGGTCAACTGCAGCATACGATCGGCCAACGTGGACTTGCCATGGTCGATGTGGGCAATGATGCAGAAGTTGCGGATAAGCTCCGGCTTCGTGGCGGCGGGCCGAATATCGGCGGGCGTAGTGACGGGCACAGTACTCCTTAGAAGATGAGAGATTTCGCCGATGGGTTCGGCCGTCACGAGGGTGACACGGGACTTGGCTGGCAAGGCGGACAACGAGTCGGCACTGGTGGTGCCGACGAGGAGGACAACGCCGCCGGACAAGATGTCCGTGACATCCGCAGTAGGCCATGACCCATCGGCGAGATCTCTAAAGCTCCCGCCCATTCTAGTGGGGATTTCTCCCGGCAGGAATTTTCCCGCGTGTGGGGTTGGCTGCGTTCGCTAGTGCTACGTTTCACCTATGGAAAGACTCGGTAAGCACGCGGCTGACCGCGAGCGCACTGGCAGCGGAGAGATTGGCGACGACGACGTCCGCTTCGGTCGCGTTGGTGACGTCGCGGCCGTTGTAGGGCCCCTCCGCGGACAGACGGCATCCTGGTCCTCGCCCGCATCCGCGAGCGCATCCAGCTCGGACTGCGTCGTCATCAGTCACCTCGACGTGGTCCGTGGTGGGACCACGATTCTTCGTGATGTTAACCTCGCGGTTCCTCGCGGCTCGATCATTGGATTGCTTGGGCCGTCTGGGTGCGGAAAGACAACACTCATGCGTTCCATCGTCGGAGTGCAGAAAATCGCCGGAGGCAGTATTGAAGTGCTCGGGTTGGAGACGGGTGCCCGCGAGCTGCGTGGGCGGATTGGTTACGTAACGCAGCAGGTCTCCGTGTACGCCGACCTCACGGTCAAGCAGAACGTCGAGTATTTTGCCACCTTGTACGGGGTGGGGCGAGATGCCGTTGCGCAAGCGATGGCCACGGTTGGGCTCGCGGATTACGCGGCGCGCAGGGTCTCCCAGCTTTCAGGCGGGCAGGCTAGCCGCGCTTCCCTTGCGTGCGCGCTGGTGGGAAATCCCGAGGTGCTTGTACTAGATGAACCGACGGTGGGGCTCGATCCCGTTACCCGCACCGAGCTGTGGGATACGTTCCGGGCATTGGCGGGCGCGGGGCACACGCTCATCGTCTCCAGCCACGTCATGGACGAGGCGACGCGCTGCGACAGTCTGCTCCTCATGCGCGAGGGCGAGGTACTCGGCCATCTCACTCCGGAGCAGCTCATGCGGCGCACGGGTGTCGAATCGCCAGATGAGGCATTCCTAGTGCTGATTAAGAGTCACGCGACGGGTGGGCGGAGGCAGGCGCGGCATCGGCGCGAGAAAGCGGAGGGCGAACAAGAAACCTATGACGACCGTAGCCAAGAAACTCATGGCGAACATAGCAACGAAAACCGCAAACCTGAAGACACCCGGTACGAACCTCACGGCAAACAGGATTCCCGCGGAGAGGAGCAGTCATGAACTTCCGGACCTATCGTGCCACCACCTATCGCGTACTGCGCCAACTCAGGGCAGATCCCCGCACCATTGGACTGATTCTTGGTGTTCCTACCATTTTGCTTGTGCTTCTCTATTACGTATACGGCGACTATCCCGGGATTCCGGGAGTTGATCCCGCATTCCCCGATATCGCGCTGACGATGCTGGGAATCTTGCCCATGATCGCGATGTTCCTCGTCACCTCTGTGGCGATGCAGCGCGAGCGTGTGACGGGAACCCTCGAACGGCTCTGGACCACTCCCCTACACCGGGCCGATCTACTACTTGGTTACGCCAGTGCGTTTGCCGTCATGGCACTCGTGCAGTCACTCATTCTGTGCGGTGTCGCGTACTTTTGGCTCGGCGTGGATTCGGCCGGTTCACCATGGATTCTTCTCATCGCTACCCTGGATTCGGTGGTGGGCGTAGCATTTGGCCTTCTCACCAGTGCCTTTGCACGCACCGAGTTTCAGGCGGTGCAGTTCATGCCGGTGGTTATCGGACCCCAGATCTTCTTGTGCGGTCTGTTCGTGGCCCGCGACCAACTCCCCACCGTGCTCGAATGGTGGTCTAATATCCTGCCCATGAGCTACGCGGTGGACGCCCTCCATGTTGTGGACACGAACTCCGGATTCAGTTCGGACCTCACAGTTGATCTTGCCGTCCTCGGTGGCTTCGGGCTACTCGCCCTCACCATCGCGGCCTTCACGATGCCGCGCCGCGCGGCATAGACACGATGTTCAGGTTTGAAGGGAGAGCAACATATGCCTACATGGGAAAAGGTCGTACATATCACCGTATTACTGATAGCTGCCGTCCTGCTCTTTTGGCGCGGCGAATCAGCAGCACTTCCCGTTGTTTTCGCCGGATATGTTTTCGCTTTGTTGCGCCGTTCACAGCCCACACAACCCGGACGGGATCGCATTCCGCGAACCCCAAATCCGCACGGGGACTAATTCTCGCTAGCCCAGCGCTCAGTGATCCGCCGGGCCATCTCGGCGTAGACCTCGGGAACATAATGGAAGGGCGCTGCGCCCCATTGGTGTCCAGAATCAGCCCGCACAGCATCAATGCGCAGTACCTCGAACCCGAGTTCGCGAGCGCAAGCATAGTACGGCGCATATGCCTCGTTCCACGTCACGCTTGATCGGCCGAGCGAACCGCTCACATCGTGTCCCTCATCATCTAGAGCGGCGAAATCCGGCGCAACAACAATGGTCCGCCCCAACGCTCCACACTCCGCAACCGCCGAGTACAACTTCGCCGCCGCATCCTTCCATGCCGCAACATGTTCCGAGTCGCCAAACGCGGTGTAGAGCCCCTGTTCCTGAACCTCCGGGTACCACGCGGATTCCTTGAGTTCCTGCGATGCCGTGACACTCTGACCAGCCAAATTCGTATAGATCCCCAGCCGTTCATCAACGAGATCTATGAGCAGATAATCGCCTCGTTCAAGGGCTTCCCGTACCATCTCAAACGCGTTGCCAGCAAAGTCTCCATGCAGTTGACGCCGCCGGAATTCTGAGTCGAGGCCGTCGGGACAATCAGGTAGTGGCCAGGAACGATCAGCGCTCAGCCACGACTGCCGGGCGATGTACCCAGTGAGCTCGCCCAACTCTGGATGGAACGCAAGCAGGTCTCGGCTCACGCACGAACCGTAAATGAGTACTCCCCGGTTGCGCCCCATAAGCCCACTCTCCTACCCGTGCCACATGCCGGTCACGTCGAGGACCTCGGTGTCAGGTCCGATCGCCTTACGTAACTCCGCAAACTCTCGGTGAGCAACAAGAAGGACGACGACGTCCGCATCTCTCACCAGCGCAGGACCCGAGTCCAACATGACATTTTCAGCTGCCTTCAAATCCGCAGGAAGCTCGCGCACATGCGGATCGATCGCCACAAAACTCACACCGGGGAATCGATGCGCCGCCAAACGCACGATCTCCAACGCCGGTGACTGGCGGACGTCGTCGACATTGGGCTTGAAGGTCAACCCAAGCAACGCTACTCGCGGCCTCACGCCACTCCCCACGAACTTGCCGAGCGCCACCCCCAATTTCTCCACCACCCAGTGTGGTTTGGAATCGTTGACCTCGCGAGCGCTGCGAACCAGCCGTGCGAGTTCGGGATTGCGTTGCACGATAAACCAAGGGTCGATCGCGATACAGTGGCCGCCCACGCCGGGTCCCGGCTGCAAGATTGTGACGCGCGGATGTCGATTAGCAAGGCGGATAAGTTCGTAGACGTCCACGCCCTCGGCGTCCGCGATGAGGGAGAGCTCGTTGGCAAAGGCGATGTTGACGTCCCGGAAGGCATTCTCACTAAGCTTGACCAGCTCGGCGGTGGGAGCAGTAGTGCTGACCACCTCGCCCAGACAGAACGATCGGTACAGTGCTGCGGCCCGCTCGGACGCCTCACTACTCAGCCCACCAACAATACGATCATTGGTGTGCAGTTCGGCCACGATGCGCCCGGGCAGCACACGCTCAGGTGCATACGCCACATAGACGGCTTCGGTAGCGGGGGCACTCGCCCTCGCAGCGACGGCGTCATCGCCCACCCCGTCCACTACCAGATCAGGCCGTAGCTCCTGCACACGTTCGGCCATCTCGCGAGTGGTTCCGGTGGGCGATGTCGACTCTAAGATGACAGTTTCCCCACCCCTCAGTACGCGCGCCAAACTCTCGAACACCGCACGGACGGCGCCAAGATCGGCCTCATGCGCTTCCGTCATGGGGGTGGGCACTGAAATGATGAAGCGCTCCGCTGCCGGAATCTCGGAATCAGTCCGCAACCGTCCAGCGGCTAGCGCTTCGTCCAGCAGTTCTTCCAATCCCTCCTCAAGGAACGGCAGCTTGCCTGCAGCTACGCTCGCTAGAGTCGCCGAACTGACGTCCACACCGGTGACGTCCCACCCGTTATGGGCGAGTACCACAGCCGTCGGCAATCCAATGTAGCCGAGGCCGATAACGACCACCGAACCGCGTTCACCGCTCAGGTCATGACCCCAGGTATCAGACACCGGTGTAGTCACCACTCACCACCTCCGCGTTGGCGAGAATGTCCGCATTCTTGACATGCCACGTATGGGCGCTGCGCTTGCGGTTCTGGATAAAACCGTACCTGCTCGTGGACCAAATGGTGCCCCCCGCGTCCAACACCGCCTTGAGCAGCGCCGTATCCTCTCCACGACTGCGATCCTCGAAGCCAATCGCCCGCACGAACTCGGTACGGAATACGAACGTGGGGCCGGAGACAAAGTGCGTGGAACGGTGCTCGAAGCCCGGTGAGCGAACCGCCACATAGTTTTGAGTGTTGCTTTCAAGCCTTGTGAAATGGCTCTGCTTGCCCACCAAACTCGCGCCCGAATACATCACGGCCATCGACTGTTCCAGCAGGTAATGGGGGCCGTATTCGTCGTCGTCGTCGAACTTGGCGGAGATCGGGAAGCGAGCTCGCGAAAGCAACTCGTTGTAACACGCACCCAGCGTCCACTCGGAATTCCCTTCCACCCATTCAACGTTGAGTCCGCGGCGTTTAGCATGCTCGACGTCGCTCGCATCGGGCGCGAAACCGTGGGTGAGGATGAGCGGCTGGATCTCGACCCCGCGCTGGCGGGAAATCTGCTCGAGCACGTGCCCAATCTGATGTGGCCGGTTGGTGGAGACGAGCACTGAAACGCGCGGCTGGCCCACGACGTGCTTGTGGAGGCCCACCGCCGTGAGAATCTGGTCCGCGCGATGGGAGTAGGTGTGGCGCTCCCAGATCGTCATCTGCCCCTGATAGAGGAGCCGTTCACGCAGTTCCGGGGAGCGCACGAGCGCCCGGAACACCGCGGCACTTTCGGAACGATCCCGACTTTCGACGACGGCGTCCCCCAAGTATTCGTCAATCGCGGGGGTCTGCGACGAGACGACGACGGCGCCGCACGCTGTGATTTCAAAGATCCGGCGCGCGCACATCGTCTGACTGTTGGGAATCGAATTGACGTTGATGAAGGTCCGGTAGGAGCGATAAGCAGAAAGAACCTGCTGGTAGCTAAGCTCGCCACGCACAAAGCCGTCGAGGGGCGGCGGATAGGAGTAGTGGGGGTCCACGCCCTGGAAGCGAGCGAAGATATCCAGGCTCATGCCGTATTTCTCGTGCACGTCCATGGCTCCGCCGAGCAGCATGTCCATCTGTTCGCGCCGCTCGGGGTACTTATGGGCGAAATAGGTGCCTGCGAAGGCGATGTCGCGTAAATTCTCCGCTGAGGGTCGGCCCATGGGGTTATGGATGGCAGGTTGAGCGGCGAAGGCTAGTAGTGCCACGCGGTCGTGGCCGAGCGCGCTGCGATAGCGATCAATGCACTCGCCCTCAGTGGTGAAGACCCAGTCGAAGAGCCGGGCGGTGTCAAGGAAGTCGGCGAAATGGACCGGGTCCTCTTTGTTCCAGAACACCGTGGGGATTCCCAGTTCACGGCAGTGAACAACGAGTTCACGTAACGGCTCCGAGGGTGCCTTCGATCCGGTGAGCTGGTACTGCCAGGAATCCTCATTACCATGCCAGGCAGATTCCACGAACAGCAGGTCGAGGCTCGCGATCTCCTCGTGGGACGCACCAGGGCGGAGCGGAACGCCGTCCCACTCGTAGCGGAACGCCAGCGCGGTGAAGGTATCAGCGATCACTCCCACCCGAAGGGAGCGCCGCGGAGGAAACTTCGGCAATGGCCACGGTACGAAGTCTGACGGCTGCACTGTAGCCCGCAGCGAAGGCGAATCAGGTGCCTGGGTTTCACCTCCGCGCCACCGAGATGGTGCCGCCGCCTCATTGGTCCGGCGCGCAGTGCGGCGCCGGTACTCTTTCAGCTGCTGTGGGCCACCATGGCGTAGGTGCCACAGCCCTCGTCGGAACCCACGTAAACTCACGGCGACTAACTCTCTCTATGTACGAGCGCTGTCCCAAAACAGCGCGAGCACTGTCAAGAATCCACTATTTCCCCTGGCGAATCAAGCTCGCTTCGTGTCCTTCCCATTGTTCGCCCTGAGAAGGGAACCGGGCACGGGTGCCAAGCGAAATGGAAGAATAGGGCCATGTACGGTGCGCTGAAAGATTTCCTTCCCATCGTCGAGCAGCTCACACGGTTGCCCGGCAAACTTCTCGCGCGCTCGGCCGCGCTCGCAAGCCTCGTGGCTCTCATCCTCGGATGGCTTGTTCTGCGCTCGTCATCCGGCTTTTTCAGTGCCCTTCCATTCGCTGTCGGAGTGCTGGGCCTTGCCAGCGCGCTCTTCTTTGGATGGCGAAGGTACCGGCTAGAAAAGGCCGTGGCTGAGTGGGTCGAAGACACCGTCAATACGTTCGACGGCGAAGGCGGAACGCAAGCCGTTGATTATTCCGCGATGTACGAGGGCCAGGCTCCGTCCGAGTCTCAAGAAATCCTCGTGATCGACGAAGATGGCAACGAAAGCACGGCGGGCTTCAACGGCACGGGAGCACGTGCCGGTACAGGTGCTGGCGGCAACTTTGCTTCTGACAATCCAACATCCGATCCTTTTACCATGTTCGGTTCGCTAGCCCCCGACCAGGCGCAGCGCCAACACGACGCTAAGATGGAAGCGACACAACTTCGCGATACCTGGATGCCCCGGGTCGAAGCTGCACAACGCGCAGCCATCGCGGCGGCCGGTGGTACCGTCAACGCCCCCTATCTCAAGGACGATTTGCGCGTGACGATCGTCTCCGCCATCCTCAGCGGCCTCGCCATTCCAGCGGCTACCTTCTTTGCCTTTGTGGCCTTCTTTGCCCTGCTCTAAACACGATCAACCAGGCATAAAAGGCCGTGTAACGTACTGACGATGCGACGTCGTCGTCGTCCCTTGCCCGATCATTTCCTGTTCATCCCCTGGTAATCGGCGCTTTCCTCTCCCGGTAACGCAGCTTATGTGAAACGATTGCGCCATGAAGTTCTCACCCAAACTCCTCGGAAAGAACGAGCACGTTATCCTCCATCTGCGCACGCATATCAAAGCGCTGATCCCCAATATCGTGGCCAATATCGTCATCGTGGTAGCTGCCGTGCTTGCGTACGTCTATCTGCCTCTAGATTGGCGTCCAACAAGCGGCTGGGTGATTCTCGCGGTGACTATCACCCTCGTGCTGATCTTTGGCGTGTGGCCCTGGCTCAACTGGCTTACATCCACGTATACGGTGACGAACCGCCGCCTCATCACCCGCACGGGGGTACTCACAAAAACGGGGCATGACATTCCGCTGACGCGGATTTCCGATGTCTCTTACGAGCACAGTCTGCTCGACCGCATGTTTGGCTGCGGCACTCTCGTCCTTCAGACATCGGCCTCGGACCCGCTCTACCTCAATGACATTCCCAAGGTGGAGAAGGTTCATGTCATGCTGACTGACCTGCTGTTCCATCACGATCTGTCGCAGCAGGATGCCTTCCGCGACGATTCCGAAGAATCCGCACCCTGGGATACTCAAGCAGGATCATCTCCCGTGGTGCCACCATCAATCCCGCCGGCAGCTCAACCAGACGCGGCGTTGCCTGCCAAGCCCACCGACTACTCCTCGCGAGAGCGCCCAAATGCTCAGCCTCCGCGGATTATTAGGAACCCGGACGATTCGGACCCGAACGCCCAACGCCAGTAGAATCAGCTCGTTGTGTCCTAGTTCGTTGTGTTCTTGCCCGCTCCTGGAGTCCGATCATGCATGTTCTCATCGTTGCGCAGCAATGGTCACCCGAGCGTGGTATTGCACAGCGACGCATGCAGTGGATCACGAATGCCCTCATCGCTCGCGGGCATTCCGTTGCCGTCCTCACGGCTCCCCCGCATTATCCACTCGGGCATCTACTCTCAGATCAGCCTGATCATGGCCCCTACTCTGTCTCTCGCGGACCAAGCGGCGAACTGATCTGGCGCGGTAATTTTCGTCCTCACAACTTCCAGCTGCGCACCCGTGTCATCGATCAGGCGGTAATCGCCCTGACATCTCTGCGTATGGCCATTCCGGCACTCAGACGGCAACGTCCCGACATCATCCTCGCCACGGCACCACCACTGCCTGCCGTCTCCACGGCTCATATCCTCGCTTGCCTTCTGCGGGTGCCTTTTGTCGTAGATTTACGGGATGCCTGGCCTGACCTTTCCACCTACATTTCCAGCGGAGGAACAACGAATAGCTCGGCCTCGGCCGGGCGCCGCGTCTTTAGCGCCCTTGTACATCTGCCGGCCAAAGTTATTGGTTATGAGATGAGCCGGGCTGCGGGAGTCGTGACGACGACGGCGAGTTTCGCTTCCATTCTCGGCAAGCGCTGGGATGTTCCCACTCTCCACATATCCAATCTGCGGGCGTGGAAAGCCCGCCCGCCCCTCGAGTACCCGCCCGCAGCAGATTCAGATCGGCTCGAAATCCTCTACACGGGCACAGTGGGGCGCGCCCAGGGCCTCGCGAATGCCCTCGACGCCCTAGATTTGCTCCGCGAACGTGGAGTCAATGTGCATTTGAGTCTCATCGGTTCCGGGGCGCAGATGTCCCTCCTGCGTGCCGAGGCCATTCGCCGCGATCTCCCGGTGACGTTCTACGATTCGATGCCTCGAGACGACGTGATGAAACGCTACGAAGACGCCGATACTCTTCTCGTTCATCTGGAGGATTGGGAACCACTCCGATGGACTGTCCCGTCGAAACTGTACGAGGCGATCGGCTCGGGCCGTCACGTGACCTTCGTTGGTGCCGGTGACTCCGCGGACATGGTGCGCGAGTCCCATGCCGGGGATACAGTGCCTCCCCGTGACCCTCGAGCGTTGGCACAGCTGTGGGAGAGACTCTCTCGTGATCGCAGCGATCTGGATGTGGGGACACGCGGTGCCCGCTGGTTAGCCTCGCTGCCTTCCAACAGGCACACACTGGATTCCTTTGTCGGATTTTTGGAGGGGCTCGCGTGACGGTTCGAGTGAGCCTCCTTGCGAGCGCTATCACCGCGATGATCCGCGAGGATCCTACGCTGTTTGTTGCTCAAGCTTCGCGGCGTTATCTCCCTTCTCACGTCCGTGACGCACTGGGACGGCTGGCTGAGCACACTCCATCGTCTGCTGTGCGGCACGCGCTGGCACTGGTGTCTGATCGTCCGGATCTCTCTAGCGAGGCCACACACAGCACATCCGGCAGTCGCAGCAGAGCGCGGCGCCTCTGGGATCTGGGAGACGTTCCAGGCGCACTCGCTACACTCGACCCACATGACTCGTTAGCGAGACGGCTCGCCGAGGAGTGGCAGCTTCTCAGAGCTCCCCGGCTTCATCTGCCCGGCGGTGCCCCCTCGTCTCCTGGCCACGTTCCACTCTCGCGCCCGCCCGCAGTGAACTCCGCAGGAATTGACGTCCTTCACTTCCTCAATAACTCCGCCCCCTACACGCAATCTGGCTACACCGTGCGTACCGCTCGCCTGCTTGAAACGCAGGCGGCCATGGGGCTGACTGTTGCCGCGGCTACCCGGATCGGCTACCCAGTCATCACCGGGTCGTGGCGGGTACCCGATTCCAGCGTCGTGGGAGGCATCGAGTACCACCGGCTACTCCCCACCTCACTGGAGCGTATGCCCGTCGACCGCCTTGCGCAGCAGGCCGTCATGCTCGAGGGTTTGGCGCGGCGACTCTCCCCGGCGGTGCTGCATACCACCACCGACTTCCGCAACGCCGTCGTCGTCGAAGCAGTCGCTCACTCGCTCGGTATCCCCTGGGTGTACGAGATGCGTGGACAGTTGGAAAAGTCGTGGGTGGCGCGGCACGAAGCGGAGCTACAGGCCGCCGTCGTCCGTTCGCCGCGGTATCGTGCGTGGCACGAAGCTGAGACCGAGATGGCTCGGCGAGCAGATGCCGTCCTCGTGTTGTCTCACACGCAGCGGGAGGACATGCGGGCTCGCGGGATTCCGCTTGAAAAGATGTCGATTGTTCCCAACGCTTTCGATATGCCCGAGGGGATCGTCCTTCGCGGCCGGGAAGAGGCCCGCGCCGAACTGGGACTCCCGGGCAAGCGGCTGTGGGTCGGCTCGGTGAGTGCCATCGTTGATTACGAAGGTTTCGAGACACTGCTTCGCGCGGTGGCGAAGCAACGGGACAAAGGCGACGACGTCGGCGCGATCATCGTGGGTGACGGCGTCTCGCTTCCGGGGTTACGGGAGTTGGCGCGCCAACTCGGGGTGAGTGACCATGTCATTTTGCCTGGTCGCGTGCCCGTCGAGGAATCTCACCTCTGGTACCAGGCCTTGGACGCATTCGCTGTGCCGCGCAAGGATACCCCCGTGTGCCGCTCTGTCACCCCGATCAAACCACTCGAAGCGATGACGCTTGGAACGCCGGTCATGGTGTCCGACCTCCCGGCACTACGCGAGATTGCCGGAGAGGGAGCGGGAATGATTGTCACGCCCGAAAATGTTGACGCGTGGGCCGCCGCGCTGGCCGCCACACAACCAGGCAGCGCTGAATATGTGACAATGTCTCACACGGCCCGGAAGCGGGCAGAACATTTCAGTTGGGCTCACAACGCCCTAACATGCAGTGATGTCTATGCGAGGATACAGTGACCCGACGACGTAAGGACGAACTCGCCTTTCCATGGCTGCCGGGGTGGAGCGTGGGGGACGTCGAAGCTCTGGAGTTGCGAAAAGTCGGAAACCGGCCCGGGCTGGCACGGTATGTCAGCGAGCTGTGGCGCCTCCGTCATTTCGTCGTCGAGGAAGCGCGCGGCAAGTCCTTCCAATCGGTGCGCGGCACGGTTCTTGGCAGAATATGGCTGCTCATCGAACCCTTCATTAATGCCGCGATGTACCTGGTGATGTTCGGGATTCTTCTTCCCACCGGCCGCGGCATCGACAACTTCCTCGGATATCTCTTCGTGGGATCGATCATGTTCACGGCGATTCAGCGCAGTTTCGCACCCGCGGGTGACATCATTCGGGGCGCTCAGGGCCTCATTCGCTCCTTCACCTTCCCACGTGCGGCTCTCGTCTTTTCCTTTGCGATCCGGAATCTCATCAATACGCTGCCCGCCATCGTGGCGATGGTCCTCTTCATCACCGTCGCCGGGGATCGGGTGGTGCCAAGTGTCCACTGGCTGGCATTCCTCGGTGTTCTGGCACTGATGTTCGTGTTTAACCTGGGGCTCTCGTTTCTCGTGGCGGCCCTCACCGCTCATCTACCGGACCTTAAATTTATCTGGCAGCTCGCCTCAACGTTCTGGTTCATGATCTCGGGCGTCTTCTTTGATGTGTCGCGTTACTACTCCCATCCTGCGATCGCCTTTGTCATGGAATCCAATCCCGCCTACGTGTTGCTGACGATGGGACGACGCGTGCTGCTCTACCAACAGTTTCCTACACCCTTCATGTGGCAATACTTCTCCGCGTGGGCGGTGGGCCTGTTCGTGATTGGTTTCCTTGTCTTCTGGCTCTCCGAAGAATCCTATGGAGCCCTCAATGACCGTTAACCCCAGCCCAGAGTTCCCCGACCTGTCCCCAGGTCACCGCACTGGCTCCTCAGAATCTTTTGCCAATCTGCCAAGTGTCATCGTCGACAGGGTGACCGTACGTTATATGACACCTTCACAGTCCGCCGAGGCACGCAGAGAAGCGTCGTTTGGTCGGCGCGTTGTGGCACGCCTCCTGGGCCGCAACGTACGGGTAGCTATCTATCCGGTGCGCGACGTTAGTTTTGTTGCTTACCGCGGCGAGAACATTGGGATACTCGGCGAAAATGGTGCGGGCAAGTCCACTCTCTTGCGTATTATCGGCGGCTTTGAAATGCCCTATCGCGGTCAGATTTACGCGAGCGATCAACCGGCACTGTTGGGCGTCAATGCAGCGCTTATCCCCGATCTCACCGGACGCCGCAACGCTCGGCTCGGCTGCCTGGCCATGGGATTAACCCCGCAGCAAACCGACGACCTTGTTCCCAAGATTCTGGAGTTCTCCGGTATTGGCAGCGCCGCCGACCGCGCTATGAAAACCTACTCCTCCGGCATGCAAGCCCGCCTTCGGTTCGCCATTTCAGCCGTCATCCGCCCGGAGATTCTCCTCATCGATGAGGCACTCGGAACAGGCGACGCCGCCTTCACCGCCCGCGCCAACGCCGCCATGGCTGAAACTCGCGAGGCTGCTGGCACAATCTTTACGGTGTCCCACGCCGCGCAAACCATCGAGGAGACCTGCACCCGCGCTCTCTGGCTCCACCACGGCTCCCTCATCGCAGACGGCCCGGCGCCCGAGATCGCCCGCGCCTACCGCTGGTGGGCATGGAATAAGTCGCAGGGGAAAGACGACGTCGCCGCCGATCTGCTCCGCAAACAGATCGCTAGTTTCCGCTCGGGACTGGACAATGGCGGCGTAGGGGTTACACGGCGGCGCAAACCCCGCCACCTGCGTTAGATTCAGCATCAACGATCGGTACGGCGTGCTATCGTCTCGACATACCGGCTCGCCACTGTTTCAAGGTAGCGTGCCCTCGAACCGTCTGTGAGGTATTGCGTGGGACTTAAAGATTCACTGATTCGCCTAGCCGGTGCCGTGGTCAGCGACATGCTCCGTCCACCCAGTCAGACGAAGAAAAGCTCACGTTCGACGTCGTCGCGCTCAAAGGCGTCAACAGCGGCTGCGCGCCCTTCAGCACATTCACGATCCGCAGCAGAGCCCACGCCCTCAGCGCCTCGAGCCGCAACGCCAAAGCAGTCAGAAGAGTCAGCAACCGGCACCGGCCCAACCTTAACGGTGAGGGCCCGTTCCAGGTTTCCTGGCCCCGGCGATATCCCCATGGTCTATGATGTGTCAGCTCTTGGACTCCCGACGTTCACATATGCGCCGCGGGAGGATGACAAGCCCGATCCGGGCGAAATCGTGTGGACGTGGGTCCCCTATGAGGAGGACCGTTCCCAGGGAAAGGATCGCCCTGTCCTCGTGCTCGCCGAGGACTCTGGCCGTCTCATCTTCGCGCAGCTAACAAGCAAAGACAATGTGCAGCCTGGTGTGCGACAAGATCGACACGGCAACTCCTGGCTGGATATTGGTTCCGGGCCGTGGGATTCTCGTGGACGCCCCTCAGAAGTGCGTCTCGATCGGCTGCTGTGCGTCCATCCTTCACAGGTGCGGCGCGAAGGGGCACGGTTGAATGCAACGCGCTTCACAGAGGTGGTCGGCGCGATCACTGAGGTTTACCGCTGAATTCTGGTAAAGTTTCGCAATGGACTTCACACCTGGTCGGGTGGAAGGTCCGGCCATTGGCACTCCACGGGAACCCCACTTCCCCAGTCCCGCTGATGGCACATCCCTCACCGACCATGTACATAATCGCCACCAGGCGATT
>RRZT012109372.1_pt1 | contig 23494 bp, 30 predicted proteins | sample 2165551 | NCBI WGS metagenome assembly RRZT01 (sample SAMN10456910, study PRJNA506462) | wastewater metagenome | biome: wastewater; feature: sludge; material: wastewater sludge; isolation source: wastewater sludge with Escherichia coli K12::gfp cells carrying plasmid... | place: USA: Moscow, Idaho... | reverse complement strand
TTATTTTGAAACGCATGATCTGGCTTATCACTGCGCCATTCAATTAGCCAAAAAACATCAATGGGCTCTGCATGATTATACGTGTTAACCAGATTCAAATAGAAACACGCAGATCCACATAAAGACAGTTTATTTATTAAATTTAACTATCCTATTGGGATAGTACATGGTAATATAGTTTCATCTTTTAAATGATATTCCTTTTATAAGGTGTGGATTATGTGTACTGAGATAGACAGAATTGTTGCTACTGAAATAGTAGCTGACGAGATAAAACCATTCACTGAAGCGCTTGGCTTATCTCCTTTGATCTTCAATCAAATTCTTATGACATCCATCGGTGCTTTAGCTTCGTTCGGCGAACAGTTCCGCCAAACCCTCAGTGAGTGGCACTGGAAAATGATCACGCTTTCCAATGGCGCATTCATTCTGGAGCCTGTACCCCCAGAGAATTTAACAATCCACCAGCTGCACCTTCAAAACCCAATGAACTACTTTGATAATAACGTTTCCATTCCAACAGCAGGCATTATTGCAACCATCTTTGGTTTGTCTCATGCGATGGAGCGATTTGCCAATAAAGTTCTGCATGAAACCTATCAGAAGGTTTTAGATTATGGCTGCCAGCAATCAGAATCCTCGTTGATTATTGCCGCAATCGATTAACGCGAAAGCCCCAGAATTCGGGGCTTTCTTTTTGCGTTACATTTTAATCAGTCTGCATTGGATTATTTTCAGCTAATTAATAGAAATATTGCTGGTGGAAATCCACCAGTAACCCAACAAATACACCGTTTATTTGAGATTGTAGTGTATTTGGGACATTTAAGTATAAGGCGCATCGATGAAGCATATTGATTACCAAATCGCCCGAACAACACTGGGCTGTTCCGTGCCGGAATGGATCAATAAATTGGGGATCTCGCTTGATACCCATAAAAGTTACAGTAACGGAAGAAATCCCGTTCAAGCGCCTGTTGCAAATCACATTGAGACACTGCTGAAGCTTAAAGATTTACAAGACCAAATAAACGATATGATTAAGGGTTGAACAATGAAGATTATCCGTTACTTCAAAAATCTTAACAGCGATGATCGACAATCAATTCTTGGTCTCGCTATTATCGCTGTTCTCGGGGTGTTCTGGATCTTGTACCCCACACCAACTCCTTTTAACGTCAGGTTAAAAAGTCAGCTTGAGGATGGTTCTATTATTTCAATGTCTGGCATGGTCACGAATAATAATCAAATCAAAACGGCTTTCATTAATGTTTATAACAACAAGAGCATTAATTTCGAGATCACCAACGTTAATTTTCATTATAAGAGTAGCTATATCGAGTGTGGTAAACGTGAAGGGCTTCGAGGTGTTAGATATATGGGGTGTGTCATTTCAGGTCAGGAAAGAGATGGATTAAACTACCTTGAGGCCACTGAAATCACAGCCGGAGAGTTAAAACGCTTGTAAGTTGCACCAGGGTAACTTGGTAGAGTGATACCACTCAACCAATGAGAGGTGTTATCTAACCACCTTTGAAAGCTTGCGAGACGAAAAAAATGCAAATCCCCCAATAAGACAGAAAAACAATGGAATAAATATTTGGGAGAGATATCCAGCAGAAAACATGCCTATCGTCGCGCACAACCCCCCCACAAAGAAAATCGACCCTATGAACTGGCCCACCATCGAACCTATTTTCATTTGGGATTTCAACAATCCGGCAGCTTTGGCGGTATCGATGCCTTGCTTTTCCAGTAGGTTGATTATTCCTGTCGTGTCCGACTGATCATCTTCGGCAATCTTTTTTAGCAATGAATCACGTAATTTTTCATCCTGCACTTCAAGTAGCACTTTTTCGATCAGTTGAGCCTTATTCATCTTTTCCCCATACCCAGTGATTTTTATTAGTTTGGTTTGACGATATCGCCAAACGGTTCTTTAGCATTTTATCGTTGATTGGTTTCAATAGACAATTACCGAGTTGATTTTATGTTAATAACATATCCCTTTGGGATATGCATGATAAAATAAATCATTCACACTCTCCAAGTGTTAATACCCGGATAGTTGGGAACTTGGATTTTTGTCTGAGATGGACATCCTTCGTTAGTGATCAAAGCAAGTTGGGGGCCTGTATGTCAGTAAAGATCTACAATGGTTATCGCTGTAAGAAGCAGAACGTGATCAATGCTTCGAACTTGATTTCTGAATCAGATCGGCACTTATTCTTAAATGTCGCAGAGCAAGAAATACTTTCTTATATGGCTCGGATATTCATCGTTGATCTGGCGGAACGTCTCTCTGGAGGAACATATCCTTTTTCCCGTCAACAATATCAATGTGCTTATCAGACGATGAACGACGATATCGAGGAGTGCATGTTACGCGCAGAGAAAGGTTTAATAGCGGGCAAGTTTAATGTCTCTGCGTCTGTGGTCATTAAACCGTTGGGATCGCGTCATTACGTGGGCCTGTTTTGTGAAAATAAGACGTTATCTGATTTAGTCACCCGTTCGTTAGGATTGCACCCTATGCCTTACTGGGATAACACCGATTGCCCGAAAAACATAACACATCGCAGATGGAAGAAACGCAAGCAGCTATGGGATACCCTGATTGGTAACAAGAGTTGGCTAGATGCCGGTTTCTCGGAGATCAAATTAGTTACCTTATTCGACATTAAGAATATCACCAACAGCCTTACCAAGAGTGCATGGGCTGATATATTGAAAACCACTATTTCTGATAGCTGGACATTGGAGTCGGCGTTTCGTTGGAGTTGGCTTCATGTCATTTCCCAAGCCGTTGAGGTGCTTGACGGACTTTCACCCAATAAAGCTTATCGCCTTGCAATGTCTCGCTTCATGGATATGAAAGAAAACCAAACTCTGTATTCACAATTACTGCTCGATTTTACCGATCGATTTCAAGCGTGTTTCGATTTTACGGCTGCAACATCGGTATTTTCTGATTTCCCCCTCCCCCATTTGAAAACAGCCTAAAAAATGAAAAAAATAATTCATAAGCTTACGTTCTGTCTCGCGTTGTTATCTTCAACAACACAAGCAGCAAAAGAGATGAACACGGTGGAAGATGTATCTATGGCCATCGCCGTTGGTCACTGCTCCACTGCTTTCCAAAGCGTCACGAACGGAATGAACGATGTTCCAATGTATAGCGCCAACCGTGTGCTTCTGCATGCATGTGAGTACATACAAGAGATGACGTTTAGCGGGTGTATGGGATCAGGGACGTGCCTTTCTTATCAGGCGTGGTCCGCTCAGGTGCCTGGGCTTTCGGTGTCCGTGCCGGACGATGTGTTTTTTAAGAATCTTTATAATCGCCGGAAGCAGCCACAAAGAAAATAGGTGATACCGAAACATAACTGATTTGTAACTGGTTATGTTTCGGGGTGAATGTCCTCAGTGTACAACAACTTTACATGCCAACATTATCTGGCCTCTATCTCGTCTCCTTGTGTCGATCAGTGTCATAAAGTGACTGTAACTCATCAGGATCAACTTTAAATTTTTTCACTGCCTTGCAATGAGCATCTGGGTATTCATACCCCATATTGATTAGCTCAATAAGGTGATCGAGTGCTTCCATCATTTCCGTATTCTCCGCTGTTTGTTGTCAGTATTGAACATGAATCCAGTCTAGTTATGCACTCAACACCATGGTTTCGAGATGCATTTTCAACATGGTGTACTCTATTGGGGTGATTGTGGTTATCTTTGATTCGATAATATTGGGTGTTACAAATTGATTCAGCGATGATTTGCGGATGCATTTGTATTTCTCTATGGCCATAACCATCAACGACTGACACTCCCGCCCACTGGCGTCTTTCAACAAGAACGTTACTTTATTTTCGAGTCCGCCACAGACAACGATAAAGCTACAAACGTAATAGTGTTCGCCAAGGTTATGAGCCTTTATTTCACTTTCCCAGAACAAGTGCAGATCATGGCTTCGGATTTCGTGTTGTGTGACGCAATACCCTCGCCCACCAAAAGCTTTGTGGATAGGCCTACTGCAATTGTCCGCAATTGATATTTCGATTAAGTCTGGTTTATTAAAAGCTTTCAAAACCGCTTGAGCAAACACCGCCGCTTGATAACCATCAATTGTTTCATGGTGCTGTATTGATAAACCGTCTCTTTCAATTGAAACATCAAACTCCCATTTCATCTCATAGTCTGGGATGGACTCCTTTTGTTGAGTGTGCTGATAAAGACAATGATGAATGATTTGTTCTGCTGGTGTGTTGAGTCTTTCCTTGCTGGTGGCCACAACAGAAATAGCATGCTTACTGTTGCGATTTGTTATGTGCTTAAACGCATCTATCGCGATTAAAGCCTCCTGCTCCGTACAGGGAATAATAAAGGCGCATTGGGAATAATGATCTGCCATACAAGTCCTAATCAATTAAGTATCCTAATGGGATATATTGATTATATACACGATCACCCCACAAACAAGGTGTATTCAAAACAAATAAATTAATAATTTACTATCCTATTGGGATAGTTGGTGGTATGATCTTGTTCATTGAATGAATACACCGATTTTGTACATATCTCGAATAGACAGGAGATTCAAAATGAACACGACCAGCCATAATGCTCAGATCCCTTGTGATTCAACCATCACGATCAATCTGTGGTTATTCAAAAATCATCCTAACAAACAAGCCGTTATTGATCTGAATCGTTATTGGAATGTCGAGTTCGAGGAGTGGTACAACGATGTTTATGAAACAATTCAATCAACATGGAGCGATGCAGGGTTAGACGTATCAACCGATGATATGTACTTTAGCGGCTTTCATTCTCAAGGAGATGGTGCTTGCTTCACTAAAGCATCCATTGACTGGAATTTGTTTTGGTCTCAATTAACGGGTAATTACCCTCTGTTGAGTCGATACAAGGATGCCATTCCTCAACCTTCTTTGTATAAAAACTCTCATCACTACTGCCATGAAAATACAGTCAATGTCGAGGTTCTAGATCAATACGGCTATCAAGAATCCGAAGTCGCATATCGAGCTATCGGAACCCGATTTAAGAAGATGGCTGAATTTAGTTACAGCACGTTTAATCGCGACCCTGAACTCTGGGAGCCGTTACTACAACGTTTCGTTGACCGCTTTAACCAAGAGCTTGAAGCGTTAAGCGATGAAGTTGCCACTATCTTCCGTAACAAGATGATTGAGTTGTATCAGGCCCTTCAACGCGAGCATGACAGTCTCACGTCCGATGATTGTTTGGAGCAGTATTTTATGGATTCCGATCTGGCATTCGACCAAGCAGGCAAATCCCACTAAAAAACACAGATCCAGCCCCTCACTTGGTGTGGGGCCATCCAATGTCCTAAGCAAACTATTAATTTATCGGGTGTTATATGCTGATTAAATCGCCACAAGAAACAGTTAAAGAGATTATTAACTCTAAAGCTTCACCTTCTGTAAAACTAAAGAACATCAAAAAACTACTGAAAGAGCTGAAAAAAGATCCAACTAAAAGCCGATATCAATATGTCGCTTTAAAGTACGCCATTATGACGTTGTCAGACGCGCTTAATAAAAGCCAGTGCATGCTGGTGGTCAGTAATGCCACAAAAAAGGCCAAACCCGTCAGTAGCGTTTTCATGTTGCTATCCGAACTAAAAAACCCAAGCAACACGCCTCTCACTGCTTTAACTAATTGGTTTACAAACCCGACATTAACCCATGCTGATATGGAGCTTGTGTTAGAGATGTCATTGAACTCTCAAATTCAGTGACCACGTCTGCACGGTTATGTTTCTCTGGTGTCGTTCGTTAGTGTCTTAAGCTGGTGGGCTTCCACCAGCATTTATTGATGTTTATTTCCTTTTTTAAGGTGTTCTTATGTCTTCGTTATCAAGTGGCTATATCGCTTTTGATAAATCAGCCAGCCAAATAGTTTATTCCCCAATCATGCGCGTTTCATCAATTGATCCGGCAAGCATCCTTGATGTTGTTAGCCAGATTAAATCCCATGGCACCTCAAGTCCCTGCTGGACAAATTACATGTTCGTTGACTTACCAAGTTCGACATTAAGCCTTCTTTTCAAACTTTTCGGCGATGTTCCAGTTAATGAACACGATGAACTGGAGGTGAGTTTTTTACATTTCGATGCAGGGACGGACAAGGAAGATATTTGGCACTGGTTTGAATCCATGAATGCTGAGTTTTCTATCTATAAACATTTATTTTCTATCAACTAAGGAGCGTACTCATGCCTCACTCAATCTTACCAACTACCACTGAAACCGTTTGTGCTTGTGGTGCCAATCACCAGATCCAGCCACCAGCAAACACCATATACGACATCATTTCAAAAGAGACACTATTTGAAACATATAAACCGATCCCAAGCCCTAAAGGGTTCTGTTTTGGCCAAGAGGACGAAACTGGCGAAGAGGTAATGTATGGCATGGATATTAACGACCCTATTTATTTGAAGGCGTCTCGTGATAAGACGAAAACCATTTGGTCTGTTATGTCAGAGGAGCAAATTTATTTACTGCGACTGACTATTGACCCGAAGCGTTTTTTGATTGTTTACAGTGGCTTTCTTCCTAACGCAGATGCCTATCTGGTTTGTGAAAATGAATGTCACGCCCATCTCTTTGTTGAGAACTGAGATCAAGGTAGCCCCATGAAGGAACAATAAAAACACAAATAAACTATCCCATTGGGATAGTTTATGGTATTGTAGTTTTATTAGCCTTTCTGTTCGTTTTTCTATAGTTCGGGGGATTTATGGGGTTCGGTTCAGTGTCTACTACAGATTTTGAGGATGGATTCTCGTCTCATTTAATTATCCAAAATACGCGAGGTTTTCTCGCTACGCTCCCCTTGGATGCCGGATCCATTCAACTGACGTCAGAGGAATTAGAGCATCGAGCAAATACATGGAATGAGTCCATTTTGAGCTCGCTGGTGGATGTGGCTCTCACCCAAGGCGGTATTGAGTTGGCTTATAAGGATAAGCTCTTTGTTGTTGCTCCCTCCCCTTATCTTTCATGCTCAGGCAAGGTTCGTATCACCCATTATTCAAACGGACGCATTAAAGGACCGATAAGCGAATCCCATGCGGCCTGTTTTAAAGATGCAATACGGACTTTGCTTAGTGAAACGCAAAACCTAGATGTTACCTACGGACTTCTTGATCAGTGGATGGAAGATCCAGAGTTCTTGAAAGGTTTTGAAGTAGCCAATCTGATTGCGATGTTAAATACGGGGAAAATAAGCTATTCGGAGTTTTGCTCTCGAAACCAAAGCTTGTTAGCAAATTAGGGCAAGCCAAGTCTGTTTGTCCTAATGCGCCGAGCGTCCTACACATAAAGCTACGTCCACTTGTTATAAGAATGAAAGTTAATAGGGTGTGTTAGGTTTTTTACTTGGCAAATTCAATTACCGCGTCCTTTTAATTCTCTTTTATGTAATTTTTTTATATTTGATTGGGTGATTTAAATGAATGAGTCTGATGTAGACATTAAAAAATTAAAATCGGCCTTGGTAAGAATTTTTGATTCGCTGGTGGATGCCGTTGGTAAGGAAGATGCGATGCAGCTCATCCAACAGCGATTAAGCAAAAAAATTACCCATGAATTGGATATCGTAAAGTCACTTTGCGATCGGGTCACTGTTGTCGGGGCAACCGTCATGATTGAACAAGACAATACCCATTACCTTGTCAGCAGCGTCACCGTAGAACGCGACTCATTTGAAGTGGTTGATATCGAATATGTAAGCGTTACTGGTCATCACCACGTTTACTTGTCATTGGCTGACATTCAAACCTTAGTCGTTTCTGACGGATGCTTTTGGTTTACCTGTGAAAATGAAGGGCGTGTCTTATTTTCGCTTAATGACAGTCATGCACCAAAGCGAGATCTTGACCTGTCGAGCTCAACATCACCTGCAACTTATCATTGAGTAATGGAGATTTTTTATGACCACATCAAATCAACCTGACTTTAACTCACCACACATGACGTTAAAGGCGGTTTTGGCTCAAATCATCATACTTAAAAGTAAAATACCGACTGAATTGAAGCAACACCTCTCAAAACAGGACTTCCTGAATGTGGCGGTACAAGATACTCCGCTTTTACGTCAAGTTCGTAGTTTGGTCATCGTAGGGCTTCGCCGCCGTCAGCGAGCAATTAAGATGATTGAAAACAAATACAATGGCGTTATCAAGTTATCCCCTAATAACTCAAAGAATGCATTGCGACTTTATTACAGTCGATTTGGCGATGGCGTAATTGAGATGTTGCAAGATGTCAGAACCATCGATCATCGACTCGTGTTTGGGCGTATGGAGGTCGGATTTCACGCTTTTTCTTTGCCTTTAATTGATACCAGTTTCTAACTGGTTTCTAATCATTTTTGGTGGTTTATGTTCGATTGTGTTGATTTGTTCTCCGGGTTTGGCGGCTGGTCTGCTGGTGCTACTAATGCGGGTTGTAATGTTCTTTGGGCTGCTAATCATTGGCAAGAGGCGGTTATATGGCATAAAGCGAATCACCCCAACACGGTTCACCAATGTCAGGATCTGCAACAAGCCAATTTCAATTTAATGCCGGAGCATGATCTCTTATTAGCATCACCCTGCTGCCAAGGACACTCCAAGGCTAGAGGTAAACATAATGGCAACCCTCAGTATGATAACAGCCGTGCTACGGCATGGGCCGTTGTTTCTGCTCTTGAATGTCACAGACAGACAAAAGTAGCTATTGTTGAAAACGTTCCTGAATTTCTTGAATGGTCATTATTCCCCGCATGGGAGATGGCGTTAAACAAGTGCGGGTTTCAGGTATCGCCGCATATTGTTGATTGTGCCGATCTTGGTGTCCCTCAAAATCGAGTACGCCTATTCATTGTGTGTACCCGAAGCAAGCATCCCTTAAAGCTAGTTTTACCTCGATTTGACCACAACTCAGCTTTGTCATTCATAGACATTAATTCGGGGCGTTGGTCTCCAGTCAATAAACCTAAACGAGCATCAAAAACCCTCGAACGCATTGCAAATGGCAGAAAGCAATTCAGCGACTTGTTTGTTTTCAGCTATTACGGCAATACATTATCTGGTCGTGACATTCAACGTCCAATAGGGACAATCACGACGCGAGATCGTTGGGCTGTAGTCAAAGGGGATATGATGAGGATGCTAACGGCAGATGAAAACTTGAGAGCAATGTCCTTCCCCGACTCCATTTTACGTCCGAAGTCCAATAAGCTCACTGTTCACTTGGCAGGCAATGCCGTTCCCCCCATGGCAGCAACCGAAGTCATTCAGGCGTTGTATCGGGCCGTATGATTTATCAATAAACTATCCCAGTGGGATATCTTGTGGTATAGTAATTTTATCCCTTTAATTTCAAGATACAGGATCGTTATGAAAGATATTAATGCAATGTCGAATAATGATGATGTCATTCAAAACCCAAACTGGCAGGTCCAGTGTCGCGGTAAAGATTGGGATGAATACCAGATCTATGTAGCTCAAATATCATCGCTCGGTATTCCTATCAAATCATTCGATGAGTGGCTCAATTCTTAATTTGTTCTTTTTTTTTTCCTTTTATAAGGTGTTTTTTTATGTCTGTTCATTGCGCTCAATTCTGCTCAAATTTAAATTCTGCCAAATGTGGTAACAAGTTGGTTTGCCGTTACGGTGTTCTGCTTAATACAAAGCTATTACTCAATGATGCTTACGCTGACTCTATCATCGATGATGAGTCTCTGTTTGATGGCATTGAGATACACGGCGTTCGTGATATGTCTACCAGCTGTTCTGATGGTTCTTGCTTTGAGGTCGACAACCTCAATCCTGATCAATTCTCTGTTTATGCTCATTTGGTCGATGGGGGCATAGAGTGTGTCGGAGATTTTGGAACGGCAAGCCTTGCCACTGCTTATGCAACACAATTGGCCGAGCGCTATCATTGGGTTGTTAGTGATTTTACTCAGGTTCCCACTGTCACATCCTGACATTGAGGTGGCCTTTATTAATCACTTGAAATGATCAAAGCCTGAGCTCGCTCGATGTCAGTAATACACAATGGATGGATAGGTGTTCTAATGCCAATCCTATCCCATCCATTGGTGTGGTTAGCTTTTCTTGCCTTGTCCATCTTGAACATTTTCACCGCCCCCACTCAGTTATTTGTGTGAATACTTCAATGTCCTGAATCAACAATTAACACTACTCCGAGGCGTTCGTCTCGCCCTCAGTGCAGGTTATTGTCCAATAACGACAATTCGATATCGAATTAGATAAACCCCATACGAAGCCGATTAAAGTCAATGTGCATGTTGGTCTTTCAATTTACGCGCATATAACAATGAAAGTCATATATCGTCACCACCCCGCTATCTATCTATTTTATGTTCATTTAAGACTTTTTATTGCACTGTTTATTTGAGTGAAAGCGAACAATACTATATATTTATAACCCAATAGGATAAACGCTTGACTCTATATCAAGGGCCACAAATGAAAGCAAAAAAAAGTAAATGGAAAAAAGTAGAAACTCCGTTTGCAGGCACCTGCTCACAACACCCATCAGGTGCCATTGTGTTTAGAAATGGATTGGAGAAGTGGGGATATAGATTATCCAATGGCAAAACCGCTTTTAGACAGTTTGAGAAAAAATCGACCGCTGTTCAATTTGTCGAAGCTAATGATCCAGCCATTAATTTGGATAGCACATCAGTATCAGAACGCGATAGTAATCAACTTCAACCCGCCCATTTATCCACCGCTAGAGTTATTGTTGTCAAAATAGAACAGCAATGCAAAGAAGCTGGATTACGCGCAGCTCAAAGCACCAAAGAGTCCGCATTGAACACTGAAGCTAATTTTTTACCACTAGATTTATTGTCCATCATCAACAATATCAAGGGGCGAAGCGCTGGGGAATTCCGTGTCTCTTGCATTTCTGCCAATGTACAAATCGGACGGTTAGAGTCTGAGCTGGAGCCATGCTTGTGATTGTCTGTTTTTGACTTTCATTGTTGCACTGTTTGTCTTATGTGGATTTTTTGCGCGCTACGGGTTTCGTTACCCACTACGGGGCTCCTCAACCCGACATCCTCTCTCCGATTTGTGAGTCTATGTACTTTGTAAAGTATTTCGGCGTAGGTAAATTTCCCAACAAAGTAAGCACGAGAACCGCTTCTGAATACCCTCGCTTCGCTCGGAGCGGTTCTCTTTTTCAGCTCGACCATTTATGCTCGCATTGGCCTTTTAACAGCTTATCGCTCCTGCCATGTGCGAGAGCCGCTTCTGAATACCCTCGCTTCGCTCGGAGCGGCTCTCTTTTTCCCTTCAGCCCTATTTGTCCGAACATTAAACCCAACCCCAAATTTAGGTGGTTAAAATGATCCCATGCAAATTTATGATGCCATACCTAAAGCCCGTGTTTCGTTGTCCACTACGGGACGCCTCAACACGACACCACAACGCTCTTCGACCACACCCTGTTGCTAATCATCAGCGGCCTCCCGTATGAGCTTTGCAATAGAACCGCTTCTGAATACCCTCGCTTCGCTCGGAGCGGTTCTCTAAATTTACACATTGTGCGTCGCTTCGAGTAACTAGCGTGTTTCGATACCCACTACGGGGCATCTCAACACGAATTGGTTTGCACCTATTCGCAGGGACCTGCGCGCATGAAAGATCCCCGCTCCGCTGGCGCTATTGCTTTCTTATCTCGATATAAGCTTTTTTATCAATAAAAATCTTAACGGAATCAATCCAAGGCTGTGTCAATCCCGTCTTACCATTACCTGCAATTTGCTTTATCCACGATAGTTTCACTTGGTGTGTGAAATCGGTATCGATAATATCTTCTCCATCCACAGGGTTAATATTCAACAACCGAGCTTTCTCAAGTAACTCATAGACCCGATGAGTCTCATCCTCCATCAATGAGTGATTTGTAGGTCTTACTGAACTTAAAGATAAATCAATGCCATCATCATTGTTCGCTTTGTATAATATTGCAGCTTGGTTAGATAAGAGACATTCACTATCCCTCCCCCGCTTAACAAACCATGCTTTTTTCTTCAAAGGGTCGAGCATTTGGGCGCATTCATTGATCATCCCTTGGTCTTTAAGTTCTTTTATTAGTTCATCTTCCACCCTAAACATATAATCAGCGATGCGGGTAACATTGATCCAGAGATAATCTCCATCCTGCCGCAATAGCATTACACCTGCTTTCATTTGGGTTTTTATGAAGTCGAACATTGCATGTGGTTCAGAGTTGTCGGACGCTGGTTTAATGGCTTTATCATCGACATCGATACTGCTGCTTTCACCGGGTAATACAACCGAACTTTCTTTTACTTCGGATTCTGTCTTTTTAGGTTTGGATAACACCATTTTCCCAGTAGTCGCCTTTGTCTTTTTTGTCGCAGCCTTTGCACCAGTTACAGCCTTAGTATTAGCTTGGATAACTGGGGCTACCACTGGGCTACTTACCTCTTCAACACTATCTGTAGTAACAGCAATATCTGCAGCTATTATTGGTTGTGCTATTGGCTCGGACTGGTCTGGGGCGGCGGCAACCTCGTTGATTACAGGTATGGCTTGATTACTGTTGTTTTTTTTCTGCAAGATCTCCGCAATATTTGGCTTTTCTATAGTTTCTGATTTTACAGATTTCAATGCAGGCATATCAAATGGGTCGCCATTGTACGAATACTTAATCATGTGCCCATCTTTCGACACACTTAAAATGCCCGGTGCGCTATCCGGCAATGGCATATCACCGAAATAGTAGCTATACCATTTCAGCCTACACAATGGATACCAAGCGGATGCATCAGTACCATTCATGTAGTTTGTTTGAATGCGAAGCGCTTCTTCATCGGTAAACTCACCTGGCAACCAGAAAACCATCCGTGTATCTGGATCTGGGTTCGAGACTATGTTTTGTTCAACCATGATATTCATGATCACACCAATTTCCGATGGGACCGAAACCTGACAACTTAGCAATTCATCTCTGATTTCTTCTAGTGTCTTAGGAAACAAAAGATAAACCTGTCGATTTATGATCCAGCACTCTCCCCCACTTTCATTAATGGCCCATTTATTTCTATGCCGATGGATTGATCGAATTAACTGAGAAGATAATGATTTCGACTTATGACCAAGCAGAGGATCGGTATCGCCCGAAAAACTGCGGATTGTTGATATGGAGTCTGCCTGCCGTATGGAGTCATAGATATACCCCTTTCGTTCAGAGTAAAAACCTATTGCAGAATCAATTTCATGAAACATATCATCAAGCTTACATTCGAGCAGGTACTCTTTGGCTTCATTAGGGAGCAAGTGATGCATGACGTATGTCGATATCGATTCGTGTTTTTTATGAATTCGCTCTGGTATCCACTCTACTTTATAGCGCTCAATTTTTTTCCTCCTCGCCCAATCAGTGAGGGGCTCTATTCTTGGCTGCCATTGTTCACCCCCCGAAAGACTAATCACACGCATATCCGAAAATACTTTTCCGATGTCGTGTAAAAGAGCAGAGATAAAGACAGCATACTTGTAACAATCCCTTCTTACCGCTTCTTCATCCGGATACCCTTTGGGGGCCAAATCTTTAGATGATGCATTCCTCAACGCACCGACTGCAACATCAAGGCTATGAGCTAAAAGACCGCCAGGTGTTTGGTGGTGATAATCTTCAGACGCAGGAAGTAAATGTACGTATTTGGCAAAGTTTTCAACGACAGCGATGATCAGCTTTCTTTCATTAAACTTAGGATGTTGTGAACGTAATCCTAACAATCGAACCAAATCGATTATTCGCTCTTTGTTCGGTGCCAATATTCCATCCAAAGATATTGGCTGGATCCCACGAATAGGTATTGGATATGAAATTGTTCCATCAATTACGATCTCTTGCCCTGTTACTGTTTTTGTCACCACTTTAAATGGTAGGTGTGAAGCAATAGATGCGAAAGCTGTATGTATATAACTGGCTAGAATATTAAAATTAAAGCGCATACATTAAATCCCTAATAACAAAACAGCAGCCTTTATGGCTGCTGCTTAATTTAAATGCTGTGATAACTTAAGCGGCCTCACCTTCTTTTTTTACTTCAACTTCTACGACATTAGGTTCCGGTTTTTTCGGCTTACTTACACTAACTATTAAATCGGCAACACTTACCTGGTTTTTCAGTAAATTGATGAATGCAACCGGATCGAATTTCCCACCTGTTCGTTTAGCAACATTTGTGGCGGTGTAAATTCTATCAAGCATATGATTCAAAGGTCGGACAGCTTGCTTTTTTGCCATATCGAATTGTTCGTCATCAATAACACCAGAGAAGTACATCTTCTCAATTGTTATTTGTTGCTCATCAACATCCTTAATGCATTCTACAAACCGATTAGCTATCGGATGATTATAAGGGAAGTCGATTGAAAATGGTTCTTGCGTAAATCCTTTAACTAAATCTACAGAATCATTTTTTCTTTGTTCTTCAAGGTAGTCAGATATTTTATTGTGTTCTGTTCTAAAATCGCTCAAGCACTCCCGAACCCACTCTTTAATTTTATTTGCTGACTCTTGATCATCTTTGGTAAATAAAGTTAAAGTTCCAATTCGAATAATGGCGGCAACAATTTGACCACCATAGACCTCGAAGCGTTTAAGCATAACAGGAGATAGAATTGGCACTGCTTGAATAGCCATGCGCTTGTTGCCATCCGGTGTAAAGTTAATTTGATGTTTTGTCATTGCGATTCTCCTTCCCGTATCTCTTCTGATTCTAACAAGCGATATTTTTTAAGGCCCTTATTTACAGCATGAAATATCTCAATTAACTGCCTTAATAATTTAAATTTTTCCTCTGCCTCAACAATCATCTTTAACTCCCACGGAGTCGCTTTTATAAATTGTGATGGCAGATAATTAAGCCCTCTTCTGGGTCTAACCCTGACTCCATGTATTTTTTCTCTTTTCCCCGTTCTAGACGGCGCATACGATCTCCATTCGATATAGACCTTCTCGTTCAGCTTATGAAGTTGAACATTTGGCCCGAATCGACCAATTAATCGTTGACCACTAGGAATGTTGTATTGAGACAGATTGTTTTCTCTGAACACACTCCAGTAGTCATCACAAATTTTTTTTGCTCTTTGGTAAAGCTCATGCAGCGCCTCTTTAGCCTGGTCATGACTCCCTCTCACCAAAGGTGTTAACTCATCCTTAATCATAGATAACCTATTTTTTAGATAATCTACTTGTTCTGAAGATTCACGCATTCAGAACAAGGAATACTCTTTGGTAAACAACTCACATTAGCCTTAATGAAATTGTCAAAAAACTATCCCATTGGATGTTTTTCCACAGCGCATTGAATTATACACAACTTGATAAAAAATCAACTATCTATCCCAAAAGTATTTTAAATATTTTCAGAACAAGTTCTTATGAGGTTTTATGCAAAATAAGCCCCAAAATCACGCAAATCAGACCCAAAAGAGCCTCTTTACTTAATGGTTTTGGTTGTTTTGGGTTTTATTTCAACGTGCCAACCGGTTGTTTTATGGTTGTGAATTGGTTGTATTTGGTTGTTGATAAGTGTTTTAACGTTTTATTGCTATTGCAATGCGGTTGTATTGTGTTGTATTGTTGATTCATTGGCTCCCATGGATAGATGTATCATTCTCGTGGGTAGACATGATTTTTTGTCGGCACAAATGGGTCTTTCCAGATGAAAGAAGAAGACGATTTTGATGATTTGGCTCAATTTGCGGCGTCAACAAAAGGGCGTCGGGAATCGGTAATTGAGCCGTACAAAGAAGCCCTTTCACGATTACGAAACGAATTCAAATGCAGCATTAGTGATATGCACGAGTATTTGAAGATAAAGGGCTTGAGCATTTCTTATGAAGCTCTCAGAAAGTATGTGAATGCAAACATACCGCTAACCAATCAGGTCCGCGAGAGCAAAAAAGAAAAAGCTAACACTGAAGTTAAAATTACAGAATCTCACGAAGAACAGCGTAACGAGAAAGATAATGATAGTTTGAATGAAGCTCTAGGTGATATAAAAGATGGATTACCGCCTGGTGTAATATCAAGTCGAGCAGCATTAGAAAAAAAAGCAGATGCTTATGTAAAACCTAGTAACTCTATTATTACTAGCCTCATGAATAAATCATTGGAGAAGAAGAAATGAAAGTTCTTGTATCAAACCTGTCGGGAAATGTTGGTAAAACTTTGACTGCAAAATATTTGCTTAGTCCGCGAATGGCTAATGCCCCAATTTATTCTGTTGAATCAATCAATAGTGATGGTAGTGAGTCAGAATTGATTCGAGGTAAACAATATGGCGAATTACTTGAAGCACTTAGTTTAGTAGAGGATGCTGTTGTTGATGTCGGTGCATCGAACATCGAAGAGTTCATTAAATTAATGAAGCAGTATCGCGGCAGTCACGAAGATTTTGATTTCATCGTAATCCCTACTGTTGGTACAACAAAACAAATGCGCGATACAATCGCAACTATTGAAGCTTTTTCTGAAATTGGTATTCCAGCGAAAAAACTTCGTGTTGTCTTTAATATGATTGATATTGACGAAACGCCGGAGCGTGTTTTCTCTGGATTGTTTGCTTATCATGAGAAAGAGCATAAATTTACTCTTCGCCCAAATGCTGTTATCCGATTTAATGAGCTATATGAAAAAATAAAGCATGATAATCGGACCATTGAAGATATCATTACTGACCAGACTGATTTAAAAGAAAAAATCAAGTTGGCTACGACTCAAGATGAGAAATTAGATATTAGCCGAGAGATCGGAATTAAGCGATTAGCCGCTGGTGTATCTGAAGAGTTGGATTACGTATTCAAAGCTTTATTCAAATAAAATTAATACATACGCAGGTGAATTGAGTGGACGGTCAAGAAAATAAACGGTTTCCACAAGAAACTTATTATCCATCAGCGCGTGACGCTTTAATCGCAGAGTTGTTAGGTGATGTTGGTAAGTTGTCGGACAAAATCGATCAGTTGCGTAATGCTTTGCCAATTATGGTTGACGATGTAAGTATGCGCCTCAACCAGGAGTCATCTCGATTTATTAGTTCTGCAGAAGATCTTGGTCTTGTTCTTGAACGGATTGCTTCGTATGTAGATGCACATGCGGAGAAAACGGTTTCTGCCGAAGTTGATAAAGTAAAGGTCGAGTTAAGAACCAGCCTTCAGGGTGTAGCATCAGACGCTTTAAAGGTTGCTATCGGGCAGGAAATTGTGCCCCTTTTACAGAAAATTGATGATAGTGCAATCTCGTTTAATCGAGAGGTTAAAAACACATCAAAGGTCATCAATAGTTATCAGTCAGGTTCATCCAATATGCGCCTTTTGATGTTTGGTGCGCTGAGTGCCATGTTAGGTGCTGGGGCTGCTCTTTCGCTGTTTATCTTTATGTTCAATAAGTAATTATTAAACATAATCATTACCCGGCACTTGTGTCGGGTTTTCTCGTTAATACCATCCTTTCTGTTTGTATCATTTGAAGATTGTTTAATTAAAATGTGATACCAGTGTATAACTGGTATCACATCGGTTTGCATATTAATTAATAATATAACTTCACCTGAGTTAATTAAAGTTTGGTTTTTTGATATTAGTATCAGTTTAAAACTGATACCACATTGATACTGGTTTGTAACCGGTCTATAATTAAACAAAATTCATTGATCGGAGCGAACATGATTGTCGTTGTGGGTGGTCAAAAAGGTGGTTCAGGTAAATCAACCGTTGCCATAAATCTCGCAGTACAAGCGGTTGCGGCTAGTACAGATCTATTGCTCATAGATGCAGACCCGCAAGGAACAATGTCTGATTGGGTGAATCTAAGAATTAAAAATGGGCATTCACATATCACTTGTGTTCAGCGTAGAGGTGCAGCATTAGGACAAGACCTTGTGGAGTTAAACGCTAAATATGAAATGGTCATTGTTGATTGTGATGGGCGTAGCTCTGAAAGTCAGATTGCCGCAATGTCGGTAGCGGACAAGATGTTCATAATTGTTCAGCCCTCCACTCCTGATATATGGACCTTGGCGGTAATGAAGCAACTGCATGACGCCATCAAACCGATCAATCCCAAATTAAATGTAAGTGTTGTATTTAATATGGTTTCAACTAATGCAAATGATAGTGATTTTCGTGATGCAGTTGAATCGGTGAAGGAGTTTTATCCTGAGTTCAATGTTTTCCCATACCCGATCAAATCAAGAAAAGGATTCAAGAATGCTTTTGCTATGGGATTAGGGATCTCAGAAATGAAGGATTCTGCCGACAGTGTTCAGTCTGGCGCATTAGAAATAAGACGATTATCAAAAAACATATCATCCATAAACAAGGCATAAAACTATGACCAGAAAAAAAGACTTCGCACCACCACCGGTATCAACTGCCGCACCAGCGGCGGAGGTCATATCAATGATTGCAGCTTCGGTTGCTGACAAATCGTTGGCTGAGATAAAAAAACCGATTTTTGAAGAAGAAAACAAGAATACGCACTTAGAGCGCTGGTCCAATGCGTCAGATGAAGGGTTGAAGCCATTATTTACTTTCAGAGCGCCGACTCAACTCGCTGAGCTACTTAGTCACGTTTCGGAGAATTCTGGTTTTAGTCAAAATGACATCACTTTAGAAAGCTCGTGGACATTATGTTTGGCTCAAATATTAAATGAAAATCAGCATGACGCTGACGTTGTAGAGTATGTGAGAGACTGCATTCAAAAAAATAGAAAGCGTTGGCGTGGCCGTACACTTGCAGATGCTTTGAACGAGCAGATTGAATTACTAACCAACTTAAAAAGAGTAATTAATGGATAGACGGCTGCTACTCGGACTAATGATGTCTATTGGGGGATGTACAAGCGTATATACGCCCACGGCACCGTTAACTGAACCAGAGTATTATAAAAACTATGGTGCAGTTAGTGGCGAGGTTTATCCTGCTGCTTACAATGATTTCGTTGATTCAACACAACTTGTTGGCGCTCAGCCTTTCCACACTCCTGATGCGTCAGGGGTGGCACTAAAATATACAACATCAGTTTCAGCGGAGGTTGTTGATGTGTTACTTAAAAGTCTGGCTAACGTAAATTCCGCCGAAATTTCTAAATTTTGCAATACAACTGGCGGTGGCTCGTTAGCAATCCCAGTTTTAGTTGATGGCAAAGAAATCGTAATTTCTTCGATTCAAACAGCTGTTTATCCTGTTGATACTATCGATACTAAAGGTCGTTATGATTTAATAGGGTTTAATCCTGAGGTGTGCTCAGGTGGCGCATTGCAATGGGTGTATATCGATACCGCAAAAACTCGAAACTTTCCATTCCCCCTGTATTCTCCTGATGTATTCCATATTTATAAGAATGGACGATTTTTCAGCGAGATCACTCCTGGTTTCATCCCTGGTGTATCAACAGAAAACAAGGTGGAAGCGTATGGCCTCTTCCTTCATCTTGGGTCGCATGAGATAACCGCTTTTTACCCAGATACAACTAAAGATCTTACCCCTCAACTCTATATAGCCAAAAAAGAATCAGCCTCCTTCAATTAATGTGATACCAACATGATACCTAAATAAAACCGATTCATAATCTAACTGTAACTGGTTATGTTTTTATGTGTAACCAGTTTGCTATTGATGTGGTATTGGTTTTATTGACAAAGCGACCATTATTTTGGATTTAAAGTTCATCTGAGACAAACAAATAGGGGAGGGCATACTTATAAGGTTGATAAATTGTGATAGTATTATCCCATTAGGTTTCATAACTATCATTATATTAACCCAGAGAGAGCCGAATGAAAAAAGTATCGCTCCTTACACTACTCTGCGTGATTAGTTCTGTTTCTCATGCAGATGATCAGTATGAGGAATATCTAAGAAAATTAGATGAACAACAAAAAGCAGCAACAGCTGGTTGGCATTGGTATAACGATGATGTTAAACAAGATGAAGAAGAGGAACAGGCTCCACAACAACCGACTGTTCCGGCTGAACCTACAAAGCCAGAATCAAAAGAAACAGAACTTACAGCTGAATGGCTAAATGAAAATATTCCCAAATTATTAAATTCAGCAATCAATAATCCTACCCCGGAAAACTTAAAAAACTATTGGTTAGCTGTCCGTCTTAGTAAAGACATGGCAAGCAGATTCACGGACAAAACTAAAGAGTTTTACGTTACCCATCCTGAGTTCTCAGAAGCAAAACGCCGCCCAGAAAATGGCTATGCCTTAACAAGCTTCAAAAATGAAGTTTCGGACAATAAACGGTTAGTAGTACAGCAGCTTTTCCAACGGGCTGGCCTTTGGTTTTTCTATGCATCAACGTGCCCTTATTGTGCAAAAGAAGCGCCTGTACTTAAGTCATTAGAAAACCTATATGGCGTCAATGTGCTAGCTATAAGCCTTGATGGACTACCGATGCCTGATGGCTCCTTCCCTGAGTTTGTTTCCGACCCAACCGGAAAAATTTATTCCGATCTTATGATTCAAAAAACGCCAACTCTTTACTTGGTGAGTAATGATGGCGCTCAAAAGCACATGGTTGCGGAAGGTATTGTGACGATGGACGAATTGGTTGACGCAATTGTTATCGTGGCGCATCAAAACAAGCTTATCTCAGAAGAAGAGTACCAATCTACATTGGACGTTAAACAGCAACTTGTAGTTGATAAAGATTCGGGGCCAATGCGGATCGATTCAGAGCGTCTAAATTCTGATCCTGCTTATTTATCAGAAGTTCTTGAAAGCAGACTAAATGAATTTCCAACATATGGAACACAAAATGTAACTGGCACAGCTGGAGTGGCAAATGAAATTCAGTAGCTTTATGGGAGGCTTAATTACGGGTGCCTCGATCCTTTTTTCCGCACAAACCCTTGCTGATAACCCTATGAAAAGTGTCTTCAACAATATGGTTAGTAACAGCACTTCTTCAGGTACGTTTAGCACCCGGCAATCCAATGGATGGAGTGGTGGCGGATATTCATATCGAGTACCAAACACAACACCGCCCCCCCTCGTGACATTTTCACCACCTAAAGCCTCTGTCGGCTGTAACGGCGCAGACTTCTTTTTGGGCAGTTTTTCCGTGATCAACAAAGATGAATTGGTGCAGATCATGCGTGGCATCGCAAATGGATCGGCGGCTTTTGCTTTTAGCGTTGCGATGGAAGCAGTTTGTCCGACCTGTATAAAAGAGATGGAGCGGCTTCAAGAACAGTTAGCAAAACTCAATGCTGATTCAAGAAGTGCTTGTCGTGCGACTATGGAGTATTTAAATCAGTCAGGGGTAGGTGGTGCCGCACACAAGGCTGCACTTGAACATTCTTTAATTAAGCCAGGATTAGTTAGCAAAGGTTTGGCATTAGATACCGGTGCAACCGACACGATGGACCCAGATAAAACCGTTGAACAGCTAGCATCCAATACAGATGGTGCTGCGTTCATAAAAGAAAATGTATCCGCTAATCTAACTTGGTCGGCACTGAAAAAAATTGGTGTTGATAGTTGGACTATTTCGGGTAGTGATAGCGGTTATAGCTGGAATGAGCTGCTAATGTCGCTGTTTGGTACGGTTATTTTACAATACGATTCAACAGGCAAACAAATTGCACCGACCACTTACGAGTCAACTATATCACTGACCAAATTAGTGGATGGCCCATCCGATGGTGAAACTATCCAGTTGCTCCATTGTGATGACGATACAGTTGACTGTTTAAAAGTGACTTCAGTGCCAGATGCCCAATGGACTGGCTTGCGGAATATTATTTTCGATAAATTAGTTCTGTTACATGGCTATATGCGAAATAGAAACAACGCTCAAGTGAATACTGCAGACATGAAAGCATTTCAAAACATGTTTTCCTCGCAGTCATTGATGGTATTGGAACGATCCGACGACAACATTGTTGACGGTATCGCTGAATCCATGGCGAGTAATTTTGTTTACAACGTGGTTGGTGATTTATTCAAGCATCTTTTATTCAGGATGAGCAATTTAGGTGTTGGTGTTAAAGATGCCATGGGTACTTGGGTGCCGTCATTAAAAGATAGACGCAGAGAAATTTCAGATGAAGCGCAGATTCTTGCTGAAAAGGGGCTAAGACTGGCTCAACAAGAAACGGCAAATTTACAGCGCGAAAAAATCCTACTTGAAAAAGTTTCCATGAAATAAAGGGGAGAAGAATATGTCTTTCAATGTTTATACAAATGGGAACTTTGAACATATTGTCGGGGCATATAATGCCCTTGCAATGATGTATGATGATTCCAGTGGTATTTATTATGTCGCCGGTATTGTTTCTATGCTGGCTTTATTGGGTTGGGGAATTAACCGCGTCTTTGATACGCGGTCATCTCCAACGCACAATTTTTTTGTTGGTTGGGTGTTATTTCTTGCACTAGCTGGGCCGTTAACGAAGTCAACAGTTGTTATAACTAGCACTCGAAGTGGCAATACTCAAACGGTTGATAATGTACCTTTCGTTATCGCGCTTGGTGGTAGCCTGTCTTCTTCAGTGTTGTCATCCATAACATCATTAGCTAAACAAGCATTCTCGGTTGTCTATCCTGTTGGTTCACCGTATGAGGTTTACGGCACCATGGATCCGTTGCAAGCGATGGTTAAGCTAAACACCATGGATTGGATGACTTCGGATCTGTGTACTTATAACAGTAGATACTTGTGTGAGAATTACATTCAATACTATATGAATTGCGTTGAGCGCGACCAATTAACGGGCGGAACAAAACAGGAAACAGAAGATCAAGCCATCTTAAATGCTGATCCATCCAGCCTAATTGCTGCTTTACAAGTAAAATATGATGGGTGGTCTAGCAAATGGAAAACCACCACCGCAACATACTCTTCCACTAAAACGTGTTCAGCTGCGTGGACCTCTCTAAAAACAGATTTAACGTCCGTTGGATTTCAAAATTTAATTAAAAAAGCAGAACAAGAGAATGGAATAAAAGAAATTGATATTCAAAATGGTTCAACGATGCTTACCAATGCAGCTATCAATGATAGTTTCACAATTGGTATGGCAAGATTCCAACATCAGCTAATAAATCTTGCTAAGAGTAAAGCCATGAGCGGTTCATCTGTTTCTGGCGATGATGTGTTGGTTGCTCAAACTGAGTTTCAGGCTAAAGAGCAACGAAACACTAAAATGGCGACTATGTACAGTATGTTCAATGATTTGGCCCCAGCCATGATCACTTTCATTGAATTCTTTACATTGTTCATAGCTCCAGTCGTACTGTCTTTGTTGGTGACAGGGAAATACGGCCTTTCTGCACTCATGAATTACCTGCTTTTGATGGTTTTCACAAATCTATGGCCACTGTGTGCAGTCGGTGTTGAGTCATATATTCAGTGGG
>RRZT012448826.1_pt1 | contig 23500 bp, 25 predicted proteins | sample 2165551 | NCBI WGS metagenome assembly RRZT01 (sample SAMN10456910, study PRJNA506462) | wastewater metagenome | biome: wastewater; feature: sludge; material: wastewater sludge; isolation source: wastewater sludge with Escherichia coli K12::gfp cells carrying plasmid... | place: USA: Moscow, Idaho... | reverse complement strand
GTTGACGGTTCGGTGATCGCCGAGCTTGGTAATCCGGATATGCGTACGCCAATTGCGCATGCGTTGGCATATCCGGAGCGGATTGCTTCTGGCGTAGCAGCGCTCGATCTGTTCAAAATTGCTGAGCTGAGGTTTGAGCGCCCTGATTTTGAGCGTTTTCCCTGTCTTGGTTTGGCGTATCGTGCGCTGAGAGAAGGCGATAGTGCTCCGGCAACGCTTAATGCAGCCAATGAGATTGCGGTTCAGGCTTTTCTCGACGGCGTAATTGGTTTTACGATGATTCCGAAGGTGATTGGCTCTGTTATGGATCTGCTACCGATCGTGAAACTCGCGTCACTTGCCGATGTGTTAGCTGCGGATAGCGCTGCGCGTCGGACTGCTGAACAAATCATACAAAAGATCAATCGGTTATGAGCAATTTTATCTACTACGCTGCCGCATTTGCTTTGGTTCTTGGCGTCTTGGTTTTTGTGCATGAGTTCGGACACTATTTCGTAGCGCGTTTGCTTGGCGTCAAAGTGTTGCGATTTTCAGTAGGCTTTGGTAAGGCGCTTTGGTCAAAGAAAATCGGCCGCGATGGCACAGAATGGGCTATCGGGGTGTTTCCGCTCGGTGGTTACGTAAAGATGCTCGATGAGCGCGAGGGCGAAGTGGTACCCGAGGAATGGCATCGAAGTTTCAATCGCCAGAACGTCTGGCGGCGCATGGCGATCGTTGCGGCCGGGCCCTTAACCAATTTGCTGTTGGCCGTTGTTGTTTACTGGGGGCTTTTTTGGTACGGCATGGAAGAACTAAAGCCTATTTTGGGCACTCCGGTTGTTTCCAGCCCTGCGGAGGCCGCTGGAATTGAAAACGGCGAGCGTGTGCTTAAAGTTGATGGCGAGTTGATTCAGACTTGGCAGGAAATGCGCTGGGTTCTGCTGCGAAGAGCGATTGATCAGGATTCGATTGCGTTAGAAGTTATCAATTCCCGGAACGAGATCGCTATTCGTCGTCTGGATGTTTCTGCGGCGCGAGCGGATGGCTGGGAGGGCGACGCTCTCGAGAAGCTCGGCGTTGATTTTTTCCGTCCGCATATTCGACCTGTTTTCGGATCTGTCACGCCAGGAGGTGTTGCTGCGGCTTCTGGTTTGCGTTCGGGTGACGAGGTTTTGCGGATTGACGGCAAATCGATCGATCGCTGGTCTGATGTCGTACACATCGTTCGTGACTCTCCGGGAAGGCCTTTGCGTTTCGAAGTGCAGCGCAGTGGTGAGCGTTTGTTCGTCGAAATGGTGCCGGTCGCTATTGAAGAAGGAGGGAAACCTATCGGGCGAATTGGAGTTTCAGTTAATGATGCAGGCTTTTCACGAAGCGACTTACTGGTAACCGTGCGCTATGGGCTGGTGTCGGCTCTTGGCAAGGCCATTGATGAGACGTGGGAAAAGTCAGTTTTCAGCTTGGTAATGATTGGAAAGATGATTTCTGGTGAGGTTTCCTGGCGCAATATTAGCGGCCCGGTAACCATTGCGGATTATGCTGGCCAATCGGCGAAGTTGGGTCTGGATTACTACCTGAAATTCCTTGCGTTGGTGAGCATCAGTCTTGCTGTGCTGAACTTGCTGCCTGTGCCAATTCTGGATGGCGGCCATTTGCTGTATTATGTTGTCGAAATCATAAACCGAAAGCCACTTTCGGAGCGCAGTATGGAGATTGGCCAACAAATTGGCCTTGCTTTGATGCTGACGCTGATGGCCTTTGCTTTCTATAATGATATTAACCGATTGATTTCCGGCTGAGCTTATGAAGAAAAACCTGCTTGCGGGTATGATTGCCGCGCTTTTTGCAACGGGCGCATCCGCCTTCGAACCGTTTACCGTCATGGATATTCGCGTCGATGGTATCCAACGAACAGAAGCTGGAACGGTGTTTAGTTATCTCCCGATCAAGGTCGGCGATGTAATGAACGATGATAAGGCGGCGCAGGCGATCAAGGCTTTGTTTGCTACCGGATTCTTCAAGGATGTGCGCATCGAAATTGATGGCGATGTTGTTGTGGTAGCAGTGGAAGAGCGGCCTGCTATCGCACAAATCGATTTTGTCGGCTTGGTTGAGTTCGAGAAAGACGTGTTGCTCAAAGGCTTGAAGGATGCGGGCTTCGCCGTTTCCCGGTCTTTCGATCGAAGTTTGCTCGAAAAAGCCGAGCAAGAGTTGAAGCGTCAGTACCTGACTCGCGGCAAGTACGGGGTTGTAATCACAACGACGGTGACGCCCCTCGAACGTAATCGGGTTTCGATCAACTTCAATATTGACGAAGGTGACGCGGCTAAAATCAGGCAAATCAATTTTGTTGGCGTTCAGGCGTTCAAGGAAAAGGAGTTGCAAGCGCTATTCCAGCTGCAAACACCCAACTGGATTAGTTTTTGGACCAAAAACGATCAGTACTCCAAACAGAAGCTTGCTGCGGACCTTGAGACACTGCGTTCGTACTATCTTAACCGTGGCTATCTTGAGTTTGGTATTGAGTCGACACAAGTCTCGATTAGTCCGGACAAAAAGGATATCTTCATCACGATCAGTGTCACTGAGGGTGAACGCTACCTTGTCTCTTCCATCAAGTTGGTTGGCGATTTGATTCTGCCGGAAGAGGATTTCAGAAAGGCAATGAAGGTCAAGCCGGGCGATGTTTTTTCACGCGAGAATTTAAATTCAAGTACTAAAGCCATCTCCGATTTGCTCTCTGCAAAGGGGTACGCTTTTGCCAACGTCAATGCGGCACCGGAACTGGATAAGGAGAAAAGACAGGTCGCTTTTACTGTTTTTGTCGATCCGGGCAAGCGGGCCTATGTACGGCGTATCAACGTAACGGGCAATACTAAGACGCGTGATGAGGTCATTCGTCAGGAAATTCGTCAGATGGAAGGTGCTTGGTACGACGATGAGCGGGTCAAGCGCTCCAAACAGCGTATCGATAAGACCAATTACTTCAGTGAGGTTAATATTGAGACCCCGCCTGTCCCAGGGACGACCGATCAGGTGGATGTCAATGTGAACGTTACGGAAAAATCAACCGGCAACCTCTCGCTCGGTGTAGGTTTTTCCCAGTCGGAGGGCATCGTTTTGTCCGGTTCGGTTTCGCAGGCCAACGTTTTTGGCAGCGGTCGCTTTGTGTCGGTAAATTTGAATACGAGCAAGATCAATCGGGCAATCGGATTAAGTTACACCAATCCTTATTTTACTGTTGATGGGATCAGTCAAGGTTTTGATGTGTATCACCGCAAGTCAGACCCGCAATCGCTTGATTACGCGTATAAAACGGAATCGACCGGCGGTGGAATTCGATTCGGTATTCCGATTGATGAAAAGCAGACTGTCAATTTCGGCTTGGCGATTGATCATACCAAAGTGGAAATTGATCCGACGGATAGTGATACGCCCTATCAATATAAGCGGTTCAACCAAGAGTTTTGCGGCAACGGAAGTTCTATTCCGGATACTTGTTCCAATGTCACCTTTCCCGCGACCATTGGTTGGGTCAGTGATAGCAAGGATAGTGCGATCAACCCGCGCAGCGGCGCTTTTCAGAGAGCCAATCTGGAGTGGGCACTACCCGGTGGCGATCTGACGTACTACAAGTTGACCTATCAGCATCAGCGCTTCTTCCCTGTTACCCGTACTATGACGTTGATGCTTAATGGCGAGTTGGGCTACGCAAAGGGACTTTCCGGGCAGGAGGTGCCGTTCTATAAGAACTTCTATGCTGGCGGCCCAAGTTCGGTTCGCGGTTATGAGGCGGCCAGTCTAGGGCCTTATGAAATGTCTGGCGGAGATCCGGTTCGGTTAGGTGGAACCAAGAAATTTATATTTAATTCTGAGTTGATCATGCCGTTCCCAGGAATGGATGCGGTGCGTTTCGGTCCGTTCTTTGATGCCGGTCAGGTATATCCAGACGGCGGTTTGCCATATGGCGTCTACGATCAGGGTCCGGTCCGCATGTCAACAGGTCTTGCGGCAACGTGGATGTCGCCATTCGGGCCGTTGAAGTTTGCGATTGCCAAAGCCTTGAACAGCGAAGACAATGATAAACTTCAGACGTTCCAGTTCCAGATGGGCCAGACTTTTTAATCTAGGAGAAATAGCTTGAATACGAAAATTGCCGCGTTGTTGGTCGCGTTGATGGCTTCGCTGCCAGTGTCGTATGCGTCGGCAGCTGAGTCGCTGAAAGTCGGTTACGTTAATACCCAAAGAATATTCCGTGATGCGCCGACGGCAATTCGGGCTGCAAAGAAACTCGAGGCAGAATTCTCCAAGCGTGACCAGGAACTGCAGCAGCTTGCCAAGCATGTTCAGGAGCTGCAGCAGTCACTGGAAAAGAACGCCGTTTCGATGTCAGACGCTGACCGTCGTTCAAAAGAAAAAGAGCTGAATGAACAGTCGCGCGAGTTTCAGCGCAAGCAGCGTGAATTTCGTGAAGACTTGAACTTGCGCCAGAATGAAGAAAATGCCGCGATCATTGAAAAAGCGAACAAGGCGATCAAGATTCTTGCGGATGCTGAAAAATACGACCTGATCGTTCAGGATGTGGTGTGGGTCAGTCCAAAGCTTGATGTGACGGACAAGATTATCAAGGCTTTATCTGAGAGCAAGTAGTTAGCGTGCCTGCACAACAGGGTTTGCGGCTTGACGAAATCGTCTCGCGTCTTGGTGGGGAATTGGACGGAGACGGTTCTGTCGTTGTATCACAGGTCGCCCCTCTAGCCTCGGCGCAAGCGGGACAGATTTCGTTTATCACAAGCCAAAAATACAAACAGCAATTGCTTGATACCTTGGCTTCTGCGGTGATTGTGCCGCCGGAATTTGCCGGGGAGATAAGCATTCCAACGGTCATACACCGCAATCCGTATGCTTATTACGCGCGGGTTGTAGCGCTGCTTAACCCGGAAAGCCCGAGAACCCGCGGTGTTCATTCTTCGGCCGTGTTGAACAGTAGCGTTCCTGTTTCGGCCAGTATTGGCGAGAATTCGGTGATTGGTCAGAACGTCTTGCTTGGTGAGAATGTCGTTGTCTATCCGGGCTGTGTCATTGGTGACGATGTGTCAATCGGTGATGGTTCTGTGCTTTACGCGAACAGTGTCATCTATAGCCGTTGTGTCATAGGCAAGAGGGCTGTTATTCAGGCTGGTGCAGTGATTGGGAGTGATGGTTTTGGATTTGCCAAGGAAGGTGATCGCTGGATCAAAATCCGGCAAATAGGGCGCGTTGTAATCGGTGATGATGTGGAAGTTGGTGCTAATACCTCGATTGATCGAGGGGCTTTGGACGATACGGTGATTGGTGATGGAGTCAAACTCGACAATCAGATCCAGATCGCGCATAACGTGATTGTTGGAGATCACACGGCAATGGCTGGTTGTGTTGGCGTCGCCGGGAGCACGAAAATTGGGCGTCATTGCACTATTGGTGGTGCGGGGATGATCATCGGTCACCTTGAACTTGCAGACGGCGTGCATGTTTCAGCAGGCACTATGGTGACTAAGAGCTTGCGTAAGCCAGGACAGTACACCAGTATTTTCCCTCTTGAAGCTCATGATGACTGGCTGCATAACGCGGCACAAATAAAACGTTTGGCAAAACTTGCTGAACGTGTGTCAGAACTTGAGAAAAAACTCGAACAACTGGAGAAATAGCATTGAATTCAATGGATATTCACGAAATTTTGGAACACCTTCCTCACCGCTATCCTTTTTTGCTGGTTGATCGGGTTGTTGAATGCGAGCCAGGCAAATCGATTCATGCCTACAAGAACATAACGATCAACGAGCCGTTTTTTACCGGGCATTTTCCGCATCATCCGGTACTGCCCGGTGTGTTGATCATGGAAGCATTGGCGCAAGCTGCGGGCATTCTTTCGTTCAAAACGATGGGCGCAAAGCCGGATGACAATTCGGTGTTCTATTTTGTCGGTATCGACAATGCACGTTTCAAGAAACCGGTTACCGCTGGTGATCAATTGCATTTGCACGTCGAATTGCTGCGTCAAATACGCGGCATCTGGAAATACAAAGTTGAAGCCCGGGTTGACGGTGAGATTGTGGCCGAGGCCGAGCTGATGTGCGCCAAGCGCGACGTCGTTTAAAGAGTGTAAGACAATTAGTGGCGTAAGCATTCAATGATTCATCCAACTGCAATTATTCATCCAGGCGCGAAACTGGGTGCCAACGTTAGCGTTGGGCCCTATTCGATTATTGGCGAGCATGTCGAGATTGGCGACAATACGTCGATTGCAGCGCATGTCATCGTTTCAGGGCATACACGAATCGGTAGCGAAAACCGTATATTCCAATTTTGCTCAATTGGTGAAGTGCCGCAGGACAAAAAATACGCGGGTGAGCCTACTCGACTTGAAATCGGCGATCGAAATACTATCCGCGAGTTTTGTACGTTTAATCTCGGTACGGCACAAGATGCCGGCGTTACCCGGATGGGTGACGATAACTGGATCATGGCCTATGTGCACATCGCACACGACTGCCAGGTCGGAAACCGAACAACCTTTGCTAACAATGCTCAGCTTGCCGGGCATGTGCACATCGATGATTGGGCGATACTGGGGGGGTATACTGGAGTTCACCAGTTCTGTCGGGTTGGTGCGCACACCATGACGGCTGTTGGCACTGTTGTGTTGCAGGATATTCCACCTTTTGTTATGGCGGCTGGCAATACCGCAAGCCCTTTTGGGATCAACGCTGAGGGGCTTAAACGTCGCGGCTTTTCTGCGGAGGCATTGATGGCGTTAAAGCGGGCATACAGAACGCTCTATAAATCCGGACTGATGCTAGAAGAAGCGCGGGTCAAGCTCGAAGAAGACGTTAAGGCTCATCCGGAAATTCAACCCATTCTCGATTTTCTCGCGGTGTCCAAACGTGGCATTATCCGATGACATCAGGCGTTGTACGTATTGCCATGGTGGCGGGAGAAGCGTCGGGCGATTTGTTGGCCAGCCACCTGATTCAGGCACTTAAAGAGAAATTGCCTAATGCCCGGTTTTACGGCATTGGCGGCCCGAAAATGCTTGGGCAGGGGTTTGAGGAATGGCACTCGCTTGAGAAGCTCGCTGTTCGAGGCTATGTAGAGGTTCTCAAGCATTATCGCGAGATTTCCGGTATTCGCAGCGATATCAAACGACGCTTGCAGGCCGATCCACCTGATGTATTTATTGGTGTCGATGCCCCTGATTTCAATCTTTCGCTGGAAAAGTCGCTGAAACGGCGCGGAATACCGACTATTCATTACGTTAGTCCATCAATCTGGGCGTGGCGCGGGAAGCGCATTCACAAAATTGGTAGAGCGGTAACGCGTGTTCTGGCCTTGTTCCCTTTCGAGCCTGCGCTCTACGAAAAACAGGGGATACCTGTCAGCTATGTTGGGCATCCCTTGGCGGATATATTGCCCCTCGAAGACGGAAGAAATGAGGCGCGCGAGTTACTGGGTTTGCCCGCGCAACAGCCTGTATTCGCCTTCTTGCCCGGTAGCCGGCAGTCTGAACTACACTACATGGCGGATACGTTTATCGAAACCGCTCGTGAAATAACCAAAACCCTGCCGAACGCGCTCTTTCTCGTTCCTTTGACGACACGGGAAACCCGCTTGCAGTTCGAAACGGCACTGTATCGCTGCGATGCACGTAATTTGCCGATTCGAATGCTGTTTGGTCATGCTCACGATGCAATGAAAGCCGCTGACGCGGTATTGGTTGCCAGTGGTACTGCGACTCTGGAAGCCGCGTTGCTTAAGCGTCCCATGGCGATTGCGTACAAAATGGCTTCGTTTTCTTATCGTATGATGCGGCGTATGGGTTATTTGCCGTATGTTGGCTTGCCGAATATTTTGTCCGGGAAGTTCGTTGTCCCAGAGTTTGTTCAGGACGATGCAACGCCAGCCAATCTTGCGCAAGCATTGCTAAACTTCTATGCAGATAAGGCAAGTTGCGCTCGCATTGGCGAAGCATTTCATGAGATTCATTTGCAGCTCAAGCAAAACACCGCCGAGAAAGCTGCTCGTGCGGTTATCGCTAGCCTGCCAGCATTTTTGACGCAAAGTGATGACCTTATTCGCGCCTGAGGGACTGGCTTGCGGCGTCGATGAGGCCGGGCGCGGGCCATTGGCCGGTCCGGTGGTTGCGGCTGCCGTGATTCTTGATCCGGCGAGGCCGATTGCTGGACTAAACGATTCCAAGAAGCTCTCCGCCAAACGTCGTGAGGCGTTGGCCATCGAAATTCGTTCGAAAGCTTTGGCGTGGGCTGTTGCCGAAGCCAGCGTTGAGGAAATCGACCGGATCAATATTCTTCAGGCCAGCCTGCTTGCCATGCAGCGAGCGGTTGAGTTACTCGGAATTGTGCCGAGTCTTGCCTTGGTTGATGGTAACCGTTGTCCAGCGCTCTCTTGCCCGGTAGAAGCCATTGTTGGTGGCGATGGTTTGGTTGCGTCGATTGCGGCGGCGTCCATTCTTGCCAAGACCGTTCGAGATGCCGGGATGATGGCGCTTCACGCGGACTATCCAATGTACGGATTCGATCGTCATATGGGCTATCCGACCGCGCTACACATTGCTGCGCTCAAGGAGCACGGGGTAAGTCCGGTGCATCGACGCAGCTATGCGCCGGTAGCGAAGTTGCTCCTTCCATGAAACATATCGCTTCACGAGAAAATCCCCATTTCAAGGCGCTGAAAAAGCTTTGTCAGAGCGGTCGTGAAAGGCGCAAGTCCGGTCTCGCTCTGCTTGATGGAATGCACCTCATCGAGAGCTATGTAAAGCATTTCGGCAGGCCGGAAGAGGTTGTTGTCAGCGAAGGTGCTGTAAGTCGTCATGAAATTGCGGGCTATCTCGACAGTGTTCATACAGGGAAAACGGTCAGTGTTCTGACTGATACCTTGTTCAACGATCTGGCTTTAGTTGATACGCCCAGTGGAGTCATGGCCGTTGTCCTGCAACCACGATGTCTCCACGGGCTGAATCAGGAGGCAGATGCCATTCTTCTCGATGCTATCCAGGACCCCGGCAATCTGGGCTCTATCCTGCGCAGCGCTGCGGCCGCCGGTTTCAAGCAGGTTCTGCTTTCCGCTGACTGTGCTCAGGCATGGTCGCCAAAAACCTTGCGAGCGGCTATGGGGGCGCATTTTCAGCTGGATATTCATGAAGGTTGCGATTTGCCCGCTTTTTTGGGGGGGTATCGTGGGCAGGCGGTATTGACTACGCTTGATGCACCTATCGAGCTTTATTCGCTCGCTTTGAGAGAACCGGTAGCTTGGGTATTTGGTAACGAAGGGCAGGGGGTTAGCGAGGATGTCGTGGGATCGAATGCGCTACGTGCCCGTATTCCGATGCCGGGAGAGACCGAGTCGCTAAATGTTGCAGCCGCTGCAGCGATCTGCTTGTTTGAGACCGTCCGTCAGCGGCGGTAGTTTTATTGCCAAACCATTCGTCTCAGCGTTACGAATGATCGGGCAATGTGGTATGGATTTTCCTTCAGATATTTGAGCGCATCAGGCGTGCTTTTTCGCGATCCCAATCGCGCTCTTTTTCAGTTTCGCGCTTGTCATGTTGTTTTTTGCCTTTCGCCAAGCCAATTTCGACTTTGACGCGCCCCTTTTGAAAATGGAGGTCAAGCGGCATTAGCGTGTAACCCGCTCGTTCAACCAGACCGATCAGTTTGCTGATTTGCTTGGCATGCATCAGCAGTTTGCGGGTACGGATCGGGTCAGGGTTTATGTGCGTCGAGCTGGAAAGCAAGGGCGTAATGTGCATGCCAAAAATGAACATTTCGCCATTGCGAATGACGACGTATGACTCTTTAATATTTGATCGTCCGGCACGGATGGCTTTAACCTCCCAGCCTTGAAGACAGAGGCCTGCTTCATATTTTTCTTCAATAAAGTAATCATGGAAAGCTTTTTTGTTGGCGATAATGCTCATCGTACGGCTCTCAGAAGATGGGGCGCGAGAATGCTAGAATGCTCGATTCTACAGGATTCACGGGGCGCTGCTAAAGATGGCTTTGGTTGAAAAATCGGTTTTGATCAAACGTTCGACACAGCAGATGTTTTCTCTTGTCGATAAGGTTGAGGATTATCCGAAGTTTTTGCCGTGGTGTAGCAAGACGCAGCTTGAGTTTCGGGATGATAAAAAGACAGTGGCAACGCTGCATATCAACTACCTTGGCGTTAAATCGCACTTTACGACGGAAAATGACAAAGAAACCCCAGTGAGGATGCTCATCAAGCTCGTTGACGGGCCTTTTCGCCGGCTTGAAGGAGAGTGGACTTTCAAAGCATTGTCCGAAGACGCCTGCAAAATCGAATTAAGCTTGTCCTATGAGTTTTCCAGCAGGATGTTTGAAAAAATCATCGGTCCTGTTTTTAGCCAGATTTCAAATTCGTTTGTTGATGCGTTTGTAAAACGTGCTGAAGATGTCTATGGAGTATCAAATGTCTGAGTTGATCAGCGTTGAAGTGGTGTATCCCTTGCCGCAAAAACAAGAGATATTTGTGGTGAAATTACCGCTAGGGGCTACCGTGCGTGAGGCTATTGAATCCTCCGGGGTTTTGGCCAAGTATCCTGAGATTGACTTGGCCAAAAGCAAGCTTGGTGTTTTTGCCAAGCTTGCCAAGCCTGATTCAGTACTACGCGACCGTGATCGCGTAGAAATCTATCGTCCCTTGATTGCCGACCCGAAAGAAGTTCGCAAGCAACGCGCTGCCGAAGGCAAAGTGATGAAAAAAGGCGCTGGCGAACAGGAGGGTGAGTAGCGCTTCGGTTGCGCGTTCTTGCTACTTGCAGTTCGCTTGGATGTTTTGGCGAGATTTGCTGATTTCTTGCGCACGCTGACTGTCTTCCATGTAATAGCGTTCGCCTTTATCGTCGGTCTGGGAAATTCGCTCGCCTGACTCTAGCGTTTTGAGGTAGCGGCGGGCATTGTCGCAGTTTTCTTTATTGGCGGCGTTGGCTGCTTGTTCCTTGTTGGCTTTTTCCGAACTTTCCTGAGATTCTTTCTGGCGTTTGCGGAACTCAAGATCCTTGTCGGCCGCGGTCTTCTGGGCGGATCCATTTGAAGCGGGAGCATCAGAGGCAAAGGTCTTTTGCGGCTGGGTAGTTCCGGTTGGAGGTTTGTCTGAAATAATGGTTTTTCCGCTAGCGTCTTTCCACTGATAGATTTCGGCATTCGCTGCGGTTGCTGCAAGTAAAACGGCGATCGTCAGTACAAAGTGTTTCATGGGTCATCCTGTCTTGGTTGGGCGTGCTGTATAATACTAATTTGTGACATCGGATTATAGGCTATGCGTTTAATTCAAAGGGCGCTTACGTTTGACGACGTCCTTCTCGTTCCGGCTCATTCTCAAGTTCTGCCTCGTGACGTCAGCCTCCATACCCGACTAACCAGAAATATCTCCCTTAGTCTGCCGCTGGTGTCTGCCGCCATGGATACAGTGACCGAAGCCCGTCTGGCGATTGCTTTGGCGCAAGAAGGTGGCATCGGTATTGTTCACAAGAATTTCACTCCAAAGCAACAAGCTGCTGAAGTGGCTAAAGTCAAACGTTTTGAGTCTGGTATTCTGAAGGATCCGATTACTGTCCCGCCAAGCATGTCGGTACGTGAGGTTCTGGACCTGACGATTTTGCACAAGATTTCCGGCTTTCCCGTAGTAGAAGGCCAAGTGGTCGTTGGCATCGTAACCAATCGCGACTTGCGTTTCGAAACCAATCTTGATCAACCCGTTCGTGACATCATGACTCCGCGCGAGCGCTTGGTTACAGTCAAGGAAGGGGCTACGGTTGAAGAAGGCAAGGCGCTGATTCGCAAGCATCGTCTTGAGCGCGTACTGGTCGTCAACGATGCGTTTGAATTGCGTGGCTTGATTACGGTCAAGGATATCATCAAGACAACAGAGCATCCGCTGGCCAGCAAGGATGCCTTGGGGCGGCTGCGTGTCGGCGCGGCAATCGGTGTCGGCGCCGGTACCGAAGAGCGCGCGATTTTACTTGCCGAAGCCGGCGTTGATGTGATCGTGGTTGATACGGCACATGGACATTCGCAGGGTGTGCTTGATCGCGTGCAATGGGTAAAGAAGAGCTTTCCGCATGTTGAGGTCATTGGTGGCAACATCGCCACGGCCGCCGCTGCGCGGGCATTGATTGATTGTGGAGCCGATGCCGTCAAGGTCGGGATTGGTCCTGGCTCTATTTGCACAACGCGCATGGTGGCTGGTGTCGGTGTTCCCCAAATTACAGCGATTCAGTCGGTATCCGATGCGCTCAAGGGGACAGGCGTTCCGATGATTGCCGATGGCGGAATTCGTTACTCCGGCGACCTTTGCAAAGCGATTGCTGCCGGTGGTGATGCGGTCATGCTGGGCGGGATGTTTGCTGGTACTGAAGAAGCGCCGGGTGAGGTCGAGCTTTATCAGGGGCGTTCTTACAAATCTTATCGCGGTATGGGGTCGATTGGCGCTATGGCTGCGGGTGCTGCGGATCGTTACTTCCAGGAAAGCTTAGCCAATGTTGATAAGTTGGTCCCGGAAGGTATTGAGGGAAGGGTACCCTATAAAGGCTCGGTACTGGCGGTGATTCATCAACTGATGGGTGGCTTGCGCTCATCCATGGGTTACCTAGGGTGCGCGACAATCGACGAAATGCATGACCGTGCGGAGTTCGTTGAAATTACCTCGGCGGGTATTCGGGAGTCTCATGTGCACGATGTTCAGATCACCAAGGAAGCACCCAATTATCATGTCGATTGACTGTTTTGTGTCTTGCCGGGCGGCTTTTTTTGGCCGCCATTGTTCATTTTAAGGTTCGAAAATGGCTCATCAAAAAATTCTCATCCTCGATTTTGGCTCCCAGGTCGCTCAATTGATTGCACGTCGAGTACGTGAACATCAGGTCTATTGCGAACTGCATTCCTACGATGTTTCGGAGGAGTTCATACGCAGTTTCAATCCACAAGGCATTATTCTTTCGGGTGGCCCCAACTCGGTGTACGAAGCAGAGGACTTTAAAGCGCCGCAAGTCGTGTTTGAACTCGGGGTGCCGGTGCTCGGGATTTGCTACGGGATGCAGACGATGGCGGCGCAACTGGGCGGTAAGGTTGAAGGGTCGTCAACGCGCGAGTTTGGCTATGCCGAAATGCGTGCTCGGGGACACTCGGCACTATTTGATGGCATTGAGGATCGTACAAACGAAGAAGGGCACGGCTTGCTGGATGTCTGGATGAGTCACGGCGACAAGGTGACTGACTTGCCCCCCGGCTTTAAAGTCATTGGCTGTAACGAATCAACGCCCATCGCCGCGATGGCGGACGAAACACGCAAACTCTATGGCGTACAGTTTCACCCGGAGGTGACGCACACCCTCAAGGGAAGAGAGATGCTTGGTCGTTTCGTGAGAGATATCTGCGCTTGCGGTAGCGACTGGAATATGCCGGACTACGTTACTGAAGCTGTAGCGAAGATTCGTGAGCAAGTGGGTAAAGAGAAAGTCATTCTCGGGCTTTCCGGCGGAGTGGATTCTTCAGTGGCTGCCGCACTGATCCATCGCGCAATCGGTGACCAGCTCACCTGCGTGTTTGTCGACAATGGGCTGTTACGGCTGAACGAGGCTGAGCAGGTGATGAATACCTTTGCCCGCAATCTCGGTGTCAAAGTCATTCATGTTGATGCTGCTGAACAGTTCTTGGGGCATCTAAGAGGCGTTTCCGAACCGGAACAGAAGCGCAAGATTATTGGCCGCGAGTTTGTTCACGTCTTTCAGGCTGAGTCGCAAAAGCTGGACAACGCTAGGTGGCTGGCGCAAGGGACTATTTACCCCGATGTGATCGAATCGGCTGGCGCAAAGACAAAAAAAGCGCATACCATAAAGAGTCATCACAACGTGGGCGGATTGCCCGAAACACTCAATCTGAAGCTTCTAGAGCCGTTGCGTGATTTGTTCAAGGACGAAGTTCGCGAGCTTGGGGTAGCGCTGGGTTTGCCTCGTGAGATGGTTTATCGTCATCCCTTCCCTGGGCCCGGGCTTGGCGTGCGCATTCTTGGCGAAGTAAAGCCAGAGTTTGCTGATTTGTTACGGCGCGCTGACGCGATTTTTATTGACGAACTGCGTGCTGCGGGTTGGTATGAGAAAACCAGTCAGGCGTTTGCCGTCTTCTTGCCTGTGAAATCGGTCGGCGTGATGGGCGATGGTCGTACTTACGAGTACGTCGTTGCCTTGCGTGCTGTCGAAACTCAGGACTTCATGACTGCCGATTGGGCTGAGTTACCGCATAGTCTGCTCGGCAGGGTCTCGAACCGCATTATCAACGAGGTTCGCGGGATAAATCGGGTGGTTTACGACATTTCAGGAAAGCCGCCGGCGACTATTGAGTGGGAATAGTTTCTATGCCTTCGTGGTCTATCGGCATCTATTGATATTTTTGTGTAACTTGTTGAAAATAAATATAAAACATATCAATAGCTATCGTCATCTATCGCTGGTAAGCGGTTCAAGATGACGGTAAATCCGACGGTAGCCAGAATGCCTCCTGATGTACTACAATTTTTACCGTCAGCCCGTTTTTGACGTGTGACGGTAAAAATTCTGGCGAAACGCTAGATTTCATGCGGGTTTCAAGCGGGTGTGTAGTCTGAATCGCGGGTGACGGTAAAAACGTTCCCGTACAGGAGAACGCCATGCTTACCGATACCGCGCTGAAGAACCTCAAGCCTCAGGAAGCCATGTACAAGGTGGCCGACCGGGACGGGATGTACGTCACTGTTTCCCCGGCCGGAACCATCACTTTTCGCTACGACTACCGGCTCAACGGCCGCCGGGAAACGCTCACAATCGGGCGCTACGGGCCAAGTGGCATTTCCCTGGCCAAGGCGCGGGAACGTTGCATCGAGGCTCGCCGCGCGGTTTCCGAGGGGGCGTCTCCCTCGCAGGAGAAACAGCGACAGAAGCGTCGCGTGGCTGAAGCAAAAAACTTCGGAGAATTTACCGTCAGGTGGGCAGAGGAGGCGCGTATGGCCGACAGTACGCGTTCGATGCGTCAGAGCATCTTGGATCGCGACATCCTCCCCGTCTTTCAGAATCGACTGCTGACCGAAATCACCGCAAACGATCTGCGTGACCTATGCAACAAGGTCAAGGCACGGGGCGCACCGGCTACGGCTGTTCATGTGCGCGACATCGTCAAACAAGTCTACGGCTTTGCCATCCTGCATGGTGAGAAAGTGGCCAACCCTGCGGACGATGTCGGGCCGTCGTCGATAGCCACCTTCGTGCCGAAGGATCGCGCGCTCTCACCCAGTGAGATTCGAATCATGTTCTCGCAGATGGAGCACGTTGCGTCCTATCCGACGATCAAACTTGGTCTGCGCCTGATACTGCTGACGCTGGTGCGCAAAGGCGAACTGATCCATGCGACGTGGGATGAAGTGGATTTCGAAAAGGCTGTCTGGAGCATTCCCAAGGAGCGCATGAAGACATCCAAACCGCACAACATCTATCTCTCGCAGCAAGCCCTCGACATCATGGTGGCTTTGCGAACCTGTGCCGGCGGATCACGCTACCTGATCCCATCGCGCTACGACGCAGATAAGTGCATGTCCAATGCCACGCTCAACCGCGTCACCCAGTTGATTGCCGAAAGGGCCAAGGCCAACGGACTGGTTCTTGATCCCTTCACGGTGCACGACCTCCGGCGCACTGGTTCGACGATCCTCAACGAATTGGGCTTCAATAGCGACTGGATCGAGAAGTGTCTGGCTCACGAAGACGCCCGCTCCTCGCGCGGCATCTACAACAAAGCCGAGTATGCCGAGCAGCGGCGCCACATGCTTCAGGAGTGGGCTGACATGATCGATGCTTGGGTCGCGGGCAAGCCTCACACGCCGACGCTGCTACCGCCCTCAATGCCGGTCATGACGACACAGGCGATTTGACGGGGCGAGTTTTTCGCTGGCGCACATCGGGGGAGGGCGCTCGTTTGATCTGCGCCTGCTCGGATGCTAGGCGGCGTTCGGCCAACCAGGTTTCCACCTCGGCCAAATCCCAGGCAACGCAGCGAGCCGTCAAATTGAATCGCCTTGGGAAATCACCGCGACGCTCCATTTCATAAATGGTGGTGTCTGCCAGCGGCACCATTTGGCGCAGCTCGCTACGGCGAACTGTGCGCCGATAGTGGGCCGAGACAGGTAATGGCTGTCGTACGGAAGTATCACAGTGTTCTGAGGTGGAAGAAGTCTTACTCATTCTGACGTTTCGATTCATAATCGGCTCCCTATGCAGCCACGGTCCTGCTGTTGGCGACTTGTTGCCTACATGGTGCACGTACCAGCGTCTATCGAAAACTTGCACGGTCGCGTCAGGGCGTAGTTACGCCGGCTTTTCAGGCCTTTCAGTTTTTTGGAGTGAAGGGGACTGGGGGCGTGCTTGCGACGACTTGAACCCACGATCTCTTGCCATGAATGCCTCCAGCATGTGCGGAATCAGCGTTGCCGCATCAACAGTCTCGCCATAGGTCTGCGCATGCAGCGCGGCGTAGCGGTCAAGGTCCGCCTTGAGGCTAGTCGGGCACGTAAAGGTCAGCTTGATGCTCTCGGTCTTGGGCAGTGGCCCCAACCGCAGCTTGCGTGTGGTGCTCATCGTGAAATCCCCCGATTGAAGAACAGCGGTTGATAAGGCCGCAGCACCAGATCTCGGTTGACGATGATGCGCACCGGCAAACCGGGGCGTTCGGTCAGCGTCGGCTGGATGTTCATGTTGCGCCGGGTCATCTCCTGTCCGGCCTGGTTCACGCTGTCCTGCAAGCTGTTGCGCCCAGCGTTGATGACTCGATCGCCGTATTCGCGGTTTTCTGGCGCGGCCAACTCCGCGCCCACGCCCAGCAGCGTCGTCAGCGCCGCACCAGCAAAGATTCGGTCCCAGTGCCAATCGACACCATCCTCCAGGCCGGAGTTGCCGGCAGGGTCGGCACCGGCCAGGTTGTCCAGCGTCAGCGAGGACGTATCGGGCAAGATGACCCGATTCCACACCACCTGCACCCGGCTCTGCCCATAGCTCACCTGGCTGTTGTAGCGGCCGAGGATGCGCGACCCCTGCGGGATCAGTACAAACTTGCCCGTGGCCGTGTCATAGACCGGCTCCGTCACCGTGGCGATCACGTCGCCCGGCAAATCCGACTTGATGCCTGTGACCAGCGCGCCAGCGATCACTGTGCCGGCCATGACCTGATACGGCGAAGTCGGCGTTTTCAGATTCCCGGAATTGCGGGTTTCCGTAGTTCCGGCTTTCAGGAACGCCTCTTTCTGATCTTGCCGGTTCTGCACAGCGGTCGGGTCGGCGGGCTGCGCCGCCGTTGAGGCAGGTCCGGCAGCCATCGGATCGAAGCCCGACAGGCCAGATGCCGGGCTGGCTGCGGCCACCTGCGTCTGCGCGGCTACGGCGCGCTGGTTGCTGGAACGGAAGAACACCGATGCCCCTGCTGCCGCTTCGGCTTCTTTGCGCTGTGCGTCGTGCTCAGCGTTAGCTGGAGCGTGGCCAGGCGGCGTGTAGGTGGGCGTCACCGGCTGTTGCGATTTCACGATGGCCGGCCCCAAGTCACCAGGCAGCGGCGGCCCCAGTTCGGGCACTTGGGGAGGCAAAACCCGTGGCAGCTTGGAATAATCGGTCGGAAGCTGGTCCAGTCCTTCCGAGCGAGAAACACGATCCACGTTGTAAAGCTCGGCCTGTTCGCTTGTACTGCGCTTGCGCGGCTGAAGCGACCACATCGTGGCACCCAGCACGGCTACGGCGAGGCCGCCGGCCAGGAACGCCAATGTGCGCCGGTTCAGGCGCGTCACCGGACGCGGCTGGGCGCGCAGCGCCACGTTCTCTGGCGCGACTTTCGGGGTGGCGTCGGGAACGGACATGTCCGGGGTATCGTTCTGGCTCATGGTCAGTTCCCCCGCGTTGCGCCCACGACCCCATCCGTGCGCTCGATGCGCACCACTTCGCCCTTGTCACCGCCCAAGCGCAGTTCGGCCGCGCCGAACAGCCGATCCACGATGTAGTACGGCGGACGGAAACGGTAGTTCACCAGTTGCCCGTCACCCTGAGCGCCGATCACGAACAGCGGCGGCAGCTCGCCCTGCGCGATGCCCGGTGGGAACTGGATATAGACCTTCTCACCGTCATCGAAGGCGCGTAGCGGCTTCCATGGCGGTGTACCTCCGCTGATGGCATAGCGGAAGCGAATCTTTTCCAATGACAGGCCAGTATTGATCGGTGCTGTCGCCTGCGCGGCTTGGGCCTGGCGTTGCAGGGCCAGCATCTGGTCTTTCGGATATTCCCACGACACCGAAGCCATCCAGGCGCGTTCGGTCGAGGTCAGCTCGATCAGGTAGGTGCGCCGACTGGTGGTGATGACCAGATTGGTCTTGAGACCCGAGCGGATCGGCTTGACCAGCACGCTGACGTGCAGCGCATCACCCGTGCCGCTGGATGTGTCACCAACAATCCAGCGCACCGTATCGCCAGCGGCCACCGTAACCAGCTCCTCGCCGGGTTGCAGAGAAACCACTGTCACCCGTCCCGGCGCCGCATAGACCTGATACAGCGCGCCATCGGTGAAGGGCCAGACCTGGATGGCGTTGACGTAGCCCTCGCGTGTGGGCGCGATGCGCGCCTCAGCGTTGGCACGCGATACCCGGAGCTTCTCATCGGCGGGCTCAGGTGCCGTCTTGGCCTCGACGCTCGCGGGCAGAGGTTTCATCTGCGCCGGCATCGGCAGCACCTTCGGCACTTCGACCACTTCAACCGGCTTGGGCGGTTCGGGCAGCGGCTTGGCCTGTACCGGCTCATCGAGCGAGATGGCCGGCGGCGGCGTGCCCTTCGTGGCACAGCCCTGCAACGACAGTGCAGAGGCTGCAAGCATCAATACAAAAGCGTAAAAACGGAAAGACTGGTTCATGGCTTGGCTCCTTCGGCAGCATCAAGTTCGCGGCTCCACGACAGTCCGTTGACGTAGATGCCCAATGGGTTCTTGCGCAGCCGCTGCTCGGTGCGCGGGGTTTGCAGGACGGTGGAAATCACGGCGTTCCAGCGTTCGGTGCCGGCCGGCGCACCGTTGACGAAGCGTTGCTCGGTCCAGCGCACGTTGAAAGACGCATCGCTGGCACGCACGACGCTGGTGATCTGCACCGTGACCGACTCCTTGCCGACGCGGGCAAACGGGTCATGGGTACGCGCGTACTCGTTGAGCACACCCGCGCCGCGATCGGTGGTGTAGTCGTAGGCATCGAGCCAGTTCTGCCGCACGACGATGGGATCGATGGACAGCGAACGAACCAGTACAACGAAGTGCGCCAAGTGATAGGCAATCTGGGCATCGTTCGGCCGGTACGGTGTGGCGGCTTCACCGACCGCCCGAACCTGGCCGGCCTGATCCACTTCCACCACGTAGGGCGTGACGATGGACTGAGCCGAGCGCCAGACCAGCCCGCCCGCCATCAGCAACGCGAGCAACAGGCAGCCGAAGGCCATCAGCCGCCAGTTCTTGGCCTGAACACGGGCAGAGCCGATGCGCTCGTCCCATACCTGCGCGGCGGATTGGTAGGGAGTGGCAGGCTGCGGTGTATCGGCATAGCGCACCTGCGGTCGTTTGAATCGCATGGTTTGTTCTCCTTATGAATCGCTTCAATCGTTGGAATCGTGCAAGCTCGGGCCGCTGCTCGAACCGCCGCCGTCACCCCCCCGTAGCGTGTGGGCGGCAGTGGACGCGGCATGGCTGATCTGCTGGCGGCGATGCAGGCGCTTGGCCCAGGCGGGCTGCGCCTGTTGCTGGTCGGCAGCGCTGGAATTGGCTTCGCTGGCGGTGGATTGGCCTGATGCGGCAGTTCCGCCAGATGCCGGCCCCGCCTCGTCAGAACGGAAGACGGATGCCGCTCGCTCCTTCATCGAGCGCATGCCATCGGCGGCTTTCTGGCCAACTGCCTGCGCACCGGTCTTGGCGACGTTGCCTACGCCGGCAGCCGCGCCTTTAAGACCACCGCCGGCTACTGCGGAACCCGCTTGATAGGCCGAGCGCGCACTGCCTGCGGTCGAAGCAGCGGCACGTGCACCGCTGGCGGCCATCTTGGCGGCGGCGGGCACCATGCGTGCCCCAGCCGCCACCGCACTGCCCAAGCCGGTCGCGGCAGCACCAACCGCGACGGCCGTACCAGCCGCGCCCATCGCTGCACCGGCCATCGCGCCCGCGCCAAGCTGCGGCGCCCCGGACACCAGTCCGGTAGCGATGCCCGGCCCGAAGATGCCGAGCGCGAGCATAGCGAGGGAAGCCAGCATCACTACCAGTGCGTGGTCGATGGAAGGCTCACTGGGCGTGACCTGGAATTCGGCGAACAACCCCGTGCCAATGCCCACGATCACGGCCAGCACCAGCACCTTGATGCCCGAGGACACCACGTTGCCGAGCACCTTTTCAGCGAGGAAGGCGGTCTTGTTCCAGAGTGCGAACGGCACCAGTACGAAGCCAGCGAGCGTGGTCAGCTTGAATTCGATCAGCGTGACGAAGAGCTGCACCGCCAGTACGAAGAAGCTGATGATGACGATCAGCCAGGCGAGGAACATCACCACGATGGGCGCGATGTTGATGAACACTTCGGGGAACCCGGCCATCTCGCTGATCTGTTGCAGGATGGGCGCCGCCGCATCAATGCCGGTTTTGGCGAGGCGCCCCGGCTGTAGGAAGGTCGCCATCGTCAACGTTGAACCGGAAGCCGTCAGGCCGAGGCCGGCGAACGATCGGAACACGATGCTCGCCAGCCAGTTGAAGTTGCCGATGATGTAGGCGAAGGCGCCGACGTAGAGCACCTTGCGCAGGAGCTTCGCCATCACATCCTCGCCCTGGCCGGTGGCATGGCCCAGCGCCCAGTAGAGGCCGGCCAGGGTCATGTCGATGGCTACCAGCGTTGCGGTCAGGAACGCGACTTCACCGTGCAACAGACCGAACCCCGAATCGATGTACGTGGAGAAGACATTGAGGAAACGGTCGATGACGGAAACGTCGTTCATGGCCGCATCCGTCAGTTGCCGTAGAAATTCACGGACTGCGGCGTGTACGCCGTGCCGCCGCCAAGGAAGCGGCGCGTCACCTCGCGTCCACGCTCGACGGCGGCAGCTTGTCGAGCCAGCTCCAACGAGGCCGCGCGACCTTGCGTGAGCTGGAGCTGCTGTGTCTGGATAGACTGCTTCAGGAGCTGATTGGTGGCCTGCATGGCCTGCAAGGCGCCGGTGGCCGATTGACTCTGGTCGACCAGATCGGCCAACACGCCCTCATCCTGGTTCAAGTTCTGCGACACCTGCGCCTGCATGCGCATAGCGGTCTGCAAGCCCTGAAGTGTGTTCTGCCAGCGCCGGTGTGCGTCCTGGAACATCTGGTCGCCGCTCACGCTGGCGGCGTAGTGCTCCGGGTACAGTCGCGCGAACTGTTGGTCCATGTTCTGGATGTCGAAGGCCAACCCGCGCGCCTGGGCGATCAGTTGCCGCGTCGTATCGAGGTTGCTCCGCAAGCGATTGACCACGTTGAACGGCAGGCTTGCGAGGTTGCGAGCCTCGTTCATCAAGGACTGCGCTTCGTTCTGAAGCTGTCGAATCTAGTTGTTGATCTGCTCCAGCGTGCGAACTGCCGTCAATGTGTTTTGCACGAAATTGGACGGGTCGAACACGGTGAGTGCCACAGCCGGCTGAACGAGCATCAGGGTACCGGCCAATACGGCGGCCAGCGAAACGGAAAGCAAACGAGTCTTCATGGCGAAACCTCCAGTGGTTGGGAAGCAAGGAAAGACGCGGCCGAGGGAGCGGACGGCAACAGGTCGGCCGCCCAATCAAGGCCGCGATGGCGTAGCCAGGCACCGGCGAAGCCCGGCGTTCCGGCATCGCGCAGCACGTTGTCAATAGCGCGCTGGTCTTGAGGCGTCGAAGCGCCCGCAAAGGCGAGCGTGACTGGCCCGAGGTCCAGATCGAACAGACGATTGCCGAGACGTGACTGGTAGTAGTCACGTTTGGGCTGCGCAGTGGCAACAATCTCGATCTGCCGGGCATTCAGCCCGAAACCCTCGTAGATCGTGCGAATCTGCGGCTCGGTGGCCTGCGGGTTGGGCAGAAAGATGCGGCTGGCGCAGCTCTCGATGATCGCGGGGGCGATGGTCGAGTCCTTGATGTCGGCCAGCGACTGCGTGGCGAAGATGACGCTGACGTTCTTCTTGCGCAGCGTCTTGAGCCATGGCGAATGCGCACTGTCGAGCATGTAAGGCGCGAGCACCTCCCGCAGCACGTTGATTGCTCCCGCACCGACAAACTAATGAGCCTGGGTTGCTCCACAGCTCCCTCGCAAGACTACTGAGCGCAGAACACATGACCAGCAGCGCGACATGCTTTAGGAATGGGCTGATATGATCGATGCTTGGGTCGAGGAAAAGCCTCATACGCCGACGCTGCTACCACCCTTGATGCCGGTCATGACGATACAGGCGATTTGACTAAAATGAATGGTAGTTTTGCTTTTCGGCAGCGGTTAAGTCTGAATTAGTTTGCAGGATACAGTGCGGTTAACGAGCGCCAGCCAGTGTCTTAATCAAGGGGGTAGGTGCTTGGAGAGTGATAACCTAGCTGGAATTTCAACCTCAAAACCTGAACGCGCGATTACAAAAATGCTCAGTTACTGGCTTCAAAAATTTCGGAATCTGCGGGTAGATCGAGCCTGCAAAACTCCTGCTCCACATAAGCCGTTGCTTTTACTTGCTATTATCGATTTTGTAGAGAATGGCGTAATTGATAATCCATGTGTTTACTTGTCTCCAGAGCTTGCATTTCGGTTTCTTGGGTATTGGGAGAGTGTCGGTGCTCGCGGTCGCTTGGTTGGCCGCGTCGAATTGCCATTTTTCTATCTACGGAGTGACAGCATCATAAGTCACGTAGCGCGCGAAGGCTTGAGCGCTGCGATGGCGAGTATTCGACCAAGATCGGTTGAGTCATTGAATCGTGTCATAAGCCATGCCGAACTACCTGTAGAGTTATTCAATTTGATGCAAGACGAAAGAAATCGTGCGGCAATGCGCAAAGTCTTGCTTGAAGGCGACTGGTTTCTCCCCGAGGAACGACAAAAACTGAATGTTATTTTGGGAATAGAAGAAACGTCGCACTGTGCCTCCCATCCGAATTGCTCGCCGCAGGAGGAAGAAATTCAACTGGGGCGTGATATTCGTTTCCGCCTTCAAATCGTCCCTATCTATGGCTATGCCTGCGTTCTCTGTGGCGTCAAGATGCTGCTGCCGTCGGGTATAACACTGGTCGAGGCCGCCCATATTCACCAATTCTCGAAAAGTCGGAATGATGATGTTACCAACGGCATGGCTCTCTGCAGAAATCATCACTGGGCGTTTGACCAAGGGCTTTGGACGCTGGGGTCGGATTTTGAGGTAATCGTTGCAACTGCCGCCTTTTTTGAAGATG
>RRZT011947833.1_pt1 | contig 23510 bp, 20 predicted proteins | sample 2165551 | NCBI WGS metagenome assembly RRZT01 (sample SAMN10456910, study PRJNA506462) | wastewater metagenome | biome: wastewater; feature: sludge; material: wastewater sludge; isolation source: wastewater sludge with Escherichia coli K12::gfp cells carrying plasmid... | place: USA: Moscow, Idaho... | reverse complement strand
TGGCGGTCCAGAAATTCCCGCCGGTCCTGACCCCAGAAGCGTTCGGCGCTTTCGCGCACGATATAGAAGGGACCGCCGAAAACCCCGGCCTCGACCGCCTGTTCCAGATTGCGGGCAAAGGTTTCGGCACCGACGAACAAGCCCTTGTCGGCAAGCGCCGGATCGAAACCCGCCGCCGCCAGCCGCGACCGGATCACCGCATCGTCGGCGATGTTCTCATCCTCGGCCCAGACGGCGCGCAGGAAGGATTGCACCAGCCCGGCCAGATCGCCGCCGCCCGCCTCCTGGGCCGCGATGATCGCATAGGACGAGGGCGCGGGATTGACCGGCGAGAAGGCGGGTTTCAGGTTCAGCTTCATGCCCAGATGTTCGGACCAGCGCCGCAATTCCTGTGCCCGCATGTCCAGCCGCGAGGGGTGGCGGTTGGCCGGGCGCACGCCGCCGGTGCGGTCGAAAAGCTGCATCAGGTCCAGCGGCTTGTAGGTGATGGTGGCGCCGTGCTTTGCGGCGATCTCTTCGAGGCGGTTGCCGGCAAGATAGACCCAGGGGCTGGGGGTGCCGAAGTAATAGTCGATATGGGCCATAAGTGAACCTCCGGGTTTGCGGGAAAGCTAGCCCGGTGTTAAGGCGTGTGCAATCGCACGAATCCATCACGGGGAAGCCCATGCCGGCCATGACCGAGCCCAAACTGATCGCGGGAAATGCCAACCGCCCTCTGGCCAATGCCATTGCCCGCCGCATGTCCATGCATCGCGGCATGAATGTCGCGCCCGTCGATGCGCGGGTCGAACGTTTCAACGATCAGGAAATCTTTGTCGAGGTGTTCGAAAATGTCCGTGGCGAGGACATGTTCATCATTCAATCGACCTCGAACCCGGCCAATGACAACCTGATGGAGCTGTTGATCATGACGGACGCGCTCAAGCGTTCGTCGGCGGCCCGCATCACCGCGGTCATCCCCTATTTCGGCTATGCGCGTCAGGATCGCCGCGCCAAGGCCCGCACGCCGATCAGCGCCAAGCTGGTCGCCAACCTGCTGACCGAGGCGGGCGTGGACCGGGTGCTGACGCTGGACCTGCATGCCGCGCAGATTCAGGGCTTTTTCGACATTCCGGTGGATAACCTTTACGCCTCGCCGGTATTCGCGCTGGACATCAAGCATCATTTCCGGGGGCGGATGGACAATATGATGGTCATCTCGCCCGACGTGGGCGGGGTGGCGCGGGCGCGCGAGCTGGCGACCCGGATCGGCGCGCCGCTGGCCATCGTGGACAAGCGCCGCGAAAAGCCGGGCGAGATCGCCGAAATGACGGTGATCGGCGATGTGACCGGCAAGACCTGCATCATCGTCGACGATATCTGCGACACGGCGGGGACGCTGTGCAAGGCCGCGCAGGTGCTGACCGAACATGGCGCGACCGAGGTGCATGCCTATATCACCCATGGCGTCCTGTCGGGACCGGCGGTGGAGCGGGTGCAGAAATCGGTGATGAAATCTCTGGTCATCACCGACTCGATCGAGGCGACCGAAGAGGTCCGTGCGGCGGCCACTATCCGCATCGTGCCGACCGCGCCGATGTTCGCGCAGGCGATCCTGAACATCTGGAACGGAACCTCGGTCAGCTCGCTTTTCGAAATCGACACGCTGAGCCCGATCTATGAAGGGCTCTATACCGGCGATTGATGGCCGGTCGCCACCTCGGAAACCACCTCGAAAATCCATGCGCCCCGGCCCCTTTTGGCCGGGGTTTCGCGTTCGGGCGGGCCGCGCCTAGCGCAGGCGCGAAAACTCGATCTTGGAACAGCGGTCCTCGATCACCGTCAGCCCCTTCGCGCGCGCCTGTCCGGCGGCCATGGGGTGGCTGATGCCCAGCTGCATCCAGACCGTGCGCAAGGCCGGCTGGGTTGCGATGGCCTCTTCGACGATGCCGGGAACGGCCTGCGACTGGCGAAAGATATCGACCATGTCCACGCCCAGATCATGCGGGATCGAGCGCAGATCGGGATAGACCGTTTCATCCAGAATGCTGTGGCCGGCATAGACCGGATTGACCGGCACGACGCGGAAACCCTGTGACTTCAGATAGCGTGCGACGCCCCAGGACGGCCGGCTTTCATTGGAGGACAGGCCGACAATGGCGATGCAGCGGGTCATTCTGATGATGCGCGCGATTATGGCATCCACCGGCGAGGTGCCGATGTCGCGTAAGACAGCAGTACTCATCTGATCCTCCCCCAGGTCTCAACCTAAGGTGGCACAGAAAAAGCGCCCGGTCCAGAGGTCTGGCCGGGCGCAAGTCGCGGAACGAGGGACAGTGATCTGAACATGACCGTTCCGTGGTCATGTTCGATAAATAAATGGGAAGCGTGACTAAAAAGTTCCAGTCTTTTCGCAAAAATGTGAATTTCTAGGGGTTCAGACGGTGCCAGACCGACTTGGCGCGCATCAGAATCGCCTGTGGATCGGCAAGAATCCGCTCGCGCGCCTCTTCTGAACGCAACAGATAGGTGCGCTGGCCGATCACCACGAAATAGCGCGGATCGCCCGGCTCGGACCGCCCCTCGGAAAGCGCCACGACGCACAGCCCGCCAAGGCCCGGGGCGAAGGCCCGGGGGTTCGCCTCAAAGCGGGTGCGATTGTCTTCGGTCGCGAAATGCCAGGACTGCCCGCGCCAGAAGGTGACGATATCGGCCCGGCCCGGCACGGCGGCATTTTCGGTCTCGTAGGACACCGGATCCATGCCGTTCAGCGCCCAGTCATGCACCTGTGCGGGCGCAAGGCTCGGGATCACGGTCAGAGCAAGGGTGAATGCGGCAAGATCGGGACGAATCATGGCGTGGCTATTGCGTGGCTTACCCATGCGATCTGGCAAGCGGGCCGGCATTTCTCAACCGCCATGGCCCGATTCTGCCGGGGATGTGATGGCCGGCCCTAAACCTGTGAGGCCGCATAAAGCGCCACCGCCGCCGCGTTCGAGACGTTGAGCGAGCCGAAATCGGCGGCAAAGGGGATGCGCAGGATGCGGTCGCAGGTCTCGCGCGTGCGTTCGCGCAGGCCCGGCCCCTCGGCCCCCAGCACCAGACAGATCGGCCGGCCGGCCAGTTCCCGCAGAGCGTCGGGCAGGGGTTCGGTGCCGGTGCCATCCAGCCCCAGAACGATATAGCCCATGGATTGCAGTTCGATCAGCGTGTCGGCCAGATTGGTCACCCGCAGATAGGGCTGGCGTTCCAGCGCGCCCGAGGCCGTCTTGGCCAGCGCCCCGGTTTCGGGGGCCGAATGGCGCGATGGCGCGATCACCGCGCGGGCGCCAAAGACCTCGGCCGAGCGCAGGATGGCGCCGACATTATGCGGGTCGGTCACCCGGTCCAGCGCCACCAGAAGCGGCCGCCCCGGACCGCTGAGCGCCAGATCGGTGAGATTGCCCCATTTCAGCGGCTTGACCTCAAGCGCCGCGCCCTGATGGACGCTTTCGGGCGGCAGCGGCACCACCTTGTCGAAACTGCGCGCATCGGTGATCTCGGGCGTTATGGAATCGGGCAGGGGCCCCAGCCGGTCCAGCGCGTTCTGCGTCACCACCAGCCGCAGCTTTTCGCGCTGCGGGTTCGACAGCGCGTCGCGCACGGCATGCAGGCCGAACAGCCAGACGGTTTCGGCGGCGGCGGCGCGGCGGGCGCGTTCCTTGTCGATCACCCAGCTGGGCTTTTTGGATTTCTGCGGTTTCTCGGCCATGTCATACCCCGGTATCCTGCTGGACTGCGCAGAATTTGCGGGAAAATGCAACTGTTCGCGACCTTGCTTGCCTTGCTTGTGCAGAACCTGCGCCGCCGGGGAAAATTTCGCCCGATCCCTGCTTGACGCCCGCCGCGTGGGGGGCTAATCACCCCGCACGCCGAAAGCGTTCGGCGGGCGACGTGCTGCAAGGTGCGGCAGCGGACTGTAACTCCGCCGGGGAGACCCATGCCTGGTTCGATTCCAGGGTCGCCCACCATTTCCCCTTGAAATCAAAGATTTGGTGTGGTCCCGCGATGGGCCGGCTGTGGTTTTGCCTTGTCATCCGCGGGGCTGGTCCGGCGGGCACGAAAAAGCCGCCCATCCGGGGAGGGGCGGCGATCCTGTGACTGTGATCCCGGCCTAGTAGCCGCCGTCCTGATCCGTGGCGAAACGGATCCATTCATCGGCGATCTGATGAAAGACCGGATCGGCGGGTGCGCTGTCGCGCAGCCTTTGCAGGGCCTTGGCTGCCACGGGATAGGTCCAGCCGGTGCCGTTCAACGTCAGCCATGCCGCGCCGAAATCGCCTGCGGCGAGATAGGTTTCAAAGAGCGCCGGCTTGTCCGTCGCGGGATCAAGCCAGGGCGGCAGGTCCGACATCCCCGCCAGCATGTCGGGATCGTATTCGAAATAGCTGCTGTATCGGGGAACATCGCCCGTCGGGAACTCGCCATCATAATCCGTCCCGTCCTCGACCGAGAATTGCGGGGGATGTTCGGCGAATTCGGGCAGCAGCGGCAGGTCTTCGGGAAAATCCGCGTGTTCCGGCGTATGCGCGTCCAGGCGCGCCAGATCGTCGTCCCCGACGCCAAGACGCGCGGCCAGCCGGCGCACATCCTCGTCGATGCCATCCCTCAGAACGATCAGCCGCAACAGCATCAAGGCCGCGAGCTGGCGGTCGTCGCGGGCGACTTCCTCGACCTTGTGGTCGAGATTGACGTTCAGTTCGACAAAGCTTGGCTGACGCGGCACGAACCAGTGTTTCCAAAGCCCGACATAGAGCGGCCAGGTCCCATCACTGAGGATGGGCACCAGCGCAGGGGGAAAGCCATACCATTCGACCGGGTTGGCATAGGTGACGAACAGTTCGGCAACCGCCTCATGCGAAAGCTGGCTGGCTGCGGGATATCCCAGATCGCGAAGCGTCAGGTCATAGTTCATCATGATGGGCATGGGTCGAAATATCCAGGTGGTATGGGTGTCGCGATATCGGGGATGTTGAGCCGGTGTTCTTCGGCGATCGGTCCGGCCCAGATGTTCGAGGGATTCCCCGTGGTCGCACGGTGAATATCGGTATGCTGTTGCCGGGTTTCCGTGGGAACCAGGTTGCGCGGATCAAAGACTTGGGCCGGGTAGTCGCCTTTGCTGAAGTTCCAGTGATGGACCTCCTTGATCGTGTAGCCGGCGTCGCGGGCGTCTGGAAGGAAGTACTTGCTGTTGACATAGCTGAACGCGCGTTCGAGCTGTTTATAGGTTGGCTGACCGCCGCTTTCATAGATGTCCAGCACGCGCGTATAGGCATTCTCCCGCCCTGTACTGGTGGCTTTTCGCAGCGAATCCAACCAGATTTTGTGCAATGCGGGATCGTCTGTTAAGGTGCCGGTCCCGAAATCGCCCGGCGTCAGCGGCGCAAGGCCCAGCGGATCGACCGAGGCGTTGGGGTCATCGACATAGGCCTGTGGGCGGGTGCCGCCATTGATGCCGATCGGGTCGGGCGACAGGTATTGCGTCGCATCCGGGTCGTAATAGCGCAGACGATTATAATGCAGGCCGCTTTCGGCGTCGTGCCATTGCCCCTGAAAGCGGATCGGGCAATCGGTGGGTGGGCTGTCGTCATTGGCGGCGCGGCGCGGCAGGCGCAGTTCCGCCATATCGCCCCACAGGGTCAGCTCGGCGCGCCATGCGACCGTCTCGCCATCCTCGGATAAAAGCTCGCGCGGGGTGCCGAGATGGTCGGTGACGATATAATGCAGCGTCTCGCCCTGGATCTGGGCCAGGGGCCGGAAACCCGCGCCCTCATAGACCCAGTGGCGGGCGTCCTGCCAGGCGACGGTGCCATCGGCCGTCATCGGGGCCTCGGCGATCTGGCGGTCGCCTTCCCATTGCATGGCATAGCTTTCGCCGCCATCGCTTTGACGGGTGATGCGGCGGCCAAAGGGGTCGTAGCCATAGCGCCAATGGGCGCCGTCCGGGGTCTCTATCCCGATCAGCTGGTCATGGCCGTTCCAGACCATGCGCCAGACGCGGGGGCGGAAACCCGGCTCTTCATGGCGCTTTTCGATGACGCGGCCGCAATCGTCGTGGCGATAGAAGAACTGGCCACGGCGGCGCACGCGCCCGGCCTGGGTCTCGACCGGTTCGGCGCGGCCGGCGGCGATCACGGCGGTCAGATCGCTGGCCGGGTCATATTCGAAATGGCGCAGGACGGATTGCCCCTGCGCGGTGTCGCGGCGCGTGGTCGCCACCTGACCCAGGGCGTCGTAATCGTTGTAGCGGTCGCCCATCAGCCGGTCGTTGATGCGGATCGCGCGGCCCAGCTGATCCCAGTCATAGCTGCGATGGACGCGGGCGCCGGCGCGGCTGGCGAATTCGGGGCCGGCCTGCGACGACAGGCCGGCGCTCCGGGCCTCTTCGGGCAGGCGGGCAAAGGGGCCGGCGATCTGTTCGGCCAGCCGACCGGTGACGGTGTGCCCCTGGGCCAGGGCAAAGCCCGCGCCGGAATGGCGCAGCTGTTCCAGCCCGCGCGGATCGTGCTGGAAACGCAATGCCTCATGCCCGGCGATGCGCATCTCGACGGGAAGGCCCGCGCGGCTAAAGGCGGCGGTGAGGTGCAGCACATCGCCCGAGCGCGCGATCCGCTGGCCCGCGACCGAATATTCCGAGACGATCTCGCGCCCGTTCAGGCGTTCGGTGGTGATACGCCCCAGCGCGTCATGTTCGTATTCGACGACCGCCTCGGCATTGCTGGCGCGGATCATCAGCCCGCGCGCATCATATTCAAAGCGGGTGACGGCATCGGGCAGGTCGTCCCGCCCGCGCAGGCGCACCACCAAAAGCTGGCCGATGGCCGAATATTCGTAATCGGTGACGGCACCGTCGGGGGCCACGCGCTGGATCGGGCGGCCGACCGCATCATGGGAAAACCGCGTGACCATGCCGGCATAGTCGCGCTGTGCCACCATGCGCCCGGCCAGATCATAGGCGAATTCAAAGCGCGCGCCCAATTCGTTGATCACGGCGGTCAGGCGCATCTCGCTGTCATGTTCAAAGCGCAGGCGATGGCCGCGCGCATCGACGCTTTCCAGCGGCAGGCCAAAGGCACCGGCGCGGAAATGCCGGGTGGTGCCGTTGGGATCGGTGATCGCGGTCAGCGCGCCGGCCTCGTTCCAGGCAAGCCGCGTTGTCGCGCCATCCGCGGTTTCCACCGCCCTGAGCGCGCCCAGCGGATTTTCGGCATTGCGGGCACGGTCGTAAAGGATGGTCGCGCCGACCGGATCGGTCATCCGCAACAGCCGCCCCTCGGTATCATAAAGCATCCGGATCTGGTTGCCGTCGGGGTCGGTGCGGCGGTCGGCGCGCATCAGCGGGTCGTATTGGATGCGAACCTGAACGTCGCCGGGCATGTCGACGCGCCGCAGCTCGCCCTTGGGGCCCAGCCCGAACGAGGTCACGCGCCCCAGCGCGTCGGTCATGCCGACCAGATTGCCATTGGCGTCATGGCGCATGCTGCTGCGATGACCGGCGGCGTCGATACAGGTGCTCAGCTGGCCGGCATGGTCATATTCCCATTGCTGGGTGGTGCCGTCCGGGCGGCTGACCCGGATCAGGTTGCCGTACCGGTCATAGTCATAGACGCTGCGATGGCCCAGCGGGTCGGTCTGGGCGGTGATGTGAAAGGCATTGTCCCATTCGGTCAGCCATTCCTGACCCAGCGGGTCGGTTTCGCGCCAGACCAGCCTGTCGGCGTTCCAGTCCCAGATCTTGACCGCGCCGTCGGCGGTGCGCGTCACGGTGCGGCGGTTCGCGGTATCGTATTCAAGCTCGACCCCGGCATAGCCGCTATCCGAGCGGATGCGCCAGATCAGCCCGTCCGGGCCGTAATCGTAATTCACCCGGGTCTCGACGCCATCGGTCCAGCCGATGATGCGGCCCAGCTCGTCATGGTCATAGCGCAGCGTTCCGGTCTGGGACGACCGCACCTCGCGCAGTTGGCCGGTTCTGGTGTAATCCCATGAAAAGACGCAATCCTCGCCATCCGCCGCGTCAAGCATCGCGGAACGGATCAGCCCGTCGTGGCTGTGAACGCGCAGGGCAAAGCCATCGGAATGTTCGACCCGGCGCAGGCCGCCCGGACCATAGAGAAAGCTGATGCGATTGCCGTTGCGATCCTCGATCCGGGACAGGCGGCGCAGATCGCCGCCCTCATCGGCAAAGACAAGGAATTGCTGCACGCGCCGGTCATAGACGAAAAGCTCGGCCGAGCGCCGGCCCAGAAGCTCAAGATGGGGGTGGCGCAGGTTGCGGGCCAGCACCTCGTCGCGGGGGGTGTGAAAGGTGATCAGACAGCCGTCCGGGTCCTGAAAGGTGACGGTCTCGGCCTCGATGCGCAGATGCTGCGCCCAGGTGCCGGCCCAGCCCTTGCCCTGTTGGCCAAAGGAATCGACGGCATGGGTGCGGATCAGTTCCAGGTTGATGGTGCCGGGGATCACCAGATCCGTGCGGCTGTCGGAAAAGCGCCCGGTCGCGACATTGACCGGACAGCCGACGCGGGTACAGGTCGGGGCCGGAGTCTCGCCCCGGGTCTGGAACGAGGGGGTTTCGTCGCCCTTGCTGCCGCGCCCGCCAATGGGCAGCCAGTCGAGGATCATCACCGTCAGATCGCCGGCCCGGCTCAGCCAGCCGACATCGATGGGCAGGCTGTGCGCGCTGGTGTCGATGTCGATGGCGATGTCGGGCACGCCGTCATTGATGGTGCCGTCGCAGGTGGTCTTGTGGCCGATGCGCGCGATCGGCAGGTCGTTGGCAAAGACCGTCTCGGCGCCCTCGGCCACCTTCGAGACCGCGTGATCCGAGCAATCCACCACATCGGTGACCCGCGCCACCGGCTTGCCGCGGAAAAAGACATTGGGCGATCCGGTCTCGATCTTGCCCTTGTTGCTGCCATATTGCCCGGCGGCCGAGGCAAAGCCCGCGCCGAACCCGCCGATCAGCCCCGCCGCACCGCCGGCGACGACCGCCGTCGCGCAAAGCACCAGAAACGGCGCCGCCGTCCCGGCCGAGGCGATGATCAGCGCGCCGACCGCGACCGCCGCGACCGCCCCCAGAACGAGCGCGCCAAAGGACCAGCCGCCCGCCGCATGGGCGATGGGATGGCCGACCGTCGCCGGCATCTCGCCATCCTCGGCGATGCGTTCGAAACCCATCGCGTCCATGGCCCAATGGCCGAAATTCTCGCCGGCGCCAAAGCCGACCTGCGACATGTAATAGGCCGCCGCCGTTCCCAAGAGCACGGGCATCGCCGCCGTCGATGCCGCACCCGCAAGCGCGACAAAGCCCGTCGTGCCCGCCGCCGAGGCGGCAAGCGCGCCGCCCGCGCCCGCGACGACAATGGGGGCGTAAAGCATGAAATCCTGAACCGCCGCCGAATTATAGGTGGCGATGGTGCCGTCGACGAAATTGGCGACCGCCCCCGGCGAGGTTTCGGCGGCGGCCTGGTTCAGCACCTCCTGGCGGTATTGCGAGATCGCCGCCGGATTGGTGCCGGTGCTGTCTTCGACATCGCTTTCGGAACCGCCGCTGCCGCCGCTGCCCACAAAGGGCGGGCGGTCATCGGTCTCGAAGCCGCCGGCGCTGAAGGCGCCAATGGTCATTCCGTTCAGCGTCATGCCGGACATGTCAGCCCTCCGTTCGCTCCAGCCGCAGCGTGGCGACGATGCGCCGCATCTCGGTCTTCTGGCTCTCGCTCATCTCGCCGCCAAGCGACGCGGTCAGGATCAGCACGCGGCGCCCGTTCTGGACCGTGGTGATCAGCTGATGGATCGGGCCCTGCTTGGCGATCCAGCGGCTTTCGATCTCGGTTGCGGGAACCCCGGCCAGATCAAGGCTGCGCCGCTCGATCACCTCGAAATTCTTCAGCGCCTTGGCGGCCTGTTTGGTCTGTTCGTCGACATATTCGTCGAAACTCATCCCCCACGGCATGTCGTCGCGGGTGATGGTCAGCGACGCGCCCGCCCCGGTGGGGTTCGATGCGACAACGTTGATCGAGCGATCTGCCCAGTCGCGGGGCAGATCAAGAGTACCTTCATTGATGCGATACATCAGCCAGCCGAATCCTTGTTGAGATGGATCATGGTCGCGACCTGATCCAGAAAATCGCCGTTCAGGGTGACGCGGGTGCCGCCGAATTGCAGCACGATCCCGTCCTTGGTCATCAAGATGGTGCCGCTGCCGACCTCGAGCTTGATCTGGTCGCCGGCCTTGACCCAGATATCGGGCGCGCCCAGTTCCATCTTTTCGCCGGCCTCGTGACGCATCAGCTTGTCCGAGCGCTGCTTGACCAGCTTTTTCGCCGTCATGGTGATGTCGTCATCGGCCTGATAGCTGATCACACCGGCGCCGCCGGCACCGGCCACGGCGGTTTCGGTGATGGTGGTGGCCTGACTGGCGCGGGTCAGCGCCACGGTTTCGGTCAGATTGCCGCTGGCGACGGTCTTGGTTTCATCCCCGGTCAGGACCGAGATGGCGCGGTTGCCATTCTCGACCGTGGTGGATTCATTGTCCTTGACCACGCGCTCAAGGTCTTTTTGCGCATGCATGAAGATCTTTTCGGCGCCGTTCGCATCCTCAAAGCTCAGCTCGTTGAAACCCGCCCCCTCATGCGTCTTGGTCTTGAAGCCGCTTTTCGTCTTGCTGGCGGGCAGGCCATAGATATTGCCATTGCTGCCATTGACCACGCAGCCGGTCACGATCGGCTTGTCGGGATCGCCATCGATGAAATCGACCACCACCTCCATGCCGATGCGGGGAATGACCACGCCGCCCAGCCCGTTGCCGGCCCAGTTCTGGCTGACCCGGCAACGCATCGAGCGCGCGTCCTCGAGGTCCCAATGGAACCGCACCAGCACCCGGCCGAATTCGTCACAGTCGATTTCGCCATCGCCGACGACGACGGCGGTCTGCGGCCCCTGCACGATGGGGGCGGGGGTGTTGCGCGGCGGCGCCAGCGGCGCGGTGTCGGGCATCAGCACATAGCTGCCCGAAAAGCTGTAGCCGTCGCTGCGCGTGGTGCCCGAGCCATAGGCTTCGGACACGAAATGGTGGCTCGCGCTCAGACAGACATAGCGTTTGCCCGTGCCGGGCGCGGGATCGCCGCCCAGCTCGACCAGGAGGCCCGCGCCAAGCGACAGGCAATCGCCGCTGGCTCGGCTGCGGGCGGCGCTGCCGCGAAACTGTTTCAGCCGCCGCCGCGCCATCTTGCGCCCGGCCTCCTGATCCAGAAAATCGCCGGGATATTCATAGCTTTCCAGCTGGCCAAAGGCATGGCGCGCATCGCCCAGATGGTCCGATTCCATCGCCGCCGCCGGGGTCTTGAAATTATAGTCGATCAGGCGCGCGGCACCGGTGGTCAGATTACTTTCCGGCGCCCAGTCCCAGAAATGCTCGCCCTCGGCCTGATGGTGGCCATCATAGGATTTATAGGGGCGCATGCCGATGGAATCATGCGCCAGCACATCGTCGGTCATCACCATGGTATGGCTGCCATCGGCATGGCTGAAATGAAAGCTGATGCCGTGCCGTTCCAGCTGGCGGCGCACGAAATCCAGATCGGATTCGCGGTATTGCACGGTATATTCAAGCACCGGGTAATCCTCGGACAGCTTGAAGGCAAAGGCCGGATCGCCCAGCGAGGCGTAATCGGCAAAGATCTCGCTGACGATCTGGACCACGGTCTTGTTGTGAAAGATGCGCTGATTGACGCGCCGCCCGGCCAACCAGCACCAGGGCCGCAGCACCAGATCATAGCGGTGGCCGTTCTCGCCGGTTCCGGCCCAACGCGCCTGGGTCACGATGCCATCAAAGCGGCGCGGGCCGGCGCGCCCCTCAAGCGTGACGGTGGCATGGGTGCCGATCAACGCGTCGAAATCGACATCGACAGAGCCGGCAAGCGCTTCGATGCGGTATTCGAACAGCTCGTTCAGGTGGTCGGATCCGTCGAAACGCAGCAGCGCCAGCACATCGCCGCCAAGGGCGGTCGACAGGCGGCCCAGCCGCTCGGTCTGCTTGAATGGTGCGTTCATGCGGCCCTCCTGATTTGTTGCCGAATGATTAAGGAAATGTTCTTTATGTGCAATTCGTCCTGCCGGGTTTCGGTAGATTTCCGCCTATCTCACTATGGTGTTCGCAGGTAACGGAAATTCGACAGCAGGATTTGGGGGTGCGGGGCGCAGCGCCGGCCGGGCAGGGTGCATCGCACCCTTGGCGCCGGGGCATGGTCGGATCCACGGGTTGGGGCTGCGGGCGTATGGCGAAACGGGATGGGAACATGATGGCCGATCTTTTCGATGATGCCGAACCGGTACAGGGCGGGGCGCTGCACCTTGCCGAAGGGGCGATCCTGCTGCGCGGACGGGCGCTTTCGGTTCAGCACGCGCTGTTGGAGGGCGTGGCGCGGATCGCGCAGGCGGCGCCCTTTCGCAACATGGTCACGCCGGGCGGTCATGCCATGTCGGTGGCGATGACGAATTGCGGCGCCGCGGGCTGGGTGACCGACAGGCGGGGCTATCGCTATGCGGCGACCGACCCGCTGGGCGGCCGGAACTGGCCCGCCATGCCCGCCGCTTTCGCGGCGCTGGCCCGCGCGGCGGCGGCCGAGGCGGGCTATCCCGGTTTCGCCCCCGATGCCTGTCTGATCAACCGCTATGCCCCCGGCGCGCGCATGTCGCTGCATCAGGATCGGGACGAACGCGACATGACGCGGCCCATCGTCTCGGTCTCGCTGGGCTTGCCGGCGATGTTCCAGTTCGGCGGCCCGCGCCGCAGCGACCCGGTCGCGCGCCACCCGTTGCGCCATGGCGATGTCGTGGTCTGGGGCGGGTCGTCGCGGCTGAACTATCACGGCATCCTGGCCCTGAAGCCGGGCGAGCACCCCTTGACCGGGGCGGTGCGGCTGAACCTGACATTTCGCGCCGCGCGCTGATTTGCCCGGATCTGCCGACCCGCAAATTTGAAAGCAAGCGCCGGAGTGGGCGGCGCCCCGCGACCCGCTATCTGGTGGAGCAAGGCGAAATCAACGAGGATAGCCGCGATGGAACACCCGATGCCCCAGCCGGATCCCAAATCCGATCCCCAAGCCGACCCCCAGTCGACCGAACGCGATCCGCGCTGGCAAAGCGTGCTGGCGCGCGATGCGGCGGCCGATGGCCGTTTTGTTTATGCGGTGCGCACCACCGGCGTCTATTGCCGCCCGTCCTGTCCGTCGCGCCGGGCCAGAGCGGAAAACGTGCGCTTTTACGCATCCGGCGCCGAGGCCGAGGCGGCGGGCTTTCGCCCCTGCCGGCGCTGCCATCCGCAGGGCCAGTCCACGGCCGAGGCCAATGCCGCGCTTGTGGCCGAGGCCTGCCGCCTGATCGAGATGTCGGAAACCCCGCCCGCCCTTGAAACCCTTGCGGCGCGCATCGGCATGAGCGCGCATCATTTTCACCGCCAGTTCAAGGCCGTGACCGGGCTTACGCCGCGCGAATGGGGGGCCGCGCACCGCGCGCGCCGGCTGCGCGCGGGGCTTGATGACGGGCAGGGTTCGGTGACGCAGGCGATCTATGAGGCGGGCTATAATTCGAACAGCCGCTTTTACGAGCGCAGCGACGAGGTGCTGGGCATGACCCCGACCGAATACCGCCAGGGGGGCCGCGATGCCGAGATCCGTTTCGCATTGGCGCAATGCTCGCTTGGGGCGATTCTGGTCGCGGAAAGCGCGCGCGGCATCTGCATGATCGCGCTGGACGATGCGCCCGAGCCGCTGTTGCGCGCCTTGCAGGACCGCTTTCCGCGCGCCCGGCTGATTGGCGGCGATGCCGCGTTCGAGGCCCGCGTGGCCCGGGTTATCGGCTTTGTCGAAACGCCGCGGCTGGGCCTTGATCTGCCGCTCGATATTCGCGGCACCGCCTTTCAACAGCGCGTCTGGCAGGCGCTGCGCCAGATCCCGGCGGGCGAAACTGCCAGCTATGCCGAGATCGCGCAGCGTATCGGTGCTCCGCGCGCGGTGCGCGCCGTGGCACAGGCCTGTGCCGCCAACCAGATCGCGGTGGCGATCCCCTGTCATCGGGTGGTGCGCACCGATGGCACGCTTTCGGGCTATCGCTGGGGGGTGGCGCGCAAGCGCGCGCTTCTGGCGGGCGAGGCCGGGCGATGACCGGGGTGGCGGGGATGGATATCGAAAGCCGGCTTGCGGGCCGCGACTGGCCGGCGATCACGGATCAGATCGACACCCATGGCTGTGCGGTGCTGGACGGGTTGCTGACGGCGGATGAATGCCGCGATCTGGCCGCGCTCTATTCCGAGCCGCAGCATTTCCGCAGCCACATCCAGATGGCGCGGCATGGTTTCGGGCGCGGGGAATACCGCTATTTCCGCTATCCGCTGCCGCCGCTTCTGGCCGGGATGCGGGCGGCGCTTTATCCGCCCCTGGCGCGGATCGCCAATGGCTGGGCCGGGCGTTTGGATCAGGCCACGCGCTATCCCGCAAGCCATGCCGAATTTCTGGATCAATGCCATGCGGCCGGCCAGACCCGGCCGACGCCCTTGCTGCTGCAATATGTCACGGGCGATTTCAATTGCCTGCATCAGGATCTTTACGGCGCGCTGGCCTTTCCATTGCAGGTGGCGGTGCTGCTTTCCAAACCGGGACAGGATTTCAGCGGCGGCGAATTCGTGCTGACCGAACAGCGCCCGCGCATGCAAAGCCGGGCCGAGGTGGTGGCGCTGGACCGGGGCGATGCGGTGATCTTTGCCGTCCATACCCGCCCGGTGCGCGGCAGCCGGGGCGATTACCGGGTCAATCTGCGCCACGGGGTCAGCCGGCTGCGCGGCGGCATGCGCCACACGCTCGGCATCATCTTTCATGATGCGACGTGATGGGGCGATCCGGTCGTGCAACGCCGCTGCGACCGGCGCGCGCGGGGCTGCAACTTCTCTGGACCTTCGGGGCAAACTGGGCCATATCTTCGCCGACACCGATTAATGAGGCGGATCACCCATGTCGCTTTTGCTGCGCATCCTGACCTGGTGGAACAGCCAGACCGTGAATACCCAGGTCTGGACCCGACTTTACGGCGAAAAGGTCGGCGAGGACGAACAGGGCAATGTCTATTACCAGTCGGGCGGCGGAAAGCGGCGCTGGGTCATCTATAACGGCGAGGCACAGGCCAGCCGCGTGCCGACCGAATGGCATGGCTGGTTGCACCACACCTATAAAGAGCCGCCGACCCGCGATCCGCTGCCGCACAAGGCATGGGAACTGCCGCATGAAGCCAATGCCACCGGCACCGCCGAGGCCTATCGCCCCGCGGGTTCGCTTTACCGCGCCGATCCGGCCAAGCGCCGTGACTATGACGCTTGGCAGCCCGAGTAAGCGATGAACAGCGCCGCCGAACGGGCCGAGCTTTGGGTCGGCGCCGCCGTGCTTGCCGTGGCCGCCGGGTTTCTGGCATGGTCGATGGCGGGCAGCGGCCTCGCCTCGCGGCTGGGCGGCGGCTATGAGCTGCGCGCCGCCTTTCCCAATGTCGACGGGATCGAGCCGGGCACCGATGTGCGCGTCGCCGGCGTCAAGGTCGGGCGCGTCGCGGCGGTCGATCTGAACCCGCAGACCTATTTCGCCGAGGCCCGGCTACAGATCCCCGACACGATCCGCTTGCCCAGCGACAGCGCCGCGCTGATCCAGTCCGACGGGCTGCTGGGTGGCGCCTATATCGAATTGCAACCGGGCGGCGCGCCCGACGACCTGCAACCCGGCGACGAGATCGAGGATGTGCAGGGCGCGGTCAGCCTGATCTCGCTGATGATGAAATTCGTGGATTCGCAAGCTTCGGACGACAAGCCATGACCGATCTGACGACACGCCTCACCGCCGTCACGGCCCGGTTCGGCCTGATCCCGGCGCTGCTGTGCCTGATGCTCGGGGCGATCCCCGCCGCCGCGCAGGACAGCGCCGAAGAGCCGGCCGCCGAAGACCAGCTGATGGTCGATCCGGCCTTCGATCCCGATGCCGAGGTTCCGGCCGAACCTTCGGCCGCCGAGCGCGAGGCCGCGGTCGCGGCCGCACGCGGGCCGAAAACCGCGCGCGGCGACAGTGCCGTGTTGCGCGGTCTGGACAAGGTGACCGGCCAGACCCAGGATTTCACCCTTGCCGCCGGGCAGGCGGTCGAATTCGGCCGGCTTGAGGTGCGTCTGGGCGAATGCCGCTTTCCGGCGGCCGACCCGACCTCGGATGCATTTGCCGACATGACCATCACCGACATGCGCGCCAATGCGCGGGTGTTTTCGGGCTGGATGATCGCATCGTCCCCGGCGCTTTCGGCGCTGGACGATGCGCGTTACGACGTCTGGGTGATTTCCTGCACCAAGGCCTGAGGCAGGGGCGGTTGGGCGGCGGTGAAATCCGCCGCACCCTGTCCTAGCGCGATGGCCAGCCGGCGGCGATATTCGCCGCGTGAAATCGTCAGCCCGCCCAGCGACGCCAGATGCGGGTTGGGATATTGCGTGTCCCACAGCAGAAACCCGCAAGCCGCCAGATGCGCCGACATCCAGATCAGCGCCGCCTTTGAGGCATTGGTTCTGCGTGAAAACATGCTTTCGGCAAAAAAGGCGCGCCCCAGCGTCAGGCCGAACATGCCGCCGATCAACTGCTCGCCGGCATAGACCCCCAGCGCATGGGCATGACCAAGCCGGTGCAATTCGGCGTAAAGCGCGCGCAATTCGGCATTGATCCAGGTTTCGGGGCGGTCGGCGCATCCATCGACCACGGCCAGAAAATCATGATCGATGCGGGCGCGCCAATCGCTTTGGCGCAAGGCCCGCCGCATGGACCGCGACACATGCACGCCGCCGACGGTCAGGATGCCGCGCAATGTCGGCTCGAACCATTGCAGTTGCGGATCGTCGGCCGAGGCGGCCATGGGAAATATCCCCATGGCATAGGCCCGCAACATGATCGCCGGTGTCAGGACCTCGGTCATCGCGGGCCCCCTGGATCAGGGCCTTTTCGTCGGCGCCGGTCGCGACCGGCCGGCGCCCCGGTCCCTAGCTTGCCGCTTTTGCCGCCAGCCATTTCTCAAGCCAGTGGATCGAGTAATCGCCTCTGCGGATATCGGGATTCTCCAGCAATTCGCGGAACAGCGGGATGGTGGTGTCGACCCCGTCCACGATCAGCTCGCCCAGGGCGCGTTGCAACCGCGCCAGCGCCTCGGGGCGGTCGCGGCCATGCACGATCAGCTTGCCGATCAGGCTGTCGTAATAGGGCGGGATCCGATAGCCGTCATAGATGGCGCTGTCGATGCGCACGCCAAGACCGCCGGGGGCATGATATTGGGTGATCTTGCCCGGCGAGGGGGTGAAATTCGGCAGCTTTTCGGCGTTGATGCGCACCTCGATGGCATGGCCGTTGATCTTGAGATCCTGCTGGCGCAGCTCCATCTCTTCGCCGGCGGCGACAAGGATCTGCTGGCGGACCAGATCGACGCCAAAGATCGCCTCGGTCACCGGATGCTCGACCTGAAGCCGGGTGTTCATCTCGATGAAATAGAAGCGGCCATCCTCGAACAGGAATTCGATGGTGCCGGCGCCGCGATAGCCCAGTTCGGCCATGGCATTGGCGCAGATGCCGCCGATTTCGGCGCGCTGTTCGGGGGTGATGGTGGGGCCGGGGGCCTCTTCCAGCACCTTCTGGTGGCGGCGTTGCAGCGAACAGTCGCGCTCGCCCAGATGCACGGCGCGGCCGCGACCATCGCCAAAGATCTGTACCTCGATATGGCGCGGACGTTGCAGGTATTTCTCGATATAGACTTCGTCATTGCCGAAGGCGGCCTTGGCTTCGGCGCGGGCGGTGCGGAATGCGGTTTCCAGCCCGGCCTCGTCCTGTGCCACCTTCATGCCGCGCCCGCCGCCGCCGGCGGTGGCCTTGATGATGACCGGATAGCCGATCTCGCCGGCCACGCGTTTCGCGCTTTCCACATCCGGCACGCCGCCATCCGATCCGGGCACCACCGGAATGCCAAGCGACTTGGCGGTTTCCTTGGCGGTGATCTTGTCGCCCATGATGCGGATATGTTCGGCCGAGGGGCCGATGAAGGTGATGCCGTGATCCTCGACCATCTGCACGAAGCCGGCATTTTCCGACAGGAAGCCATAGCCCGGATGGATCGCCTGCGCGCCGGTGATCTCGCAGGCCGAGATCAGCGCCGGCATCGACAGATAGCTTTCGGGCGAGGGCGGCGGCCCGATACAGACGGATTCGTCGGCCATGCGCACATGCATGGCATCGGCATCGGCGGTGGAATGGACCGCGACCGACTGGATGCCCATTTCGCGGCAGGCGCGGATCACGCGCAGCGCGATCTCGCCGCGATTGGCGATCAGGATCTTGTCGAACATGCCTGCCTCACTCGACGACCATCAGGGGCGAGCCGAACTCGACCGGATTGCCGTCATCGACCAGAATGCGTTTCACGGTGCCCGAACGCGGCGAGGGGATGTGGTTCATCGTCTTCATCGCCTCGACGATCATCAGCGTGTCGCCTTCCTTGACCTGCTGGCCGATGGTGACGAAGGGCGTGGCGCCCGGCTCGGCCGACAGATAGGCGGTGCCGACCATGGGCGAGGTGACGATGCCCGGCAGGCTGGTCGGGTCCTCGCTGGCGGCGGGTGCGGCGGCGGGGGCTGCTGCCGCGGGGGCACCGGCGGCGGGCACTGCGGCCATGGCCGGGGCCGGGGCATAGGCTTGAACGACCTGCTTCGACTGCTTGGACAGGCTGACGGTCAGCCGGTCGTTCTCGTCATATTCGCGTTTGACGGTCAGCTCGGTCAGTTCGTTGCGATTGAGCAATTCGGCCAGCGCCTGGATGAAGGCAACGTCGCCCTCGTGAAGGCGCTTGTCGTGACCAGCGTGTTTGGAATCGTCGCTCATGCTGTCCTCTGATTGTCATTGTTGGGGCCGCGTTCTCTGCGCGGCGGCTTTCAGCGCTTATAGACCGTCCCACAACCCAAGGGAAAGGGATTCGCCGCCTAGCGCCTGCGTTTCCAGCGCCGATGCACCCAGAACCACTGTTCCATATGGTCGCGGACCAGCCGTTCAAGGTCGTCATTCAGCGCCTGCATCATGCTGGCCGCGTCGCTATGCGGGATCGGCGCGCCCACCTCGACGCGAAAGCTCAGCCCGTCGGGCTGCCGGATTCCGGCCACCGGCACGATCAGCGCGTCATAGCGGATGGCAAGCTCGGCGGGGGTCAGGACGGTCTTGCTGGGCAGGCCGAAGAATTTCAGCTCGGCGCCGTGGCCGTCATATTGATCGAAGCCCAAGGCCATCCAGCCGCCGCCCTTGAGAAAGCGCAGCATCGCGGCAAGGCCCGAGCGTCCGCGCGGGAACATCGGTTCGGCGATGGCGCGCATGGCGGGGATGTAATGGCGGTTGAATGCCTCGTTGTTCATCGGCCGGTAAAGCGCGCCGACCGGCCAGCCGCGGCCGGACAGGGCCGCGCGCATGGCGTCGTAATTGCCGAAATGCGCCACCGCCAGAATGACAGGGCGCCCGGCCTGGGCGGCCTGTTCCAGCGCCGGCAGGCCCGGCCCGGTCAGGGGATCGGCCATGCGGATGCGGTCGGTGAATTCGGCCCCGGAATAGATTTCCGCCAGCGAACGGCCGGCATTGGCGGGAACGGCGCGGGTCAGGCGGCGCACCTCATGCGCGGGCAGGTCGGGCCGGGCCATGGCCAGATTATCGCGGATGCGCTGCCGCCAGCCCGCCAATGGCCCCAGCACATGGGCAAAGAACCAGCCCATCAGCGGGATGCGGCGGTCATAGGGCAGGATGCGCGCCAGCCCCATGATCGCAAGAAACGCACCATTGGCGATGCGGTCGCGCAGGGCAACGGGCTCGGTTTCCGGGGTTTCGGTGTCGCTCATGCGGTTCCCGCTCATGCGGCCCGGTGCATCGCGCGGGCCTCGCGCATCCAGACATATATCCCGGCGGCCACGATGATCAACGCCCCGGTTACGGTCCACAGGTCCGGGATGGTGCCCCAGAACAGAAAGCCCCACAAGCCCGCCCAGACCAGCCCGGTATAGCCGAAAGGCGCGATGGCCGACGCCTCGGCTAGGGCAAAGGCGCGGATCAGCAGCGCCTGCGAGACGGCGCCCAGAAGCCCGATCAGGAGAAAGGCCCAGATATGGCCGGGATCGATGGGTTGCCAGAAAAATGGCACCACGAACGAGGACAGGACCGAGCCGACCAGCGCCGACCACAGGACCGAGGTGGCGGTTGAATCGCCGCGCGTCATCCGCGTCAGCACCGCGCCCGCCGCATAGGTGAAGGCCCCGATCAGCGGCAGGATGGCGGCAGGATGCAGGACGCCCGCGCCGGGGCGGATGATGATCAGCGCCCCGACCAGCGCCGCCGCAATCCCCAGAATGCGCCGCAAGCCGATGGATTCGCCAAGAAATATCGCTGCGGCAAGGGTGATCAGCACCGGGTTGATGTCCATGATCGCCGTCGCCTCGGCCAGACCGATGAATTGCAGCGAGGTGAAGAACAGCGCCGATGAGGCGATATGCGAGAGGCCCCGCGCCAGTTGCAGCCCCGGCCGCGTGCTGACCAGCGTGCGGCGCAGGCGCGGGCCAAAGATCATCAGGACGATCAGCAGGTTGCCGACGAAACGCGCCCAGACGATCTGCGCCGGAGGGTAGTTCTGGCCCAGATATTTCGCCGTCGCATCCATCAGCGAAAAGATCACGATCGCCATCAGCAACAGCGCGATGCCCCGCATCTGTGTCTTGCGCGCGGGGTCGCCGGCAGGGGCGATGATCGGCGGCAAGGTGTCGTGATCGGTCTCAGGCGTGCTCATGTCGGCGTCCCTTCGGGGCTGTTATGCCCGCGCGGGACAGCAGGGTCCATGGGCCAAAAGGAAAACGGCCGCGCTTTGGGGCGCGGCCGTTTCATCTGTGGTCTGGCTCAGCCCAGCAGCCGGCGGGCCTCGGCGACAGTTGCCTCGGGGGTGATGCTGAACTCCTTGTAGAGCACCGGCGCCGGGGCCGAGGCGCCGAATCCGGTCATGCCGATGAAGCCCGAGCGTTCTTCGCGCCCGCGCTCGCCCAGCAGCAGCCAGTCCCAGGGCTGGCGGATGCCGGCCTCGATGGCGACGCGGACGGTGTCGCCGGGCAGGACGGATTCGCGATAGGCGGCGTCCTGTTCGCGGAACAGCTCCATCGTCGGGACCGAAACGACGCGGGTCGGCACGCCCGATGCCTCAAGCGCCTCGCGCGCGGCAACCGCGATCTCGACCTCCGAGCCCGAGGCCATCAGGATCACCTTGGGCGCGGCCGAGGCCTCGCGCAGGATATAGGCGCCCTTGGCGGTCAGGTTCTCGCCGGCGGTTTCGCGCAACAGCGGCAGGTTCTGACGCGACAGCGCCAGCACCGAGGGCGTCGACTCGCTCGACAGCGCGATTTCCCAGGCCTCGGCGGTCTCGATCAGGTCGCAGGGGCGCAGCATCAGCGTGTTGGGCGTGGCGCGGCAGATCGCCAGATGCTCGACCGGCTGGTGGGTGGGGCCGTCCTCGCCCAGACCGATGCTGTCATGGGTCATGACATAGACGACCGGCAGGCCCATCAGTGCCGACAGGCGCATGGCGCCGCGGGCATAGTCGACGAAGCACATGAAGGTGCCGCCATAGGGGCGCAGGCCCCCGTGCAGCCACATGCCGTTCATCGCCGCCGCCATGCCATGTTCGCGGATGCCATAGTTGATATAGCGGCCGGTGCGGCTTTCGGGGGCGAAGGTGCCCAGATCCTTGGTGCGGGTGTTGTTCGAGCCGGTCAGGTCGGCCGAGCCGCCCATGGTCTCGGGCAGTTCGGGGTTCACCACCTCAAGCACCATTTCGCTGGCCTTGCGGGTCGCGACCTTGGGCTTGGCGTCCAGCGCCTGTTCCTTCAGCGCGGCGATGACCGGGGCCAGCTTGTCGTTGACCTCGCCCGAGATGCGGCGGGCGAACTCGTCGCGGTTCGGGGCTGCGTCGACGCGGGCATTCCAGGCCTCGCGCGTGGCGCGGCCCTTCGCGCCGATGGCGCGCCAGTCGGTCAGGATGTCCTCGGGGATGACGAAGGGCGGCGCGGTCCAGTCCAATGCGGCGCGGGCGGCCTCGATTTCCTTGGCGCCAAGGGCCGAGCCATGCACGCCCGAGCTGTCTTGCTTGTTCGGGGCGCCAAAGCCGATGATGGTCTTGCAGGCGACCATGACCGGGCGGTCATCCTTGCCCGAGGCGGCGTCGGTCAGCGCGCGGTCGATATCGGCGGCGTCATGGCCGTCGCAGCTCAGCACCCGCCAGCCCGAGGCCTCAAAGCGCTTCAGCTGGTCGGTCTTGTCCGACAGGGACACCCGACCGTCGATGGTGATGTCGTTGTGGTCCCACAGCACGATCAGGTTTTTCAGCTGCTGCATGCCGGCAAGGCCGATGGCCTCCTGGCTGATGCCCTCCATCAGGCAGCCGTCGCCGGCGATGACCCAGGTCTTGTGATTGCACAGATCAGCGCCGAACTGGGCGCGCATCGCCTCTTCGGCGATGGCCATGCCGACGGCGGTGGCGATGCCCTGACCCAGGGGACCGGTCGTGGTCTCGACCCCTTCGGCATGGCCGTATTCCGGGTGGCCGGCGGTTTTCGAGCCCCACTGACGGAAATGCTTGATCTGATCGAGGGTCATATCCTCATACCCGGTCAGGTAAAGCAGCGCGTAAAGCAGCATCGAGCCGTGGCCCGCAGACAGGATGAAGCGGTCGCGGTCGAACCAATGCGGCGCCGAAGCGTCGAATTTCAGGTGCTTGGTGAACAGCACCGTCGCCACATCGGCCATGCCCATCGGCATACCGGGGTGGCCGGAATTGGCCTTCTGCACCGCGTCCATCGCAAGGACACGGATCGAGGTGGCGAGATTCCAGTGATGCGGGTCGGCCTTGCGAAGGGCTTCGAAATCCATGGCAACATCCTTTGCGTCAGAGTTGCGCCCGTGATAGCAGGTGCGGGCGGGGTTTCAAGCGTGCCCGCTGTCGTGCATAATCATGCAGACCCGTGCGTGGCGGGGGATGTTGCGGCACTTCGCTTGACTTTGGGGTCCGAATCCTTCATATGCGCGGGACCGGCAGGGCATCCGCCCTTTGCCGGTGATATATTTTTGAACCATCACCCTTATCGGGTGCGCTGTCCGAAGGCGGGGTTTTCCCCCGAAACGCCGGTGATGCCGGGGCCGCAGGATGCGGGATACGAAGGAAAGATCTATGTTCGCAGTTCTCAAAACGGGCGGCAAACAGTACCGCGTTCAGGCGGGCGACGTGCTTCGCGTGGAAAAGCTGGCAGCCGATGCCGGTGACAAGGTGCAGTTCAACGAGATTCTGATGGTCGGCGCGACCGTCGGTGCGCCGCTGGTTGCGGGCGCCGCCGTGCAGGCCGAAGTCATCGACCAGATCAAGGCTGACAAGGTCAT
>RRZT010300961.1_pt1 | contig 23516 bp, 24 predicted proteins | sample 2165551 | NCBI WGS metagenome assembly RRZT01 (sample SAMN10456910, study PRJNA506462) | wastewater metagenome | biome: wastewater; feature: sludge; material: wastewater sludge; isolation source: wastewater sludge with Escherichia coli K12::gfp cells carrying plasmid... | place: USA: Moscow, Idaho... | reverse complement strand
GCCGAAGCTGGTCTTGTAGCCGCCGTAGAAATCCATCTCGAGATTGGCTTCCGGAAAACCCGCACCGCTGTTCACGTTCGAGTTCCAGTTGCCGGCGTAGAAGCCGCTCGAATGGGCATAGTCAAAACCGCCTTGCAGCGCCGGCTTGCCGAAGGTTTGGTCAATGCCACGGAAACGGTAGTCGGAAACCAGACTCAGGTTGCCAGTCAAGGTATGCGGGCTGGTCGGCTTTTCAGCGGCAGGTTCAAGGGCGGTTTCGGCAAAGGTTGGCGCAGCGATGGCGGCCAGCAGGGCAACGGCGATCAGGTTCTTTTTCATTTTCATGCCTTTCCAGGTGGGTGAAGAAATTGTTACGCCACTGGATTAGCACAAGCTGTGCCAGAACAAATATATTATATAAATCAATAAGTTACAGAAAACACCACCATAAACCACCTGCCAGGCAGTCCGGACTGGTGCGGCCCGCTCGCTCCGAAGCACCACACCCGGGCATCACCGCGCGCAATCGGCGCACACGCCCTTCACGGTCATTTCGACTTCGTGCAGGATAAAACCGGCCGGCAGGTTTTCCGGGAGCCGCGGAAGCGCATCGGGCAGGCAGAATACGCGCCCGCAGCGCTCGCACTGAAAATGCGCGTGACTATGCGGCTGCGGGGAGATGGAGAAACGCAAAATCCGGTCGGCCGCGTTGACCCGGTGCGCGATGCCGACCTCCTCGAGCCAGTCGAGCACACGGTAGGCGGTCACCCGGTCGAGCGGCGGATCGATCGCCTGCAGCACTTCCTGATGCGACAGCGGCCGGCCAGCGTCGAGCAACGCATCGAGCACCGCAATGCGCGCAAGCGTCGCACGGGCATGGACCGCTTCGATCAGCGCGCGGGCGCCACCGCTCACTGCCGTTCCTGCCACCAGGCCAGCACCTGCGCGACTTCCTCCTCGATCGTCATGCAGGAAGTTTCCAGCAGCAGCGCATCGGGCAACTGTTGCAGAGGAGCGACCGCGCGAGCGCGGTCACGTTCGTCGCGCGCGGTCAGGTCGGCGGTGATCGCAGCCAGATCAGCCGCTTCGCCACGCGCAATCAGCTGCTTGTAGCGGCGCTCGGCGCGCACTTGGGCGCTCGCGGTCAGAAAAATTTTCAGCGGCGAATCGGGAAAAACCACCGAACCCATGTCGCGCCCGTCCGCGACCAGACCGGGCAGCCGCGCGAACGCACGCTGGCGCTCAAGCAGCGCGACGCGCACTGCCGGCAGCGCAGCGACGCGCGAGGCGCCGTAACCCATTTCCTCGCTGCGGATCGCCAGGCTTGCATCCTGACCGGCCAGCAGGATGTGTTCGCCCTCGAAAACCACATTAAGCGTCGCGGCAACGCGGGCCACCGCCGGCTCGTCATCCCAGGCGACGCCTTGCCTTTGTGCAGCGAACGCGGTCAGCCGGTACAGCGCGCCGGAATCAAGGTAGGAAAAGCCGAGTTCGGCGGCGACGCGTTGCGCGACCGTTCCCTTACCGGAAGCCGAAGGGCCGTCGATCGCGATGACGGGAATCAGTTGTTTCATGTCATTCAACCTTGTTGCTTGCCCCAGGCATTGCGCGCCTGGCTCGCACGCTCGAAGAATTTCCGCATGCCCTCGCCGTCGGCGGATTCGACCAGCGCGGTCAGCTCATGGATGCGGGAGGCGCTCTGTTTGAGCCCGGCGACAATCGCGTCGCGATTGGCGAGTGCGATGTCGCGCCACATGTCCGGGTGCGAGCCGGCAATGCGGGTGAAATCACGGAAGCCGGTCGCGGCGAAGTCGAGGCAGGTCTGCGAGTCGGCCTTGTCGAGCACCGCGTTCATATAGGAAAACGCCAACAGATGCGGCACATGGCTGACCGCGGCAAAGATGCCATCGTGGACCGCTGCCGGCATTTCATAAACATTGGCGCCGCACGCCAGCCAAAGTTCGCGCACACGCGCAGTCGCAGCGGGCAGCGTTTCCGGAAACGGCGCGAGCACGACGCGGCGGCCTTCATACAAGCCGTAGGTCGCAGCCGACGCGCCGGAAAGCTCGGAGCCGGCGATCGGATGCGCCGGCACACAATGCGCGAGATGGCCGGCCAGATGCTCGCGGAACAGCGTGCAAACATCCTGCTTGGTCGAACCGGCATCGCTGACGATGCATCCGGGAGCAAGATTCGGCGCGATCGCCTGCATCAGCCGGCTCATCTGGCCGACCGGCGTTCCGAGCAGCACGAAATCAGCGCCGACCACCGCACTCGCGGCATCGTGGCTCGCCTCGTCGATCACGCCGAGCTCCCGCCCGCGCTGCAAATTTTCCGGCGAACGGCCGACGCCGACGACATGTTCGACGAGGCCGGCGCGCTTTAACGCGAGCGAAAACGAACCGGCAATCAGGCCGGTGCCAAGCAATACAAGTTTTCTGATCGGTTCCATCACGATCCCGTTCAGAGGCTGCGGCCAACGGCCTTGGCAATCACCGCCAACGTCGCCATCAACTGCTTGAGTTCCTGCGGCGACAACGCCTGATCAGCATCGCACCAAGCCTCGCACGGATTCGGGTGCATCTCGATCAACAGGCCATCGGCGCCGGCAGCGACCGCGGCCTGCGCCAGCGCCGGCACCATCCAGGCCTTGCCGCCCGCATGCGACGGATCAACGATCACCGGCAGGTGGGTTTCGCGCTTCAGCACCGGGATCGCGGTAATGTCGAGCACGTTGCGGTAGGCGGTTTCAAAGGTACGGATGCCACGCTCGCAGAAAATGATGTTGTGGTTGCCGCCGGCGGCGATGTATTCGGCCGACATCAGCCATTCGCTGATCGTTGCCGACAGGCCGCGCTTCAGGATCACCGGCTTGTTCACGCGGCCGACTTCCTTCAGCAAGTCAAAGTTCTGCATGTTGCGCGCGCCGATCTGGATCACGTCGACGTCGTGCTCGATAAACGTGTCGAGCATGCGCACATCGATCAACTCGGTCACGATCGGCAGGTTATGGCGACGCGCGGCCTGCTGGAAGATTTCCAGACCTTCAATGCCAAGCCCCTGGAATGCATAAGGGCTCGTGCGCGGCTTGAACGCGCCACCGCGCATCATGCGGCAGCCGGCATCGACAACGGCCTGCGCGGCCAAATCCATCTGCGACTGCGTTTCAATAGAACACGGGCCCGCGATCACCTGAATCTGCTCGCCGCCGAGCTGCATGCCGCGAATGTTGATCACCGAACCTTGCGGATGAGTGTCGCGTGAAACGATCTTGTACTGCTTGACCACGCGGGTCGCGCGCTCGACGCCCGGCATCATTTCAAAGTAGGCCGGATCGAGCTTCGCTTCGTCGCCGATCGCACCGATGATCGTCAACTCGGCCCCACGCGAGATATGCTCACGCAGGCCGGATGCGTGGATCTTTTCGACTACGGCATTGATTTCGGCGTCCGCCGCGCCGTGCTTCATCACGATGATCATGGAATTCCCCTGCGTGTTCTTGTTATCCGAGATCGGCCATTCTAACAACCGGTGAAGGTTTCGACGATCATTTGCTTGCCGGCAAATGGCGATGACACAGCCACAGCGCCAGCAGCGAAACCAGCGAAGCCAGCGTAAACATCCAGCTACCGCCGAGCCGGCTCCAGAAAATACCGGCCAGCAGTGTGCCGAGACTGCCGCCAATGCCAAAGGTGAAAACGATATACAGCGCCTGCCCTTGAGTCTGGTGCGCCTCGCCGAAATGCCGGTGAATGTACGCGATCGACACCGCATGATGCAGGCCGAAACTGAACGCATGCATCGTCTGCGCAAGCAGCAACACCGCCAGCGAAGCCGTTCCCCAGCCGATCATCAGGTAGCGGACAACGGCGCAGGCCATCGCGAACAGGTACAGCGAACGCAGGCGGAACCGGCCGGACAACTGCGGCATGCACCAGAACAGCGCGATCTCGGCCAGCACGCCCAGCGACCAGAGCCAGCCCATCGCGCTCTTGGCAATGCCATGCTCGTCAAGATGGATCGAATAAAAGCTCAGCAGCAGACCATGCGCAGCGCCAATCAGCAGGCAGCCGACCAGCAGCGCGCGCACATCGCTGCGACGCAGGATTGCGCCGATCCCACTTTCGGAAGCAGTACGCCGGGAAGGCGAAACATCGGGTACCCACCAGACCAGCGTCGCCACGCCTGCCATGATCGCAACGACCAGCTGCGGCAGCACACCGACACCACGCAAGTCGATCAGGTAGCCGCCAGCCAGCGTCGCCAGCATGAAGCCGACCGATCCCCAGATGCGCAGACGCGAATATCCGCCACTGTCGCCTTTGAGGATCACCATCGTCGTCGCCTCGACCTGCGGCAGCGCCGCGCTCCAGAAAAAGCTGGCAACGAAAATCGCGGCGAACATCCAGCTCATGTCCTGCGTGAACAGCAGCACAACAAATCCGGCGAAGCTGCCGACCCCGGCCAGACGCAGGATCGCGCGGCGGTGGCCGAAATGATCGGCGCACCAGCCCCACACGGCCGGCGCGTAAACACGGTTGATCTGCGGCAGCGAAATCATCAGGCCGATCATCGCCATCGGGATGCCGAGCGAACGCAGATACGGCCCCCAGTACGGAGAGAAAACGCCAAGGAAGCCGTAATAAAACAGGTAATAGGCCGCGATCGCGCGCAGGCCGGGATGAGAGGGGAACACGGTTATCCGAAGCGGGAGCGCCGACCCATCTGGGCCGGCAGAAAGAAACGGGCAATACGCGCTTTATTCGCGGAACTGGTCGGCCGCGACCTTCAGGTAATAGACCATCGAGATGATCGTCAGGATGCCGGCCAGATATAGCGCGATCGTGCCGAGTAGGATCGTGTATTTGCCTTCGATAAACGGCAGCGGGCCATACCAGAGCAGCAGCGTAATCGCGATCATCTGCGCGGCAGTCTTGAGTTTGCCAATATAGGCGACCGCGACGCTCTTGTTTTTGCCAAGCTGCGCCATCCATTCGCGCAAGGCGGAAATCGTGATTTCCCGACCGATGATGATCACGGCAAGCCAGGCCGGCGCGCGCGCCAGCTCGACCAGCAGGATCAGCGCCGCCGCGACCAGCAGCTTGTCCGCCACCGGATCGAGGAATGCGCCAAAGCTCGAGGTTTCGTTCCAGCGCCGCGCCAGATAGCCGTCAAGCCAGTCGGTAAATCCGCCAACGGCGAAGATCACCGCACCAATCTCGTTCTGGTATTCGTAGTGCAGCACGGTCGGCGGCAAGTAGAACAGGATCACGAAAACCGGAATCAGGGCAACGCGGAACCAAGTCAGCAGGATCGGGATATTCAGGGACACGTCAGCCTCTCAATGCGGCATAAATGGTTTCGGCAAGCGCGCGGCTGATTCCGTCCACCTGCATCAGGTCGTCGATGCTCGCGGCTTTAACGCCCTGCAGTCCGCCGAAGCGGGCCAGCAGCCGCTGCCGCCGTTTCGGCCCGACGCCGTCGATGTCCTCGAGACTTGAGGCGACGCGCGCTTTGGCGCGCCTGGCGCGGTGGCCGGTGATCGCGAAACGGTGGGCCTCGTCGCGGATCTGCTGGATCAGATGCAGGCCGGGATGGTCGCGTGGCAATTGTACCGTGTTTCCGGTTTCGGCAACGATCAATTGCTCGAGTCCGGGCTTGCGCGTTTCGCCCTTGGCGACGCCGACCAGCGCCGGATCGTTCAGGCCGACCTCGGCCATCACGGCTTCGGCTTGCGCCAGCTGCCCCTTGCCGCCGTCGATCAGCACCAGATCCGGCGCGACACCCTCGCCAGCCGCAATTTTGCCGTAACGGCGCTCAAGCGCCTGCTTCATGGCCGCATAGTCGTCGCCGGCCGTGATGCCATCGATGTTGTAGCGCCGGTATTCCTTCGGCTGCATGTCGCCGCGATCGAACACGACGCACGAGGCAACGGTCGCCTCGCCCATCGTGTGCGAAATATCAAAGCATTCGATGCGCCGCACGCTGTCGGGCAGGTTCAGCGCCTCGATCAGCGCGGCGAGCCGCCCCTCCTGCGAAGCACTGTGCGAGGCGCGCTGCGCCAGCGCAAGCTCGGCATTTTTGCCGGCCATCTCAAGCCAGACCCGCCGCGCACCATATGGATTGCTGTTAATGACAACCTTGCGCCCGGCCTGAACGCTCAGCGATTCAGCCAGCACCGCAGCATTTTCCGGTTCCGGCGAGCACAGGATCAGCGGCGGCACACTGCGTTCGAGATAATGCTGGGCGATAAACGCCTCAAGCGCGGTCGCCGGCGTATAGCCGTCGCCGTGACTCGGGAACAGGTTTTTGTCGCCGACATGCCGACCGCCGCGCACCATCGCAAGGTTCACGCACAAGCCGCCGTCGCCTTCGACGCAAGCCAGGATATCGACATCCTGCTCGCTCGTGTTCGACGAAACGAACTGCTTTTCCTGGATACGCGCGAGCGCCTGGATTTGGTCGCGCACCGCAGCAGCTTCCTCGAATTTCCATTCGGCCGACAAGGCCTGCATGCGCGCCTCGAGCGCGTCGATGAGTTCGGTCGTCTTGCCGCTGAAAAACTGGACCGCGTTGGCCACATCCTGCCGATAGTCCTCGTCGCTGATCTCGTGCGTGCAGGGCGCAGAACAGCGTTTGATCTGGTACAGCAGGCACGGCCGCGAACGGTTCGCAAACACCGAATCCTCGCAGGTGCGCAGCCGGAATACTTTTTGCAGCAGCTGGATGCTTTCCCGGACCGCAAAACCGTTCGGAAACGGGCCAAAATACTGGTTCCTGCGGTCGAGCGCGCCGCGGTAATACGCGAGCCGCGGATATTCATGCCTGCTCACCATCAGGTACGGGTAGCTCTTGTCGTCGCGAAACAGGATGTTGTAGCGCGGAGCGAGTGCCTTGATCAGGTTGTTTTCGAGCAGCAGCGCCTCGGCTTCCGAGCGAACGACTGTGGTTTCGATTCGAGCGACCTGCGCCAGCATCAGGCGGATGCGCGGCACATGGTCAGTTTTCTGGAAATACGAGCCGACACGCTTTCTCAGATCGATCGCTTTGCCGACATACAGCACGTTGCCCGCCTCGTCGAGATAGCGGTAGACGCCGGGCAGATGCGGCAGATTCCGGACGGTTTCGAGGAGGCTCTGAAGCTGGGCTTCGCGGTCTGGTTGCGTTTCCATGCACCGATTCTACCTGCAAGCGTTGGCCGCGCCCAAAAACTGGACTTGCGCCGCACCAATGGCATGCCATGCTGAAATCTGGATGATGGCAAAGCGAATTGGCCACGTTGCTGGCCTGCAGAACAATGCGGTCATAACATATTGATTTTTAATGATTTTTAAACAAAGTGCGCAAGGAATTATGCCATGCACAATATCCACTTTGCAGCGATCAAGCGTCTATTCCTCGGCTGGGCGCTGATTTCAGCACTGGTGGGCGGCGGTGCCTACTGGTATGGCCTGCGCCAGATCAGCGAGCAGGCGGTGCAACTGGCCCGCACTGAAGTCACCAAGGTCGCGCCGGCCGTACTCACACGCGTCAATGGTTACGCGGCAGAACTGCTGGCCTTGCAGTTGATGACCTACGACTACCAGAGCCAGGGTTTTGCGATCATCGAAATCTATAACCGCCGGGGCCAGATGGTCGCCGAGAACGTTGCGCCGACGGCGCGCGACATCGAAGCCGCGCTGATTGGAAGCGGTTATACACTGTACCCGGAAGGGCGCGAGATAAAAATCGAACATATCACGCTGGCCCACAACGATATGATCCGCGTCGTCATGCCGCTTCTGGACGGCGACAAGCTCGAAGGCCATCTGGCCGGAATCTATATCGTCCCGGCCGACAAACTCGCCGCACTGAAGCTGCAGGGACGGCACCTGCTGATCGCGGTCTTCATCGTCATTCTTTTCACGACCGTGCTGCTCTACCCATTCATTATCTCGCTGAACCGCAAGGTTACTGCCGAAGCGCATGCCCTGCTGCGCAGCAACCTTGAGCTGATGAACGTGCTGGGCAGTGCGATCGCGAAGCGTGATTCGGACACCAATTCGCACAACTTCCGCGTTACGCTGTACGCCGTGCGGCTTGGCGAGATTATCGGTATGCACAAGCGCAAGATCCGCGATCTGGTCGCTGGGGCAATGCTGCACGACGTCGGCAAGATCGGCATTCACGACGACATCCTGCTCAAACCCGGCAAGCTCAACGACGAAGAATTCAAGGTGATGAAGCAGCATGTAACCCTCGGGCTGGAAATCATCAGCCATTCCAACTGGCTGCACCGCGCCAGCGAAATCGTCGGCAGCCACCACGAATGGTACGACGGCAATGGCTATCCGAATGGACTGGCCGGCGAGAAAATCCCGCTCGCTGCGCGCGTATTCGCGATCGTCGATGTGTTCGACGCACTGGCTTCGCGCCGCCCGTACAAGGGCGAAATGACGCCGGAACAGGCGCTCGTGCTGATGGACGAGCAATCGGGAAGCCATTTCGACCCGGCGTTGCTGCAGGCGTTCCACCAGATTGCCCTGGACCTTTACGAAAAATACGGCAAGGCCGACGACCGGTCGCTGGAACATGTGCAACGCGCCGTGGTCGAGCGCTACTGGAACGAAGGCGAGGAAGACCCCTTCCCCAAACCCGGCCCGATAGGCAGTATTACCGCGCGACTACGTAATATGTTCGACGCGAAGCTCCAGGCCGAACGGTAGAATCGCATTTTGCTTTTCCGGGGTGCCTGATGGCCTCAGCGAACAAGGAAGCACTGTGGACGCCTGCATTCGTCCTGATGTGCATTTCCAATTTCCTGCTTTTTTTCTCTTTCTACCAGCTGCTGCCGGTGTTGCCGGCCTACCTGCTCGACGAATTCCACGCGAGCCCTTCGTTATCGGGCCTGGTGCTCGCGATCTACACGCTGTCCGCGTTGATCATTCGGCCGTTCTCCGGGTTTATCGCCGATTCGGTCGCGCGCAAACCTTTGCATGTCGTTTGTCTGCTGGTTTTTATCAGCCTGTTTGCCAGTTATCTGTTCGCCACAACACTGCTGCTGCTCGCGCTGCTGCGCGCCATCCACGGCATGGCCTTCGGCATGGTCACGGTATCGGGTAGCACGCTGGCGATCGACATCATGCCCTCGACTCGTCGCGGTGAAGGCATTGCGTTCTTCGGTGTTACCTCCAGCCTCGCGATGGCGGTCGGGCCGATGAGCGGGTTGTTCCTGTTGAAACACTACTCGTACAACACAAATTTCCTGACCGCACTCGTGAGCGGCCTCGCCGCCTGGCTATTCGTACTGTTCGTCCGCGCCAAGCCGCACCCAAAGCATCACCACCAAGCCATCTCGCTCGACCGCTTCTTTCTGCTCAAGGGCATGCACGGCGCGATCGGGCTGATGATGATGGCTTCGCTATATGGCGCGCTGCTGTCCTATGTCGCGCTGTTCGCCCGGGAAGCCGGACTGGCCGACGAGGCCGGCTATTTCTTTGTCACGCTCGCATTCGGCGTAGCCTTGAGCCGGCTGGGCTCCGGCAAGCTGATCGACCGTGGCCGCATGGTCGAACTAATCGTCGCCGGCAAAGTGATCCTGGTGGCATCGACCGCGCTGTTCGCGCTATTCCCTACTCCGTGGATTTTCCTGACAAGCTCGGTATTGATGGGTGTCGGCTGCGGCCTGATCGGGCCATGCTACCAGAACCTGTTCATCAACCTTGCCGAACACAGCCAGCGCGGCACCGCGAACTCGACCTTCTTCACAGCCTGGGACATGGGAATCGGCTTTGGCACGCTCGTCGGCGGCCTGGTTGCGCAACGGTTCAACTATCAGGCGATCTTCCTGTGCGGCGTACTGCTAGTCGCCTGTTCGCTCGCCTACTTCCTGCGCTTTACCGCGCGGCATTACCACGCGAACAAGCTTGACCGTACCGCGTGATCCGGCCCGATTAGGCATCGCCCGATCCAGTGGCTTTGACGCGCATGGCAAGACGGTGTCGGGTCCGATCAGGAAAACCCAGTGCGCGTCAGCAATTCCCAGACCCGGCGCAGCGATTCGAATGCGAGATCCTGCGGGTCGACCTCGTCCGGCGCCAGCCAGACCAGATCGCTGACCTCTCCGGCCGCCAGGCGCCAATCCTGAGGCCTAGTCAGCACTTCGGCCCGGAAATACAGGTCGCAGGTGTGGTAGATCGTCGAGCCAAATCCATAGCGGTTCGGAAACGACGCCAGGAACACCGGCTCGTCGATCTCGGCGCCGATCTCTTCGCGCACCTCGCGCCGAAGCGCGGCCTCCACGCTTTCCCCCGGATCAACGAAGCCACCCGGCAGGCCCAACTTGCCCTTGGCCGGCTCGGCCGCGCGCACGACGAACAGAAACTTTCCGCCGCGCTCGACAACCACTCCGGCCGCCGTCGCGACATTATGAAAGTAGCGGAAGCCGCACGCTGGACAGCGGTATTCGCGCGAATCGATGAATTCGCCACCGACCGATCCGCAGGCCGGACAGAAATTGAACGGCGAAGGCAGACTCGCCCACATCAGGAAATTTCCCGAACCTCGTAGGAAGCATGCAGCAGACAGGCAGGGATCTGCTCGATCAGATCGGGCCGGTTATAGCAGTTGTCGAGATTGCTGCAGGCGTGGAACGTACAGCGATTCTCGCCAGCGGAACGCGGTTCGGTCAGCACAATCCGGCTACTGACCACCGGACAGCGGGCGCTGTGGTAATGGGGTATCTGCTTGGCTTGCATGACAGGGCTCCAGCAAGGCGATTGTGAATCATTATTGTTCATAAGGACAGTGGCTTCGGTTCTCGAGCGGCACAGGGAAATCATATCTGCTCGCCCGCCGGCAGTTGTCGTGAAAACCGCACAGCGGGGAATATTTCCGGCTGCTCAGACCGCAACCGGCGCCTTGATTGCCGGGTGCGGGTCATAGCCTTCGAGCGTGAAATCTTCGTACTCGAAAGCGAAGATGTCCTTTTTCGCCGGGTTCAGCTTCATCGCCGGCCAAGCGCGCGGTTCGCGCGCCAGCTGGGTCTGTACCTGCTCCATATGGTTGCTGTAGATGTGGCAATCGCCGCCGGTCCAGATGAACTCGCCGGGCGCCAGATCGCACACCTGCGCCATCATCAGCACCAGCAGCGAGTAGGAAGCGATATTGAACGGCACGCCAAGGAACAGGTCGGCGCTACGCTGGTACAACTGGCACGAGAGCTTGCCGTCGGCGACATAGAACTGGAAAAACGCGTGACACGGCGGCAGCGCCATCTGATCGATCTGGCCAACATTCCAGGCCGACACGATGATGCGTCGGCTGTCCGGATTGGTCTTCAGCGTATTGACGACTTCGGTGATCTGGTCGATGTGGCGGCCGTCCGGCGTCGGCCAGTTGCGCCACTGATAGCCGTAGACCGGGCCGAGCTCACCGCCTTCGCGCGCCCACTCGTTCCAGATCGACACGCCATGCTCCTGCAGCCAGCGTACGTTGGTCTCGCCGCGCAGGAACCAAAGCAGTTCATAAATGATTGATTTCAGGTGAGTTTTCTTGGTCGTAACCAGCGGAAAGCCTTGCGCAAGATCGAAGCGCAACTGCGCGCCGAACACCGAGCGAGTTCCGGTGCCGGTACGGTCTTCCTTTCGGCTACCGTGGTCAAGAACATGTTGCAGCAGATCAAGATATTGGCGCATCGACAAATTCCAGAAAACAGGCTGGCAGGCGATCCGCGCCAAGCCAATTGTAAGTTATTGATTTATATGAATTATTCCAGAGAGCAATAGCGGACTTCGAGGATTTCAAGTTCCTCGGTACCGGCGGGCGTTCGCAGCAACACCACATCGCCTTCGCGCGCCTTCAGCAACGCTCGCGCAACCGGCGAGGTCCAGCTGACATGGTTGCGGGATAAATCGGTCTCGTCGACGCCAACGATGCTGACAGTCTCTTCGCGCCCGTCTTCGCGAGCGTAGGTTACAGTCGCGCTGAAGAACACCTGGTCGGTCGGCTCGCGCTGTTCCGGATCGACGACCTCGGCGTTCTCGAGCCGCTTGGAGAGGAAACGGATGCGGCGGTCGATCTCGCGCAAGCGGCGCTTGCCATACAGGTAATCGCCGTTCTCGGAGCGGTCGCCATTCGACGCGGCCCAGTTGACGATCTGGGTCAGCTCCGGGCGCTCCTTGTTGACGAGTTGATACAGCTCATCGCGCATGCGCCGATGGCCGCCCGGCGTCATATAGTTCTTGCTGCCGACCGGCACCTTCAGCTCAGGCGGCAGCTCGTCGTTATCCTGATCGGTTTCCCTGGTAAAAGCCTTGCTCATAGGGGCTCTGACGTTATTCCATATACTGGGTGCGCTTGACCGAGGTCTTTTCCTGGCCATTCATGCGCAGACCGGCCCATTTGATGACGCCGAGCACCTCGGTCTCGTTCAGCTCAACGAACTGGCCGCGTTTCAGGCGCGGCGGCAAGGTCAGCGAACCAAAGCGCACGCGCATCAGGCGGCTCACGGTCAGGCCGAAATGTTCGAACATGCGGCGCACTTCGCGATTGCGCCCTTCCTTCAGGATCACGTGATACCAGTGGTTCTGCCCTTCTCCGCCCCCATCGGCCAAGCGGTCGAAATGCGCGGGACCGTCGTCGAGCTCAATGCCCTTCAGCAGTTCCTTCTTCTGCTCGTCGGCCAGCTCGCCGAGCACACGTACTGCGTATTCGCGCTCGACCTCGAAGCGCGGGTGCATCATCTTGTTCGCCAAGTCACCCGAGGTCGTGAAGATCAGCAGGCCGCTGGTGTTGAAGTCAAGGCGACCGATCGAAATCCACTTGCTGTTGTCGAGCTTGGGCAGACGATCGAACACCGTCGTGCGGCCTTCCGGATCGTCGCGGCTGACCAGCTCGCCTTCCTGCTTGTGGTAGATCACGATGCGCGGCAAACGATCCTGCCACTTGATGTTCACGCGTTTGCCGTCGTAGCGCACCTCGTCGCCGGGGCGCACCTTGTCGCCGAGACTGGCGATCTTGCCATTGACCGACACGCGACCAGCCTCGATTGCCTCTTCCATTTCGCGGCGCGAGCCGTAGCCGGTGAAAGCCAGCGCCTTCTGCAGGCGTTCGGCATTCAGCTGTTCGGCCGGCAGGCGCTTGTCGCGCAACTGTTTCAGGATCGCCACTTCCTTCTGCGAACCCGGACGCACCTGCATGCGCTTGGCCTTCGACGCCGGATCGGTATTGTGGCGCTTCTCGCGCCGCCCTTCCGGAATCACCTTTGCATCGCGCGGCGGGCGGGTTGTGGTCCATTCGTCCGAAGCATCGCGGCTCTGGCCGCGCGACTTGCCTTGACCGGCTGGCTTGGCTGCCTGCTTGGGCTGACGCGTCTGCCATTCATCGGCGGAAGGGCCGGCGCGACGCTGGTTGACGGGAGCCGAAGACGGCTTTGCCCGCAGGCCGGCCGCGTCGTTGCGAGCGGTCTTCTGCTCGCGGATCTCGGGTTGCGGGCGACGGGCGCGGGGAGCGGATTTCATGACAGTTCCAACAGAAAAAGGTTTGCGATTATACAGAGCAAGGCCCTGTTTACGTTAGTTTATTTTTGACTTTCGCCGATGCCAAAAGCATTCGGGCCGCCGGTGGCGACCCGAATGCTTGGCTGTGGGAAAGTGGCCATTCAACCCTCGGTAAAATACGCGATGCAGCCAAGACTCGTCAGACCCAAGTTGAAGTGCTGACAGGTCATCGGCTGACCGGCCAGGCGCAATTCGGCGCGGCGCATCATCACATGCAGCACCTCGACCTCCTTGAAACGCCCGAACAAGCTGATGTCATTATTGATCAGATCGCTGATTTGCTTGATCGAGGGATGATCGCCGAGCGCGACAACATGCCCCTCATCCGGGCAATGCAGCTGCACTGCAGGCGGAATCTTGATTCCCTGCTTGCCAAGCGTCTCAAGCAGGCTCGTACTATAACGCGACAGCATCGAGGCCGCCTTGGCGCGAATATCTGCCATCGACAGCCCCCCCACATCCGGGTCTTTGACTCCAAAAAGCCGGGCAATGCCTTCATCAAGCATAGTGCACTCCATTTCTTCGACACCCACTTCCACAATCCACTCCCAAATCGTAAGTTTCACCAAAGGAAAACACAAGATATTGTGTCTGGAGATGGTTTAAAACAGTCCCCATAGTGAATCACAATAGTAGAGCAGTTTATTAGCAATAGCTGAACCTGACGAACGGCGATCACAAAAATTCACGCAACCGATAGAGCAGCTCATGCGCCTGTCGGGGAGTCAGCTCGTCCGGATCGGATTCCTGCAGCAATTCCAGCATCGGATCAGACTCCGGCTCGGCATCCTGAGGCATCGCCGCAAACAAATCGCCCTGGCCGTGAACCAGTACGCTGCCCTGCTCGAGTTCGACGAGCTTGCGCCGGGCCTGGCGCACGACCTCCTTCGGCACGCCGGCCAGCTGCGCGACCGCGACCCCGTAGCTCTGCGAAGCCGGACCGTCCTGCACCGCGTGCAGGAAAACGATCCGGTCCTTGTGCTCGACCGCGTCAAGGTGAACGTTGGCGACCACCGGATAATCCTGAGCCAGCCGGGTCAGCTCGAAATAGTGCGTCGCAAACAGCGTGTAGGCGCGATTCTTCTCGATCAGCTGGCGCGCGATCGCCCACGCCAGCGCCAGACCGTCGAAAGTCGAGGTGCCGCGCCCGACTTCGTCCATCAGCACCAGCGAATGCTCGCTCGCGTTGTTCAGGATATTCGCGGTTTCGGTCATCTCGACCATAAAGGTCGAGCGCCCGCCGGCCAGATCATCGCTCGCGCCGATCCGGGTGAAGATACGGTCGACCTTGCCAATCACGGCGCTCGTCGCCGGAACAAAGCTGCCGACGTGCGCCAAGAGCACAATCAGCGCGACCTGGCGCATGTAGGTCGATTTACCGCCCATGTTCGGGCCCGTAATCAGCAGCAGCTTGCGCGCCAGTTGCAGGTCGACGCCATTCGGGATGAAATCATCGATCTGCGCTTCGACGACCGGATGACGGCCCCCCTCGACACGGATCAGCGTGTCATCGACGAACTCCGGCGCGCAGTAGTTGCCGATCGCTGCGCGCTCGGCCAGGCAGGCCAGCACGTCGACGGTCGCGACCGCCTGGGCTGCCAGACGCAGTTCGGCCAGATGGTCCTGCAATTTTTCCAGCAACGCTTCAAATAGCGACTTTTCCAACGCCAGCGCGCGCTCCTGCGCCGACAGCGCCTTGTCCTCGAACGCCTTCAGTTCCGGCGTCACAAAACGCTCGGCGATCTTCATGGTCTGGCGGCGGCGGTAATCGTCCGGCACCTGATCGAGATACGAGTTGGTGATCTCGATAAAGAAGCCGGCGACGCGGTTATATTCGACCCGCAGCGAGGCAATGCCGGTGCGCTCGCGCTCGCGCGTTTCCATCTCGATCAGGAACTGGCCGCAGTTTTGCTGGATCGCGCGCAATTCGTCCAATTCGGCAGAATAACCGTCGGCGATCACGCCACCCTCGCGCAGCACGACCGAAGGCTCAGGTAGGATTGCCGCGGCCAGCAACGCATGGATCGCCGGATCGGGCCGCAGCGCCTGCGCCAATCGGGTGAAGAAATCGTTCTCCGGCAATGCGCCGACCAGTTGCGGCAATTGCGCCAAACTATCGCGCAGACTGGAAAGATCGCGGGGCCGCGCCGAGCGCAGCGCAATGCGCGCACAAATCCGCTCGATGTCGGCCACCGAATCGAGCACGCGCTCGATCTCCTGGCCGTTGCCGCTTTCGAGCAGCGCGCCGATCGCCGACTGGCGTTCGAGAATCCGCGCATGATTGCGCAATGGATGGTGCAGCCAGTGCGCCAGCAGGCGGCTGCCCATGCCGGTCGAACAGTGGTCGAGCAGGGAAAACAGTGTCGGCGCGGCCTCGCCGCGGATCGTCTCGGTCAGCTCAAGATTGCGCCGGGTCGCCGCGTCAAGTTCGATATATTGCGAAGCATGTTCGATACGCAGGCCGGACAGTTGCGGCAACGCGCCGCCCTGCGTACTGCGCACGTATTCGAGCAGCGCGCCGGCCGGGCCAAGCGCGAGCAAATCATTGTCGATACCGAAACCGGCAAGATCGTGCGTACCGAAATGGCGGGTCAGGTTGCGCTCGGCCGTGGCCGGATCGAACTGCCAGCCAGCCAGTTTTCTGACCGGCATCGGCAAATTATCGAGCAGCGCAAGGTCGGCATCGTCGGGCGCGAGGATTTCCGCCGGACGCAGGCGTTCAAGCTCGGAGCCGAGCTTGTCGGCGACCGTGTCCATCACCGCGAAATCGCCGGAAGCCAGCGACAGCCAGGCCAGCCCGAGCCGGCCCTTGTGGAAAGTCAGCGCCAGCAGACGATTTTCGCGCTTGTCGTCGAGCAGCGCCGCATCGGTCAGCGTTCCCGGCGTAACGACACGCATGACTTTGCGCTCGACCGGCCCTTTCGCATTAACCTCGCCGACCTGTTCGCAGATCGCGACCGATTCACCAAAGCGCACCAGACGCGCCAGATATTGTTCGGCCGCGTGGTACGGGATTCCCGCCATGCGGATCGGCACGCCGGCCGACTGCCCGCGCGTGGTCAGCGTGATGTCGAGCAGCTTGGCCGCGCGCACCGCGTCGTCGTGAAAAAGCTCGTAGAAATCCCCCATGCGGTAGAACACCAGCTTGTCCGGGTGCTCGGCCTTGATGCGCAAATATTGCTGCATCATCGGGGTATGCTGCGGGGTACTGTCCTTGCTCGCCATCTTGCGGTCTTGCCTTGATACCAAACCGCGCAATTTAGCACAAAGGCAGCCTGGCGGCCCGCCCCCCGCAATTGTGCTGAAATCGACAACTCAGATTTGCGAAAAAGCGGGTTTATTCCGGCGTGAAAAGCGTGAATACTGGATTTTCAGCGTAAGCGACCGAACCTCGCAACCGGAGAAAAACATGAAACAAGCCCTGCCCTCGCCTGCACTTGAACAGGTTTTCACCCACGCGCGCACCTTCAGCAAGTTCACGGACCAGCCCGTCAGCGACGAAACCCTGCGGGAACTTTACGAACTCTTGCGCTGGGGGCCGACCTCAATGAACTCGCAGCCGGGGCGCTTCGTCTTTCTGCGCACTCACGAATCCCGCCTGCGCCTGCTGCCGGCGCTCTCGCCGGGCAACCAGGACAAGACGCTTGCCGCCCCGGTCACGGTCATCGTGGCTCAGGACGCACACTTTTACGATCACCTGCCGACCCAGTTCCCGGCCTACGACGCCAAACCGATGTTCGAAGCCAACGCCGCGCTGGCCGAAAGCACGGCATTCCGCAACAGCAGTCTGCAAGGCGCCTACCTGATCATCGCCGCCCGCCTGCTCGGGCTCGACTGCGGCCCGATGAGCGGCTTCGACGCGGCCAAGGTCAACGCCGAATTCTTCCCGGACGGGAAATGGCAGGTCAATTTCCTGGTCAACCTGGGTTACGGCGATCCAAGTGGAACCTACCCGCGCGGCCCTCGCCTGCCTTTCGAGACGGCTGCGCAGTTAATTTAATATAAATGCTTGATTTATATGATTTTTTATAAAAAGCCACCCCAACGGGTGGCTTTTTCAGATTCCGGCGATCCAGCATCAGCGGTGCTGGCGAATCGGTTGTCGCATCTGACCGAACGCGCGCGGGCTGCCGCACAGCACGTCCAATCGGCGCTTTGCGCCAAGCGGATTCGGCCACAAACTTGACAGTCAGGAAGGGTTTTAATAGGCTCGCCAGCTTTTCTGCGGCGCAAAAGCCTTGTCATCCAGGCTCGCCGCGCCCCGCGACAGACCGGATAAAAATTCAATAAGTAATTGATTTTATTGAACTGTTTAAAAAAACAACCTCGCTTAATATTTCCAACAGAAGTGAAATGAAATGTTGAATCAACTGAGTCAATTCTTTGCCTCGCGCAAGGGGATCATCTTCGTCGGCCTCGTTATTGGCTCCTTGGCCGCCTGGCTGGTTTTCATGGGAAACCCGCCGAACATGGGCGTTTGCGTCGCCTGCTTCGAGCGCGACCTGGCCGGCGCGCTCGGCCTGCACCGCGCGCCGATCGTGCAATACCTGCGCCCCGAGATTCCAGCGTTCGTTCTCGGTTCGCTCGCAGCCGCGCTACTGTTTGGCGAGTTTCGCGTTCGTGCCGGATCAACACCGGTGGTTCGCTTCCTGCTCGGCGCTTTTGCAGCGATCGGCGCGCTGGTTTTTCTCGGCTGCCCGTGGCGCGCGATTCTGCGCCTCGCGGGAGGTGACTGGAATGCCATCGTCGGCCTCGCCGGCCTGATCGTCGGCATCGGCATCGGCGCCTGGTTCCTGAAAAAAGGCTTTACGCTCGGCCGCGCCCGCGAAGCGCTGAAACCGGCCGGCTGGGTTATGCCCGGACTGATGATCGGTCTTTTGATTCTGGCCATCGCCAAGCCGGCATTCATTTTCGCCAGCGAAAAAGGCCCGGGATCAATGCACGCGCCGATCCTGATTTCGCTCGGCGTCGGCCTGCTGGTCGGCTTTCTTGCGCAGCGCAGCCGCTTCTGCACGATGGGCTCGATTCGTGATGCGATCCTGATCCGCGACTTCCATCTGCTCTACGGCGTCGTCGCGATGCTGATCGGGGCCTTCGTGGTCAATCTCGTACTTGGCCAGTTTCACCCGGGATTTGCCGCGCAACCGATCGCGCACAGCAACTCGCTGTGGAACTTCCTCGGCATGGTGCTTGCGGGACTCGCATTCGCGCTGTCAGGCGGTTGCCCGGGACGGCAACTGATCTTGTCCGGAGAAGGCGACACCGATTCCGGCGTCTTCGTGATCGGCATGATCGTCGGGGCCGCATTTGCCCACAACTTCCTGCTCGCAGCAGGCGTTGACAAGCTCGTCGATGACGTATTGCAGGTCGGCGGCCCGGGACTAAACGGCCAGATCGCGGTCGGCATCGGTCTCGCCTTCTGCCTGGTGCTTGGCTTTACCATGCGCGAACGCTTTGAATAATTCGGGAGAGAAAGAAATGAAAACGCTGGATGTCTGCGGGCTGTCGTGCCCGGAACCTGTCGTCAGAACCATGGCCGCGCTCAAGGCGCTGCCGACTGGCGAATCGATCACGGTAATCGCCGACACGGCGACCGCGCGCGACAATGTCGTGCGCACGGCAGGCAATATGAACTGCGACATCACCGTCGAGGCCGACGGCAAGCAGTACAAGCTGGCCCTGACCAGGCGCTGACCGATGCCGTCCCCGCGTTCCGTCTACCTCGACAACGCTGCGACCAGCTGGCCGAAGCCGCCTGCCGTGGCCGCGGCGATGTCCAGATTCCTTGAGGAAGTCGGCGCCAATCCGGGCCGAAGCGGGCATCGTCTGTCGATCGAAGCCGGGCGCATCGTCGAATCGGCACGCGAGGCGGTCGCCGAACTGTTTCACGCCAGCGATCCGCTGCGCGTGGTTTTCGGCGCAAACGTCACCGAGGCGCTGAACCTCGCGCTGTGCGGGCTGCTGCGCCCTGGCGACCATGTCATCACGAGTTCGGTCGAACACAATTCGATGATGCGGCCGCTGCGCCAGCTCGAACGCGAAGGCGTTGAGCTGACCGTCATCGCCTGCGCAGCGGACGGGACGCTCGATCCGGCGCATATCGAGGCCGCGATCCGCCCGAACACCAGGCAGATCGCGCTGACGCAGGCTTCGAACGTCGTCGGCACGCTGCTGCCGGTTGCCCAAGCCGGCCGCATTGCCCGCGAGCATGGCCTGCTGCTGCTTGTCGATACCGCGGCGACCGCAGGCGCGATTGCTATCGATATGGCGCGGGATAACATTGATCTGCTTGCGTTTACTGGCCACAAGTCCTTGTTGGGGCCAACCGGAACCGGCGGACTCGTGATCGGCGAACGCGTTGATGTCACGCAGATGCGCCCACTGAAGCGCGGCGGCACCGGCAGCTATTCCAGCGAAGAGGAACAGCCGCGATTTCTGCCCGACGCTTTCGAGAGCGGCACGCTGAACGCAGTCGGACTCGCCGGGCTCGAAGCAGGAATCCGCTGGATACAGGCGCGCGGTGTCGAGGCGATCCATGCGCGCCACCGCACAATCCTGGCGCAGCTACTCGACGGGCTTGGCGCGATCCCCGGTGTGGCGCTGTATGGCACGCGCGATCCGGCGCGGCAAGTCGACACGATCGCGTTCAATATTGCCGGCATGTCGCCATCCGAAGCCGGGTTCCTGCTCGATGACGAATTTGGCATCCAGACCCGCATCGGCCTGCATTGCGCGCCGGCCGCGCACAAGACGATCGGCACCTATCCCGATGGAGCCATCCGTTTCGCACCGGGAATCTTTATGACAGATGACGATGTGCGCTATGCGTTCGAGGCGGTCGCACAACTCGCACGGAGACGCGCATGAGTGCGGCATCGATGGCATTCATTCTGTTCCACACCAGCAACCATGCATTCCGCGCGGAAAAACTGTTGCACGAACAGGCGATCGACAGCCGGCTGATCCCGGCGCCACGCCATCTGAGTTCGGAATGCGGTGTATGTCTGCGTCTCGAAGCCGCGCATCTGGAAATGGCGATCGGCATCCTGAATGCCGGCAAAGTGGAAATCGCCAGCACCTACGTCGCATCACAATAAAAAGTATTTATTAATCAATAAGTTATAAAAAACGCCACCTTTCAACGGGCGGCGTTTTTTGTGGGGAGTCGCAAGCGATCAGAGGTGCTGGCGAATCACTTGCAGCATCTGGCCGAACACGCGCGGACTGCCGCACAGCACGTCGCCGGATTCAAAGAAACCTTCCTCGCCGTTGAAATCGGTCACGAGGCCGCCAGCCTCCTGCACCAGCAAGCTGCCCGCCGCCAGATCGCAGGTCTTCAGGCCGAACTCGAAGAAGCCGTCAAAACGACCGCAGGCCACGTACGCGAGATCAAGCGCAGCCGCGCCCGGACGGCGCACACCGGCGGCCTTTTGCGTCATATCGCGGAAGATCGCGATGTACTTTTCGAGATTCTTGAAATCGGTATATGGGAAGCCGGTGCCGACCAGCGCGTCGGAAAGCTCGCGCACCTTGGAAACGCGGATACGGCGGTCGTTCAGATAGGCGCCGACGCCGCGCGTCGCGGTAAACAGGTCGTTGCTGCACGGATCGTAGACAACGGCCTGGGTCACGACGCCCTTGTGCATCAGGGCAATCGACACCGCGTATTGCGGAAGGCCATGCAGGAAATTGGTCGTGCCATCGAGCGGATCGATGATCCAGACAAATTCGGAATCGCCTTGGCTGCCCGACTCCTCTGCTAGAATCGCGTGCTTCGGATAGGCTTCGAGGATGGTTTCGATGATGGCCCGCTCGGCGGCGCGGTCGACTTCAGAGACGAAATCGTTGTGGCCCTTCTTTTCCGGCGTGATAAGGTCCAGATTGTTCGAGGCGCGCTGGATAACGGTGGCGGCGCGGCGTGCGGCGCGCACGGCAGTGTTCAGCATCGGATGCATGGCGTATTCCTGATTGACTTAAAGAACTGAAATTTCGCGTTATTCTACCTGTTTCCGGCCAATGAATAAACCAGACAATCCCCAATCCCTGCCCTGCCTCGACCACTTCCGCATCGTGCTTTCGCACACCTCGCACCCAGGCAATATCGGCTCTGCCGCGCGTGCGATGAAAACGATGGGATTCTCGCGGCTCTATCTCGTTAACCCGAAGGAATTCCCTTCCGACACCGCACGTTCGCTCGCCAGCAACGCCGACGACTTGCTCGACAGCGCAATCGTCGTCGACTCGATTGAGGAAGCGCTCGCCGGCACCACCCTGCAGGTCGCGATGACCGCGCGCCGGCGCGAGCTGGTGCAGCCGCTACAAACGCCGCGCCAGTTGGCTCCCGAACTGGTCAGCGCTGCCCGGCAAGGCGGCGAGATCGCCCTGATTTTCGGCACCGAGATGTCCGGGCTGACGATCGACGAAGTGCGCCAGTGCAACCGGCTCGTCACGATCCCGACCAACCCGGACTATTCGAGCCTGAACCTCGGCCAAGCCGTACAGGTGCTCTGCTACGAACTGCGCGCAACGCTGCTCGACGACGTTTCCTATCTCGCCGAGTCACGCCAGCTTGCCGACCATGAATATATCGAACGCTTTTTCACTCACCTCGAAGAAACGCTGATCACGATCGGCTTTCTGAAACCCGCGAACCCGAAGCGCCTGATGCCGCGCCTGCGCCGCCTGTTCCAGCGTGCGCACATGGAGCGCGAGGAGGTCGACATCCTGCGCGGCGTGTTGCGCGCCGCTGTCGAGTTCGAGCGGCCACCGGCGGCCAGGCGCTACTGGGAGTCCGACCGGAAAGACTGATCAGACCTGCAACAGCGCACCGTCGCGGAACGCAAGCAATTCGCCCTGGCCGAAGGCGGTCCAGCACTCATTGTCGGTCAACGGCTGGGTTGCGATGACCACCACCCGGTCATCGGGCGCGGTCACTTCAGCAAAATCGATACTGAGATCGGCATCAGCCAGATGGGCGACCGAGAACGGCGCCTGGCGGATGATGTACCAGAGCTGGGTGCTGCAATGGGCAAACAGCGAGTCGTCCCAACCAAGCAGGAAATTGAAGGTGCCGGACGCCGCCAACCTGATCGCCCACTGCTTCAGATACGGGAACAGCGCTTCCGCGCTTGGTGCGCCTGAAAAAGTGCCGGCGATCTGATCGAGCAACCAGCAGAACGCTCGCTCGCTGTCACTGTTGCCGATCGGCTGGAATCGCAAACCCTGACAGTCAGGCGGATCAGTCAGGTTGCCGTTATGGGCAAATATCCACTCCTTGCCCCACAGTTCGCGCCGGAACGGGTGCGTATTGGCCAGGCTGACCTTGCCTTGCGTCGCCTTGCGGATATGCGCGATCACGCAGCAACTCTTGATCGGGTATTCGCGCACGAAACGCGCGACCTGGGACGTGGCCGAAGGCTGGTTGTCGAGAAAAACCCGCCAGCCATCCTCCTCGAAAAATGCGATTCCCCAGCCATCGGCATGCTCGCCGGTCAAGCCTCCGCGCCGATGAAAGCCCTCGAACGAGAACACGATGTCAGTCGGCACATTGCAATTCATCCCCAGCAGCTGACACATACAATCCTTCCCCCCGATAAAGACTTGACGGCATCAAGGCCCCAAAACCACGCCGATTATACCGAGTCCGAGGCAAATCCGACTCCCCTGTCCATGCCCAAAGCAACCAGACCGGCAACGCGACTGACCGATCACGATCCATTTACAAAAAACCATTTATAAACAAATACTTATTGTTTAACTACCACATTATGCAAATAGGCTAACGCCCTCTCGACTCACGCCCCAAGCCACACTGCACACCTTCGCATCCGTGCATCACTGTTGCTACGCAGCAACACCTTGAATCCCGACAAAGAATAATCGATTAATCCATGTGTACATTCGCGGATTCAGGGAGTAAGTGCAACTGAGGAACTGGTCGAAGAAATGGGGTGAGATGAGGTAAATTCCCCGGCTTTTTGACCGGCAAGTCAGGAGCAT
>RRZT012975342.1_pt1 | contig 23530 bp, 24 predicted proteins | sample 2165551 | NCBI WGS metagenome assembly RRZT01 (sample SAMN10456910, study PRJNA506462) | wastewater metagenome | biome: wastewater; feature: sludge; material: wastewater sludge; isolation source: wastewater sludge with Escherichia coli K12::gfp cells carrying plasmid... | place: USA: Moscow, Idaho... | reverse complement strand
TGATTCTTTTTTTTATAATTTTTGTATAGAGATATGTTATAATGTAACAAAAGGTTTTGGGGAATAGGAAGAAGAAAATGAGTACAGATTTACATATTCATACTAATTTATCAGATGGCCGAATGTCGCCAACTGAAGTTATAGAAACTGCTATTAAGGTTGGTTTGAAAAATATTGCGATTACTGACCATGATACAACAAAGGCCTTGCATGTTTTGAGAGAGTTTAATTTATTGAATAACCCGCACTTAAATATTATTCAGGGAATTGAATTTAGTGCCGATCAATTATCTAATGAAATTCATATATTAGGTTATGGCATTGATATTGACAATAGAGAATTACAAGCAGAACTTGCTAATATTGTAGTTGGCCGTAAGCAAAGAGTTAGAAAAATGGTTGAAAAGTTAAAAGCATTAGGTTTTGATATTTCTTATGAAAAAGTAATGGAAAGTGGTAAACATGCAGATTCGCTTAGCCGGTCGCATATTGCTAATGCCTTGGTAGCAGCAGGATATTTTGAAAAAATTAGTGATGTATTTGCCGATTTACTAAACAGAAATGGTAAAGGATATGTTCCACATTATAAATTATCTTGTGATGAAATTATCAGGCTAATAAAAGTAGCAGGTGGTATTGCGGTATTAGCTCATCCTGGACTGGTTGGTGATGATAATTTAGTGCTAGATTGTATTAATAGAGGCATTCAAGGGTTAGAGGTTTTTCACCCGAAGCATAATCAAGCTGAGATTGGTAAATACTTAAAGCTTGCTCAAGAGAATAACCTATTAATAACTGGTGGATCAGATTATCATGCCATTCCAACACGATATCCACAACAATTAGGGATGTTTACGTTAGCGGAAGGTTATAGTGAAGTGTTTTTACAAGCTTTAAAAAAGGCTTAGTTAACCGGAGGGGTATATGGAAGTATTAGCGTTAGTAGGTCCTAGCGGCACAGGAAAGAGCCATCGGGCATTAGTTGTCGCACATGATTATAATGTAGATGCAATAATTGATGATGGAATTTTAATAATGGGTACAAAAATTATTGCAGGAAAATCTGCAAAAAGAGAAGCTAGTAGAATTCAAGCTGTGCGAAGAGCAATTTTCATGGAAGATGAGCATGCGATGGAGGTACACCAAGCCTTGTTGAAAGTACAGCCAAATCGGTTGTTACTTTTGGGAACTTCGGAAAACATGGTTCATAAAATTGCTAAAGCGCTAAAAGTACCGGCTATTAGCAAAATTATTAGAATTGAAGATATTGCTTCACAAGCAGAGATTGAAAAAGCACAACATTGTCGATTGAAAGAAGGGAAGCACATTATTCCGGTTCCGACAATTGAGCTAAAACCTCACTTTTCCGGATATTTGATTGATCCCTTAGATATATTTTTTAAACGATCAAAAAATACTAGACGCAAATTAGGAGAAAAATCAATTGTTAGACCAATCTTCAGCTATTATGGTAAATTAATAATTTCTGACGATGCAATTAGTGCGATAGTCAATAAAGTAGCAATTGATAATGGAATTGCTAAAACTAAGCATGTTAGAATTAGACGCGATACAGAACATAATTCTGAAAAAGGAATTGATATAAAATTAGATGTTATACTGTATTATGGTGAGCCGTTTAATGAATTAGTATATAATACACAAGAAAAGATCAGAACGGCAATAGAATATATGACAGGGATGAATGTGAAAAAAGTAGATATATTAGTAAAAAGCTTTATTTTTGACGATCGGAGGAAGTAAGTTGTATCCTAATTTAATTCTATTCTCCGGTTATGCAAAACTGCCGACAGGAATAACGGTAGGAGAAATGTATAGAACCATTGGTGTAATTTTAATTATCGATGTGAAAAATGGCCAAATAGTTGATGCTGATTGTACTTTAGCGACAGATTTAGCCAGTAGGCATATTGCAAGAGCTCTGACCGGGCATAACATTAATGAGGGTCCTGAAATTCTCGGTAAAATTGTTGACCGAATTTATCAAGGTGGAGCTAAACGAGCGATTATTACTGCTATTAAATTAATTTACGATAAATATCGTAATTTTATGGCAGAATATGAGGTTGTTGAAGAAATTTAAAATTAGACAGTCTTAACTTTAAAACTCGAACAAATTTTGTTCGGGTTTATCTTTTTTTTGTTAGAGTAAAAGATAGTCTATTTCATAATTTACTGTATGTAAATATGTTTAATATGATATAATAAAATTTAATTTATTGAATTTTTATGGAGGAACAATTCATGACAGAATCAAATAATAATTTAAATAAAATAGATAGTAAAAAGTTTTTTTCGATAACATATGGTTGCCAAATGAATGAAAATGATACGGAGCGCTTAGCCGGTCAATTAAGATGTTTAGGCTATGAAGAAGGTCAAGATATGGAAAGCGCAGATTTAATTTTTATTAATACTTGCTGCGTGAGAGAAAGTGCTGAAAATAAAATTTATGGGAAAATTGGTGAACTAAAGAGGCTAAAAAGCAATAACCCTAATTTGATTGTTGGTGTAACTGGTTGTATGGCTCAAAAAAATAGAGAAAAATTATTTAAACGAGCACCACATATCGATTTTATCTTAGGAACCCATAACGTTCATCAGTTAATAAAAGTTGTTAAGGACGTTGAGGAATCAAAACAGCAAGTTTTAGCAGTAATTGATTCAGCCGAGGAAATGCCATCAAGCATACCGACGGCTCGCAAAGGTGGAGTATCGGCTTGGGTTACAATTATGTATGGTTGTAATAATTTTTGTACATATTGTATTGTGCCATATGTTAGAGGTCGTGAGCGTAGCCGTGAGGTAGTTGATATTATTGAAGAAATAAAACAATTAGCGGCAACCGGAGTCAAAGAAGTAACGTTACTAGGTCAAAATGTTAACTCTTATGGTAAAGATAACAATGGTGCTGATTTTGCAGATTTATTGGCTGAAATTGATAAGGTTGATGGAATTGAAAGAATTCGTTATATGACATCTCATCCACGTGATATGAATGATAAAGTTATTGAAACGATAAAAAACAGTAATAAAATTTGTGAACATTTTCATTTACCAATTCAATCAGGGTGTAATGAGATCTTAAAGGAAATGAACAGGGGTTATACTGTTGAATATTATAAAGAATTGGTGCAAAAAATTAGAACAGCATTGCCGAATGCGTCGATAACTACTGACTTAATTATGGGTTTCCCTGGCGAGACTCCAGAGCACTTTGCCGAAACGTTAGAGTTAATTAAAGCAATCAAATATGATGCGGCGTACACTTTTTTATATTCAAAACGGTCAGGGACTCCAGCTGCGACGATGCTCAACCAAGTTGAGTTAAGTGATAAGAAAAAACGATTACAAGCTTTAATGGCAGTACAAAATGATATTAGTTTAAATATTAATAAAAGTTATGAGGGGAAAGTTGTTGAAGTTATGGTGGAAGGACCTAGTAAGTCTGATAAAACTAGGTTTACCGGCAGAACCAGAACTAATAAAATAGTTATTTGGGATAAACAAGGTGATGAAGCTACCGGCGATTTAATCAATGTCAAAATAACCAAAGCACAAACTTGGGTGCTTAATGGTGAATTAATTTAATGAGTGACAATAAGAGTGCTAATGTCAAAAGACTGAGGTGAATTTATGACTAATAAATATACTCCAATGATTAATCAATATTTACAAATAAAAGAACAACATCAAAATGAAATATTGTTTTTTCGTTTAGGTGATTTTTATGAAATGTTTTTTGAAGATGCACAGACTGCATCCAGAGAACTTGAAATAACTTTAACTGGTCGTGATGGTGGAGCCAAAAACAAAATACCAATGTGCGGGGTGCCATATCATGCTGCGGAAAACTATATTGCTAGATTGATTGCCAAAGGCTATAAGGTTGCTATTTGTGAACAAGTTGAAGATGTTGCGCAAAGCAAAGGCATTGTGAAGCGCGAAGTTATAAAAATTATTACGCCAGGAACGGTTTTAGGAGAAGGTATCTTAACTGATAACAGTAATAATTACTTGGTGCTTTTATATCAAAACGATGATACTTTTTGTTTAAGTGGTACAGATATTTCCACTGGTGAATGTTTTTACAGTGTTTATCAAGGAATACAACAAGCGTTATTTGATCAATTATATCGCTTAATGCCAGCTGAGGTCGTTATAGTAGAGGGCTTTAGTTATCAAGATGAAGTTGAAACTTTTATCAGTACAAAACTAAATAATTGTAGTTGTAGTATAGTGCCGGCACAGAATGATTTAATGAAATTATTAGAGAGTCATTTTGCAATAGAACAAATGCCAAGAGAAGAATGTGGTAAAAATGGCGTTGGTAATTTAGTGTATTATTTACATAAAACACTAAAAAATGATTTAGCACATTTAAATGTATTAAATTATATTGATGTTTCAGAAAATTTGTTAATTGACACTTTTACTTTGCGTAATTTGGAAATAACGAGAAACTTGCGAGATGGCAGCAAGAAGGATACTTTATTAGCAGTGCTTGACTTTACCAAAACTGCGATGGGGAGCAGATTGCTGAAAAAATGGCTAGAAAGTCCATTGGTTAATATTGCTAAAATTATTGAAAGACAAGAAGCCGTAGAAGAGCTTGTTCAAGATTTTTCCTGTCGAGAAGAAATAGGCTCTAGCTTAAAAGAAATTTATGATTTTGAAAGATTGCTAACACGAATTGAAGTTAATACCGCTAATGCCAGAGATTTGGTTGCCTTAAAAACTTCGTTGGCTAATTTACCGGGTGTAAAAAATAATTTATTGTCTAGTAAATCAAGATTATTGCAAAAAATTCACAAAAACATAGAATTGTTTACGCCGGTTGTTGAGCTATTAGAAGAAGCCATTGTTGATAATCCAGGCCTGTCGTTAAAAGATGGTAATATAATAAAGGAAAACTATAATAAAGATTTGGATGAATTAAGAGCCATTTCAAGTGACAGCAAAAGTATGTTATCAGAGATGGAACAAAGTGAAAAAGAAAGAACCGGGATAAAGTCGCTTAAAATCGGTTATAATAAAGTTTTTGGTTATTATCTTGAGGTTACACACTCTAATACTGCGGCGGTGCCAGAACATTATATCAGAAAGCAAACTTTAGCTAATGCTGAACGCTATATTACGCCAGAGCTAAAAGATTTTGAAAATAAGATTTTAGGTGCACAAGAAAAAATAGTTAACATTGAATATCAACTGTTTAGTGAAATCAGAGATAAAATTAAAACTGTTTTAGTATCTATTCAAAAAACAGCACAAGAAATAGCACAAATAGATGTGTTGATGAGTTTAAGTGAGGCTGCTAATAGAAATAATTATGTGCGCCCTAATTTGACTAATACCGGCGAAATTATTATTAAAGATGGAAGACACCCATTAGTCGAAAAACTTTTACAAAAAGAACTGTTTGTACCAAATGATACCGACTTAAATCATTATGATAGTGAAGTTATGATTATAACAGGACCTAATATGGCTGGTAAATCAACTTATATGAGACAAGTTGCGTTATTAGTTCTAATGGCACAGGTGGGAAGTTTTATTCCGGCAAGAGAAGCTTATATTAATCCTGTTGATTCAATTTTTACTAGAATTGGTGCTAGTGATGATTTAGCTAGCGGTCAAAGCACTTTTATGGTAGAAATGAATGAAGTTGCCCAAATTTTAAAAAATGCTACTAAAAATAGTTTGATAATTTTGGACGAAATTGGTAGGGGTACTAGTACTTTTGATGGTATGAGTATTGCTAGAGCAGTGATTGAATATATTAAGAGTAAAATTGGCGCAAAAACGTTATTTGCGACACATTATCATGAATTGACCGACTTAGACAGTTATGATACTTGCATTAAAAATTATTCGGTCGCAGTAAGGGAACGTGGTAGTGAAATTGTATTTTTACGGCGAATCGTTCTTGGTGGAGCTGATAAGAGTTATGGTATTCATGTTGCTAAATTGGCCGGTTTGCCTAAAAAAATAACAGATCGGGCCAATGAAATACTGGATATATTAGAAAAAAATCAGTTAGGACCAGAACCAGCTAGAAAAACAAATCTTAGAAATGAAGATAGTAGCGAGTTATCTTTATTTACTAATACTATCTCTGAGCAATTATTAACCTTAGATGTGATGAGTATGTCGCCATTAGAGGCGTTGAATGAATTATACCGCTTACAACAGCAAGCTAAAGAGGATGCTGGTAAAATATGAATATAATTAAAATCTTAGATGAAAATACAGCGAATAAAATTGCTGCCGGAGAAGTGGTCGATAGACCATCTTCCGTTATCAAAGAATTAGTAGAAAATGCTATCGATGCAGGCAGTACTAAAATTGAAATAGAGATAATGGCTGGTGGAATTAGCTTTATGAGGGTAACTGATAATGGCTGCGGTATGAGTAAAGCTGATTTGAAGTTATCAGTACAACGTCATGCTACCAGTAAATTAAGAACAGCGGCAGATTTGAATAATATAGAAACGTTGGGGTTTCGTGGTGAAGCCTTGGCGACTATTGCTGCTGTATCAAAGTTTTCAATTTTGAGTCGACAAGCTGAAGCTGATTTTGCTAGTATTATTGAAATTAGCGGAGGAACTATTACAGATTTTTCAGAAGCCGGTGGCAATATCGGTACTACGGTTAAGGTTGAAGATTTGTTTTACAATACTCCAGCTCGTAAAAAATTCTTAAAAACACCAAGTAGCGAAGGCAGTAATATTAACGAAATTGTTGTTAAATTAGCAATTTCTCATCCGCAAATTGCTATTCGGTTTATTAATAATAACAAATTAGTTATAGCGACCCCGGGACAAGGAAATTTATTTGAAACAATTAAAAATATCTATGGTAGTAAAGTTAGTGCTGAGTTGTTGGAAGTTAATGCTAAGACTGAAGAGTTTTCAATAAAAGGTTTTTTATCAAAACCAACAGTATTAAGAAGTAGTAGGCAATGGCAAACGTTTATTGTTAACAATAGGGTTATTAATAGCCGTAGTATTGCCAAAGCAATAGACAATGCTTATCACTCTTTGTTACCAAAGTCTGGTTATCCCTTGGCGGTGCTGGCAATAACTATTCCTAATATTGATATTGATGTTAATGTTCATCCGCAAAAAAGTGAATTGAAATTTGCTGATGAAGGAAGATTGTTTAGAGCGGTTTATCATGCTATTGTTGATACTATCAAAAAACCGCAAGAAATTGAAGAAATTGTCACTAATATTCATGACCTAAAACCGAAATTTCATGATTCACCGCTGAATTTTGTTGAAAGACCTTATCAAGATATCCCAGTGGTTGAAAATAATTATTATGCTAATAAAGATTATGAAAATTTTAGTCAGAATAATCATTATAATGACTGTAGTACAGAACAGACTGTGTTAAGAGAAAAAATTAATACGGTGCTTGAAGAAAATAGACTGAATGATTATCAAGTGCAAAATACGATGGAAAATAGATTTGTTGCAGCCATTGGTCAGGTTGATAATTGTTATATTATTGCTACGGATGGCAGTGGTTTATTTATTATTGATCAGCATGCAGCACATGAGCGGATATTATATGATCGTTTTGCAAAAAATACTGATAAAATACCTTCTCAGCAATTATTAATGCATATTTTTATGGATTTAACGGAAAAGGAATGTGAGTTCATTAATGACAATAAGGAAGTTTTTATTAAATTGGGTTTTAATATAGAGCAAGCCGGTCCTAATAGTATGAGATTATTGGAAGTGCCAAGTGATGTGCAGATTGTGGAAGCGGAAAATATCATTAAAGAAATTTTGGAAAGTTTAGAAAATCTGCATAATGTTTCACCACAAGAATTGCGTCACCAGACACTACAAATAACTGCGTGTAAAGCAGCTATAAAAGCTGGTGACAAACTTAGTTTAATGCAAATGAACTTTATTATTGAAGAGCTTAATAATACAATGTTACCTTATACTTGTCCGCATGGACGACCTTCGATTATCAAGTTTAGCAGTAATGAGTTGGCTAAAATGTTTAAAAGGACTTAATAATGGAGTTTATTATTACAACTATTACAAAAGTTAATACAGATTTAATTTATCAGGCTCAAGCTTTAGCACAAAAGTTTAATAAAAAATTTGTTACACGAAATAATTTATCACTGGAAAGATTAAAACAAGACAATAATGTCGATAATATTTTGATTTTCACGAAAGATGGGCTAAAAGCTCATACAAGCCAGGGTGATTTGTTTTTTCATTTGAACATGGCACAGTTGCGTATTTTAAATCTTAACCGTAACCAAAAAGATCATATGGTTGAAGCAATGGATTTAAAACCAAAGATGAGTGTCCTTGATTGTACGCTAGGATTGGGGACTGATGCGACAGTTGCCAGCTATATTGTTGGTGAAAATGGTAAAGTTGTTGGGCTTGAAAGTGCAACATTAATTTATTTAATAACAAAATATGGCTTAGCTAATTTTAATCATGATAATATAGCAATAAATCATAGTTTAAGAAGAATTGAAAGCTTTAATCTTCATTATTTAGATTACTTAAAAGCCCAAGGTGATAATAGTTTTGATATAGTTTATTTTGATCCGATGTTTCGCAAGCCCATACAAGATAGTGCTAACTTCAAACCAATGCGAGCTATTGCTAATATGGAGCAACTTCAAAGTAAAGCATTAGTAGAGGCACTACGAGTTGCGAAAAAAAGAGTTGTTATAAAGGAAACTAAAGATAGTATGGAGTTTAAACGGCTAAATATTTCACAAATTTATGGTGGTAAATATAGCAGTGTTAGCTATGGGGTAATAGATAAAGGGTGAAAAGATGAATAAAGTTATTGTTATAATAGGACCAACGGCAGTCGGAAAAACTGCACTTAGTATTGATTTGGCAAAAAAATTAAATAGTGAAATTATTTCCGGTGATTCGATGCTAATTTATAAGGGTTTTGATATTGGGACAGCCAAACCATCGGTGGCGGAACAGTCTGGGATAAAGCATCACTTGATCGATGTGCTAGAGCCAAATAGTAGTTTTAGTGTGACTGAATTTAAAGAAAGGGCAGCGGAGCTTGTTGATAACATTAATGCCCGAGGTAAAATTCCTGTAATTGCCGGTGGAACCGGTCTTTATACTAAAGCGTTGCTGGAAAATTACAACTTCAACAAAACTTCCGCGAATGAAGATTATCGATTGAGGCTAGAACAAATAGCTAAAGAGCAAGGCAAAGAACAGCTGCATAAAATGTTAGAAACTGTTGACCCAAAGTCAGCACAAAGATTACATATCAATGATACAAGAAGAGTTATTAGGGCGTTGGAAGTTTTTCATCAAGGTGGTGAATATATTTCGCAAGATAAAGAACTAAATTCTAATAACTTTTTAGCTTACGATGCAGTTGTGATTGGCTTAAATATGGATAGAGCTAAACTTTATGAAAGAATCAATAACAGGGTTGATATTATGATGGAAAATGGTCTACTGGATGAAGTGAAATTGTTATTACATAATGGTGTAAAAAAAGATTGTCAAGCAATGCAGGCGATTGGCTATAAAGAGTTGGTATGGTATTTGGAAGGTATTTGTTCATTAGAATTTGCTGTTGATAAAATAAAGCAAGCGACCAGAAACTTTGCCAAACGACAATTAACCTGGTTTAGAAGAATGTCTTATATAAAGTGGTATAATGTAACAGAAAATAAGAGTGATTTAGTGGAAGAAATATACAAAGAAATTGCACTTAAGTATAGACTGTAGTAAAATGTAAATGAAGTGCCAAGGAAAGATAAGTATTGGAGGTATTGTTTTTATGTCAGTTAAAGGAATGAATTTGCAAGATTACTTTTTAAATCAAGTGCGTAAAGAAAATGTTCATGTAACAATATATCTAGTCAATGGTTTTCAACTTAAAGGATTAGTAGCTGGGTTTGATAATTTCACGGTAATTATTGAAAATGAAGGAAAACAACAACTGGTCTATAAACATGCAATATCAACGATTACACCTTTCCGAGCATTAACTTATAATAAAAATGAAAATGCAAAATAAAACCGAGTTTTCTCGGTTTTTTTCATGAGAGAAGAAGTTGAGGAGTTTTTATGAAACAGCGCGGTTTTGAAATTGTCAGTTCCTATCAAGAAAAAAATATTATATTACCAAGTCGCAAAACAAAATTTAGTGCCGGTTATGATATTGCAACAGCGGAAAATATAATTTTACTACCACAACAAGTTACTTTAATCCCAACTGGGATAAAAGCATATATGCAAACTGATGAATATTTAGGTGTTCACATAAGGTCAAGTATTGCGATTAAGCAAAAATTAACCTTGATTAATAATGTTGGTGTGATTGATGCTGATTATTATAATAATGTAGAAAATGAAGGTCATATTATGATCCCGGTTTATAATTATAATCAAAGTTCAGTTACTATTGAGAAAGATACTAGAATTGCACAAGGAATCTTTTATCGATATTTGTTAGCTAGTGATGATAAGGCTGAAAATATTAGAATTGGCGGAATTGGAAGTACCGGAAAAATATAATATTCTATTGTTATTATTGCTTTTTTTATGATAAGATAGTCTTTAATATAATTTATATGAGAGGTAGATATTTTGACTTCAAATAAAGTTTCGGTTTTAAATGTACAGATTGATGCGGTTACAATGAGCCAAGCAGTAGAAACAATTGAAGGGTTTTTTAAAAATAGTGAACCCCCAAAGCTTATAGCTACGGCTAATGCTGAAATGGTTATGCTGGCTAATGAAGATAAAGAGTTTAAAAAAATCTTAGATGAGGCAACTTTAGTTGTCCCTGATGGGGCTGGTGTTGTTTGGGCAGCTAGACACCAAGGCGATAATATGCCGGAACGGGTTGCTGGTTTTGATTTAGTGCAAGAGCTACTGAAAAAATCTAGTCAAAAACAATATAAAGTGTTTTTTCTCGGAGCTGGTCGCGGGGTCGCCGAACAAGCCAAACTTAATGCTGAAAAGAAATATGGAGCCGTCAATATTGTGGGAATACAAGATGGTTATTTTAAACCAGAAGATGAAGCTGGTATTATTGCAAAAATAAATGAATTAAGACCAGACTTGTTATTAGTTGCATTGGGGGTACCAAGACAAGAAAAATGGCTTAAAAAAAATCTTAATCAGTTAAACATAAAGGTTGCGATTGGTGTTGGTGGAACTTTTGATGTAATGGCAGGAAATGTTAAAAGAGCACCGTTGTGGATGCAAAAAGCAAATTTAGAATGGTCATATCGGTTGTTTTTACAACCACAAAGAATTTTCAGAATGATGGCTATTCCGAAGTTTATGTTAAAGGTTTTGCTAGGTAAAAAAGATTAGACAAACATAAAACTGTATATTATAATTATTTGGTAAATTCACTCATTCTAAGCTATAAAGAAATAAGGAGGTGGACAGATGCATAAAGCAATCATCGTCAAAGAAGGTTATCCGTTTATTATAATTTTATTTATTATTACAATTATTGTTGCTTTTACCCTTAGTGTATACTGGAGTATTATTCCGGCGCTATTAACGTTATTTGTGACGTTCTTTTTCCGTAGTCCACACCGTAATATACCGCAGGATCAAAATTTAATTTTAGCGCCTGCTGATGGAAAAGTTATGGGAGTTACTGAACTTGAAAATGATGACTTTGTAAATGAGCCTTGTAAAAAGGTAACGATATTTTTATCGGTTTTTGATGTGCATGTTAATTTTAGTCCGATGGCAGGAAAAATTAAATTTCAAGAATATACCTGTGGCAGATTTTTAGCAGCGTATAAAGACTCTGTGGGGTTTGAAAATGAAAGACATTCTATCGGAATTGAAAATGGTGATGTCAAAATTCTTGTTACGCAGATTGCTGGATTAATTGCAAGACGGATTGTATCCTGGGTTACTTTAGGAAATGTCTTGGAACCGGGACAAAAATATGGTTTAATTAAATTCGGTTCATGTACTGAAGTAACGGTTCCGCGAGATGTAGAAATTTTAGTTAAAAAAGGTGATAGAGTCGTCGGTGGTGAAACCGTTATCGGGAGGATTAATCGATAATGAAGAAGCAAATTCCGAATGCATTGACAGCTTCCAATTTGGTGTTTGGGATGCTTTCAATCATCAGTACTTACAATGCCGAATATTTTTTGGCGGCTGTTTTTATTATTATCGCAATGATCGCCGATGGACTAGATGGTAGAGCAGCGCGGTACTTTAAAGTTAGCAGTGAATTTGGTAAAGAACTTGATTCACTTTGTGACTTAGTATCCTTTGGAGTGGCGCCGGCCTTTTTAGCATATGCTTATTCTTTGCACGACCTTGGATATGTGGGGATGGCTGGGGCAGTTTTCTTTGCTACTTGTGGTGCACTACGCTTAGCGCGATTTAATGTTAACACAACTGTTGTTAAAGGTTTTTTCATGGGCTTACCAATTCCGGCCGGAGGGTGCTTAATTGCTACCTTTATTTTAACCGGAGCAATGCCGAAAGTAGAATTTTTAACTATCGCAGTAGTGTTGGTAGGTTACTTGATGGTTAGTACCGTTAGATATCCCGATTTTAAGGGCAAGGGCGAAAAAATCAAAAAAATACCAGTGCTGATTACAGCTCTTTTTGCTATCTATATATTATTTTGGAATGTGAAAGCAGTGCTATTTATGATTTTTAGCGCTTATGTAGTTTTTGGCATTTTAAATACATTAATGTAAAATCTAAAATAAATTATTAAATCAAGAGGATTTAAAAGGAGCAAACAAATCCATGAATTTTATGGCCGATTATGTAATGATACCAATGCAATTCATAATTTTTTTCTTTACGGTGTACTATTTTGTGATTGCATTTTTTGGTGTTTGGCGTAGAGCAGAAGAAAAAATATTAAAACCTGAGAAAAGTTTTGCAGTTATTGTAGCTGCTCATAATGAAGAACAAGTTATTGGACCATTAGTTGACAATTTAAAGATGTTAAATTATCCTAATAGCTTATATGATATTTTTGTTATTGCGGATAATTGTACTGATAATACTGCAACTATTGCTCAAAAAAATGGGGCATTAGTATTTGAGAGAACTAACCACGAGCAAAAAGGTAAAGGTTTTGCGATGGAGTGGATGTTTTCAAAATTGTTTAAATTAGAAAAAAAATATGATGCTGTAGCAATTTTTGATGCGGATAATTTGGTGCATCCAAACTTTTTGTTAGAAATGAATAGCAAACTGTGCAAAGGTGATAAAGTTATTCAAGGTTATTTAGATGCTAAAAATCCACATGATACTTGGGTCTCGGGAACTTTTGCGATTGCCTTTTGGGTAACAAATCATATTTGGCATTTGGCAAAGTCTAATATTGGACTTTCTAGTGTTTTAGGTGGTACAGGTATGTGTATCTCAACTGATATTTTAGAGGAATTTGGCTGGGGTGCTACTTGCCTAACAGAAGATATGGAATTTACAATGAAAGTTTTAGCAAAAGGTGTTAGAACTACTTGGGCTCATGATGCGATTGTTTATGATGAAAAGCCGCTTACTTTTATGCAATCTTGGCGTCAAAGAAAGCGTTGGGCACAAGGTCATTTTGATATTGCACAAAGATATATTCCTAAAATGATTAAAGAGGGGATAAAGCAAAAAGATATTAGAATTATTGATGCAGTTATTCATTTGTTACAACCGCATTTTTTATTGATATCAACAGCCTTTGTTATTGCAAGTTATATTCAAATTCAAGTTCCGCCATTTTATACTAATATTTATAGTTTGTTGCCGTCGCAAATCTTATCAATTATTATGATTGGGCAATATTTATTGCCAGTAATAATTTTGATGAGAATTAGAGCGCAGTGGCAAACTTGGGCGTATTTGATATTATATCCGGTATTTATCTATAGTTGGATTCCGATTACTTTTATGGGCTTTTTGCATCGTAATCGTAAAGCGTGGTCACATACTCAGCATACAAGAAGTATCAGTTATGAAGAGTTTGTAATGAAAAATACCGACTTCAATAAAGAAGCTTTTGCAGAAAAACAAATTATTAAATAGTCAAAAAGGTGAGTTTAAACTCACCTTTTTGTGATAAACAGAGGTGGATAGTATGTATGAATTAACAGTGATAGTCGAGTTTGAAGCGGCACATCGTATTGTGGATTATCCTGGTAAATGTGATCGATTACATGGTCATAATTGGAGTGTGGAAGTTACTGTTGAAGGTGAAAAATTAAATAAATTAGGAATGCTCATAGATTTTAAAGAGTTAAAAGGTGAAGTAAATAAAGTTATAGATTTACTTGATCATCACTACTTAAATGAATTACCGTCATTTAAAGAAATAAATCCTACTGCTGAAAATATTGCTAAGTTCATTTTTGAAAAAATGACAGAAGCAGATTTTATCAATGATAATATTACTATTAGCATGGTGAAAATATGGGAAACTCCTAAATCAGCAGTTTGTTATCGAGGGTAATATGATGAAGTCAAATTTAATCGAAGTTTTTTCTTCAATTCAAGGTGAAGGAAAATATGTTGGTTGCCGACAATTATTTGTAAGATTTTCTGGCTGCAATCTAAATTGTCAATATTGCGATACAACTTTTTCACATAATAATTTTGAAAAATGTAAAATTGAGAAGGTTGCCGGTCAAAGAATTTTTGAAGATGTTGCTAATCCTTTAACAATAGAAGAGTTGGCACTGCGGATTAATGAATTAACGGCTAACAATCACCATTCCATCAGTTTTACCGGTGGGGAACCGTTGTTGAATGCTGATTTTTTAAAAATATTATTAGATAAGGTTATCGCGCCGAAATATATAGAAACCAATGGAACCTTGCCACAGGCGTTAAAAGAAATTATTGATAAAGTTAATTATATTAGTATGGATATAAAATTACCAAGTATTTTGCATAAAGCCTTTTGGCAAGAACAAGAAGAGTTTTTGAAAATAGCAAATAAAAAAGAAGTTTTTGTAAAACTTGTTGTTAACGATAAGATGACGACAGATGAATTTGTTAAAGCGATTGATATGGTCAAAACAGTTAATGATGAAATTACTTTTATTATGCAACCAGTGACACCAGTTAATAATTGCCAAGGTGTAAGTCCGCAAGAGATGCTTAATTATCAAACATTAGCATTGACAAAACTAAAAGATGTAAGAGTTATTCCACAAACACATAAATTTATTAATCAAATGTAGGAGCTGAATTTGGTATGAAAATATTACTAACAAATGATGATGGCATTAATGCCAAAGGTATTCAAGCTCTGATAAACAAGATTTCACTATTGGGAGAAGTTTATGTTGTTGCACCAGATGGTGAACGAAGTGCCAGTAGTCAAGCAATTACGATGAATAAACCAATAAGAGTAGATGAAGTGGAGCTAAGGATTGAGAATACACAGGCTTGGAGTATTAGTGGAACACCGACGGATTGTGTGAAACTAGCAATTGAAACGTTACTACCGCAAAAACCGGACTTAGTTATTTCGGGGATTAATGCTGGTCCTAATATGGGTAATGATGTACTTTATTCGGGAACTGTTAGTGCGGCGATTGAGGGCGCAATTCATAAAATTCCGTCTATTGCAGTATCATTAAACAAATGGCAAGATTGTGATTTTTCAGTTGCTGCTGAATTTATGCATAGTTTTATCCAAAAGAACTATAATAGCGAGTGGCATTATAGCACATTACTTAATATTAATATTCCGGCGGTTGCGGGAGAATTGATTGGTGGAATAAAAATAACTAAACTTGGTAATAGAAAGTATGAAAATGCTTTTCATCGTCGACAAGACCCTAGAGGTAGAGTTTATTATTGGATGGGTGGACAGATTGTGGATTGTGATAATGCGGAAGATACAGATATTTATGCCTTGAAGAATAATTATATTTCCATTACGCCTATTCATTTCGATTTAACTGACTATAATTCAATAGAAAAACTAAATTTTACAGTATAATAGTGAGGGTATGATGAACATAAAAGGTGTATTATTTGACTTAGATGGAACTTTACTAGATACATCAGAATTAATTGTAGAGTCGTTTAGATATACTTTTAAGCAACATTGTAATTATGACATTAGTGTTAGTGAAGTTCATGATTTTTTTGGAAAATCTTTGCGGCTTGCGATGGAGACACTAGGGAAAGATAAAGCGGATGAGTTGATAGATACTTATCGTGAGCATAACGCCAAATATCATGATGAAAAAATAGCAATTTTCCCTGAAGTTGCTGAGACCATTAAAACAATGTATGATAATGGTATAAAATTAGCGGTCGTAACCTCAAAAACAAAGAAAACAGCGTTACGAGGCTTAAAATTATTTGGCTTAGAAAATTATTTTAGTACCGTTATTGGTATTAATGAATGTATCAATCCTAAGCCTCATCCAGAGCCTGTTAATATTGCCCTTCAAGAGTTGAAGGTAGCGCCTGAATTTTGTTTAATGGTTGGAGACAGTCCGGCCGATATTATGAGCGGTAAGCAAGCGGGTGTCAAAACCGTTGCGGTAAAGTGGACTCATCTTGATTGGCTAAAACTTCAAGAACAAGAACCTGATTATGTTTTACAGAAAATGAGTGATATTTTGAAAATATCATAAGAGAATTATAAAGAGGATGTGATGTTATGATTAATATTGCGATAATTGGTGGTACCGGAGTTTATGATCCTAATATCTTAGAAAATATAACAGAACAAGAAGTTAATACTCCTTATGGTAGTGTTAAATTCAAAGTTGGTGAATACGCTGGCAAAAAAATTGCGTTTATCCCACGACATGGTAGCGACCATTCTATTCCACCACACTTAATTAATTATCGTGCTAATATTTGGGCAATAAAAAAAATTGGTGTTAAAAATATTATTGCGACAACAGCAGTAGGCTCATTGAATTTGGCGATGAAACCTGGTGATTTTGTACTAGTTGATCAATTTTTAGATTTTACGAAAAATAGAATTAGTACGTTTTATGATGGCAATGGCCGTGAGGTTGTACATCTTGATGTAACAGAGCCATATTGCCCGGATTTACGTAGTTTTATTAAAACGGCAGCGATGGCTACAGATATTGCTGTCCACGATAAGGGCGTTTATGTTTGCACTGATGGACCGCGGTTTGAAACACCGGCTGAAATTAAAATGTTTGCGCAATTTGGTGGAGATTTAGTCGGCATGACTAATGTCCCGGAAGTTGTATTAGCTTGTGAAGCTGAAATGTGTTACTGTACTGTTTCGATGGTTACGAACTTTGCAGCGGGAATTTCACCACAGGCTTTAACACATGGTGAAGTGCTAGAAGCAATGGCACAAAATAGCAAAAACATTCAAAAACTAATAATGAAAGCAATTGAATTAATCAATGATGATAACAAACAATGCAATTGTGATAAACGCTTAGCGGAATATGGTGGTTTTAAATTGTAGGAGGGTTTTATGCAAACAATGATTTGGACTGATGGCAAATTAGAATTGTTAAATCAAACTAAATTGCCGAAAGTTGTAGAATATATTAAATGTGATAATTATGAAATTGTAGCGGAAGCGATTAAAAAACTAGAAGTTCGTGGTGCTCCGGCAATAGGCGCAGCAGCAGCTTTTGGAATGGTTTTAGGTGCAAAAACACTGGTTGATGAAAATTGTCCTAATTTTCACAATGAACTTATGGAGATTGACAAAGTTTTGCGAGCCACTAGACCAACGGCGGTAAATTTATTTTGGGCGTTGGATCGAATGGGAAGAGTTATTGGAACATATAAAGATTTGCAACCTTCATTGCTTGCGGAAAAATTAGAAGCAGAAGCTTTAGCAATTTATGCAGATGATAAAAAAGTTAATAACGATATGGCTAAACATGGAGCGACTTTATTTACTAAGCCGACTGCTATTTTGACGCACTGTAATGCCGGGGCGCTTGCAACAGTTGAGATGGGAACAGCCTTAGGGGTTATTAGGCAAGCTTGGTCAGAGGGAAATGTGAGCAGAGTTTTTGCTGATGAAACAAGACCGCTATTACAAGGATCCCGCTTAACCGCTTGGGAGTTAAGTCAAGATAATATTCCGGTTACCTTGATAACTGATAATATGGCCGGCTGGGTTATGAAGAATAAAATGGTTAATGCAGTAATAGTTGGTGCTGATAGAATTACGAAAAATGGTGATGTGGCTAATAAAATCGGCACTTATAGTGTAGCGGTGTTAGCTAAAGAACATAATATTCCGTTTTATGTAGCAGCGCCGGTATCTACTTTTGATTTTACACTGGAAAATGGTGAAGAAATTCCAATCGAAGAACGTGATAAAGCAGAAGTTACGCATGTTTTTGGGGTGCAAACAGCACCATTAGATATTGATGTTTTTAATCCGGCGTTTGACGTAACTCCAAATAAGTTTATTAGTGGGATTATTACTGAACATGGTGTATTAAAGGCTCCATATGATAAAGCAATTGAAAATCTACAAAAAAAATTACGAGGTGAATAATTTTATGAAATCAATGATTAGAGACATTACATTAGCACCACAAGGGCATGATAAAATTAATTGGGTTAAAAACTTTATGCCGGTTTTAAATTCCTTAAATGATGAGTTTATTAAATCAAAACCTTTTGCCGGTAAAAAAATGGTTGTAACGATGCATTTAGAAGCAAAAACAGCTTATTTAGGCTTAGTACTTAAAAATGCTGGAGCAGAGGTTGTTGTAACAGGTAGTAATCCGTTATCGACTCAAGATGATGTAGCGGCAGCGTTGGTAGAAAATGGTGTGACAGTATATGCTTGGTATAATTGTACTGATGAAGAATATGAAGTGTTTTTAAATAAAGCATTAGATAGTGAACCTGATATTATTATTGATGATGGTGGGGATTTAGTATCATTATTACATACAACAAGAAGTGAATTGGCCGGAAAAATTTTAGGTGGTTCTGAAGAAACTACTACTGGTGTCATTAGATTAAGAGCATTAGAGAATGAACAACGTTTAAAATTCCCAATGATTGCGGCGAATGATGCTTATTGTAAATATTTATTTGATAATCGTTATGGCACCGGTCAATCTACTTGGGATGGGATTATGAGAACCACTAATTTAACGGTTGTTGGTAAAACTGTTGTTGTTGCTGGTTATGGCTGGTGTGGCAAAGGGGTCGCAATGAGAGCAAAAGGCTTGGGTGCTAATGTCATTGTTACGGAAATTGATCCAATCAAAGCAATTGAAGCCGTATTTGATGGATTTAATGTAATGCCAATGCAAGAAGCAGCAAAACATGGTGATATTTTTGTTACTTTGACAGGGTGTAGCGATGTTATAACGGGTGAACATTTTAAAGTTATGAAAAATGGTGCGATGATGGCTAATGCTGGTCATTTTGATGTGGAAATTAATAAAGTTGATTTAAATAAATTAGCAGTTTCGACTCGTACTGTAAGAAAAAATATTGAAGAATTCAAAATGGCTGATGGAAGAAGCTTATATTTATTAGGTGAAGGACGATTAGTAAATCTAGCAGCTGGTGACGGTCATCCAACTGAAATTATGGATTTATCCTTTGCAATTCAAGCGTTATCGGCGCTTCATATTGTGGAAAATCATAATAACATGGAAAATAAAGTTTATATCATGCCAGATGAGGTTAATATGAATGTGGCACAAATAAAATTAACAGCAATGAATATTGGAATTGATAAATTAACAGAAGCACAAAAAAAATATTTAAATCAAGCTTAATTTAATAAACTGATAATTTCTCTTAAGAAATTATCAGTTTATTTTTAAATTGCCATAGAGGAGAGGTTTGCTGTGGGTAAATTTACAAAAACCAGAAAAAATATCATTGAAATTGGCTGTATGTTATTAGACAATGGTTTAATTGTGGGAACTTGGGGTAACTTAAGTGCACGGGTAGACGGTACAGACTATATTGCAATAACACCGTCTGGTAGAAATTATCGTAGCCTTGAGAGTGAAGATATCGTTGTTGTTGATCTAGAAGGAACAATTATTAGTGGAGATTTAAAGCCATCTAGTGAAATGGCTCTACACTTAGCAATTTATAAAAGTCGTCCTGATATTAATGCGGTAATTCATACGCACAGTGTTTTTGCTAGTGCTTGTGCAGTGGCTCGACAAGCTATACCGCCAATAGTAGAAGATGTGGTGCAATTAGTTGGTGGCACTGTAAAGGTGGCGGAATATGCATTAAATGGCTCTAACCAGTTGGCTCAAAATGCAGTAACTGCACTTGGCGAAAACAATGCAGTCTTATTAGCGAATCATGGGGTTGTTGGCTGTGGAACCAATCTTAATGAAGCAAAAGTAGCCTGTGAATTAGTTGAAAAGGCGGCACAAATTTATATTTATGCTAACCAATTACCAGGTGGAGCTAAAGTTTTAGCTGATGACGATGTAGCAGTTATGCATGATTATTATTTAAAATATTATCGCCAGTCTTAGCAAGAAACATTAAACTATAATTTCCAGCATTATAAATAAAAATAGAACACAAAGTATTTAACGCTGTGTTCCTTATACAAGGAGGGCAAGATGAATAAATTATTAATAAAAAATGTTCAAGCCTTAGTGGCAGATGGTTCGGTACAAACTGTTGATATTGCTATTGAAAATGAAAAAATCATAAAAATAGGGCAAATTTCAGAAAATTGGCAGGCTGATGAAATTATTAATGGTCAATATAAATTTGCGATACCAGGGTTTGTCAATGCACATACTCATGCGGCGATGACGTTATTACGCAGTTATGCCGATGATATGAATTTAATGGACTGGTTGCAGAACAAAATTTGGCCAATTGAGGCTAAAATGAGTGATGAAGATATTTACTGGGGGACTATGCTTGCCATTGCTGAAATGGTTAAAAGTGGAACGACTACCTTTGCTGATATGTATGCTAGTATGGAAGAAGTAGCAGCGGCGGTTGAAGAAACCGGTATTAGAGCAGTTTTGTCAAGGGGAATGATTGGTGTAGCACCAACCGGTGAAAAAGCATTGGTGGAAGCGGCAGATTTGTTTAAAAATTATCATAATAAGGCCGATGGTAGAATTACTGTTATGTTGGGACCACATGCCCCCTATACTTGTCCACCGGAATATTTAGAAACAGTAGTAGCCATCAGTAAAGATTTAAAGGCTGAAATACATATTCATTTAGCAGAAACTTTATTTGAAGTAGGAGAATGCCAAAAACAGTATGGCAAATCACCAATTGAATTGATGGAAGCTACAGGGATTTTACAACGCGGTGTGTTAGCAGCACATTGTGTACATTTATCCGATAATGATATTTCCTTAATGAAAAAATATAATGTCAGAGTTGCTCATAATCCTGGTAGTAATATGAAACTAGCTAGTGGGATTGCACCGGTTCACAAAATGTTACAGGCGGGGCTTTGTGTGGGGCTTGGAACTGATGGTGCTTCCAGTAATAATAACCTTGATATGTTAGAAGAATTAAGACTAGCAACGCTGTTGCACAAAGTAAATACATTAGATCCACTAGTTGTACCGGCATATGAAGGTGTTTTAATGGCTACTAAATACGGTGCTGAGGCAGTAGGGTTAAAAGATACTGTGGGTATTTTGGCAGAAGGCTATAAAGCTGATATTACGCTATTTGACACTAATAATTTATGGTGGACGCCACAAAACGATAAAATTTCATTATTGGCTTATTCCGCCAATAGCAGTCAAGTGGATACTGTAATTGTTAATGGTAAGATATTAATGAATAAAGGGCAACTATTAACAATGGATGAAGAGAAAATTTTATATGAAGTTAACAAAAGAGCAACCGCTTTGATGAAATAAAGGTAAAAAGCTATTATATTGTGTGAGGTTAGTTAAACCGCACAGATATAATAGCTTTTTTGCAATTAATTTGTAATGAGGTTATATTTTTTTTCTAATCTTGGTGCTATAATTAAAGATATATCTTTTAAAAAATGAGGATGTGTGGAATAGTGAAAGACAATAGTTTTTCTATTTTTGCCAATATGATTACAAAATCAATCTCAGCCGTATTGATGGCCGTAGATCGTAATGATAAAATTATAAAATTGCAATATTCTAAATATTCAAGTCGTCAAAAAGATTTTAAAAATAAAAACATAAAAAAAGTAATTAAATTATTATCTTCAGCCGAAAACTATAATGTTTTTAACGAAGGTTATGAGTATTGTAAGGAAACAGGTGAAACGCTTGAGATTAAGAAAATAACACATCAAAATCAGTTTGGACTTAAATTTTATTATAAAATCATTATGATGAAGCATCAAGATGAGGTATTAATCCTTTTTCACGATGTGACAGAGAATGTGTTAATTGAAGAGGAATTTTTAGGGGTAGCAGAACAATATGAAAAAGTTAATAGAGAATTAAATGAATCTATGACAAAATTAGATTTTCATTTAATGGATATTGATAAAACGCAAAAGAAAATTGCGGCATTATATAAAATTACATCTATTGTACAAAAAACAGTTAATCAACAAGAAGTTTTAAAGGAAATAGTAGAAGGTATTTCCCGAGAATTTGGCTATAATCACATCGGTATTTTTTTAATGGATAATGCTACTAATGAGTTAGAGTTAAGAGCTAGCGTTGGTTATTCTGAAAAAGACTTAAGAATACCGTTAGGCAAAGGGTTAATTGGCACTGCTGCGCTAAATCATGAAGCAGTTTATGTAGAAGATGTTAACCAAGATGAACGCTATATTAAATTTAATGAAACTGCTGAGAAAAAAATTGCAGTACCATTAATAGTAAATGATAAAGTATTAGGAGTGCTTAATGTAGACTTTTCTAAAGGTCGAGTTATTCAGGAGTATGACTTGGATTTGTTAAAGTCATTAGCTAGTCAAATTGCCGTAACTATTGCTCATGCTAAATATGTCGTAAAAGTTGAAAACCAAGCAATGATTGATGAAATGACTGGGTTATATAATTATCGATCCTTTGTTAATTTGTTAAAACGTGAATATGGTCGAGCTATTCGCTATGGACGACCATTATCAGTATTGATGATTGATATTGATAATTTCAAACATTATAACGACACTAATGGACATTTAATGGGTGACTTTGTCTTAAAAAATGTTGCAGCGTTAATTAAAGCACAATGTCGCGAAATTGATTGTGTTTGCCGTTATGGGGGCGAAGAATTTGTAGTTATTTTGCCTGAAGCGGGTGAAAAAGCTTCTTATATTGTCGCTGAGCGAATTAGAAAATCGGTGGAAAAATATAAATTTTTTAATTGTGATAAACAACCGCGAGGCTTTGTTTCGGTAAGTATTGGTGTTGCGGTGTATAATGAACAAATAAATAGTGAAATGGAAATAGTATATAATGCTGACTTAGCGTTATACAAAGCTAAAGTTGAGCGTAATACGACCAGCGTCTTTAATAATGACATGAAAGATGATTTTGATAGTGTTATTATTGAGGAACATTTGATTTAGTGTGCATAGT
>RRZT010488202.1_pt1 | contig 23537 bp, 18 predicted proteins | sample 2165551 | NCBI WGS metagenome assembly RRZT01 (sample SAMN10456910, study PRJNA506462) | wastewater metagenome | biome: wastewater; feature: sludge; material: wastewater sludge; isolation source: wastewater sludge with Escherichia coli K12::gfp cells carrying plasmid... | place: USA: Moscow, Idaho... | reverse complement strand
GCGACGGCGACGAGCGCCTCGTGGCCTGGGAGCGCACGGCCGCGGGGTTCGTCACCGGTGGCGACACTCACCTGATGACGCCGATGCCCGGCACCGTCTACGGCCCCGACGACTGGGACGAGGCGGCGCTGTCCGACTGGCGCCCAGGCGGCGCCGGGGTCTGACCCCGACGACTCGACGATGCCGCGGCCCGAGCTGGTCAGGCCGGGCGGGTCAGCTCGGCGGGAGGAGGGCGCCGCCGGCGACCACCGGGAATTGGCGGTCGGGATCGGCCTGGGCCACGGGATCGCCCGGTCCGCCGTCGGCATCGCCGAGGTGGCCGACCGCGTCGGCGTGGCAGTACTGGACGATGTAGGCCTTGCGGACGGCGTCGGTGGTGTTGACCCGGGTGGCGTGGGGGCTGAGCGACGAGAACACGACGACGTCGCCGGCCTGCGTGGGCACGTCGACGGCGGTGTCGTGGTCGCCCCAGCACTCGAAGCCGATGGGTGTCTCGGCGTGGGCGAGCGTCCCCTCCCGATGGGCGCCGGCCATGATCGACACGCACCCGTTGGCCGGGGTGGCGTCGGTGAGCGACACCCAGAACGTGAGGTACGCCTGCGGCTCGATGAACGTGTAGCCGTTGTCCTGGTGCCACAGCACCGGCTCGGCGCCGTGGGGCACCTTGTAGACGGCCTGCTCCCAGTAGAGGCGGACGTCGTCGCCCATGAGGTCTCGGCAGACGCCGGTGAGGCGTGGGTCGTAGCAGAACCGCCGGGCGGCGTCGGATCGGACCACGACGTGCGGCGCCACCACCTGGGTGTCGAGCCCCGCCACCGAGAGGCGCCCTCCCTCCACCTGGCCGAGCAGGCCGGCGACGAGCTCGACCGCCTCTTCACACGCCGCCTCGACCGCCGCCAGCTCGCCCGGCTCGAAGGCACCCCGCAGCACGAAGAACCCGTCCCGATCGAACTGCGCCCGCTGCTCAGCAGTGATGGCCGCCGGCGCCCGCTCCGGCAGCTCCCACATGAAGTCCGTGTTCCACGGGTGGCGTTTTCGCGCGCGAGGCACGCCCGTCACCGTAGTGACGAAGCGGCGGGAGGGCGGCGCCTGCTTCGACTCACCTGTCTCGACCCTCGGGTTACCGACCGTCGATGTCTCGTCCCCGCCTGGCGGGACCGGGCGTAGGATCTGGTTCCGGGCTGAGATCTGGGCGGGCCCTGCTGCGACCTCAGTGGAGGGGGACGGGTGCGGTACTACGAGGATTTCGAGCCCGGTCGGGTCTGGGAGTACGACGGTCGCTACGAGCTCTCGGAGGACGAGATCCTCGAGGTCGGCCGGCGGTGGGATCCGCAGCCGTTCCACGTCGACCCCGTCGCCGCAGAAGCCTCGATCTTCGGTGGGCTCGTCGCCTCATCGGTTCACCTCTTCGCTGTCAGCACCCGACTCGCCACCGAGGTGCCCGACGACATGCGGTCTGCGGCTGTCAGCGCGCTCGGCTTCCGTGCGATGACGCTCCGTGCGCCTGCAAGGCCCGGCGATGTCCTCCGGATGAGGTCCACCGCGGTCGAGCGGCGCCTCTCGGAGAGTCGGCCCGGCCTCGGCATCGTGGTCATCGGGGTGGAGCTGTTCAATCAGCGCGACGAACTCGTCTACGAGCACGAGAACTCGTTCCTGATCCGCTGCCGCGACACATAGACCACCGAGCGCTGTGCTCGTTGAAGGGGGGTCGCTGTGGTCACAAGACCGCAAGGAATGGCGAGCACGACGCCGGTGCTGCGCCCTCACCTCCCCAGTAGCACTCCTGATCAGTGGGTACAGCACCACCGAAGCCCTAGACCGACCCCATGCAAGTGCGGTCGGAAGGTCGCCGAGGGGAGGTGCCTCCTCGATCATGCCCTCATCGTGCCGCCGGGAGACGTAGCCGTCCCAGTACCCCCAGAAACCTGGCCGTTCGGTGTTCTCCATGAGGAAGACCGTCCCTCGTCGTTCGGTCCCAACCTCCGGCCGCAGCAGACGGCGGACTTGGCGGCTCGTCCGCCATCCGCTCGCCGTAGCGAACATTTCGTGGACCACCGGCCTGACCCGCGAAAATGGCACTCGCGACCTTACGTTTCACGCCGGTCATGCAGCACGGACGTGCATTCGGCGCGCGCAGGATGGAGAACGGCCCGTGCCGCGTCCTCCAGTTGACGGTCCATACGTCGAGTTGCCGATGGTGAACATGGCCAGGTCCGGCCGGCGGACCTCTTTCTTGTCACAGGGTGTCCGTAGGATGAACGTATGTTCGATCCGGTCGCGGAGCTGCGGGTGAGCATCAAGGGGCTCGCCGCCGAGGAGCGCGCCGGGTGGTCGTCGTTGGCCCGGTCGGATCGGGTGCTCGACGTGTTGGGCGCCACGGAGCGCATCGAAGCGGAGCGGGTGCGGGCGGTGGCGGAGTGGGACGCGGCGGGGGCGTGGGCCGACGACGGCGCCACCGGGCCCATCCCGTGGCTCACCCACCGCTTCACGATGACCCGCCCCGAAGCCCAGCTGCTCGTGAAGACCGCCAGCCTCTACGCCCGCCACCCCGAGGTCGCCGCCGAGCTCCTCGCCCACCCCGACCAACAACTCGACCTGCACACCCGCGACCCCCTCGACGACCTCCTCGCCCCCTACCGGCCCACCCACGACCTCCACGGGTGCGACCACGACGAATCCGAAGCCGAGCAACGCTGGTGCGAGATGTCCTCCGGCGAACGCGCCACCTTCGCGTTCGCGGCGGTCATGGTCTGCACCGGGTGGACCCGCCGGGTCATCCGCGACCCCCACACCGGCGTCGTGTTGGACCTCGGCCACCGCCAACGCCTCTTCACCCGCACCCAGCGCCGCGCCCTCGTCTACCGCGACCGCGGCTGCGTGTTCCCCGGCTGCGACCGCCCCGCCAAATTCTGCGACGCCCACCACATCAAACCCTGGGACGAAGGCGGCCTCACCGACCTCATCAACGGGGTCTTGTTGTGCCGACGCCACCACACCCTCATCCACAACGGCTGGGATCTGGCCCGCGACCCGAACACCGGCGTGGTGACCGTCAGCAGCCCCGACGGCCGGATCTTCACCCGCCACCCCACTACCACCCGCCACCCCGGCCACTGCACCTTCCCCCGCGGCGCCGACCCACCCACCGAGCCGGCATCGCTCCCGCCCGAACACACCCGAGAACCCGTCCGATGCTGACGCCTGCTGACTGCCTGGACCGGTCCTGCCCGAAGGGGCCTGGGACCGTCTCGATCAGCCCGGACATGGACGACCGCGACGGTGCGGGCTCGTACCAGATGCCCTCCGCCGGCGAGGGCGAGGTTGCTCCCGTGCGCGGGCAGACACGACAGAACAGGAGCCGTCCCCATGCGCACCAGGGTGGAAGTTGACGACCAGCTCCTCGCCTCGGCTTCTGCCGCGCTCGGTACGACCAAGACGGCCGAGACGGTGAACCGGGCCTTGGCGCACGTCGTGGCGCTGGCCGCCCGTCGCCGTGACCTCGACCGCCTCTGTGCCGGGGGCCTCCCGGACCTGGGCGACGAAACCCTCTACGACGCGGCGTGGCGGTAGTCCCCGCCCCGCCGGCACGAGAGCGCCGCAGACCCCACCGGCTCACAGCCGGCGCATCGCCTTCGTCCCGCTCACCAGGGCGCGCGCCGTGACCTGAAGGCGCCGCCGATGATCCTGGGGGCCGGCGTCCGTCGAACCCCTCACAACCGAACCGACCGCTGCATCCAACGAACACAGGAGCACCGCCGTGACCATCCGTGCACACGCCCCCGTGGGGGCGCCCTGCTGGGCCGACCTCTGGACCTCGGACGTGGAGGGCAGCCGGCGCTTCTACGCCGAGCTGTTCGACTGGGAGGCCGCCGAGCCGAGCGAGGAGTTCGGGGGCTACTTCATGTTCCTCCGCGACGGCGTGCCCACCGCCGGCGGGATGGGCCCGATGGGCGACATGCCCGCCGGCAACGTCTGGACCATCTACCTGGCCACCGACGACATCGCCGCCGCGGCCAAGCGGGCCGAGGCGGCCGGCGCCAACCTGTTCATGGGGCCAGAGCCCGTCGCCGACCTCGGCATCCAGCTGCAGATGGCCGACCCGAGCGGCGCCACCGTGGGCATGTGGCAGGAGGGCACCTTCCCCGGCTTCACGGTGCTCGACGAGCCCGGTGCGCCCAGCTGGTGCGAGCTGCACACCCGCGACCACGCCGGTGCGCTGGCGTTCTACAAGGACGTGTTCGGCTGGGCCACCGAGACGGTCGGCGACACCGACGACTTCCGCTACGCCGTGGCGCTGGCCGAGGCGGGCAGCGAAGAGCAGGTGGCCGGCGTGATGGACGCGACGGCGTGGCTCGGCGAGGACGGCGCCGCGGTCTGGTCGATCTACTTCAACGTCGAGGACGCCCGCGCCGCGGCCGACCGGGTGGTCGAGCTGGGTGGGTCGATCGTCGACCCGGCGGTCGACACCCCCTACGGCGTGCTCGCCACGGTGGCCGACCCGGCCGGCGCCGTGTTCAAGCTGCGCACCACGCCTGCGGGCTGACCGCGCGTGCGCCCGGCGGCGCAGTCCACGCAGTTAAGGATTTCTCCTTGACCCTCTAAGGATATGTCCTTAATCTGCGAACCATGAACGACGCCGCCGGTCGCATGATCGACGCTGCCGAGCGCCTCGCCGCCGAGCGGGGCCTCGCCGCCCTCACCGTGCAGGCGGTCCAGGACGCGGCCGGACAGCGCAACAAGTCGGCCGTGCAGTACCACTTCGGGGGCCGCCAGGGCCTGGTCAACGCCCTGGTGGCCACCCGCATGGCGCCCACCAACGAGCGCCGGACCTCGATGCTGCTCGCCCTCGCAGCCGAGCCGTCGACGCGCGAGCTGGTCGAGGTCCTCGTCGTGCCCCTGGTCGACGCTGTCCTCGGGCGCACGCCCAGCTACTGGGCCCGCTTCCTCGTGCAGGCCATCGGCGACCCGGGCACCGGCCTCGCCGCCATGGAGGCCGTCGACGACGAGCCGCTGCAGATCACCCAGGCCCGGCTGGCCGCCCGTCTCGACCACCTGCCGGAGGGCACCCGGACGCTCCGGGTCCAGTCCGCCTTCGCGTACGCGTGCGTGGTCCTCGCTGCCCACGAGGTCGGCGCTCTGCCCGCCGACCTCGACGGGGAGGCGCTGACCAGCGAGATCGTCGACGCCTGCTGCGGCCTCATCAACGCCCCCACGTCGAACCCGCTCACCCCGAGCCCGACCACGAAGGATCGACCATGACGACCACGACGCCGACGGGCATGACCGTCACCCCCCACCCTGGTGCGGGCATCGAGATCCGGGGCCTCGATCTGCGCACGGCGGGCGCTACCGCCTTCGGTGAGGTCCGCGACCTGTTTCACCACCACGGGCTGGTCTTCCTCCGCGAGCAGCACCTTTCCGAGGCGGACCACATCGCCCTCGCCGAGCGTCTCGGCACGATCAACGTGAACCGCTTCTTCATCAAGCACGCCGAGCACCCCGAGATCGCCATGGTGGCCAAGGAGGCCGATCAGCGACTGAACGTGGGCGGGTTCTGGCACACCGACCACAGCTACGACGCGGAGCCGGCCCTCGGCTCCGTCCTCGTCGCCAGGGAGCTGCCCACGAGTGGCGGGAACACCAAGTTCCTCAGCACCTACGACGCGTTCGAGGTGCTCCCAGCGTGGCTCCAGGAGCGCCTCCGGGGCATGCGGGCGGTGCACTCGGCGAAGCACGCGTTCGGCACCACCTCCGCTCGGATCCAGCGGTGGATCGATCCGAAGTTCGAGCTCGAGAACCCCGAGGTCGCCGACGGGCTGGGGACGGTCACCCACCCGGCGGTGATCCGCCATCCCCTCTCCGGTCGAGAGGCCCTGTTCCTCAACCCGAGCTTCACCATCCGCTTCGAGGGCTGGTCGGTGGTGCGGTCGGCGCCCCTGCTCGCCCGGATCTACGCGCGAGTGCTGCGCAACGCCGGCATCGCCGACTTCCGATGGGAGCCCGGGTCGGTGGCGATCTGGGACAACCGCGCCACGTGGCACAACGCCAAGAACGACTACCGCGGCCAGCGCCGCGAGATGCATCGCATCACCCTCGACGGCGGACCGCTCGAGGCCGCCTGAGCTCGCGGTCGAGGAATGCCCCACCGGCGGTGGGGGTTGGGGTCGGCATGGGTTACACGGACGCACCCGACGGCTGGTGGAAGCAGTTCATCCTCGAGAGCGATCCCCCGCCGACGGGCAAGCTGGCGGTGGTGCGCGCCGACGGCAGCCCCCACGTGGCCCCGGTGTGGGTCGATGTCGACGGCGACGACGTCATCTTCATGACCGGTGCCGACACCCTCAAGGGCAAGGCCATTCTCCGCGACCCGCGGGTGGCCCTCTGCTTCGACGACGAGCGCCCGCCCTTCTCGTTCGTCCTCATCCGGGGGACGGCGACCACCAGCACCGATCCGAACGACCTGCTCCTCTGGGGCACCCGCGTCGGCGGCCGCTACATGGGCGCCGACCAGGCCGAGGCCTACGGCCGGCGCAACGCCGTCCCTCCCGAGATGGTCGTGCGAGTGACCGTCGACAAGGTGGTGGCCAAGGTCGACGTCGCCGCCTTCGAGGCCTAGGCCGGAGTCTTCAGGACTTCACCAGTTGCTCGAAGGTCGCCTGGTGTTCACCGGTCGGGCTGATGGACATCCTGAAGCGGTAGGCCTCGTTCAACCCGTGCTTGCCGCTGTGGGTGAAGACCAGTACCCGCTCGCCGTCCGTGCGCAGGTGGATGATCCCGAAGTTGGTCCGCTCGAAGCCGTAGAACGGCTGTGGCTCGCCGTCTTTGACCACGCCGGAGAACATCGCGGCCAACTCGGCGCCGGTGAACGAGGTGGTTGCGCGGTCCGAGAAGTACTCCTGCAGCCCCGCTCGCGTGAAGCACTCGTTGCGGTAGGCGAAGAAGGCGGCGAGCTCGGTCGAGAAGACGATGCCCGTGTCCTGGCGCATGCTCTGGCCGAGTGCTGCCACGAGGGTGGCGCGCGGGTGGATGTACTCGGCCTTCGTCGACTCGTCGCCGCTGCTGATGGCCGCGACCACTGGGCGCGTCGCCTTGAGCGCGCGGAGGTCGAACTCGTGTGAGCCGTGATGCGGAGCCTTGACGAACTCGCCCTCGAGGCGGTCGAGAGGAACGCGCTCGCGGAGCATCTCCATCGAGGCCTTGTTCATGTCGCCGGTGAGGACGAGCCGAACCGTCCCGAACGTGATCCGCAGCCCGATCGAATGCCCGTTGATCGTGTGGGAGGCCGAGGGCGCACGGTCCCGCGGGCTCGTCCCGAGGTGGACCTCCGGTGCGTCGCCGGGCGCCGGGAACCACCGCAGCGCGGGCCGGGTCGTGCCGTCGGGAGCTGGCACCGTGTCGACGAAGGGTCCGAGCAGCTCGACGTCGAACCCCTCGGCGACGAGGAAGTCGAAAAGGTCAGCAGGATCCATGGACGCGTCGACCCGCTTGAACTCGATGTCGCCTCGGCCGCTCCACAGATCGAGCGTCTCCTTGAAGCTCTTGAAGGGCGCCGACATGGCCGTGGGGGCGGCGTCCCTGGGGTCGTCGTAGAGATCGGTGGAGTAGCGCGTGCCGTCGATCGTCGTGGTGGCGCCGAGGAGGTCCTTGTCGGCCAGGTCCTCGGACGACCCCTTGACCAGCCCGTTGGTCAGGATGCGCTTGGGCTGGATCGGGATCCGCTTGCGCATCTTGCGGCCCGTGAGGGTCTCGGAGCGGCGGAAGTCGTTGAGCCCGTCGAAGTGGTCCTGGTCGCCGTGGGTGATCACGATCGCCTCGACCGGTAGTGGGTTCTCGCTCGTGGGGGCGCGGTGACGGAAGCGGGCGGCCACGTGACGTGCGAAGAGTTGGCTCTCACCCCCATCGATCAACACGATCTTCCCGCTCGGTGTCTCCAGGACCATGCCGTCGCCCTGTTGGACGTCGACCATCGAGAACCGCACGATGGGTTCGTCCCGCAGGACGGTTCGGGCTCGGATGAAGCCCTTGAACTGGCCGTCCTCCCAGTTCACCACCCGGACCCGGCGCCACCCGTCGGGGGCTGTGGGGTCGTCGAGCACCTCGACCTCATCGCCGAACGCAATGGTCAGGTCCGTGCGTGAGCTCTTCCCGGCCGTGGTGTGCACCACGACCAGGTCGTCATCGATGAAGGAGGTCGCCACACGGGAAAGCGTGACACGACACGTCGGCCGCTGCTGGCCTGACAGGGCAGCGCAGCCGGCGCCGGTCAGGTGCGGCGGGTGACGAAGACGGGGATCCGGCGCTCGGTGGCGTCCTGGTACACCTGGTAGTCCGAGTAGGCGGCAACGGCCCGGTCCCACCAGGCGACCCGCTCGTCGCCCTCGACCTCCTCGGCCACGGCGTCGATCACCTCGGCGCCGTCCTGGACGGTGACCTGCGGGTCGGCCTTGAGGTTGTGGTACCAGACCGGGTTCTGCGGGGCGCCGCCCACCGACGCGATGAGGGCGTACTCACCCTCGTGCTCGACGCGCATGAGCGGGGTCTTGCGGAGCTTCCCGCTCTTGTTGCCCCGGTTGGTCATCACGATGATGGGCAGGCCGGTGTCGGCGAAGGTGTTGGCCTCTTGGCCCCCCGACGCCTCGAACGCCGCGACCTGCTCGCGGACCCAGTCCCAGCTGCTCGGTTCGTATTCACCCTCGAGTGGCATGGCCGCACCGTACCGCCCGGCGTTCTGGGGCCCGGTACGCCGGTCAGGCGAAGCCGGCGACCGCGTGGGGGACGTAGGCCTCCTCGAGGTGGGCCACCTCGTCGGCGGTGAGGTCGAGGTCGAGGGCGGCCACGGCGTCGTCGAGGTGCTCGAGCTTGGTGGCGCCGACGATGGGTGCGGTCACGACCGGCTTGGTGAAGTGCCACGCCAGGGCGACCTGGGCACGGGTGACACCCCGGGCGTCGGCGATCTCGGCGACGCGCTCGGCGATGACGCGGTCCGAGTCCGAGGTGTCGTAGAGCATACGGCCGAACTCGTCGGTCTCGGAGCGGGCGGTGGCGTCGTCCCAGTCGCGGGTCAGCCGGCCCCGCGCCAGCGGGCTCCAGGGCAGCACGCCGATGCCCTGGTCGGCGCAGAACGGCAGCATCTCCCGTTCCTCCTCGCGGTTGAGCAGGTTGTAGTGGTCCTGCATGCTGACGAATCGGGTCCACCCGTTCAGGTCGGCGAGGTAGAGCGCCTGCGCGAACTGCCAGGTCCACATCGACGAGGCGCCGATGTAGCGGGCCTTGCCCGCCTTCACCACGTCGTGGAGCGCCTCGAGGGTCTCCTCGATGGGCGTCTTCGGGTCCCAGCGGTGGATCTGGTAGAGGTCGACGTAGTCGGTGCCGAGGCGGCGCAGGCTGTGGTCGATCTCGCTCAGGATGTGCTTGCGCGAGAGGCCGCCGCCGTTGGCGCCGGGTCGCATGCGGCCGTGCACCTTGGTGGCGATCACGAGCTCATCCCGCGAGGTCATCTCGAGCAGGGCCTTGCCCACGATCTCCTCGCTCGACCCGTCCGAGTACACGTTGGCGGTGTCGAAGAAGTTGATGCCGAGGTCGAGAGCACGGGCGAGGAAGGGACGGCTGACGGCCTCGTCGAGCGTCCAGGCGTGGTTGCCTCGGGCCGGTCCCCGTAGCTCATGCAGCCGAGGCAGACCCTCGACACCGTCAGGCCGGTGCGGCCCAGCTTCACGTACTCCATCGGGTCCTCCTCGGTTGATGTCCCCGCAACCTAGGCACCACGCCGGCCGGCCGGCCTGGTCGCCGGCGATTCGGTCCGGATCGGATCGTCAGCCGCGGGCGAGGCGCTCGGCGACCTCGAGGCGCTTCTCGAGCTGGCGCACGGTGGCCTCGGAGATGCGGTCGATGCCCGAGAGGCGGTTGAGCTCGCTGTTGACCTGCGGGTGGGTCTGGCCCGTCCTGCGTACCAGCACGGCCACGATCTCGGCGTTGCGCTCCCGCAGGCGCTTCTTCTGTTGGGCGCGGGTCCGGGCGTTCGTGGCGGCGTCGTCGCCCAGCGCGGCGCGGGCGTCGTCGAGGAAGCGGCGGTCGCCGGCGAGGGGTGGCGGCGGACCGAGGTCGACCAGGAGGCTGTCGTCGTCGTCGAAGGACGCGTCGAGGTCGTCGTCGACGTCGTCGCCGCTCTCGAAGGGCGCGTGGGTCTGGTGATCGGTGGCCACCGCCGACAGCGCGGCGAAGAGCGACATCTGCTCCTCGAGGCCCGTGTCGAAGGCGGCGGGGTCGCGCTCGGGACGGTCGAGGGCGCGCTTGGCGAGGCTGTGGCGGCGCTGATCGGCGATCTGGAACGCCCGGGCCCGTAGGCGGGCGTCGTCGGGGATGAAGAGGTACGCCTTCTGGTCGGGCACGCCCGGCGTCCAGCGCACGAAGCGACCGACCGCCTGGCGGAAGAACAGCTCGGTGGTCGTGGTGGTGGCGTAGACGCCGACGCGCAGGCGGGGGATGTCGACGCCTTCGGACACCATGCGCACGGCCACCAGCCACGGGTCGTTGCCGGCGGCGAAGCGGGCGATGCGGGCCGAGGCGTCGGGGTCGTCCGAGGTGACCACGGTGGCGGGCTGGCCGAAGCGGTTCTGGAGCAGGCCGGCGATGCCGCGTGCGTGGTCCTGGTCGATGGCGATCACGAGGCCGGCGGCGTCGGGCTGGCGGGCCCGGACGGCATCGAGCTGGGCCACGGCTTGGCGCAGAACGGTGGGCAGCCATTCGCCCTCCAGCGAGAGGGCGGTGCGCAGGCGCTGACTGGCGAGGGTCTGGTCGAGCGCGTCGTCGAAGGTGGCCTCGTGGATGGCGCCGTCGGGGGCGGTCCACTCCATGTGCCCGCCGGTGCGGGGGAAGTAGACGGGGCGCACGACTCGCCGGTCGGCGAGGGCCTCGCTGTAGCCGTACTCGAAGTCCGGGGTGGCCTCGTCGGCGACGTAGGTCACGAAGGGGATGGCGCGGGTGTCGCTGCGGAAGGGCGTGCCCGAGATGCAGAGGCGGCGGGGAGCGGGCTCGAACGCGGCCCGGATGGATTCACCCCAGGCCCGCTCGTCGCCGGCGTGGTGGATCTCGTCGAAGATCACGAAGGCCCGCTCGGCCAGCGAACGCAGCACGGCGGCGCTGGTGGCCACCTGTTGGTAGGTCGTAACGATGCCGTGCATGTCCGACGGCAGGCGGCCGTCGGCGGCCGACCACGTCGGGTCGAGGTGGATGCCGAACGGCGACGCTGCCCGCTCCCACTGCACCTTCAGGTGGGCGGTGGGCGCCACGACCACGATCTTGCGCTCCGGGTGCTCGGCCAGCACGTGGCGGGCGGCGGTGAGGGCGAAGGTGGTCTTGCCCGCCCCCGGAGTGGCGACGGTGAGGAAGTCGGGCGCCTCGCTGGCCACGAACTTCTCGAGGGCGACCTTCTGCCAGGGCCGCAGGCGTATGCGCTGGATCATGCGGTGCGGAGGCGCCGCGCGGCGGGGAGGGGGCGGGCGGCGGTGCGAGGCAAGGTCGCTCAAGCTACCGCCGCGCCGGGCGCGCGCGGGACATGCCCGGAGGGGCCACGGGATGACACGTTGGGCCGTCCGAGTCCGTCTGGTGGATCCCCGGACCGATGAGATTCTCGGCGCGAGGCTGTCGATTCGGGCGGTGCTCGTTCGTCTCGGAGGGGACCAACCACAGGAGGCAGTCATGAAGTACATGTTGTTGATCTACCAGGGCACCACCCCCACGCCGCTCGACCCGGAGGCGTGGGCCACGCTCTCCGAGGAGGAGCAGCAGCAGGTGTACGCCGACTACGGCGCGGTCAACGCCACCCCCGGCGTGACCCCGGGCAACGGGCTGCAGCCGCCCGAGACCGCCACCACGGTCCGCGTCGAGGACGGGCGCACGCTCGTCACCGACGGGCCCTTCGTCGAGGTGAAGGAGGCCCTGAACGGCTACCTGATCTACGAGGCCGACGACCTCGACGCCGCCATCGCCCTGGCGGCCCGCATCCCGGCGGCCCGCCTCGGCGGCGCCATCGAGGTGCGCCCGATCATGGAGTGGTAGCCATCCTCGAACAGACCTTCCGCGACGAGTGGGGGCGTGTGCTCGCCGCCCTGATCGGCTTCCTCGGCGACTTCGACCTCGCCGAGGAGGCCGCCCAGGAGGCGTTCGCCATCGCCGCCGAGCGCTGGCCCCGCGAGGGCCGGCCCGACAACCCGCGCGCCTGGTTGGTCACGACGGCCCGCAACCGCGCCATCGACCGGGTCCGCCGCCAGCAGACGCTGGCGGCCAAGGCCCCGCTCCTGGCCGCCCAGGAGGCGGTGGAGGACACCATGGACATCCCGACCGACCGCGACGAGCGCCTCGAACTGGTCTTCACGTGTTGCCACCCGGCCCTGTCGGTCGAGGCGCAGGTGGCGCTCACCCTGCGCACCCTGGGCGGGCTCACCACCGAGGAGATCGCGGCGGCGTTCCTCGTGCCGGACACGACCATGGCCCAGCGCCTCGTCCGGGCCAAGCGCAAGATCAAGCTGGCCGGGATCCCGTTCCGAGTGCCCCCCGACGACCAGTTGGGTGAGCGCCTGGCCGCCGTCCTCGCCGTCGTCTACCTGATCTTCAACGCCGGCTACGGCGGCCGGTCCGACCTCGCCGCCGAGGCCCTGTGGCTGGGTCGGGCGCTGGTGGAGCTGCTGACCGACCAGCCCGAGCCCCTCGGCCTGCTGGCCATGATGCTGCTGCACGACTCGCGCCGAGATGCCCGACTGCGCGACGGCGACCTCGTGCGCCTGGCCGACCAGGACCGGTCCCTCTGGGACGTCGGCGAGATCGAGCGCGGGCGGGCGGCGCTCGATCGGGCGCTGGCCCTCGGCGGGCGGGGCCCGTACGTCGTGCAGGCGGCCATCGCCTCGCTCCACGCCGATGACCCCACCGACTGGCCCCAGATCGCGGCCCTCTACGGCGAGCTGTCCCGCCTCACCGGCTCGCCCGTGGTCGAGCTCAACCGGGCGGTCGCGGTGGCGGAGGCGGTCGGGCCCGACGTGGGCCTGGCCCTGCTCGACGGCGTAGCCGCCGACCTCGACGACTACCGGTACCTCCACACCGCCCGGGCCGAGCTGCTGCGCCGCCTCGATCGTGAAGACGAGGCCGTCGAGGCCTACGACCGGGCCCTCGCGTTGGGCCCCGACGACGCCGAGCGGCGCTGGCTCGAACAGCGCCGCGCCGAGGTGGCGGCGGGGTCTTCCCACCCTTGACTCCCGTTCTGCCAGCACGAGCGTGTTCTGGAGACGACAGTGTGGTGCTGGGAGAACGGCTGGATTGGGCCGGGGCGCCAGAATGGTTCGGGTCAGGTGGGGGTGAGGGCGGCGGTGAGACCGGAGGCGCGGGCGACGGGGCGGGCCACGGCGGCGCGGACGGCCGCCTCGGTGCCGAGGACGGTGAGGCGCTGCTGGGCCCGGGTGACCGCGGTGTAGAGCAGCTCGCGGGTGAGCACGGGTGAGCCGCGGTCGGGCAGGCGCACGACGACGTGACCGAACTGCGACCCCTGCGCCTTGTGGATGGTGATGGCGTACAGCGACTCGACCGCGGCCAGGCGGGTGGGGCGCACCACCAGGGGCTCGCCGCGGCGCTCGAACACCGCCCGCAGCACGCCGTCGCCGGCGTCGATGACCACGCCGCTGTCGCCGTTGAACACACCGAGGGCATAGTCGTTCTCGGTGACCATCAGTGGGCGGCCCGGGTACCAGGGGCCGGCGCCGTAGCCCGGGATGGTCGAGCGCAGCCACCGCTCGATCTCGGCCCGCCAGCGGGCGGCGCCGGCCGGGCCCCGGCGGTGGGCGCACAGCACCTGCACGGCGCGCAAGGCCTCGAGGGCGCCGGCGGCGTCGCCCACCTCAGCGGCGGCCACCACGGCCCGGGCGGTGTCCACCACGGCGGCCCGCACCGCGGTGAGCGCCGGCGCGGTGGTCGGGTCGGCGTCGTCGTCGATCTCGAGCCAGATGACGTCGTCGGCGCCGGGGTTGCGCAGGGCGTCGACCACGGCATCGCCATCGCCCGCCTCGATGGCCTGGGCGACGGTGGCGATGCTGCCGCCGAAGCGGTGGACCCGGCGCAGCACGGTGCTGCCGGGCAGGGGTGAGGCCACGATGTCGCCGAGCACGGCGCCGGCCTCGACCGAGGCGAGCTGGCGCGGGTCGCCCACTAGGACGAGGCGGGCCGTGGGGCGCACGGCGTCGAGCAGCTTGGCCATCATCGACAGGCCCACCATCGAGCTCTCGTCCACGATGACCACGTTGTGGGGGAGCTGGTTGGCGGCGTCGTGGCGGAAACGACTGCGGCTGCCCGGCCGCCACCCGAGGAGGCGGTGCAGGGTCGAGGCCGAGGTGGCGCGCAGGGCGGCCCGGATGGTCTCGTCGGTGTCGAGGCCGGCGGCCTCGGCCTGGACAGCCTCGGTGAGGCGGGCGGCGGCCTTGCCCGTCGGCGCCGCCAACGCCACCCGGGGCGGCGGTGCGCCGGCCGCGGCGGCCTGCTCGTGGAGCAGAACGAGGATGCGGGCCACCGTCGTGGTCTTGCCGGTGCCGGGCCCTCCGGCCACGACCGAGAAGCGGCGCTCGACCGCGGTGGCGGCGGCACGGCGCTGGTCGTCGTCGGCGTTGTCGGCGCCGGCGCCGGCCCGCTCCTGATCGGTCCCGTCGGCGGCGCCTGCTCCATCCGGGCGGTTCGAGGCGACAGCGGCTGGAGGAAGGGTGGCGTCGACCCCGGGCGGCGGTACCGGAGACGCGGCCGATGCCGAGGAGGTGGCCGGGGAGAGGAGTGGAGATGCCGAAGTGAGCGGGAAGAGGCGGTCGAGGCCGTCGGCGAGGGCGGCGGCGTCGACCGCCGGCGGGGGGCCGCCGGCGCGGGCGAGGAGGTCGGCGGTGATGGCCCGCTCGTGGCGCCAGTAGCGGTCCAGGTACAGGCAGGTGCCGATCAGGCGCAGGGGTCGGTCGGCGGGGCCGTCGGGGCCGACCGCGGTGAGGGGGTGAGCGGCCACAGTCGCCATCCAGGCCTCGGGCTCGGGCCACGGCAGGGCGGCGACGAGGGCGACGTCGACCTCTTCGTCGTCGGGGGCCACGGTGGTGGCCGCGGTGGCGAGGTCGGCGTGGACGTGGCCGAGGCGCACGGCCCGCACGGCCAGTGCGGCGGCGAGGGCGACGTGCCCGTCAGGGTCCGCCGGGGCGGCGCCGTCTGCGCCACTGGCCAGGCGCAGGAGGGTGAGGGCGGTGCGCACGTCGGCCGCGGCCAGGACGGTGGCGTCGCCGAGGGCCCGCAGCAGGCCGTCGCCCACGGTCGGGCGCCGCCCGTCGAACGGGTCGCCGGCGACGATCTCTGCCGTGCCGTCCGGCGCCGTCGTGGCGTCGAGCGCGCTCACGCCCCACCCCCTTCCATCGTTCTGGGCACTCGTATGTGTTGTGGGCGACACAGGGGAGTACCCGGAATGGCGGCGCTCGTGGGGTGCGCTGGCGTTCCGCCTGTTCTGGGTACGCGTAGGTGTTCTGGGCGACACAGGGGAGTACCCGGAACGAGGGGGGTGGGCATCAGGGGGCGCCCTTGTCGAGGAGGTCGGAGAGGTCGGTGACGAAGGACGCCGGCGGCTGCCAGGTGAATACGCCGCAGGGGGCGCCGCCGACGAGGGGGGTGTCGGGGCCGGTCATGCCCCGGAGGAACAGGTAGGCCACGCCGCCGAGGTGGCGAGTGGGGTCATAGTCGGCCAGGCGCCACCGCAGGAAGCGGTGCAGGGCGACGGCGTAGAGCGCGGCCTGCAGGGGGTAGTGGGCGTCGGTCATGGCGGTGGCGAGGGCGTCGGGGCGGTAGTGCCAGCTCGTCGGCGTCTCGCCGTGCGGGGCGAGGTGGTTGGTCTTGTAGTCGATGACGACGTGGCGGTCGCCGAGGCGGGCGACGAGGTCGATGCTGCCGCTGAGGAAGCCCCGCACCTCGGTGGCCAGCAGCGGGTCGCGAAGGCGCTCGTCGTAGCCGGTGAGGGGGTCGTCGACGGGCAGTGCGCCGAACACGTCGGCGATCGCGTCCATGGTGAGCAGCGTGGGGGTGGGACGGTCGCCGCCGGCGAGGGGCAGGTCGAAGGCCAGCTCGTCGAGCCGGTCGCCGCGGCCCAGGTCGCGCAGGCGGACGTCGTCCCACGCCGGTCCGAGGGGGGTCTCGATGCCGGCGGCGAGGCCGTCGAGCAGGGCGTCGGCGTGGCCGGGGACGATGCGCTCGGCGCCGGCCTCGACCGCCGCCGCGGTAAGCGCGCCCCGCAGGTCGGGGGCGGTGAAGTCGACGACCTCGAACACCTCGTGGGCGAGGGTGCCGACCCGGGCGCCGCCGGGGACGTCGGCGAGGGGCAGCGGCGGGGCGGCCCGGGCGGCGTCCTCGTCGGCGGTGTGGCCACCGGGGGCGAGGGCTTCGACGGGGGGCTCGTCCACCTTGGCCCGCTCGTCGACCTCGGCCTCCTCGGTGACCTGGAGGGAGACGTGGGGCCCGGCCTCGTGGGCGACGCGGGTGAGCCCGCTGTAGGACGTGCGCACCCAGTGGCGGTCGAAGGCGCGGGCGAAGGGCGCCACCGCCAGCGCAGCGGCGGGGATCGCCGGCGGGTCGTACCGCTGGGGGTCGGCGCCAGCCTCGCCCGCCGCACCGGTCGCATCGGTGAAGGCCAGGCCCCGGGCGAAGCAGGCGGCGGCGATGTCGCCCTCGGACGGGCGGTCCGGCAGGCTCCGCACGACCGCTCCCGTCGTGGGGTCGGTGCCCAGCAGCACCCGGGCCAGGGGCGAGCGGTCGGCGTCGGCCGCGGTGGCCCACCACACCACGACCCGGTGGCGGGCCCGGGTGAGGGCGACGTAGAGCAGGCGCAGCTCCTCCTGGTCCCGCTCGTCGTTGGCGCGGTCGAGCTGCCAGGCCCGGAGGTCGCCGGACGAGCCGACGCTGATGGCGCGCCGGCCGTCCGGGTCGTGCAAGACGCAGACCTCGTCGTCGTCCTGGCGGCGGGCGTCCCACAGGCTGGGCAGCAGGACGATGGGGAACTCGAGGCCCTTGGCGCCGTGCACGGTGTGGACCGACACCGCCTCGGCGTCGGTTTCGAGGCGCCGGCGGGCGGCGTCGGCGCCGGCCTCGCCCGTCCCGTCGGCCTCGTCGGCGCGCTGCTCGGTCACCCAGGCGGCCAGCGCCCCCAGCGTGGAGGGGTGGGCGGCCTGGCGGGCGTGGAGCAGCTCGGCCAGGTGGCGGAGGTCGCTGAGGCGCCGGTCGCCGCCGGCGGTAGCGAGCAGGCGGGCGGTGAGGCCGGTGCCGGCCTCGATGCGGCGCAGCAGGCCGGCAATGGTGTGGGTGCGGGCGGTGGCGGCCCAGTCGTGGAGGAGGCCGTCGACCTCTTCCCATTCCGCGTCGGTGGCGGTGGCGAGGCGCTGGGCGTCCCAGCCGATGAAGGGGCCGATGGTGACGGCCCGCACCCGCACCGTGCTGGCGGGCTGCTCGAGGGCGAGCAGCAGCTCGAGCCAGTGGCGGGCGGCGTCGGTGGCCCACACGCTGCCGGCGCCGTGGACCACCGCAGGCACGCCCGCGGCCTGGAGGGCGTCGCGCACGCCGGCGGCCTCGAAGTGGGTGCGGGTGAGCACGGCGAGGTCGCCGGGCCCGATCGGCCGTCGACCGTGGCCGACGCTCGCCTCGAGCCCCGGTTCGTCGTCGGCGCCTCGTCGGGGATCGGGACCGGCACCGGCGCCGTCGTGCGCCGGGTCACCCACGCCAGCAGCGTCGTCACCCCCAGCGACCCGGCCGAGACCGTCGGGGATGGTGGCGCCGGCGTTGAGGATGCGGACGGCCTCGGCGGCGACGTCCTCGGCGAGGAAGCGGCGCACCGACGGCTTCATCGCCACGGCCATCTTCTTGGTGAGCTCGAAGCGGCCCGAGCTGCGCTGGGCGATGCGCAGGCTGAAGGGAGGGCCGGCGGCGGGACCGGCGATGGTGGCCTCGGTGGCCCCTGGCCGGGCGTGCACCCGGCGGTGGCGGATGGCCTCGTCGCCGAGCTGGGCCCCGGCGAAGAGGGCGTCGAGGGCGTCGAGCAGGGGCTGGTCGGCCCGCCAGCTGGTGGTGAGGCCGCACACCTGGTCGGCCTCCTTGGTGGCCTCGAGGTAGGCGTCGACGTCGCCGCCGCGGAACGCGTAGATGGCCTGCTTGGGGTCGCCCACCAGCACGAGACGGTTGGGGGCGGCGCCGAAGGCCTTGTGCAGGATGCGCCACTGCACCGTGTCGGTGTCCTGGAACTCGTCGACCACCGCCATCGAGAAGCGGGTGCGCAGGCGCTCGGCCACGATGGCGCCCCGCTCGTCGTCGGCGAGGCTGGCGTCGAGGCGGTCGAGCAGGTCGTCGTAGGTGAGGAGGCGGCCCTTGCGCTTCTGGTCGACGATGCGGCGGCGCACGGCGAGGGCGAACGACCGGCGCTGGCGGTCAACCGGGTTGTCGTCCACCGGGGCGATGGCGCAGTCCGGGTTGTTCACGACGGCGGCGGCGATGGCCTCGGCGTCGGCGTGCTCGAAGAGGATCTCGCCGCCCTGGTGGATCTTGCGGACGTAGAGGTCGCGCACGGCGTCGTCGACGAGGTCGCGGACGTCCTCGACCAGCTCGACCTCGCGCTCGGCGTCGCCGGCCACGCCGAGGCTGGCCAGCACCTGCTGGCAGAAGCCGTGGGTGGTGGCGATGGTGGCGGCGTCGAAGTCGGACAGGGCGGCCTGGAGGCGGCGGCGACGCAGGGACCGGTCGTCGTCGGTGCCGCGGCGCAGGTGGTCGACGAGGGGATCGGCGTGGGCGTCGGCGGCGTCACCCGCCGCCACGTTCGCCGGCTCGAGCGCGGCCACCGCCTCCGAGAGCCGTTGCCAGACCCGTTCGCGCAGCTCGCCGGTGGCCTTGCGGGTGAAGGTGACGACCAGCAACTGGTCGAGGGGTCGCCCTTCGGCGACCTGCGCCACCACCAGCGACGACACCGCGTGGGTCTTGCCCGTGCCTGCGCTGGCCTCGAGGACGGTGACGCCCTCGGCCACGGGCACGGTGGGGTCGAACTCGGCGATGGCGGCGGCGCCCGCCTCGTCGTGAGCCGTCGGGTCGGTCACGACGACCACCGCTTGGCCTCGTCGAGCAGGGGGGTCCACAGGCGGCGGGCCAGGGCCTCGAAGGCGGGGTCGGCCAGCACGTCGTCGAGCGGCCGCTGGCCGTCGTGGACGAGCAGGTGCTCGGCGTCGCGGTCCTCGCGGTTCCAGCCGAAGTCGCTGGTCCACTCCTTGGCCGCGGCGGCGACCGGGTCCTCGTCGCCCGCCCGTTGCGCGGTGACCCAGGCGAAGGACGTGGCGCAGTAGAGGGGGAGGGGTGCGCAGAGGACCTCGTCGCGGAGCGTGGCCAGGTCGGCGAGGTGGGCCACGGCGACGTCGGCATCGATGGGCGGCAGGCCGAACTGGCGGAACTTGGCGCCCCAGCGCGCCACCTGGATCGAGGTGAGGGCCCTCCCGGGCGGGGTGGCCGACGCGGCGAGGTGGTGCACCCAGAGGCGCAGGCGCAGCTTGGCGCTCATGGAGGAGAAGGTGGCGGGGCGGATGGTGCCGCCGGGGAAGACGTCGGCCACCGTGCCCACGACGTGGCGCCCGTCGGGCAGGGCCACGTCCACCTCCAGCGAGCCGGACGGTCCCGTGGCGATGGCCCGGGCCGCCTCGGCGATGCGGTCGGCCTTCGTGCGCGTGTCGGCGAGGACCCGCTCGCCCAGCGCCCCCGGTGGGAGGGCGCCCCGGGCCCGCTCGGCGGCGCACACCGCGTCTGCGCCGCGACCCTCGAGCAGGGCGGCCAGGATGCGGTCGCCCACCTGCCACTTGCCGAGGCCGTCGAGGCTGAGGTCGAGGGCGTCGGCCGGGCGGTCGTCGTCGGGGCGCAGGGAGAGGCCGAGGCGCTGGCGCAGGAAGGCCCGAGTGGGGTGCTCGACCGCGGCCACGAGGTCGGCCAGCTCGAGGACGCCCTCGTCGACCTTCGGGGCCAGCGTGCCGGCGAAGAAGGGGGCGATGGGGCGGTTCGGCCCGGCCGCCGCCCGGGCGCCGGCGAGCAAGCGGGGGTCGAAGCTCCATGGGCCGTCCGTGCCCAGCGCACCGGCCTCGAAGCAGCGACGGTCGGCGGGCTGGAGGGGGTGGTGGCGGACCACGACCTCGCGGGCGGGGCGGCCGTCGGCGGTGGTGGCCATGGCGTCGACCACGTCGAGCAGCTCGTTCACGGGCACGGCCGGCGGCAGGGCCTCGTTGGTGCGGGGATCGTGGCCGGCGTAGGTGATGACGAGGTGGTCGCCGGCGGCGAGGACGGCGTCGAGCAGGAGCTGGCGGTCCTCGGCGCGGCGGTCGTGGTCACCGGGGTGGCGGGCGGCGCCGAGGAGGTCGTCGCCGTCGGGCGCGCCGCCGCGGGGGAAGGCACCGTCGTCGAGGCCGACCAGGCAGACGACCCGGTGGGGGACCGATCGCATGGGGACGAGGGTGCACATCGTCATCTCGCCGGTGCGGAAGGCGGCGCGGCTGGGCTGGCCGCGCAGGCGGTCGGCGAGCAGGTCGCGGACCTCGGCGAGACGCAGCGGGGTGGACGCGGCGCTGCCGGCACTCGCCTCGTCCAACACGTCGGTGAGCAGGTGGTCGAGCTGGCTGCGCTGCCAGCCGTCCTCCCAGCGGGTGTCGAGCAGCAGGTCGGCGGCGTGGCCGAGGGCCTCGACCCACTCGGCCAGCGGGCGGGCGTCGCACAGGCTGCGGACGGCGGTGCCGAGACGGCCGACCAGTTCGGCGAAGCGGCCGGCGAGGTCGATGTCGCCGGAGTCGACGTCGTCGAGGGGCAGCACGCCGCCGACGAGTCGGAGCTCGTCCTCGGACATGGCCACCCCGAGGAGCAGGCGCTGGAGGCCGGCGTCCCAGGTGCCGGTGTCGACCGCGGCGAGGTCGAAGGGGGCGCGGTGGTCGGCGTCCAGGCCCCAGCGCGTGCCCGTCCGCTCGATCCAGGCGGCCACCCGCTCGATGTCGTCGTCGTCGAGGCCGAAGCGCTGGCGTACCGGGGGCAGGGCGGCGAAGGCCAGCACCTGGGAGGCGGTGAGGCGGGCGTCGACCAGGCTGACCAGCTCGGCCATGGCGCCCAGGACGGGGTTGGTCTGGCGCAGCGAGCGGTCGGCGAGGCGGTAGGGGATGGTGCGGGGGTCGTCGGCGTCGTCGTCGAAGGCAGCCCGCAACAGCGGGGCCAGGTCGTCGATGTCGGGGCACATGATCACGACATCGCGGGGCTCGAGGGTGGGGTCGGCGGCGAAGAGGTGGGTGACGGCGTCGCGCACGACCTCGGCCTGACGGGCCCGGCCGTGGCAGGCGTGCACCTGGAGCGACCGGTCGGCGGGGTCGAGGGGGACCCGGGCGGCGCCGCCGGCCGGCGGGTCGTCGGCGCGGATCGCGGCCTGGAGGCGGTGGAGGAGCGAGGGGTCGCCCGCCGCGTGGTCGGGGAGGGGGTGGTGGCGGTCGTCGGTGACGGCGTGGGTGGCGCCGGCGAGGCGCCCGCGCAGGACCACCCCCATCTCGTGGCTGTCGCGCCCCCAGGCCCGGAGCAGGGGGTGGCGCAGGGACTCCTGCTCGTCGGTGGCCCACGCCGCCGGCGAGGGGTGCAGGGCGAGGAGGTGCACGTCCCGGTGGGCGGCGAGCGCCTCGAGGACGTCGAAGTAGCTGGCGGGCAGGCGGGTGAGGCCGAAGAGGAAGAGGCGCTCGGGCAGGTCGACGAGGCCGGGCTCGGCGACGAGGGCGGCGCACCCGTCGGCCGAGCGCTCCGCAGGGCTGGGGTCGCCGACCGCCGCCCGCAGCCGGCGCCAGAGCTCGGCCTGCCAGGCCACCGAGTGGTCGAGGGGGCGGCCGTCGCCGTCCTCGTCCCGGCCCTCGTTCCAGGCGAGGACCATGGCGGGGCGGTGCACCGCGTAGCGGTCGTAGAGGTCGGCGAGGTGGCGGACGGCGGCGAAGCGGCGGTCGCGTCGGGCCAGGTCGTCGTCCGCGTCGCCCGTTGTGCTGGGGGAGGTGCCGGGGGTCGGAGAGGCGCCGGCGCCGAGGTGGCCGGCCAGCACGTACATCCATGGCTCGTGGAGGTTGGCCTCGACCACGTCGAGCAGCGGCCAGGCCAGGCGCTCGGGGCGCCACGGATCGGCGTCGGGATCGAGGCCGGTGACCTCGGCGAGCGCCCGCTGCACCAGGCGGCCCGGGAAGGGGAAGTCGAGGTGGGCGCAGACGCCGTCGGCCCGGCCGGGGCTGGTGCCGAGGTGCGCGGACAGGCGGTGGGCCAGCCAGCGCTCGACGCCCCGCGAGTGGACGGCCACGACCTCCCGGGTGAAGGGGTCGGCCGGCGGCACCGCCAGGATCCCGGCCAGAACCTCGGCCAGCACGTCGGCCCGCTCGGCCCGGTGCAGCACGAACGTCATGGACGGCGGCTCACAGGCGGACGGGGGGCGCAGCGGGCATCACGAGGGACGGTACGCCACCGGTGTGACGACGAGCGCCGGCCGGGGCAGCTGCGCCGACGAGAATGGAGCGCATGGGACTCCTCGGCGGCGAGACACCGAGGGAGACGGCCATCGCGTGGGGCTTCGTCCTCGTCCAGGGCCTGCTCATCTTCGCCGTGCTGCTCCTGCCCGCCGGGGACGACTGGACGCTCTCGTCCACCGGCGATTCGGTCGCCGTGGCCCTCGAGTGGATCGGCACGGCGATCCTGGTGGTCGGCCTCGTGAACCTCGGGCGCTCACTCACGGCGCTTCCGACGCCGGTGCCCCACGGTCAGTTGAAGGTGGGCGGCCTCTACCGGTTCGTGCGCCACCCCATCTACACCGGGGTGATGTCCCTGATCATCGGCGCCGCCGCCCGTTCGGCCAACGCCTGGGCGGCGCTCGCCGCCGCCGCCCTCGTCGTCTGGTTCATGGCCAAGGCCCGATGGGAGGAGGACCGCCTACGGGCCCGCTACCTCGAGTACGACGCCTACGTCGCCCGCACCCCCCGCTTCGTCCCCCTCTGGCCCTTCGGCGCCGACCGCCGCTGAGGCGGCGCCGGCGTTCGCGACGTTCAGTCGAGCAGCACCTCGGCGAGGCGGCGCCAGCCGTCGCGGGGCATGACCATCTCGGACTCGAGGACCTGGACGCACACGTGGTCGGCGCCGGCGGTGCGGTGCTCGTCGACCCGCGCCTTCACGTCCTCGGGCGTGCCCCACGCCACGAGGGAGTCGACGAGGTGGTCCGACGGCGTCGTGTGGTCCGGCCAGTCGGACTCGTCGAAGCCGAGGCGCTTCAGGTTGTTCAGGTAGTTCGGGGCCCGCAGGTACACCGACAGCCACTGCCGGGCGATGCGGCGGGCCTCGGTGGGGTCGGTCTCGAGCACGCACATCTGCTCCGGTGCGAGCAGGCGGTCAGGGCCGAGTGCCTCCCGGGCGCCGGCGGTGTGCTCGGGTGTCGTGAGGTAGGGGTGGGCGCCGGCGGCGTGGTCGCGGGCGATGCCCAGCATGCG
>RRZT011300870.1_pt1 | contig 23547 bp, 20 predicted proteins | sample 2165551 | NCBI WGS metagenome assembly RRZT01 (sample SAMN10456910, study PRJNA506462) | wastewater metagenome | biome: wastewater; feature: sludge; material: wastewater sludge; isolation source: wastewater sludge with Escherichia coli K12::gfp cells carrying plasmid... | place: USA: Moscow, Idaho... | reverse complement strand
TTCTGCCAAAGGAGAAGCTTGTTTTCTTCAGAAAGCTGGATCATTCGATGATATATGTGCTCATTGCTGGTTCTTATACCCCTTTTTGCCTGGCTATAAATAACATTGATTATGGCTACAGGATACTAATTCTTATATGGTCTCTTGCAGTTGCAGGAATTATATTAAAGCTATGCTTTTTTAATGCTCCAAGAGCTATAGGGACGGCTTTTTATATTATACTTGGATGGATGATTGTTTTTTTTGCGAAAGATGTCATTGAGGTGCTTAATCCGGGAGGAATGTTTTTACTTGCGCTTGGTGGGATAAGCTATACGCTTGGAGGAGTAATTTATATAATAAAGAAGCCTAATTTAAAGTATATGAATTTTCATGATCTTTTCCATTTTTTTGTGCTTATAGGTACGGCGCTTCAGTTTTTTGCTGTATATTTATATGTATTATAAAATAATCTCCTGCTCTTGTAATTTGAGCAGGAGATTTGACTTTAAAGCTGGATTATCTCATATATTCTATTTAAGTTTAAATATTTTCTGAAATGTTCTTCAAGCTTATCGTATTCATTTTTCTTAAATTCCTGTAAATCAAAATTTGATGATGAAGATTCAGGTATTCCTTTTTTATTTCTTAAATTATTAAGAATCGTCTCCGTAAATTTTGTATTATCGAATATTCCATGAAGGTATGAACCCATGACATTGTTTTCGCTGTTTATTATACCGTCTATCTGCACATGTTTTTTACCAAGTTTTTCAAATGTCTCAGAGAATACGATATCCTTTTGATGGTCGATATTTGTTTTTCCGCAGTGGAGTTCATATCCGCATATTTCCATGTCTTCTAGTCCATAAAAAATGCTATCTTCACTAAATACAGATTTTATAATAGCCTTTGACTGCACAGTCTCTTTTTCCGATTCAAATATAGTATCGTGAGCTAATAAACCAAGTCCTGAAATTTCTTTTATATCCGATTCCACCCCCAGTGGATCAGATATATTTAAACCAAGCATCTGGAATCCACCACATATTCCAATTATAGGGATTCCTTTTTTTCTATTAAGCTCATAGAGCTGATTATAAAGCTTGCTTTTTTTAAAAGAGACAAGGTCTTCTACTGTATTTTTAGTTCCAGGTATTATAATGAGATCAGGATTTGTAAACTCAGAATCAAGATCTGTGTATCTTACTGTTACATCATCATATCTTCTGAATATATCAAAGTCGGTTGCATTCGATATATGGTTGAGCCGAACAATTTCGATATGGATGCTGCTTTTATCAGATTTCATTTTATGCTGTTTTTCTGTTATTGAGTCCTCATCTTCGAGTTCTATGTTAATATAAGGGATTATCCCAAGAACCGGTTTTCCGGTCAGCTGTTCAATTTTGAGGATGCCATCTTCAAGCAGTTCTGCTCTTCCCCTGAACTTATTAATTATGATTCCTTTTATCCGTTCCCTGTGCTCTTCTTTAAGGAGCATTATTGTACCATATATTGATGCAAATACTCCTCCTCTGTCGATATCAGCTACAAGTATGACCGGCGAATCTGCCAGGTCGGCCATTCCCATATTTGCTATATCATTCTCGTTCATGTTTATTTCTGCCGGACTTCCTGCTCCCTCTATAATAATGATGTCATTTTCGGAGGCAAGAGTATCATAGGCATCTTTTATGCCAGGGATAAGATCCGGTTTGATTTTCTTGAACTCAGAGCTTTCAAGGTTGTCATATATCCTGCCCATATAGATTATCTGAGAAATATTATTACCAGCCGGTTTCAGTAACAGTGGATTCATTTCAACCCGAGGAATCTTATTGCATGCTTCTGCCTGAACTACCTGAGCTCTTCCCATTTCAAGTCCTTTGTCTGTAACAAATGAGTTCAGAGCCATGTTCTGTGATTTAAAGGGAGCTACGCTGTATCCGTCCTGAGTCAATATCCGGCAAAGAGCTGTAGCGACTATGCTCTTGCCTGCTCCAGAGGATGTTCCCTGTACCATTAGATTTTTTGCCATATTTTTCTCCATCTACTGTATTATTTTCTTGAAACATTCAAAAAAGAAATCATTCTTTTCTTTCTCTTTAACATTTATTCTTATATACCTGTCATCAAGACCTTTAAAATTTGAGCAGTCTCTTATAAGTATCCCATATTTCTTTATCATTTCATCTTTAATCTCACAAGCTTTTTTACCGTTATCTATTCTTAAAAGTATGAAATTTGCATTTGAAGGGAATGCTTTAACCTTATCCAACTGAGAGAGCTTTTGAACAAACCTTGATGTTTCAATGCTGTAAAAACTTTTACTTTTTGCATAGAATTGCGTATCATCTATTACATCGATAAGTTTCTGTGCAAAAAAATTCACTGACCATGGTTCTTTATACTTCCATAATTCATCTATAAGTTCAGGAGATCCAGCTGCATAACCAAGCCTGACATTTGTCAGAGCGTGGAATTTAGTTAGCGCTCTAATGATTATTAGATTATCATAATATCTTATTTTACTTATGAGGCTATAATCTTCAGATTCAGATACAAAATCCATGAAAGTTTCATCAATCATAAGGATTATATTGTTATCCCGGCAAAAATCAAGAATGTGACTGATATGATTTACATTTCCAGATGGGTTATTGGGGTTGCATATTATAAGAAGATCAATTTTCCTTATTTTTTCCGAGATAGAATCGATATCGATATTGAAATTTTCATCATAATAGAAGTCAGTTATTTCTTTTTCTTCAATAAGAGCTGCTCTTTCGTATTCACCAAATGTCGGCTGGAGTATTCCGACTTTTCTTATCCTCTTCATCCTCATGATAAGAAACATGATTTCGGTAGAACCGTTTCCTGTTATTATATTTTCTTTATTCAGTGAGTGGTGATTTGCAATTTTTTCACGAAGGCTTATGTAATTCGGATCAAGATAATAATTGAGGTCTTTGGAGCTGACAGTACCAAGGATATCGTCGATACAACCTGGAGAGAATATGTTTACATTTGAGCTGTAGTCAAGTACTTCGTTTATTCCGTATGCCCGTTTTACTTTTTCTACATCTGCGCCGTGATCTACTTGTTTCATTTTTTTCCTTTCTTTTCTTCAAAAAAGATGATTGCAATCAATCATCTTTTTTGAAATTTAATATATTAATCTGATTTTATGAAGATTTTATTTCTGTCCATACCTTATCGTATTCCGTAGTAAATTCACCTAAATCCAGAAATACTTCTCCGAGCTGCGTAATGTCACCTTCAGGATATAGATATGGATTAGTTGCATCTTCTTCAGGAAGCAGGCTTAGCGCCTCTTTGTTAGGAGATGCATATTTTATATAATCACTGTTCTTTGCTGCAATCTCAGGTCTCATCATGAAATTTATGAATTTCTCAGCCAGCTCTTTGTTTTGTGATGTTTTAGGAATAGCCATGGTGTCAAACCAGAGGTTTGTACCCTCCTGAGGGATTGCGTAAGCCAGATTCTCATTCTCTTCAATAAGAAGCATGGCATCACCAGACCAGCAGAGCGCCATCGCGGCTTCTTCGGCAATCATCTGATCTTTATATGTGTCAACTTCATAAGCTCTTACCAGAGGCTTCTGCGCTATGAGAGCTTCTTTTGCCTCATTAAGCTCATCCATGTTTTTTGTGTTGAGCGAATATCCAAGCATTTTAAGAGTAACACCTATTGTATCTCTTGATGAATCTAGCATGAGTATTTTGCCGGCATATTTTTCATCCCAGAGTATCTTCCACGAATCAACCGGTTCGGTAACCATATTTTTGTTGTACACTATTCCCATCGTTCCCCATAGATAAGGAACTGAATGTTTACTGTTTGCATCATATGCAAGATTAGTGAAACGCTCATCAAGATTTTTGAAATTATCAAGGTTTGCATAATCAAGCTCATTTAGCAAATCTTTTGATATCATATATTCTATCATATATTCTGATGGAAAAATAACATCATATGCGGTACCGCCTGCCTCAATTTTCGCAAGCATCTCCTCATTTGTAGCATATTCTTCATAGTTTACTTTTACGCCGAATTCGTCTTCAAATTCTCTTATTACTGATTTGTCGATATAGTCGCCCCAGTTGTATACATTCAGTGTTTCTTTGCTTTCTGAGCCACCACCACAAGCTGTGAGCGAGAGTATCATAGTCAGGATAAGCGTAACGCTTATAAGAATCTTTTTCAATTTTTTTCCTCCTTTAATATATTAATTTTGTGAATTGGAAACATCGGTTATATGATTTTTCTTGGGTTCGTTGTACTGTCTTATCTGAACAATGAACATTATAGTCAGAAGAACCACAAACATTATACTTGAAAGTGCATTTATAGTCGGGCTAACTCCTCTTTTTGTCATAGAGTATATCTTTATGGATAAGGTTGCCACACCGGAACCAGTTGTAAAGAAGCTCACTATGAAATCATCAAGCGAGAGTGTAAAAGCCATAAGTGCCCCAGTAAATATACCCGGAGTTATTTCAGGAAGTATAACCTTGAAAAACGCCTGAAGCGGAGTAGCGCCAAGATCCAATGCAGCTTCTTCAAGGTGTGGATCCAGCTGCTGCAACTTTGGAAGTACTGCAAAAATAACATAAGGTATGTTAAAAGTAATATGTGCGAGTATCAATGTGAAATATCCAAGTTTTAGCTTTAGAATAACAAATAATGTCAAAAGTGAAATTCCAATAACTATGTCCGGGCTTATCATTGGGATATAGCTCAAGTTGATAAACATATTTTTATATCTTGGTTTAAGACTGTGTATTCCAATCGAAGTTACAGTACCAATTATTGTTGCTACAATAGAAGATATGAGAGCAACAATGAAGGTAGTGTATAGGGCCCTCATTATATCCGGATCCATAAACAGTTCTCTATACCAATTAAGTGTAAATCCTGACCAGTTACCTCTGTACTTTGAGTCATTGAAGGAGAAAACGATCAGTACAATTATTGGAATATAGAGAAACGCATAGATAAGGAAACTATACATAATGGAAAGTATATTTCTAAACTTTACCATATCTTGCCACCTCCATCCTTGGAGCTGTGTTTTGCAAAATAACCCATTGAGATAATAAGGAAAATCATCATTATAACTGAAACCGATGATCCAAACTGCCAGTTTCGTGCAGCCATGAACTGGTTTTGAATAAGGTTTCCTAACAATATAGTCTGCCCGCCTCCAAGAAGATCAGATATTACAAACGTAGAAACAGCAGGCATGAAAACCATTACAATTCCAGTTGCTACCCCTGGAAAACTCAAGGGAAATATTATCTTCATGAATACGTTCATTTCATTAGCCCCTAAATCTCTAGCTGCTTCAATCAGGCTCTTGTCCATCTTGGAAAGAACTGAAAATATAGGAAGAACCATGAATGGAAGAAAGTTGTATACCATTCCAAGCACAACTGCTGAATTTGTATAAAGCATTGTTATCGGTTCGCTTATTAGGCCGAGCTTGATTAATAACTCATTTATTATTCCCTGATCTCTGAGAAGACCCATCCATGCATATGTCCTAAGCAGAAAATTTGTCCATAAAGGAAGTATGAACAGCATTACCATGAGATTCTGCTTAAGTCCTTTTGATCTGCTCATAATGAACGCCATAGGGTAGCCAAGGAACAGACATATTACAGTACTGATCAATGAAAGCTTGAGAGATCTCCAGAATACATTCAAATAAATAGGTTCAAAGAAATCCTTGTAATTACTTAAAGTGAATTTATAAACGACATCGCCAAATGCGTCACGCTGTGCAAACGAATAGAATATAATAATAAGCAGAGGCACAACAGTGAAAATAATAGTCCATATTACATATGGAGATGTCAATAATCGCTTATTGTTCAATTATTCTACTTCCTTTCTCATTATGTGGATGGCCTCGGGATCAAACTTCAATCCTACCTTGCTGTCTACATCTGCATTGTATATGGAATGGATCATCCATTCCTTTCCATCGTAATCATCGACTACAATTATTTCATAATGAACGCCTTTGAATACAACATCTGTTACAAGCCCTTTTATCTGAGATACGGATTCATCTGTGATTATTAGGTCTTCCGGTCTGATTACAATATCGACTTTTTCATTTAAAGCAAATCCTTTGTCAACACATTCATATTCGATATCATTTACACTGCACTTATAATCATTAAGCATAATCCCGTCAAGTATGTTGCTTTCACCTATGAAATCAGCTACAAACTTGTTTACAGGCTCATTGTATATGTCTTCCGGTGTCCCAATCTGCTGTATATATCCGTCTTTCATTACAACTATCCGATCAGACATGGTAAGAGCTTCTTCTTGATCATGAGTTACATATATAAACGTAATTCCGAGTTCCTGCTGCATCGTTTTTAACTCATATTGCATGTCTTTTCTCAATTTCAGATCCAGAGCTCCAAGAGGTTCATCAAGCAGAAGCACCTTTGGCTCGTTAACAAGAGCTCTAGCAATAGCTATTCTTTGCTGCTGTCCGCCTGAAAGCGATTGAACTTCGCGGTTTTCAAAACCTTCAAGGTTTACAAGCTTAAGCATCTTTTTTACTTTTTTATCTATAGTGCTCTCATCAAGCTTTTTGATTCTTAATCCAAATGCAATATTTTCATATATGTTAAGATGAGGAAATAAAGCATATTTTTGAAAAACTGTATTAATTTGTCTTTTATATGGAGGTACATTTGTTATTTCATTTCCGTCAAATAGGACTTTTCCAGATGTATGACTTGTAAAACCTCCTATAATCCTCAAAGTTGTAGTTTTTCCGCACCCAGACGGACCAAGAAAGGTCACGAATTCCTTTTCTTTTATAGAGAGATTTATGCTGCTAAGTACCTGCTTCCCGTCATCTTCAAATATTTTATTGATATCGATAAGCTCGATGATATTTTTTTCCATTTAATACCTCCTTTGATTTTTCCCTGAAAATTAATTTTATGGTTATTTAACAGATTTGTCAATAATCGTTATTTTTATAATTATAGTTTAATTTATATGACTGATAATTATTAAGTGAGATAATAATAGACAAGCAAGTTAAGTACCAGGATTACTGGTATTCCATACCTGAATTTTGGTTTTTGTGTTTTATGTCTGTTCATGAACATTGACAGCCAGACTCCAGCTGCTCCGCCTGATATTGCAGCTATAAAAAGCGTTTTTTCACTTATTCTTCGCTTTTTGTGAATAGCGAGTCTTTTGTCGATCAATATAATTGCAAAACCGTATATATTTATAGCTATAATATAAAAAATAAGTGCGTCAAGCAAAAATCCGTTTGCAATTTCATTACTTGCAGTAGCAAAGCTAAGGTTTTGAAGCATTTCTTATATCTCCCTGATAAACAAAGAATCTCTTGCGGATTTCCCCGAAAGACATCCAGTAGAAAAAGCTATCTGTAGGTTATAGCCTCCGGTAAATGCATCAACATCAATCATCTCTCCGGCAACAAAGATCCCTGGATGTTTCTTGAGGTTAAGTGTTCTGGGGTTTATTTCTTTAATATCTATCCCGCCCCTGGTAACAATCGCCTCGTTAAGTCCGCCATATCCAGTTAGCTTCAGTTCAAAGTTCTTAAAGGATTCGGCTATATCATTTATCTGGTTTTTTTTCATATTCATAACCTCATGTTCAGGAAACGAATCATGATTTCTGTACTTTTCAAATGATTTTCTGCTAATGACATCATACATGAGGATATTTTTTACCAGTTCCTTTGGAAGGTATCTGGATATCCTAGTAGTAAGTTTCTGCTTGTCAGGCGATTTGATGATTTCAATAAAATTATCAAAACTAATGGCTGGAAGAAAATCAATTGTCACCTTTATCTCTGAAAGTGGCTTGTCTGTGATAAAGCTGCTTGAATTTATAGCTCCTGGACCGCTGATTCCATTATGAGTAAACACGATGCTGTCACTGAGCTCAGCTATTTTTTTATTTTTCAGATAAATAGAAAACTTCACATCATTAAGCGATATTCCCTGAGATTCGGTAATCGCCGGCTGATTAGATGTCAGCCTGACAAGAGTTGGAATCACAGGAACGATTTTGATTCCCATTCTTTCAACTATAGAGAGCATGGATCCGTCTGATCCAGTTGCCTTGTAGCTCGCACCGCCTGTTGCCAGTATAAGATGTTTTGCTGTAAGTCGGGATTTGGAATTGTCTCTGTCTACAGTCAAAGCATATGTTTCAGAATTGTCTTTTTTCAGAATTTCAATATCGGAAACATATGAATTCAGTATTAGATCGATTTCATTTTTCTTTATTTCTTTTAATAGATATTTCAGCAGTTCTCCCGCATCATCTTTCTCTGGATATATCTTATTACCTTCAGTCTTAAGCATTATATTCCCTTTTTCAAAAAAAAACGTCAAGTCTCTGTTATCGAAAGAAGAGAAAGAAGAATAGAGGAATTTCGGATTTCTAACTATATGCTGGTAAAAGTCCGAAATGTCTTTGTTGCTCGTTATATTACAGCGTCCTCCGCCAGTTATAAGCAGTTTTTTGCCTGCAGAAGCATTTCTTTCTATAAGCGCAATCTTGAGTTTTTTATTGTTTGTCTCTTTTGAAGCTTCAATTGAAGCCATCATTCCGGCAGGTCCGGAACCTATAACAATAATATCGTAATCTGTCATTATTCTCCTTATGTTCTTTTTAATGATAATTTGTAAAATATCAATCCTTCCAGATTATCAAATTCGCTGACTGTAATAGTCGGTATATCCATGCATTTCAGAATGCATAAGAGTATATTGAGCCCTGATACTATAATATCTGCTCTTGATGGCTCCAGTCCAATAACTTTTTTTCTTTCATCAAGAGATATCGAGTTTAGGCTTCGCAGTATATATTCTATGTTTTCTACTCTAAGCAGGCTGTTATGAATTTTATCTGTATCATAAATCTTCATATGCTGATTTATAGAGGATGCGGTTGTTATTGTTCCACCAATTCCTACGACTTTCTTTATATTATATGTCTTAGCAGCTTTTTGAAGATGGTTTATCTTGCTATATATGAAGTTTGTCATTTCTTCCAGATTGGAATTTTTTTCAGACGCATTGAACTGTTCGGTAAGCCTTACCGCTCCTATATCTATGCTTTCTTTATATATTACGCCCTCATTTTTAGATCCAACTACGAACTCTGTTGATCCCCCGCCTATATCGATTATCAAAAGCCTCTCGGTCTCGTCGATCCCAAGTGCTACTCCATAAAATCCGAGTTCAGCTTCAGTATTCCCGTTGATTATTTCAATTTCTATTCCTGTATTTAACTTTGCAAGTTCAATAAATTGTTCTTTATTTTTTGAATCTCTGAGAGCAGATGTTCCAATGGCATATATCTGTTCAGCTTTATCATTTTTTGCTGTATTCACAAAGCTTATGAAAGAGTCCAGGTTTCTTTTGATAGCGTCATTGCTAATGATGCCACTTTCATTTATTCCCTGGCCCATTCTTGTAGTATTTACAATCTTTTTTCTATTTGAAATAGTTTTGTTGTAATCTGCTATGAGAAGCCTCATAGAATTTGTTCCAATATCTATACTTGCAATTTTCATATATTACCTCGCAATAACTAATTCACCATAATATATACTATTTCATCTTTTTTTACCATTTTCAATTTTTCCCTGGCCATCTTCTCTATGAATTCATTGCTTTTTGCTTCATCTATTTCGTTTTTAATATCGCTGTTAACAGATATTATATCATTTAATTCAGATTCAAGTCCGGATATTTCTTCCTTATATTGAGCAAGTGTGATTATCTGATTTCCGATATATGCAAGAGGATACATTAAAAAGATAATGATCAGGAAAATAAAAAAATAATATCTGGGATTATTTTTGAACATTCAAATCTCCTTGATTCTATTCAATAACTTCGTACATTTCTCCAGCATCTTCTTTTTTTGTACTGTCTTTTATATTCAGAACTTTTATCTTAAGTTTTTTTTCTCCAAAAGTTATTTCCAGGATGTCCCCTTCTTTTACATTCGTGGAAGGTTTAGCTTCTTTTCCATTTATAACTACAACGCCTGCGTCTGATGCATCTTTGGCTACAGTTCGTCTTTTTATTATCCTTGAGACTTTTAAAAATTTATCTATCCTCATAAAATGCTCCTTTATTAAAATTTTTTTACGCACAATATAATAATAACATATTGAGATGAGATATTAAAGAATATATAAAAAAAAATAAAAAATACATAAGAGTTGCAAAACAATTATTCTTTGCATTCTCTTATGTATTTTTTTAATTAAACATGAAGTTCAACATCTGATTTGAGATTCTCATATTTTTCAAGTCTTGGATTGACTTCATTTTCTATGAATTCAACCACCTGACTGGCAGATCTGCCAGTATAAAGCATTGGATCCAGGAGTGCATTTATTTCCTGCTGAGAAAGCTTGAATTCTTCGTCCTGTGCAAGAAGCTCAAGAAGATTGTTATCAAGACCATTAACTTTTACATTCTTGCCGGCTTCCATTGAATAAAGCCTTATTTTTTCGTGAAGTTCCTGCCTGTCGCCGCCTTTCTTCACCGCTTCCATAAGTATATTCTCAGTTGCCATGAAAGGAAGTTCTTCATTGACTCTTCGCTTTATTATATTCTCATATACTACCAAGCCATTGGTGACGTTTATCGCTATATCGAGTATCGCATCTGCTGCAAGGAATGCCTCTGGAGTTGCCAGCCTTTTGTTGGCTGAATCATCCAGAGTTCTTTCGAGCCACTGAGTTGAATGTACAAATGCAGGATTCTGTGCAAGGTTAATTATATATTTTGCAAGTGAAGATATTCTCTCAGATCTCATTGGATTTCTTTTATAAGCCATGGCAGATGATCCTATCTGCGTTTTTTCAAACGGCTCTTCTATCTCTTTAAGGCTCTGAAGAAGCCTTATGTCGTTTGTCATTTTGTGAAGTGACTGAGCTATCTGAGAAAGTGATGACAATACCTGATAATCCACTTTACGGGTATATGTCTGTCCTGTTACGGCAAAACTCTTTTCAAATCCCATTTTATTACATATGAGATCATCTATCATTTTTACTTTTTCATCATCATTATCAAAAAGTGCCATAAATGAAGCCTGCGTTCCTGTTGTTCCTTTTGCACCTCTCAATCTGAGATTGTCTTTTCTATATATGACATCATCAAGGTCAAGGATTAAGTCCTGAATCCAGAGCGTGGCTCTTTTTCCTACTGTAACCAGCTGTGCCGCCTGAAAATGCGTAAATCCAAGAGCTGGCATGTCTTTATATTCAAGAGCAAACTCTTTGAGATTGTTTATTAGTATTGCGAGCTTTTTTTCAATTATCTCAAGTGCGCTTCTCATGACAATGATGTCTGTATTGTCTCCTACATAGGCACTGGTGGCTCCAAGATGTATTATCCCCTTTGCCTTATCTGCCTGAAGCCCATATGCTTTGACATGTGCCATTACATCATGCCTTGTTTCCTTTTCAATTCTCTTTGCAGCTTCGAAATCAATATCCGATCTGTATTTTTTAAGCTCTTCTATCTGTTCATCAGATATGTCAAGACCAAGCTCCTTTTCAGCCTCAGCAAGAGCTATCCAGAGACTTCTGAATGTCTCAAATTTGTTCTGATCTGAAAAAATATAGCTCATTTCCCTGCTGGCATATCTTTCGTTCAAAGGACTCTGATATTTTGAATAATAGTTTGACATGGTTGTTCTCCTGTTATGGTTATTTGATTCTGGAGCAAATATAAATTTTGCTCCAGATATTACATTTTAACATAAAATCAGACGGTATTCATTATTTTTTAAAATAGTTTACGCCAGATTTTATTATCGGCTGAGGGATCAGGTCTGGCATATTTTTGTAAAGATTGTCTGCAATTCGTTCACTGTGAGCCATTTTCCCAAGTATTCTGCCGCATGGACTCAATATACCCTCAATATTGTATGCAGATCCATTAGGGTTATCTTCATATAAGAACGCAATCTGTCCGTTTGCATTAAGTTCTGCAAAAGATTCCTCACTGCATATAAATCTCCCTTCACCGTGAGAAACAGGTATCTTGTAAATTGCCGAATCTGAAAGCTCTCTTGTCCACGGAGAAGTTGTGTTTACAGCTCTTGTTTGCACTATTCTTGCAATATGTCTTGCATTATTGTTATATGTCAGAGTAGGACTTGTGGCTTCAATCTGCCTTACTTCACCATAAGGAAGCAGTCCGGTCTTTATAAGTGCCTGGAAGCCGTTGCATATTCCAAGTATTAGTCCGTCATTTTCATTTAACATCTTCTCTATGGCCGATGTTATTTTGGGATTTCTTATGACGTTTGCTATAAATTTTCCTGAACCATCTGGTTCATCTCCCATGCTGAAGCCTCCTGGGAAAACTAGAATCTGCGATTTTTCAATTGAGCTTCTCAATTTTTCTATAGATTTTTCGATATCATCTATGCTTAGGTTGTTGAATACTATTATTTCTGCGTCCGCACCTTCATCTTCAAATGCTTTTGCCGTGTCCCACTCACAATTTGTTCCCGGGAATACAGGAATTACGACTTTAGGTCTCTCCACAGTTTTGATAGATTTAATATTAATCTCGTTCTTAATTTCTGTCGGTGCAGATTTAGACGCGAAATGTGCCGAACTACTTTCTGATTCATATATCTCCCCGGAAAAAACTTTGTCGAGCTGTCCGAGATATGATTTTTTTATTTTTTCAATGTCAAGCTTTATTCCATTTACAGAAGCTTTGGCAGAAACTGCGCACTCTAATGTAAATCCAAGAGGTTTTATAAATTTGCTGTCTTTTTTATATTCGACTATGAAACTTCCGTATTTAGGCTGAAAAAGCTCCGACAGATTTTCAACAGTAATTTCAAATGAAACATCATTTCCAAAAGACATCTCAAGTATCATAGGAAGCATGCCTTTATGATTTACTGCATAACAGGAACATATATTTCCACTTGATATTTCTTTTCTTAAATTGTCCAGATTACTTACGAAATGTTCTGTGTCCAGAGTGTAATCTGAAAGCATCTCTGTTTCAAATAATCCAAGCATCATTCCTCCCTTGAGCTCAGGAGTTATTATACTTTCAACATCATCTGATGCTACTGCGAATGATATTAGAGTAGGCGGAACATTGAGATCTTTGAAGGTTCCAGACATTGAATCTTTGCCTCCTATAGGAGGAATATTGAGCTGACTGGTAATATTGTATGCTCCAAGCAGAGCAGTAAAGGGTTTTGCCCATTTTTCCGGAACATTTCCCAGCTTTTCAAAATATTCCTGGAAAGAAAGCCTGCTGGATAGTGCATTTCCTCCGGCTGCAGCTATTTTTGCAATGGACTCTATTACTGCATAGTATGCGCCAAGATAAGGACTTTCTTCAGAAAGATAAGGATTGAATCCATACGACATTATGCTGGCAGTTTTTGTAGCTCCATTAAGCGAAGGAATAAGAGCTACCATTGATTGAGCTGGAGTTATCTGATTTTTCCCTCCCAGAGGAAGAAGTACGCTCCCTCTTCCTATTGATGAATCAAATCTTTCAATAAGATTTTTTTTGCTGGCTGAGTTAAGGTCAGAAAGCTTCTCTTCAAGTAACTTGTTTAACCCCGATTCATCTTCACATATTACTGCACTGTTAAAAAATTCTATCTTTTTGCAGTTTTCCACTCTGACATCCTGGTTTCTGTCTGCACCAGATGAATTCAGGAAGTCTCTGTCTATGTCTACGATTATTTCATCATTATATTTCATGATTAGTCTCCCTGTATCAGTTACAGTAGCTACATGAGTCATTTCCAGATTTTCGCTGTAGCAAAGCTCTGCGAATTTTTCGAGGTCATCCTTGTCTATCACTACAGCCATTCTTTCCTGTGATTCGGATATCGCAATCTCTCTTGGTGTAAGGCCTTTATATTTAAGTGGAACTCTGTCCAGATATATCTCTAATGAATCTGCTAATTCACCGATGGCTACACTTACTCCCCCTGCACCGAAGTCGTTACATTTTTTTATGAGCTTTGCGGCACCTTCGTTCCTGAATAATCTTTGCAGCTTTCTTTCCATAGGGGCATTTCCCTTTTGAACTTCAGCTGATGAAATTTCAATTGATTTTTCTGTATGTTCTTTTGAGGAACCAGTAGCTCCTCCTACGCCATCTCTTCCTGTTCGTCCGCCTAGAAGGATTATCAAGTCTCCCTCTACAGGAGATTCTCTTTTTACATTTTCAGCAGGTGCTGCACCTATTACCGCTCCAACTTCCATTCTCTTTGCCTTGTAGCCCTCGTGATATATCTCATCGACATGTCCTGTAGCTATTCCTATTTGATTTCCATAAGAGCTGTATCCTCTTGCTGCATCTATGGTTATTTTCCTCTGAGGAAGCTTGCCTTCGATTGTGTCTTCTATCTTCTCTCTTGGATCGGCGCTGCCCGTAACCCTCATAGCCTGGTATACATATGATCTTCCCGAGAGAGGATCTCTTATTGCGCCGCCTATGCATGTTGAGGCTCCACCAAATGGCTCAATCTCTGTAGGATGGTTGTGAGTCTCGTTCTTAAACATCAGGAGATAATCTTCAAGCCTTTCTTCTCTGGTAATCCTGTCTTCTACTCTTACTTTGATTTTCACTGAACATGCATTTATTTCTTCAGATACCTCAAGGTCTTCAAGCATGCCTTTTTTCCGCATCTGTTTTGAAACAACAGTAGCCATGTCCATTAGAGTCAACGGCTTTGATATCCCAAGATCAGACCTGTTCTTAATATATTCATCAAAAGATGCTCTGATAGAAGCATCAAGATCTGATAATGGTTCTGCAAATTCTATATTATTTAAGATCGTGTTGAATGTTGTGTGCCTGCAGTGATCTGACCAGTAGGTGTCAAGGATGGATATTTCCGTAGTGCTCGGATCCCGATTTTCTTTCCTGAAATAATCCTGCACGAACTTTATATCATCTATATTCATCGCCAGGCTTTGATTTTTTATGAATGAGTATAATTCTTCGTTGCTAAGTTCTGTAAATCCGCAATGTATTTCATTTTCATGGCTTACTGCAAATTCATCTTTCAAAGTTGTCGGTATTTCAAAGAGACTTCCTTTTTTCTGATCTACAGGGTTTATCATTATAGATTCGATTTTTTTCATTTTATCGCTTTCCAGCTTGGAATCTGAAACAAAATCATATACTCTGGCACATTTCGCCATAACTTCATTTTTTTCAATTGAAACAGCAATAGTTTCAAGCAATCCCTGCTCTCTCTGATCGAACTGTCCATTATGGTATTGTATTACTAGTGGATTCAGAAGATTCTTCTGAAGATAGAGCGCATCTTCGAACATATAAATATCATCTACTGGTTTTTCACTCAGTATGCTATCCGAGATTTTTATTAGCTCATCATCTGTAAGATTCTCTATGTCATATCTTACAAGACACCTTACTTTGTTAAGCTCAATACCGGCACCATCTTTTAATTCCTGAAGAAGGTGTTTTCCTTCTTCATTGAATTTTTCTTTTTTTTCTACATATATTCTTTTTACCAATGGAGAAATATCCCTTCTATAATACTTGTTTTTAAAATCAACAGCCTTAGCGTCACTGTAAACTAGATTGAATGCTTCTTCAAATGTGTCTTTACATGATGTTAGACTTATTACTCTGCCTCCGCTTGTAACAGGTTTACCATCTTTTATTGCAGTTCCTGCATGAAATACTTTTGAAGACACATTTTCCAGTCCAGTTATTTCACAGCCAGTCTCATATTTTTCAGGATAACCACCTGATGAAATCACAAGCGTTATGACTTTTTTATCATTGAATCTGATATCAATTCCATTTAAGTTGGAATCTGATGTGTGAAGCATTATGTCAAGCAAATCTGTTTCAAGTCTCTGCAATACAGTCTGCGTTTCAGGATCTCCAAATCTTGTGTTGAATTCAAGAACTTTAATTCCCTTTGTACCAATCATGAATCCTATGAATATTATACCCCTGAAATCAAGCGCATCTTTTTTTATGCCATCAAGAAATGGAGTCAGTACGGTTGATTCTATTTCAGAAAGGTATATGTCAGCCTGGCTGTTTGGTGAATAGGTTCCCATTCCGCCTGTATTAAGCCCTCTTTCTCCATCATGTATTTTTTTGTGATCTTTGACGGTCGGAAGTGGCTTTATGGTATTGTTATCTACAAAACACAGTAGTGACATCTCAAATCCGTCAAGATATTCTTCGACAACCATGGAACATTCGCCAAATATTTTTTCTATCAATACCTTTTTGCAGAAGTCTTCAGCATCAATAAGGCTCTCAGCGATAAATACCCCTTTACCCTGGCAAAGTGTATCGGCTTTCAGTACTGCTTTACCAGATTCTTTAATTAGTCTTGACGCATATGACATGCAGTCCTCATAGGTTTCAGACTTGTGATACTCTGCAGTAGGGATGTTATTTTTAACCATGAATTCCTTTGCAAAATGTTTGCTGCCTTCAAGCATTGCAGCCGCCTTAGTTGGTCCGAATATCCTGAGTCCATGAGCTTCAAAAGTATCTACAATTCCAAGGCAAAGAGGGTCTTCAGGCCCTACAACTGTAAAATCAATTGAATTCTTGTATGCGAAATCAAGAAGTGAATCTATATCTTCTGCTTTAATATTTATATTTGTCCCAATTCTGCAAGTACCTGCATTCCCGGGAGCAAAAAAAATCTCACTGACTTTTTTGTTTTTCAATATTGCTTCCCCTATAGCATGTTCCCTGGCTCCACCGCCAACTACAAGTATTTTCATAAACCCTCCAGTCATGTATTTAATATAAAAGCCTATGAAAATGTAATAATTAAATTTCACAATTCATAGGCTGATATCAGAAATTAATGTTTAAAGTGTCTTGTTCCTGTAAATATCATTGAAATGTTTCTCTTATTACATTCATCAATAGATAGCTGATCCTGTATCGAACCACCAGGCTGTATGATTGAAGTTATGCCAACTTCAGCGGCGCGCTCCACACAGTCTGAAAATGGAAAGAATGCATCTGAAGCAAGCACGCATCCGTTCAGATCTTTGTCTGAATAATTGTTTATAGCTGCATCAAGAGCCCAGATCCTGGACGTCTGTCCTCCTCCTATGGCAACTGTAGATTTGTCTTTCGCAATGACAATAGCATTGGATTTGACATATTTACACACCTTCATAGCAAACAGGAGATCTTCTTTTTCATGTGGGGTCACATTTTTCTCAGTAACACATTCGAATTTCTCATCCGGCGCCTGATCAGAATCCTGAATAAGTAATTTTCCGCTGACATATTTCATGTCAAATTCTGATTTAGAAGCTTTAAAGTCTATAACAAGTATTCTAAGATTTTTCTTTATTCTGAGTATTTCAAGTGCTTCTTCAGTAAATCCGGGTGCAGCCACCACTTCAAGAAATATCTCTTTCATGATACTGGCCGCTTCAGCATCTACTATTCCATTCATTGCCACTATTCCTCCAAAAATAGACAGCCGGTCTGCCTCAAAAGCTTTCCTGAATGCTTCAGCAGGCGTTTTACCGACAGCTACGCCACAAGGAGTCGCATGCTTGAGAGCAACTGCTGCAAACTCATCATCATCAGCACTGAATTCTGCGCACAGCTCGACAGCAGTATTGAGATCATTAAGGTTGTTGAAGGAAAGTTCCTTACCATTTAACTGAATATAATTGCTGAAAAACGAATTTACAAAATTATCATTATACAGCTTTGCTCTCTGATGAGGGTTTTCTCCATATCTGAGCTCGTCAACCTTCTTGAATCCAAAAGTTACGCTGTCTGATTCTTTTCCTGTTTTTGACATGAAATATCTCGATATCATTGAATCGTAATATGCTGTTGCTGTAAATGCCTTCATTGCAAGCTCCTCACGAAATTCAAGAGTTATCTTGTCTTTCTTTAGCAGTTCTGCGACATTATCATAATCAGCAGGCCTTACTACGACAAGTACATCTCTATAGTTTTTTGCAGCAGATCTTATCATGGACGGTCCGCCAATATCTATATTTTCTATCATGGCTTCATGAGATCTGTTCAATTTAAGAGAACCTTCAAAATCATAAAGATTAACTACAACAATGTCTATCGGATGTATTCCATGTCTGGATACTGTTTCTATATGTTCAGGGTTATCTCTTTTATAGAGAATACCGCCATGAATCAGAGGATGCAGGGTTTTAACTCTTCCATCCAGTATTTCTGGAAAATCAGTCACGCTATCAACAGGAGTCACACATACTCCGCTGTTTGCTATTTCTTTCAAAGTACCACCAGTTGATATTATTTCATATCCCATTTCTGATAATTCTTTTGCAAATTTAACAACCCCAGTCTTATCAGTCACACTTATGAGTGCTCTTTTCATATTCACACCTCTTGTTTCAATTATAGATTAACATTCCCGTTGTAATTATTCTCCATGATTTTTATAGCTTTTTTCAAAATTCCGTGCTCAACAGTAAGTACTTTTTTTTGTATATCTTCTGCTGATGCGCAATCTGTTATGTCTATTTTTTCCTGAATGATTATGTCTCCGCCATCAACGACATCTGTTACCTTGTGAACAGTGGCTCCACTTTCTGTTTCCCCGGATTTATAAACCGCTCTGTGAACATGCATCCCATACATCCCCTTTCCTCCGTATTTTGGAAGAAGTGAAGGATGGATATTTATAATCATGTTCTGATATTTTTTTATGACCTCGGTGCTGATTATTTTCAGATATCCTGCAAGAACCAGCAGATCTATTTTTCTATCTATCAGAATATCCAGCAGATCATTGTCATTGTTTATTACTCTGGTCTCAATACCCGCTTCCTGTGCTCTTTCAAGAGCGTAGGAAGCGGAATTATCTGAAATTACAATTTCAATTCTAGACGAAAAAAATTTATTGTTCTGAGATTCAATTAGCGCCTGAAGATTGCTGCCACTCCCAGAAACAAGTACAGCTATCCTTAATGAATTATTTCGCATGATCTGTTACCCGCAGTTACACTTCCGATTATGAATGCATTGTCATCCGTATTTTTATTAATATATTCACACACATTTTCAGCACATTCATGTGAGACAACTACAACCATTCCTATTCCCATGTTGAAGCTTCTGTACAATTCTTCCTGCTCTACGAGATTCAGCTCTACGATTTTATTGAATATTTCAGGCATAGTCCATTTTGCAGTTATGACCTCAGCCTTGCAGTTTTCTGGAAGTATGCGAGGCACATTTTCGATCAGACCCCCTCCTGTTATATTTGCAATCCCTTTTAGGCTGAAGTTTTCTATTAGCTCCAGAATAGTCGATACATAAAGCTTTGTTGGAGTAATCAGCAGATTTCCAATGCTGTTACTCATATTATCCAGTTTTTCTTCAGGTTCAAGCTTCAAATGGTCGAAAAATATTTTTCTGGCAAGTGAATATCCATTTGAATGAAGTCCTGACGAACCTATTCCAATGATTACATCTCCTGGACATATTTCTGATCCATCAATTATCTTCTTTCTGTCAACTATCCCTACGGAAAAACCACCAAGATCATACTCATCTTCATCATACAGGCCAGGCATTTCAGCGGTTTCTCCACCTATAAGTGCACAGCCTGATTTTTTGCATCCATCTGCTATTCCACCGACTATCTCAGCTATTTTAACAGCGTCAACTTTCCCGGTAGCTATATAATCAAGAAAAAATAAAGGGCGTGCTCCCTGACATATCAGGTCATTTACACACATGGCAACAAGATCTATTCCGACTGTATCGTGAATTCCCATTTTTTGTGCTACAAGCAGCTTTGTTCCCACACCATCAGTTGACGCAAGCAGTGCGGGTTCTTCCATGTGCATAAACTCCTTAAGAGAAAAGCCGCCGGCAAAAAGCCCTATCTCTCCTATAACACCATTTATATATGTTTCCTTGACCTTATTTTTCATTAAATCTACGGCCCTGTTACCTTCACTTATATTGACTCCAGAATCCTGATAGCTTATTTTCATATTTACCTCCAACGCAATATAATTATCAATCTGCAAGACTTAAACCAGACACGGATCTACCGGATACAATCCATCAAAGCACGCTTTACATAGCTTGTCGCCACCTATTCTTGCAGCCTCAGTCATACCTTCTATGGAAATGAAAGCCAGACTGTCCGCTCCAATAAGCTCTTTTATCTCTTCTATACTCATAGAAGCTGCGATAAGATTTTTACGGCTTGGTGTATCTATTCCATAATAGCATGAGTATTTTACAGGAGGAGCAGTTATTCTCATGTGAATTTCTTTTGCTCCGGCATTACGAAGATTCTGTATCAGATTTCTTGAGGTTGTTCCTCTCACTATTGAATCATCAATAAGAACTATACGCTTATCCTTAACTACATGTGACAAAGGATTCAGTTTCAGCTTCACAGCAATTTCTCTTTCTTCTTGAGTTGGCTTTATGAAGGTCCTTCCCATATATCTGTTTTTTACAAGCCCCTCAGCCAGAGGAATCCCTGATTCCTGCGAATATCCTATGGCAGAAGGATATCCTGAATCCGGCACAGGAACTACCAGGTCAACATCACACGGCGATTCTCTCCACATGATTTTTCCTGAGCGTCTTCTAAACATGTATGAGTTGATATCATCAAGTGTAGCATCATTTCTGGCAAAATATATGTGTTCAAATATGCAGTGACTCTTTTTTGACTGATGCTCAAACATGTATGAATGCTCACCCTCACTGTCTACTACTACAATCTCACCAGGGGCAACATCTCTTGTAAATGTGCCGCCAAGTATCTCAATAGCAGCGTTTTCAGATGCGAATATCGTTCCATTTTCGATATTCCCCATAACGAGCGGTCTTATCCCGTGTGGATCTCTCACTGCGATAAGCTTGTCTTTAAGCATAACTACAATAGAATATGCTCCCTCGATTCTTTTCATAGTATCTTTGATTGCTTCTACAATGTCACCCTTATAGTATCTTGTTATCAGGTACAGTATTACTTCAGAATCTATTGTTGTCTGAAACATCATTCCGTCTTCTTCAAGCCTTGACTTGAGTATCTGATAGTTTATGAGATTTCCATTGTGAGCAAGTGATATCTGTTCACCTTTTGTATATCCAAGAAGTGGCTGAGTATTATAATCATATGACCCTCCGGCTGTTGAATACCTTACGTGCCCTATTCCTATATTTCCGTTTAACTCATCAAGTATATTTGGCTTGAAAACATCGATAACAAGTCCCATTCCATTTCTTCTGATGATTTTTTCTCCATCTGACACAGAGATTCCGCAGCTTTCCTGCCCTCTGTGCTGAAGGCAGTTAAGTCCATAAAACAGCTGCTTGTTTACGTTAGAATTCTTGTATATGCCAACGATACCACACATATTAACCTCTTATCCTTTTAAGAACTTCTTCATATCCTTCAATGAGGTTTCCAAGATCTCTTCTGAATCTGTCCTTATCCATCTTAACATTAGTCTCAGAGTCCCACAGTCTGCATGTATCAGGAGATATTTCATCTGCAAGTATAATTTCTCCGTCATCTGTTTTTCCAAATTCTATTTTAAAATCAACAAGCCTTAATCCGACCTTCTTGAAAAATTTGATAAGCAGCTTGTTTATTTCAAGTGTCACGAGTTTGATTTTCTCAAGCTCATCACGTTCAATAAGGCCAAGCGCAACTGCGTGATCATCATTTATCAGAGGATCACCAAGTTCATCATTTTTGTAACAAATTTCAAAGATTGGGTGCTTGAACTCAATACCTTCTTCAAGCGCAAGCCTCTTACAAATTGATCCTGCGCTTATGTTTCTAATTATTACTTCAAGTGGAAGTATGGTTACTTTTTTTACGATCATGTCTCTTTCGTTTACAGTATTTATATAATGAGTCTTGATTCCCTCTTTTTCAAGCATTTCAAATATAACTGTCGATATTGCGAGGTTCAGCTCACCTTTTCCCATTATTACATCTTTTTTCTCTCCATTGAAAGCAGTTGCATCATCCTTATAATGAATAAGGTATTCGTCAGCATTTTCTGTTAAATATACCTGCTTTGCTTTTCCTTCATATAACATATTTTTCATATTGTTCTCCTTTATAGAATCAATCCAGTTTATATTATGCCATTTCAATTTCCCTTAGAAGTTTTTTTTCTGCCTCAAGAACCTGCTCTGCCATCTCTTTTTTATACAGATACATCTTATTTTCGATAGTCTTGTCAGATACAGCCAGTATCTGGCATGCAAGGATTGCCGCATTTTTTGCTCCATCTATTGCAACTGTAGCAACAGGAACACCAGGCGGCATCTGTACGATTGAAAGCAGGGCATCCATTCCCTCAAGAGCTGAAGACTTGAGAGGAATTCCAATGACAGGCTTGATTGTCTTTGAAGCTATAACTCCAGGTAAGTGAGCCGCCTTGCCGGCAGCAGCTATATATAAGCTTATGCTTTCATCATTTACTCTGATATAATCCTCAAGTTCTTCACCAGTCCTGTGCGCTGAAAGTGCTCTCAGCTCAAATTCAACATCAGTTTTTTTTAAAAAATCACATGCTTCTTTAATTTTAGAATAATCATTTACCGATCCTAGAATTATCGATATCTTCATAACTTCTCCTTTTTATGAACAATAAAATTTTTTATACAAGTGATAGTTCGTATTAAGTCGAAATATTATTTATATATACATCCTTATATTCACACTTTATCATCATTTCGGAAATATTTCAATAGTTTTAATGAATTTATTCCACATCTTCCTCGTATAAGTAATCCAGGGCAGAATCAAGCCCTGTCATAAGAATCATGGCAATTAAGGAAGTGAGTTTAAGATTGCTGAAAATGGAAGCATCAAAACCTGCAAATGGTATCTGTAGAATTATCATCAGATATATATAAGATATTAAGGCAAACATTGTGAACTTGATCCAGAATAATATTTCATGAATGGTGCCATTTTTGTCAGTAATAGCTTTTTTTACAGCTGAAATCATTTCAAATAACTCTGCTGTAATTATAACGAAAATATAATCGGGAATGTAAGCTCTCATGTCAGTGTTGACAATAGATATAATTAATCCAGCTGTAATAAGAAATATAGTCTCAACTAAGGTAAAAATGATGATTTGCCTTACAGAGAGCTTTCTTATGTTGACTTTTACATATTCGAATAAAGATAACATCGTTTATCCCCTCCTAGTCTTTGTTACACTCATTATATGCCAACTTTACTGAATTTTCAATAAATTATATATAATGTTTTGCCTCTGCTTCAGTGTATAATTACAATATATTCATTTTCTTCTTTTCATTTTCAGATAAAGGTTATATAATAGGCATAAGGAACATAGTTGTTTTTAATTAATAGAGATGTGTTAACACGGGAGGTAAGAAATGCCATTAATGAATAGCAGAGAAATATTCAAGAACGCTTATGAAGGTAAATATGCAATAGGAGCATTCAAT
>RRZT010259643.1_pt1 | contig 23560 bp, 15 predicted proteins | sample 2165551 | NCBI WGS metagenome assembly RRZT01 (sample SAMN10456910, study PRJNA506462) | wastewater metagenome | biome: wastewater; feature: sludge; material: wastewater sludge; isolation source: wastewater sludge with Escherichia coli K12::gfp cells carrying plasmid... | place: USA: Moscow, Idaho... | reverse complement strand
TCCGAGAACGACAGGGTGCTTGCTTACTGCGTCGGCAAATTGCTGGTCATAGTCTAGGCCACCGCGTATTGATTTCAGTGCGGAGTGAAAAGCTGCGTCGCTTTTTAGCGGCCCGTTGGCCAAGGTGTCCAATGAAGACAGTCCTGAACTCTGATCGGGTTCGGCGAAGACGACGTCGAAACCCAGAACTTTGATGTTGTAGTCGTCAAACAAGCGGGTCGTCAGTTCCGCCAGTTTGTTTCGGCTCCACGGCCAGCGCCCGACTTCAGCGAGGCTTTTTTCATCGATGTCGAGGATGACGATGCGCTCGTCTATGCCGCCCAGAGTGGTCAGGCGCAGGCGCGCGTCGTAAATGTAGTTGTCCAGCTTGTGGAGTGCCGGGATCTCGACAACGCCGAGGGAATGGCACAGGAAAACGAGAGCCAGGCCAAGCCCAATCGTGATTCTCTGGATGTTTTGTTTCAGTTTGTCGCCGATCTGCTTGATCATTTCAGCCCGGTCCTTTCTGGAGAAACACCGTGTTGTGCACGAGGGTTCGGGGTACGGCACGTCGTTTTCATGGGGGGGGGCTACAGCACAATATCAATGTCGGGGGCGGGATGCGCTTTTGGCGACAGGCAAGCGCGTAGATCGCGCGCCATCTCGTCGCCGCTCTGGTAGCGCTCGCTGACATCCTTACGCAGCGCCCGGTCAATGACGGCGACCAGGCGGTCTGGCACTTGCGGATTGAGGGTGTGGATATCGGGCTGCGCCTCGTTGGCAATTTTGAACATCAACTGCGTCATTGATTCGCCAACAAAAGGCAGCTTGCCGCAGCTCAGCAGGTAGAGCATGACGCCTAGTGAGAAGAGATCCGAGCGGCCGTCGATTTTCTTGCCCGACAATTGCTCCGGCGACATGTAGCTCGGCGTCCCCAACACCATACCGGTCTTGGTTCTTGACGAATCGGTGATGCGCGCAATGCCGAAGTCGGTGACCTTGACCTGATCGGATTCCGGTTCGTACATTACGTTGGCCGGCTTGATGTCGCGGTGAACGACGTTGTTGCTGTGTGCGTAGGCCAGTGCATCGGCGACGCGGGCGACAATGCTGATTACCTTGGGTAGTGGTAGCAGCTGGCCGGGCTTGGTGAAGGGCACCAGATCCTGCCCTTTGAGGAACTCCATGGCAATGTAGGCGAGATCGTGCTCTTCTCCCGCGTCATACATGGTGACGATATTCTGGTGGTTGAGCCGCCCTGCCGTTTCGGCTTCGCGGAAAAAGCGCGCTTTCACGTCTTCCAGTTCGTCGGCATCAAACTCTTGTGACAAGGCCATGGTCTTGATCGCTACGACGCGGTTGATTTTCGGATCGCGCCCAAGGTAAACCACGCCCATGGCGCCCTTGCCTAGCTCTTTTTCGAGCTGATAACGCCCGAGCATCGGCTTTTCGACTTGGCCATTGCCCAGCATCATGGCGCTGGCATTGGCGTTTGAATTGGCGCCGGCGAGCATCACCGTTTCCGACATGGCCTTCGCACGGTGCAGACGTTGTTCCAGATCGCGGAACTTCGGGTTGTAGTCGGCCATGTAGCGGAAAGCGGCTTCCGCTTTGTTGAATTGCCGTTTGCGCTCGAAATCCAGCGCCAGGTTGTAGATATTCTCCATTAGCGCGTCGTCCATCGGGCAATTGCGGAACTTGTCGAAGGCCATGTCGAGCTGTCCTTGTCCCTGGAAGGCCAGGCCGAGCATGCGGTTCGATTCCGCAGAATCGGCCTCCGATTTTTCCTTGCCGCGCTCGGTCATCAGGAAATGCTTGGTCGTTAGCAGCAGGTGGCCGACCACAAGCAGGGTCGTGGCGCCCATCAACTGCACCCAGATCGCCGCGCCAATCATCAAGCCAAAGTGGGCGCCGATCAGCGCCGACAAAATCAGCGCGGTTGCCAGTGCGCCCATGCCAGCGGAAAGTCGCGGCAGAGCAGTGGTCAGATAGAGCGCAACGAGCAGGAAAACGCCTATCGATGCCCAGGTGGCCCATTCCGGGGTGAGGAAAAAGTGCCCTTGCAGGATGCTTGATACCGAATGCGCCAGCGTTAGCACCGGTGGCATTTCCGGCGAAATCGGCGTGACCTGGCTGGTTCCCACGCCGCTGGCCGTGGCGCCGATCAGCACGATCTTGCCTTGATATTTGCTGGCGGGAATCTTTCCGCTCAGTACGTCATAAAAGGAATCGACCGGAAATGCCGGCTTGCCGTCCTTGTCCTTGTAAAAAAAGGTGTTCATCGCTGTCAGGGCATTGGTCGGGATGCGCAGATTGCCGAGGCGAACCTCCTCGCCGAGTTTGACCTGAATATCCTCTGCGCCGAGATTCAGGCTTTTTGCAGCAATCATCAGCGACAGTGAGGGGTAATACTGATCGTAGTAGCGTAACACCAGCGGTTCGGTGCGGATGGCGCCATCCACATCGGCAACGGCATTCAGGTGACCGATGGCCACCGCCTGGCTGCCTAGCGCTTCAATCGGCGTTTGGGCTGAAATAGTTGGCCAGATATCGCCCTGCTTGTTGCTGATTTGCGACAGGCTGTTTTTGGCAATGAAAGCAGGGATTGCCTTGTCCGGTCGACCCTGCGGTTGTCCCACGACAAACAGCATCGGAAGCAGCGTTCTCCCAGACTTGCCGATGCTTTGCGAGAGGATGCGATCGGTGTTCAGCGTCGCTTCGGCTCGTGTGAGAAGCGAGCCCATCTGTTCGACTTCGGGAACGGGAGCGGCTACCAACGCCTGTTGAAAGAGTTCCTGCAATTGTTTTACGTAGGCGTAGCCGGGGTCGATTTGCGGCTCGAAAAAGAAGATGGTGTTGGCGATCAGTTTGGATTGGCCGGCGGACAGCATGTCCGTCATTCTTGCCAGGTGGTCTCTCGGCCAGACCCAGCGCCCGATGTTAGCGATCGAGTAGTCGTCAATGGCGATGATTGCGATGCTGTCTGAAGGCTTTTTGTTCGAAGCCTGTACGCCGAGATCGTAAGCCTTGCGCTCCAGGCTGCCGAGTAGGTCACTGTTCGATATGGCGAGCATGACGATGCTAACCGCCAGGCCAAGAAACCAGTCAGCCTTCCAGAACCCGGTTTTGCGTGTCCCCATCTTGAGTGCCTCCTTCGTGTTTCCTATTTCCGCGTTGATTTGACGCCTGAGTCTCGTCGCATTGAGCTCTTTTTGCATACTATCAAACTGCAGATTATCTATCGGCAATTGTTGCGGTCTTGGAGTTTGAAGTGGTGCGTTTCAAACTTCCGCTAGTTGTTTGCATGTGCTCGATTGGTGCTGTGCTTTACAGTGAGCGAATGTTGCTGTAGTTTTGCAAAGTTACTGAATTTTCGGCGAATAATCAGGTTTTTCTGATGCTGAATATTTGTTTTTCATTATTTGGCTTGCGGCAAGAGGAAACGGTTTTCATGAGAGCAAGAGCGCTTTTTGCAGCACTGCTTTTCGCAGTGAGTTGTGCTTGTTTTGCGCAGGGCGCGGCGTCTGTGGTTTTTGCCAGCGGCAATGCACAGATCATGGGCGTCGACGGCAAGTCGAGAAGCGCCATGCGTGGTGGCGAGTTAGTGGTGGGAGAGACTGTTGATACGGGGGGTGGCCGAGTTCAACTGCGTTTCTTCGATGGCGCGGAAATGTCTTTGCAGCCAGCAACCCGCTTTCGGGTCGATGAGTTCCGCTTTGCATTGCAGGATGGAGAGGCTCGAGCCGAGGATAAAGGGTTTTTTTCCTTGCTCAAAGGTGGTTTTCGGACGATAACCGGCTTGCTGGGAAAAGGACGGCCGGAGCAGTACAAGGTCGATGCCGTGGTAGCTACGATCGGAATCCGGGGGACGGATTACGGCGCAAAGCTTGATGAGGCTGGTCTTGAGTTGAGTACATTTCAGGGCTTGGTCGAACTTTGCAACGATGCTGGTTGTGCGCTGGTTCCCGCCGGGCAAGTTTTTGTTGTGACGGATCGCAATAGCCTTCCGGCAAGGCTTGGTGGTGTGACCGGGGGCGGCGAAATGATTCCCATGATGCCGACCCTGCCGCCGCCAAGGCCAATGGAATTGCCGGATTCACCCCCGCTAGCGCCGCCGCCGAACGTGACCCCGTCGGCTCCTGGGCCGAGCATGACACAACCGGCCGGTCCGTATCAGTCGCCGGGGATGGCGCCATATGGTCAAAACCGTTGATGACAAAGAAATTGATTATTACAACACTTCAGGGAGAGCAAACTTGACGACAACAAAAACACCAAAAGTGGCGCTGTTGGCGCTGTTGGCGTTGTTGCCTGGCTTCGCTTTGGCGGATGAGCTGACCGATCGTGCCAAGACGCTGTTGGAACAAAACAAAGCCACAGAAGCTTTTGCATTGCTGGATACCGAGGAGAACGTACGAGCCGGAGAGGTCTCTTACGACTTGCTTCTGGGAGTATCAGCGCTTGAGTCCGGGAAAAACACCCGTGCGGTATTTGCCTTGGAGCGTGTGCTGGCAGTCGAGCCAAACAACGCACGGGCGCGAGCGGAAATTGCCCGTGCCTATCTGGCTATGGGTGACACGACAGCAGCCCGGCAGGAATTCGAGTCCGTGCAAAAGCAAGGGGTGCCTCCAGAAGTTTCGGACACCATTGATCGCTTTTTGGATGCCGTAGACAGGATTGACTCTGTGACGCGAACGACCGTACGCGGCTACGCGGAAGCTGGCTTGGGTTATGACAGCAATGTCAACGCGGCAACAAGTAAGAGCACGATCGCTATTCCTGGTTTTGGCGGGTTGCCATTTACGCTGGACAGCGACAGTAAGGCTAGCGAGTCTTGGATGTCGAACCTTGCCGGAGGTTTGAACTTGCGAGCGCCGATTAATCGCGATGTGGCGTTTGTGGCCGGCGCGTCGGGCGTGCTACGCAGCAACTTCCAAGCCCATCAATTTGATAATTTGAGTGCAGACGCCTACGCCGGTATCGTTGTAACCCAAGACAAAAACGTTTTTTCGTTTAACGCCCAGTTTAATCAATACCTATTAGATGACCATAATTACCGGACTGCGGCCGGGATGTCCGGGCAATGGCAATACAATCTCGATGCGCGTAATCAGTTCAGCGCTTTTGTTCAGTATTCTGATTTGCATTATCCGACGCAGGAAGTTCGGGATGCCGATCGCTGGGTCGCCGGCGGTGCTTTTGCGCATGCCTTCCAGGGCGGGGAAGTGGTTTACGCCAGTGCTTATGGGCTTACCGAGGATCCGCAGCAGAGCGGTGTGCAATGGCTCGGATTTGACGGCTTTGGCGTGCGCGCTGGCGGTCAGATGAACTTGAATGCCAAAACGGTGTTGTTTGCTGGAGGCGCTGTCGAGTACCGGCACTATGCTGCGGAAGACCCTTCTTTCCTGACCGAACGTAAGGATACCCAGTACGATCTGACCCTTGGCGTAAATTACACGCCCGCCCGCAACTGGATCGTGACGCCCAGGTTGAGTTTTACCTACAACGATTCGAATATCGATCTTAATACCTATCATCGTGAGGTCGCGTCGGTAGTTCTTCGACGCGATTTTTGACAGAGAGGAGGATGACTATGTCAGTTCAACGATTCATTCGTTTGCGCAATCCAGTTTTGTTTTTTTCTTTGGCTGCTGCTTTTCCGCTCGGAGCCTATGCTGCCGGAGCTGCGAGCGTCGATTTTTCTGTCGGCAATGTGATGGCGGTCAACGTGGAAGGAAAACAACGTCCGTTATCGAAAGGCGCCGAGATAGTGAATGGCGATACGATCAGTACCGGGGATGGCGGCCGTGCGCAGGTGCGTTTTACCGATGGTGCAATGGTGTCATTGCAGCCAAGAACCGATTTTCGCGTTGATGACTACCAGTATTCGGGGAAGGCCGATGGTGAGGAAAAGGGTTTTTTCAGTTTGCTGAAGGGCGGTTTGCGGACGATCACGGGGTTGGTCGGTCGGGTTAATCGTGATCGCTATAAGGTGACGACGGGCGTTGCCACGATCGGGATTCGTGGTACAGGATACAACGCGGTTCTCGACGAAGCGGTTAGTGAACTGGCGGTTAATACCAGCGAGGGGTTGGTTGAAGTCTGTAACGATTTCGGATGTGTCTTGCTGGCTAGTGGTGAGTCTGGGGTCGTTTATAAAAATGCCGAACCCCGGCGCACACAAACTAATCCGCTCTTGCCTCCAGCGCAGCCAGAGGATTCTCTTTTGCCGGTTTATTCAAGCGGCGATGAGAGGTATCCAGATGGGTCGCCGGCTGTTCCTCGCCCGACACCCGAGACGCCCCCACCAATTACTCCAACGGTTCTTGGGATAGGTGGAACTGGGCCGGCTGTTGTTTATCCGAACGTAAGCAACGCAGTCTATAACCCTGATGGCAGTCTACAAAGCTTTGTTTCTTCGAGTGGGTTACAGTCGCAGGGAACCGGGGTTGTGGCTGAATTCGGTGGGGACTCGATTATCAAATGGCAGCGCTGGACCGATGGGACGATGACTCTTGACAATAGCTCTGTGCCTTTAACAGTCAATCAGGGGGTGCATCTTGTCTGGGGGACTCCTACAGTCAACATGCCAACTACGGGAACTGCAACCTATACGTCGCTAGGCGGAACAAAGCCCACGGATGTGACTGGCGGGATGAGCCCAGGAGCATTGAGTTCCGCGTCATTGACCGTCGACTTCGGTGCGCTGACGGTTTCAGCGGCGCTTAAGATCACGACGGGTCTTGGGAACTACGACTTGAGCGGTACGGGTAATATTACAGGGAATCTGTTTAACGTTCCAACGATGACCGGTTCATGTGCGATGGGGGGGCCGACGTGTTCAGGCACGATGAAGGGGGGCTTTTATGGCCAATCTGGCGAAAGAGCCGGCGGTGTCTATAAGATAACCGACCCTTACTTCCCTAGAACATTCGTTGGCGCAGTCGCTTTTACACGATAATCTGACTCAGGCGATTGTTTCGTGTTCCTCCCCTAGGCAGTGCAAACCCGCCCCCTCCTGCAGCGAGGGGCGCCGGTTTTATGCCCCCGGCGGCATCTGATCCCCCACACGAACAATAGTCATCGTGTTCGTTCCTCCCGTAATGCCGATCTGGTCGCCGTAGCACATGACGATCAGGTCGCCTTTCTTGACGACGCCCGCTTCGATCAGTCGCAGTTCTGCGTCATAACGCATCAGGTCGCGGTCGTGGTGGGTGTCTTTCATGTAGAGCGGGAAAACTTCGCGGTAGAGCGTCATCTTCGTTACGGTGGCGGGCTCTTGCGTCAACGCAAAGATAGGAATGCCGCAGTTCAGTCGACTCATCCACAGAGCGCTTGAGCCGGACGAGGTAAGTGCGGCGACAGCCTTGACATTGAGGTGATAGGCGGCAAACAGAGTAGACATGGCTACCGACTGATCAATGCGGGTGAAAACACGGTTAAGAAATTCTCGATCGAGCTTGATCATCATCGATTTCTCTGCGGCATCACAAATGCGAACCATTGCTTCAACCGTTTGTACAGGGTAGCTGCCGGTTGCCGTTTCAGCCGACAGCATCACCGCATCCGTTCCGTCGAGCACGGCATTGGCCACGTCGGATACTTCGGCGCGCGTGGGCGTTGGCGAGTGGATCATCGATTCCATCATCTGCGTGGCGGTGATGGCCAGTTTGTTCTTTTCGCGAGCCAGGCGGATCATGCGTTTTTGCAGCGCGGGCACGGCGGCATCACCCACTTCGACAGCAAGGTCGCCGCGGGCGACCATCAGGCCATCCGAGGCTTCGAGGATTTCTTCAAGGGCTGCGACAGCCTCGACCCGCTCGATTTTTGCGATGGTCAGGGCGTGGCCGCCACAGGCGAGCATTAGTTGGCGCGCCATGTACATGTCGGAAGCGCTCTTGGGGAAGGAAACGGCGATGAAGTCGGCGCCAATTTGGGCGGACGTTTTGATGTCATCCATGTCTTTTGCCGTGAGCGCGGGCGCCGAGAGTCCGCCGCCTTGGCGGTTGATCCCCTTGTTGTTCGAGAGAGCACCGCCGTGACGAACTGTCGTATGAATTTCCTGGCCAACCACGCGCAGGACTTCCAGGACGATTCGTCCGTCGTCGAGCAGCAGGATGTTGCCTGCGCTCAGATCGTTCGGTAGATTCTTGTAGTCGAGCCCGACGCGTTCCTGATTGCCCATTTCGCATTTGGCATCGAGGATAAAGTTGTCACCGTTTTCGAGAACGATCTTGCCTTCTTCGAACTTGCCAACGCGGATTTTTGGGCCTTGCAGATCGACAAGAATGCCGACCGGGCGACCGACCCGCGCGGCGATTTGTCGTACGCTGGCGGCGAGGGCGATATGATCGTCTGACTTGCCATGTGAGAAATTGAGTCGGACAACATCAACGCCGGCGCGGATGAGTGTTTCAAGTACCTCGGGGCTGTTCGAAGCGGGGCCGAGGGTGACAACAATCTTGGTATGGCAGGACATGGCTTTCCTTATGGAGTCTGGCCGGGAGTTTGCGTTGCCGTAATGTGACGCCTCGTTCGACTCTCGGTATAGACCGAGATTTTATCGTACACCTCGGCTTTGCTGCGGGGAATGCCAAGTCTCGTAGGCGTTTCTTGCTTCGCTGTCGTACTCATCAAAGAAATAGTGCCGGTATATGGCCGGCACTATTTAGAAGACAATGAGCGTATTCAGATGTTTGCCGAACGCCACCATTGATTGTGGTTTTCTCGTAGATCACGGTGGTCGAGCATCGGATAAAACACAAGTTCCAAACCGTTGCCTACGTAGAAGCCGTTTTTGATCATGCGGAACGGGAACTCAAGGGAGTGGATGCGATGTACCATTTTGCTGTCTTTGGTGCTTGGATCGTCATTCGTCCGTGGCTTCAAGACCATCAGTGCTTCTCGGAGGTGATGGATGAAGGAGTAGGGCAGCTCGTTGGCTTGCCCGTTTTCCGGGTCTGTGGCCAGTTCGCCAAGGCTGAGTTCAACGAAGCAAACTCCCGGGAATCGAATGAATTTGGTTGGGCTCGTCGTGACGCTCTGGTAGAACGTGGCAGGTTCAAGATTGCTGACAACAAGGCTGTTGATCGGGGCAAGATCCTGATAAAGGTGCAGGCTAAAATCAATGTCCTGCGGCATTTTTCCGCGATCCAGCCCCAGCGTATGACCGTAGGCCGTGGTGATATAGAGTTTGCCCAAGGCGCTAACCGGCAGGTGTTCGAGCACTCGATACACGGATACGTAGACCGAATGCTTGGGCGATCCGTCCGCGCCAGGAACGCAACGGTCAATAGCCGTCTGGATGTCGAAATAGTCGTGCCTGAAATTGGTATCGACTTCAAAGAACAGGCATTGCCCTTTCGATTTGTAGCCGCTACCCGTCGCGTAGTACTGACCGAACTTCTCTGGAGGGAGGTTTGAGGCAATCAGTGCTTCTGGTATCAGAGAAAAATATAGATAAACGGTCATGGCGGCCAACCTTTCGCTCTAATGGCTTATTTATCGAGCTTGAATGATTTGAAGTCCGTCAAGTAGACTGGACTGGATTGCGCAACTGAACTGCTGAACAATTATATGGTGACACAGGTAAGGCGTGATTGGGCAAAGGGGGGGAGGGACGCGAAGCCGAAAATCGAATTGGCCTCGCGCATCATGAACAGCGTGCTTGATTAATCCTTGAAGCGTGATTCCAGGATGTCGACAGCTGGCAGGCGCTTGCCTTCAAGGAATTCCAGGAAGGCGCCGCCAGCGGTTGAGATGTAGCCGACCTTGTCTTCTATCTTGAAGACATTTATCGCTGAGACCGTGTCGCCGCCACCCGCCAGCGTAAAGGCACTGGAGCTGGCAATGGCAGCTGCCAATGCTTTGGTGCCATTGGCGAACGCATCCATCTCAAAGACGCCGACCGGGCCATTCCAGACAACAGTTCCCGCATTGCTGATGATCTCAGCCAGCGCCTTTGCCGAAACTGGGCCAATGTCGAGGATCATGTCGTCGTCAGCGACATCATCAACGCTCTTGATCGCCGCTGCCGCGGTGGCCGAGAACTCCTTGGCGCAAACTACATCGGTCGGCAGCGGAACTTTGACCTTGGCCATCACCGCCTTGGCTTGGTTAACGAGATCGCGCTCGGCAAGCGATTTGCCGATGTTTTTGCCGGAGGCGAGCAGGAAGGTGTTGGCAATGCCGCCGCCAACTACCAGCTGATCAACTTTGGAAGAAAGGCTTTCAAGGACGGTTAGTTTCGTCGAAACTTTGGATCCGCCGACAATGGCGACCATTGGGCGGGCCGGCTGAGCGAGCGCCTTAGTCAGCGCCTCAAGCTCGGAGGCGACGCAGGGGCCGGCGCAGGCAATTTTGGCATATTTACCCATGCCATAGGTTGTGGCTTCAGCGCGGTGCGCCGTGCCGAAGGCATCCATCACCCAAACATCGCAAAGCGCGGCCATCTTCTGAGAAAGCTCGTCGTTGCACTTCTTTTCGCCCTTGTTGCAGCGACTGTTTTCCAGCATCACAACTTCGCCCGGCTTGACGTCAAAACCGCCTTCAACCCAGTTCTGGATCAGACGAATGTCTTTGCCGAGCAATTCGGACATGCGTTTGGCAACCGGTGCCAGGGAGTCTTCCGGCTTGAACTCACCTTCGGTTGGGCGCCCCAGGTGGGAAGTGACCATTACGGCCGCTCCCTTGGTGAGCGCGTACTGGATGCCGGGAAGTGCTGCACGAATGCGGGTGTCGTCGGTGATGGCGAGATTGTCGTCTTGGGGAACGTTCAGGTCGGCGCGAATGAATACTCGCTTGCCGGAGACGTCAAGGTCGGTGAGACGTTTGAAAGTCATGGCAGTCCTCGATTCAGAGCTGATGTTGGAAACAAAAAAATGGGCACTCTTAAGTGCCCATTTTCTCGGGAGTTACTTGGTCATTACGCGGATCATTTCCAGAACCTTGCAGGAGTATCCCCATTCGTTGTCGTACCAGGCGACAACTTTGAGGAAGGTGCCGTCCAGCGCGATGCCGGCGTCTGCATCGAAGGTTGAAGTGCAGCTTTCGCCGCGGAAGTCGGTGGCGACAACTTTGTCCTCGGTATACCCGAGAATACCTTTCATCGGGCCTTCGGCGGCTACCTTCATCGCTGCGCAAATTTCTTTGTAGCTGGCTTCCTTGTTGAGTTCCACCGTCAGGTCAACGACAGAAACGTCAGAGGTTGGAACGCGGAATGACATGCCGGTGAGCTTCTTGTTCAGCTCTGGAATGACGACGCCAACGGCCTTGGCGGCACCTGTGGACGATGGAATGATGTTTTCCAGAATGGCGCGGCCGCCGCGCCAATCCTTGTTGGATGGACCGTCGACGGTTTTTTGTGTAGCGGTTGCTGCATGCACGGTGGTCATCAGGCCGCGCTTGATACCCCAGTTGTCGTTGAGAATCTTGGCAACCGGTGCCAGGCAGTTTGTCGTGCAGGAGGCGTTGGAGATGATCGATTGACCGGCATAGGTTTGGTGATTTACGCCGAACACGAACATTGGGGTGTCGTCTTTCGACGGGGCGCTCATGATGACTTTTTTAGCGCCGGCGTCAATGTGTTTTTGGGCGGTTTCTTTGGTCAGGAAGAGGCCGGTCGATTCGACGACGACATCGGCGCCGACTTCATTCCATTTCAGTTCGGCCGGATCCTTCACTGCGGTCAAGCGAATTTTTTTGCCGTTAACGATCAGGGTGTTCCCTTCAACGGAAACCGTGCCTTTGAAACGGCCGTGGACAGAGTCGTAGCTGAGCATGTAGGCCAGGTAGTCAGGCTCGAGCAGATCGTTGATGCCGACAATTTCAATGTCGCTGAAATTCTGGGCGGCAGCACGAAAAACCATACGACCGATACGACCAAAACCGTTGATACCTACTTTGATAGTCATGATTCACTTCCCTTAAAAAAATACCGAAAGGTGATGATGAGTGCTTTCATTTCAGGCAATTGCACTTTCATCATCTCAACGCCAGAACTGCGGCAATAAAACGCTTGGCGGGTGTATTTTCCAAGCTAAACAAGCCAAACAAGCGGGTACGCCCAGGCCGATGCGAATCGCTACCGGAGTTCTGAATTATGCTCTAAATCAGATGAACTTTCCATTCTGTAAATATACGGAGTGTCATGTTTTCGTAAGGTGAATAGACTGCTTACCTATCTGTTAGGAGTGTTGATTGGCAAACGCCAGCCCGCACTTTTTGGAATAGAATGAATTTGATCGAATTGTGCGCTGCGGTTGCAGGCCGCAGAGTAAAGTAATTACGACTCTGGGAGAACCACAAAATGACGATTACCGCTTCGCCCGCTTGGGCTGCATTACGAACGCATCAACAAGCGATGGCAAATTCTCACCTGAGGGATCTCTTTGCCGGCAACCCTCAGCGCGTTGAGTCACTGAGCCTTGCCTTCGATGGCTTGTACTATGACTTTTCCAAGCAGCGCCTGACGGCAGAGACCATAGGCTTGCTGGCCGCTCTTGCTTCTGAAGCAAGAGTTGCCGAACACACCGAGCGCATGTTTGCAGGAGAGCGTATCAATGCCAGCGAAGGGCGATCAGTGCTGCATGCCGCCCTGCGGCGTTCCGTTGGGCCGTTTCCCTCTGCGCAGTTCGATGTGATGCCCGAGGTGATCGCCACGCGGCAGCGTATGGCAGAGTTTGCCGAACGTTTGCGCGACGGGCGGTGTTACGGCCACAAAGGCATGCCGATTCGGAATGTGGTCAATATCGGCATCGGCGGTTCCGATCTCGGGCCAAAAATGATGGGGAATGCACTGCGCTCGATCAGTGATCCAGCGCTTGGCGTGCACTATGTGTCCAATCTCGACGGGGCGCAGATGGCGCCGTTGCTGCAGACGCTTGATCCTCGCACGACATTGTTCATTATCGTGAGCAAGACCTTTACGACACAAGAGACCATGTTTAATGCGAACACGGCGCGTGACTGGTTGCGGGCCAATCTGGGGGATGATCTTGTTTCCGAGAACCATTTTGCGGCGGTTTCGAGCAAGCCGGAGCGTGCGGTTGAGTTCGGTGTGTCTGAAAAACTCGTTTTCCCAATATGGGATTGGGTTGGCGGGCGCTACTCGCTGTGGTCTGCCGTAGGGCTGGCTTTGATGATCGCTATTGGTCCGCACGCCTTTAATGAAATGCTGCACGGGGCTGAGCGCATGGACGAGCACTTCCGCACGACGCCGTTTGCGCGCAACTTACCGGTGATCATGGCGCTCATCGGGATCTGGAATACGAATTTCCTTGGTGCTGAAACTAATGCGGTTTTACCGTACAACGAGTCACTCAAGTACTTTCCGTCCTTTTTGCAGCAACTTGAGATGGAGAGTAACGGCAAGAGCGTGAATGTTGCAGGAGAGGCTGTGGGCTGTGCAACGTCTCCCATCGTCTGGGGAGAATTGGGCAACAATGGGCAGCACGCGTTTTTCCAGCTCTTGCATCAAGGGGGGCGCTTGGTGCCATGTGATTTTGTTGCCTCCGTTCGTTCGGACTATCCTTTGCCAAAGCATCAGGAGGCTTTACTGTCCAACTGTTTTGCGCAGAGTGCGGCGCTTGCTTTCGGTAGGGACAAAGGTGAAGTGCAAGCCAGTCTCGAAAATGACGGGATGAGCCCGCAGGATATTGCGGAGTTGCTGCCGCATCGCGTTTTTGCCGGCAATCAGCCCTCGTCAACGCTCCTTTTGGATAGCCTGAATCCCGCTACGCTGGGTGCTTTGATTGCGCTTTACGAGCACAAGATATTCGTTCAGGGCGTGATTTGGGGAATCAACTCGTTTGATCAATGGGGGGTCGAACTGGGCAAGGCGGTTGCGAATCGAATTCTTCCTGCCTTTTATGACTCTGGACTAGCAAAAAAACTCGACGTATCTACGCAAGGGCTGCTATCGTTCTCCCGTAAGCACCTCACGTGATTCCAATGTGAGTCACATGGTTTAACTGAGCGTTCTGCTTTTGCGTTGTTCTTGATTGAGGATGCCATGAAGACTGTCAGCGTTGCGACCAAGCCTTTTGCCGGGCAGAAGCCCGGCACCTCCGGATTGCGAAAAAAGGTCAAGGTTTTTAGCCAGCCCGGATATCTGGAAAATTTTGTCCAGTGCATTTTTGATTCGTTGGAAGGTCATCAAGGAACGACGCTGGTTCTCGGCGGCGATGGCCGATTTTTCAACGATGTAGCTATTCAGGTCATTCTGCGCATGGCAGCTGCGGCCGGATTTGGCCGTGTGCTCGTTGGTCGTGACGGCATACTTTCTACGCCCGCCGCGAGCGCGGTAATTCGCAAACGGGGTGCTTTCGGCGGGATCATTCTGTCGGCTAGCCATAACCCCGGTGGTCCGGATGACGACTTCGGCATCAAGTACAACCTCGGCAATGGCGGTCCGGCGAACGAGGTTTTTACCGATGCGGTTTATAGGAGAACACAAGAAATCAGTGTGTATCGCACCGTCGAGTCGCCTGATGTCGAACTTGGCATTTTTGGTGAATCCAATATCGGCGAGATGGTCGTAAGTGTGATCGACCCGGTGGCCGATTACGTCGAGCTGCTTGAGTCATTGTTCGATTTTGAGCGAATTTCTAGCCTGCTTGCGCGCCCCGAGTTCCGCATGCGCTTCGATGCCATGCATGCGGTGACCGGTCCTTATGCGCATGCAATTCTTGAGGGGCGCCTTGGCGCGCCTGCCGGGACCGTGGTTAACGGAACGCCTTTGCCGGATTTCGGTGGGGGTCATCCCGACCCGAATCCCGTGTATGCGGCGGATCTGGTGGCGGCGCTTGCTGATCCGGCTTCGGGCTTGTCATTTGGGGCTGCTTCGGATGGCGATGGCGACCGTAACATGATCGTTGGGCGCGGTTTTATTGTCAGTCCAAGCGACAGCATTGCGGTTCTGGCGGCCAACTACCAGTTAATTCCGGCATACGCCAAAGGGCTTTCCGGCGTGGCGCGATCAATGCCGACCAGTTGTGCTCTGGATCGAGTTGCGGCTGAACTAGGTATCGCTTGTTATGAGACGCCGACCGGCTGGAAGTATTTTGGCAGTCTGCTTGATGCGAATATGGCAACGCTCTGCGGCGAAGAAAGTGCCGGTACGGGTTCCAACCATGTGCGTGAGAAGGATGGGCTGTGGGCAGTGCTTTACTGGCTCAATATTCTCGCGGTTCGCGATGAGCCGGTCGAAAAAATTGTGCGCGAACATTGGCGTCGCTTTGGCCGCAATGTGTATTCAAGGCACGATTTCGAGGGCATTGAAACGGCGAAAGCGGATGAGTTGATGGCGCAGCTTCGTCAGAAGCTGCCGACGCTTTCCGGGCAGGAAGTCGAAGGAATGCGCATCAAGGCGGCGGATGATTTTAGCTATACCGATCCGGTCGATGGTTCGACGAGCGTCAAGCAGGGAGTCAGGATTCTGCTTGAAGATGGTTCGCGGGCTGTTTTCCGTTTGTCTGGTACGGGTACAGAAGGGGCAACCTTGCGGCTCTACCTTGAGCGTTATGTGGCTGATCCGGCGCTCCACGAAATTGAAACGCAAAAAGCGCTTGCGCCGTTGGCGGCCTTATCTGAAAAATTGGCGCACATTGCGGAAATTACCGGAAGAAAGGGGCCGGACGTCATCAGTTAGTTTTTTCGTGAGCTCGTTATTGCTGAAAAATCAGACGGCAGTCAGTTTTTATAGGAGCGTACAAAATGTTAGAGAGGCGTACTTTTCAGTTGCCCGGCAAGACCGTTGCCTTGGTGCTTGCCGGTGGTCGCGGAAGTCGATTGTTCGAGCTTACTGATAATCGGGCAAAACCCGCAGTCTATTTTGGCGGCAAGTATCGGATTGTCGATTTTGCCATGTCCAATTGCGTTAACTCGGGCATTCGCCGAATCGGCGTGGTCACGCAGTACAAGTCGCACAGTCTGTTGCGTCATCTGCAGCGCGGTTGGGGGTTCTTGCGTGGAGAAGTTAATGAATTCGTAGATTTGATGCCGGCGCAGCAGCGGGTCGATGAAGAGTCGTGGTATCGCGGAACGGCAGATGCGGTTTATCAGAACATCGATATTCTGTCGACCTATGACCCGGCGCCGGAATACGTTCTGATTTTGGCGGGAGACCATGTCTACAAGATGAACTACGCAGCAATGCTGGTTGATCATGTGGAAAGTGGTGCTGAATGTACGGTGGCCTGTATCGAGGCGCCGCGCAAGGAGGCCAGCGGCTTCGGGGTGATGGCGATTGATCCGGAAAGCCGGAGAATCCTCGACTTTGTTGAAAAGCCGGCAGATCCACCGCCCATGCCAGGTAAGCCTGATCGTTCGTTGTGCAGCATGGGTATCTATATCTTCAACGCCAAGTATCTTTACAGTGAGCTGGTGCGCGATATTGCTGATCCGACATCGAGCCATGATTTCGGCAAGGACATTATTCCGCAAGCGGTGCGAAACGGTGTTGCGATGTCCCATTCGTTTGATCGCAGTTGTGTTCATGCGCGCGAAGAAAGGGTGGGCAAGGAAGATTACTGGCGTGACGCGGGAACCGTTGATGCCTATTGGGAAGCCAATATCGATCTGACGGCCACGGATCCGGCTCTCAATATTTATGACCGCAGCTGGCCGATTTGGACCTATCAGCAGCAATTACCTCCGGCCAAGTTTGTGCATAATCAGATTGATCGTCACGGGATTGCTATTGAGTCGACGGTGTCCGGGGGCTGTATCATATCGGGTGAAATGAACAGATCCCTGCTGTTTTCAAATTGCCGGGTTCACTCGTACTCCAAGATCAACTGGTCCGTGCTTTTGCCTGATGTGATCATTGGCGGTGGTGCAAGGCTGCAACGTTGCATCATCGACCACGGAGTCAATATTCCTCCGGGTATGGTGATCGGCGAAGATCCTGATGACGATGCGCGTCGTTTCCGGCGCACAAGCAACGGCATCACACTGGTCACCCAGCAGATGCTCGATCGTCTTTCTTAAACCGCCACAGAATAAACACGGTATTGGCACTCGGAATAATACGATGAGCATATTACACGTTGCAGCAGAAATCTATCCTTTGGTAAAAACCGGTGGTCTGGCGGATGTGGTTGCCGCCTTGCCGCCTGCGCTTGCCAAGCGAGGCCTGGATACCCGCGTTCTTGTGCCGGGCCTTCCCGCGATTCTTGGCGGGATGAGTGACCTAAAGCCGTTGATACGGATTGGCCCGGCGTTCGGTGCCGCCGTGATCAACTTGCGCATTGGTCGTTTGCCCGATAGTGGTTTGTTGGCCTATGTAATCGATGCGCCTTTCCTGTACGAGCGGGAGGGCAATCCTTATATTGGGCCAGACGGTCATGACTGGAGTGACAATCACCGCCGGTTTGCGTTGCTTGGCTGGATTGCTGCGCATTTGGCCTCCGGTGAGCTGGATTCCTCTTGGCGGCCGGATGTTGTTCATGCGCATGACTGGCACGCGGGTCTGGTGCCTCTTTATATGGGCCTGTGCCCTGGTTTGAAGGCGGCAAGTGTGTTTACCGTGCACAATTTGGCGTTTCGCGGGATTTTTCCGATGGATTGCCACTCGGATCTCGGTCTGCCGATGTTCAAGCTCACGCCGCAAGGCATCGAGTTTCACGGCAAGATTTCGTTTATGAAGGCAGGGCTCGTTTATTCTCGAAAAGTGACAACAGTATCTCCTTCGTACGCTCGTGAGATATGTACTCAGGAGTTTGGGTGCGGCTTAGAGGGCGTGTTGAGGGATCGGGGCGCTAATGTTTCCGGGATTCTTAATGGCGTGGACTATGAAATTTGGAATCCTGAAGATCCGGCGATTGCCGCGCCGTATAGCGCAGCCAACCTTTCCGGTAAGGACGCGTGTAAACATGCTTTGCGTGCCGAGCTGGGTTTGTCCGATCAAGCAAAAGGGCCGTTGTTTATTGTCGTCAGCAGGTTGACTTCGCAAAAGGGCATGGATCTATTGTTGGGTGCTTTGCCCGATTTGCTACGGGAGGGTGGGCAGCTCGCTGTTCTCGGCACGGGCGATAGCGATCTGGAGGGAGGATTCCGGTACGCGGCAGCGGCTAATCCTGCGAACGTGGCCGTGCATATCGGCTATGACGAAAAAAAATCACATCGGTTCATGGCTGGCGCAGATGTTCTTCTCGTTCCCTCGCGTTTTGAACCTTGCGGCCTGACACAACTCTATGCCCTGCGTTACGGCACTTTGCCGCTCGTGCGGCGAGTTGGCGGCCTGGCTGATACGGTGTGTGATGTGACTCCGGGCAACCTTCAGTCCGACAAGGCAACTGGTTTCGTTTTCGATGAGGCCTCGCGTTATGCACTTGGCGCCCGTATTCGCGAGGCATGCACCCTGTACCGCGACCAGACTGTTTGGCAGGCTGTTCAGCGGCGCGGTATGGCGCAGGATTTCTCGTGGGATGATTCGGCTGCTCACTACGAAGCGCTTTATCGTAGTTTATAAGTCAAAAAAACCCTTGTTAGCCGCGTCTTGTTGGGCACGGCTAACAATTATTTTTCATCAACTCGCGAGTTCCTCGCCCCAGGCGCTTTGAGTAGCCTGAAACGCGCCCGCAGTGTTGACTTGACGCACTTCGCAAGCCGTCTGCTTGAACGGCTGCGAGTCAGGTGGGTCTTCTTGTTTGTTGCTTACTTGCTTCCGCTGAGCAGTGCGGCAATATCGCTTTCAGCTTCAATCCAGTCGCGTACCGAGTCGCTCTTGAAGTGGTTGCTTTCTGCACGATAGTAAGCTGCTTCGGCGATCATGCGATAACGTTGCTCGGCGCTGACAGTCATGGCGACGGTTGTATTTTTTGCTGCGGGTTTTGCAGCAACTGGTTTATTAACAGCTGGCGCTTTTTTGGCTGCAGGAGCCTTCTTTTCCACAGGCTTTGTCACCGCTGCTTTTGGGGCTGGCTTTGCTGCTGGCTTTTTGGCGGGGGCTTTCGTGGTCGTTTCGGCCATGGTTTTCTCCTTCTGAGGTGAAAAAATTGGTAGCAATTACCAATGCTGCTGAATGTACTACGTTAGCATGTTTGACAATTTGGTTGTTGCCTTTTGTTACCGATTCTCGCTTGTTCAGCTTGCATGCTTCGATGGCGTGTGCGAATCTGAGCACCTTCTTGGTGCGCGTCCATGCAATCGCGTGAGTTCTGCAATTCGCTCTGCGTGCCACGGCGCAACCTGACTCCAACTGAAGCGCCACTCCCAGGAGCCTTCGGCTAGCCCAGGGCGGTTCATCCGATGGTTGGTGTCAAGGCCGAGAATGTCTTGCATGGGAATGATTGACAAGATGGCAACCGAGGCCGAAGCAGCACGAATGAGGTCCCAATTAATTTCGTTGCCGGTGGTACCGAGGTAGCGGCGAACAAAGTCTTTTTCGTGTTCGGCAAGCGCATTCCACCAGCCTTGTGTCGTGTCGTTATCGTGCGTGCCAGTATAGACGACGGTGTTCTGCTCAAAATTGTGCGGCAAATATAGGTTGTCGGTGTGTCCGTCAAAGGCAAATTGCAGAATACGCATACCCGGCAGGCCAACGGATTGGCGCAGTGCGGTGACCTCCGGGGTGATGATGCCAAGGTCTTCGGCGATGATTTTCAACGCCTTTTCTGAATACTTGCCTGAATCATCGAGCGCATGAAGTAATGCTTTGAATACTGCCGCTCCTGGTCCTTTTTTCCATTGACCATTTACCGCTGTTTCTTCGGCGGCCGGAATTTCCCAGTAGGACTCAAAGCCGCGGAAATGGTCGATGCGAACGATGTCGCAAAGGCTAAGGGTTGTGCGCATTCGTTCGATCCACCAGCGATAGCCTTCTTGCGCATGGGCTGGCCAGTTATAGAGCGGGTTTCCCCAGTGTTGCCCGGTGGCGCTGAAGTAATCTGGCGGGACGCCCGCTACAACGCGTGGGTAGCCTTTTTCGTCCAGATCGAACAGTCGTTGATTTGCCCAGACATCAGCGCTGTGGGGTGATACGAAAAGCGGCATGTCGCCGATAATTTGAATGCCGCGACCATTTGCGTAAGCCTTTAGTGATGCCCATTGGCTGTAAAAGCGCCACTGACAAAATTTCCAGAAGTTGCATTCGTCAGCCAGCTTTTCAGCGGCCTCCTGCAGAGCCTTGGGTTTGCGCTGTGCCAAAGCGGGTGGCCAGTTTTGCCAGACTTTGCCGTGGCCGCCATGGCTTTTGTCCAGCGCCATGAAGAGCGCGTAGTCATCCAGCCAGTTGCTGGCCTTGGCGCAGAATTCGGTGAATTCCCTTTGGGTATTGCGGCGTGCGTCGGCGAAAAAACGTTTTGCGGCCATGCGCAGGCGCGTCATGCGATAGAGTTTTACTGCCCGGTAATTGACTTGAGTATCTTTGATGGCCGGGTCAGGAGCGATATTGGCATCGGTGAGCCAGCCCGACTCGCGGAGCTGCGCCAAGTCTATCAGCAGTTCATTCCCGGCAAAGGCCGAGGGGCTCATGTAGGGCGAGTTTCCCGGCCCGACTCCGCCCAGCGGAAGAATTTGCCACAGGCTTTGCGCGCCAACGACTAGCCAGTCGACAAAATGATAAGCCGATGGACCCAGGTCGCCGGAACCATAGGGGCCTGGAAGCGAAGTGGGGTGTAGCAAAATGCCACTGTGACGGAGAAAAGACATGATGCTAATCCTGTGAAAGAATTTGTACGCTGCGTGCGGACAATGGTTGTGTATCTTGTCGTTGCAGCAAGGCAAAAGGTTCGTTGGCACTCGTGTCGCAGAGTTGTTGCCAGGCTCCGGCTGGAAGCATGAAGTTGAGCCCATGCGGATCACGGTTGATCAGGACGAGCAGGGTTTGCGAATTTGCCATGTTTTCTGGCGCAGACAGAGTGAATCCCAGCGCTCCGGGTTGCCCTAAGTTCCAGTCATTGACGCTCATTTCCCTGCCGTCCGGGTGCCACCATGTGATGTCACGTTGGCCTTGCGCGTTGAAGTTGCCGGTAAGCCAGTCAATGCGCCGAAGCTGTGGGAAGCGGCGGCGAAGATCAATCAGCCCGGCCGTAAAATCAAGCAGCTCGTTATCTGCATGCTGCCAGTCAAACCAGGTCAGGACGTTGTCTTGACAGTAGGCGTTGTTGTTGCCCGCTTGCGTGCGGCCAAGTTCGTCGCCGCCTTGCAGCATTGGCACGCCCTGCGTCAGGAAGAGCGTGGCCAGCAAGGCACGCTGCAGGTTATGGCGGTTCTTGAGAACCATCGGGTCGTGGCTTTCGCCTTCAGCGCCACAGTTCCAGGAAAGGTTGTGTCCGTGCCCATCGCGGTTGTTTTCACCGTTGAGCTCGTTGTGCTTGTGCTGGTAGCTGACGAGATCGCGTAAGGTAAAGCCATCGTGTGCGGTAATAAAGTTGATGCTGGCCTGTGGCGCACGTCCCGAACTGCGGAAAATCTCGCTTGAACCGGCCAGTCGTTGTGCCAGTGCGGCCGGACGGATATCTCCCGTCAGCCAGAACGCGCGGACATCGTCGCGGAAACGGTCGTTCCATTCATTCCAGCCCGGCGGGAAGCGACCCAGATGGTAACCATCCGGACCCAGATCCCACGGCTCCGCGATCAGCTTAACGCGCGAGAGCAGCGGGTCTTGCCGGATCGCGGCAAGGAAACCGCTTTCCCGCGTGAGCGTTGCCGCGAGGTCAAAGCGGAAACCATCGACGTGCATCTCGCTGACCCAATAGCGTAATGCGTCCATGACCAGTTGAAGAACACGCGGATGGGCGAGGTTGAAGGTGTTGCCGCAGCCTGTGTAGTTTTCGTAGAGACTAGGGTTGTTTGCGGGTAAGCGATAGTAGCTGGCGTTGTCGATGCCACGGAACGAGATGGTGGGGCCTTTTTCGTCGGTTTCCGCCGTATGGTTGAATACAACGTCGAGAATGACTTCGATGCCTTCGGCGTGCAGGGTTCGCACCATTGAGCGGAACTCGTCGATGACCGATTGGCCGTTGATGCGAGCCGCATAGCGGGGTTCCGGGGCGAAGAAAGCGAGCGTGTTGTAGCCCCAGTAGTTGGCGCGGCCACTGCGCACCAGTCGTTCTTCGTCGAGAAAACAGTGTACCGGGAGCAGGTTGACTGCCGTGATGCCCAGTCGTTTGAAGTGCTCAAGCATGGCTTTAGAGGCGAGCCCGGCATAGCTTCCACGCAGTTTTTCCGGCACGCCAGGATGCTTGCGGGTAGCCCCTTTGACATGGATTTCGTAGAGGATGGATTCGGACCAGGGAGTGTCAGGCGGGCAATCATCGCCCCAATCAAAAGCCTCATCGACGACGCAAGATTTCAGGCCGTTCGTTGCCGATGAGGTATGTTCGTAGGAAAACACTCCCGTCAGTTCTCTTGCGTAGGGGTCGATCAATAGACGGGTCGGGTCAAAGCGATGGCCGGGGCTAGCCGGTCCGTAAACGCGGAAAGCGTAGCAGAGACCCGGCGTAGCGTCGGGGAGGTAGCCATGCCAGACCTGATCGGTGTGCTTGGTGAGCGGATGCGTTTGCATCGTCTCACCCGCGAAGGTGCATAGATCAACCCGTTCTGCATTGGCTGAGAACAGGGCGAAGTTAACGCCTGCTCCATCCCAGTGTGCGCCCAGCGGCCATGGTCGCCCATCTTTCAGGATCGATGCGATGGTTAATGTTCCCATGCAAGCAGTAGTGTCGATAGTGGCGGTAGCGTCAGCGTGACAGACCATCCTTGACCATGTGACGGAATCTGTTCGGCTTCAACCAGACCGAATGGATTGCCGACGTTGCTTCCTCCGTAATACTCGGAATCGGTATTGATCCTCTCGCGATAAACACCGGGTCCTGGCGCGCCAAGCCGATAGTCCTGGCGAACTACTGGCGTGAAGTTGCTAACGCAAAGCATGGCGTGTGAGCGGTCAGTGCCACGGCGAATAAAGGCGACTACGGAATTATCGGAGTCGTTAGCGGAAATCCACTCGAAGCCAGATGGGGCGAAATCAAGCTCATGCAGGGCCGGCGTGCTGCGATAGAGCAGGTTCAAGTCCTTGATCAGGCGGTGTACGCCTTCGTGCTGCGGAAAATCGAGTAGGTTCCAGTCGAGCGAAGCGCCGTCGTTCCATTCGTTCCATTGGGCGAACTCGCCGCCCATGAACAGTAACTTTTTGCCCGGGTGCGCCCACATGAAGCCATATAGGGCGCGCAGATTGGCAAACTTCTGCCAATAGTCTCCGGCCATTTTGCTGATCAGTGAGCCCTTGCCATGTACGACCTCGTCGTGTGACAAGGGGAGAACGAAGTTTTCGGTAAAGGCGTAGAGCAAGCCGAAGGTCAGTTGATTGTGGTGAAAACGGCGATGGATCGGATCGTGCGACATGTAACTGAGAACATCATGCATCCAGCCCATGTTCCACTTGTAGTGAAAGCCAAGCCCGCCAATGGACGGGGGGCGGCTCACGGATGGCCAGGCCGTCGATTCTTCGGCGTAGGTCATTGCACCCGGACATTCCTGGCCGATCGTCTCGTTCATGCGGCGCAGGAAATGAACCGCTTCCAGGTTCTCCCGGCCGCCGTACATATTGGGAATCCACTCGCCCGCAGCACGACTG
>RRZT012103602.1_pt1 | contig 23605 bp, 27 predicted proteins | sample 2165551 | NCBI WGS metagenome assembly RRZT01 (sample SAMN10456910, study PRJNA506462) | wastewater metagenome | biome: wastewater; feature: sludge; material: wastewater sludge; isolation source: wastewater sludge with Escherichia coli K12::gfp cells carrying plasmid... | place: USA: Moscow, Idaho... | reverse complement strand
AGTTCTACTAAATCCTACATTGTAATGCATATTATTTGCAATTTCATCTTTTGATTGAATTAATTGGGAATCAGTTTCAATAATATTAGCAATGCTTGTAGTATCAGATGGAACTTTATATTGAGTAAATATTAAATCATATGATTCTTGAGTAAATTTAGATGCATTTCTAACATATTTATGTAGACCAATACTTAGGAATCTAGCTTCTTTTGATTCATCATTATAAGTTAAAGGATAATTAATAGAACCAGTATTAGATATATTATTTGCAGGAACACCTACAGATTGATTCCAATTTGTTGTAGGAGTGGAAATAACAAAAGAATTATATCTTAGTGTGTTTGAATTCATAAATGGAACAGAAATCATATATAGCTCATCAGGATTTGAAATCATATCAATTGATCTTCCTAAAATTGATGACCTTAATGTACTTAATTCATCGTGAACTAAACACTCATTTTCAAATGTATTATAATATGATCTTAAATTCAAACCTAATTGTTCATTAACTATTTGATAACCTGAAATGAAAAAGTTTCTAACTGCATTATCATGATATCTAAGTAGCATTCCTGAATGGGCATTGGCAAGTGTATCTGCAGTACCTAAAGTCATTACTGATGAAATGATATTATCAGCTGAAGGATAATAATTATTAGAAATATCATGAACTATCAATGATAAATCAGAAGAATAATTTTGATTTTGCAGTCTCATAGTAGTTGAAGGAGTATTTAAAAATTCAACTATTGACCCATTAATTAACATTTTTTCAGAATGTGCTTCAATATTAATTGAGGGCATTACTCTAACGAACTCTGGATTTGATCGACTTGTTACTAAGCTTCTATTCACTATAGGGGATAATTTTCCTCTATTTTTGTAAAATTTTCCAATTGAATTATAATTGAAAAAATTAACACCTATATGATAATTTTTTTCATTGCTATATTGTGTAGGATAAAATACATTATCAACTAAAGCAGTTGATAATGGTATATTGAATTTAAAATTATTTTGATTTTTTCCATAGTAAGTCGTTAATAGACTTACAGGATTGTGTTTTATTGTTTTCATGAATATCCTTATTTTTATGGAATAACATTTCCATCTTCATCTAAATCTTTATCAGGGTCAAAATCCTCATCATCTTCAGATTTATCATCTTCAACTAAACTAAAGCTAGAAACTTCAATTGATTTCTCTTTTAATAAAGCTTCATATAATGGATTTAATTTAGGAGGTTTAATTATTTCGTTCCCTTCATCATCATATTCAGGAGGATCTTGAGGAACAGGTTCAAAATATTTATCCGCTAATTTAATATTTATTAAATCTAAATAATCTAATAAATGAGTTTCGCCCACTTTAAGATCATAGCCTCTAGGTTTAATCAATTGGGTGATTATTGGAATATCTAAGTTAGTTTGTTTAGTTTTAATTTGAATATATGTCCAAGTTTGTTCAACATTATTTCCATTTTCATCTTGTTTAATTATAACATCAATTGATTTATATTTTTTGATGTCTTTATAAGCTAAAACCATTTCTTCTAAAGATTCTGAACATAAAATTGTAACGTATCTGAAACCACCAGTAGGAGCTTTTTTCTTAGTACTAATGCTTAAGTTATATTTTTTCAATAATCCATCAAATAAATAAGCATCAGGGTGATATTCAACATTTAATCTAGTAGCAGCTGTTGGATCTAATTCATTTTTTGTCTTGAATAATATTCTTGAATTAGTTAGATCAGAATTATCAAAATTTTGATAAACTGTTACTTTAAAAGTAGTGTGATCAATTGATATAAACTCAGAATTCTTATAAACAATCATATTACCTTTAGGAATGTGCTCACCTAATAGTGAAGAGTTAACATATTGAGCTTGAGGTATTATGTATATCATCTTTGAATCAACTAAAGCTGTTTCATATTTAGGAAGATATCCGCCTCTAATACTATCATTCAATAATAATTCATATTCAATTTGAAATAATGTATTTGTGATTTTTTTAAATTGAAATAGTTTATTTGCAATTACACATATAAATGTTAATCCAAAATCATACATTACAGCATTTGATCCAGACATTTCAAAATATTCTATAGGTGTATAAACTAATTCAGTATTATCAGAGTTATATTCGGTTTTAAAAGTTTTACATAATTCAACATTTTCAACTTCAGTTGTAATTGCTCTTGCATTAATCAGTGTTCTTCTTAAACTATTAGTCCCTAATATTGCAATATTACTATACACAGCAATAGTATTTGATTCAGCACAACCTAATGAATTTGATTTGTAATTATTCAATCCAATTATTTCTTTTTCATATTCATATTCATTGAAAGGATGATGAAAAAACATTCCTTGAAATTCATATGTTGAAGTTAAAATTTCAGTGTTTGCCATAGTAACAAAATCATATTCATAAACGCTTGTAGCTTTATGAGAAGCTGTATACATATAGTAATACATCTTTCCTATTGATTTAGTAACAAGAAATGATTTAATATTATCTAAGCCTGCTGATATAGATGGAGCTGAATTAGGTATAATTTTTCTATTAATTATATCTAAATAAAAAATTATATCATTTCCCATAATATAAATTCCTGAATGATCAGAATATAAATGAACAAGTTTTGAAAATCTAGCTTGTGTCCAACCCATTGTAAAAACACAAACATCTAAATCATCAACTGATATAGCATTTCCTTCAGAATCTAATTCAACTAAAAAGAAATTTCCTGTTTGACTCATACATACAAATTTATCATTCCATTTGAAATCTAAAATATTTTCTGAAATTGTGTCTATGTTTCCAATAAGTGTTGTACAAAATGATTGAATGTCATCACTTTTTATAAATTGAATCACAGATGGAACTGTTCTAAAACCTGTTCTGTATGAGTCTAAAGCTCCAACATAATTAAATGTTTCAAGTTCCATAGTTTCTAAATTGATTTTATAATTCACAAAATCTGTACAATATTTATCTACAAAATATATCATTTTAGAATTAGAATTATTATGCAAATAAAAATACTCTTTTAAAGATGTAATCATCTAATATCCTTTTAAATTAAATCATGAGATAATCTAGGTCTTATTATTATTCCATAAGCTAAATTATATTTAAATCTAAGAGTGATTCTAAATTCTCTAGTACTGTTAATAAAGCCACTAAGAATTCCTGTATTTTCATCAAATGAAAAATCATCAGAAGAATTAGATACAATCATTTCTTCAAATCCTAGATTTGATAAAATATTTTGATTGATTATACAAATCTTATCATAAAATTTACCAATCTGTAAAGGAAAGACCATTTGTAATAAATAAGTCAATCCTCCTTCTGACACATTTTTCATATTGCTTAAATATATACAATTTTCTAATGTAACTTCTTTTCCTTCATAATCGCCCATGATAGTATGATGGTTTTCATGATCTTTTGAAAACCCCGTCCTTTTAATTGATTCTAAAATATCTTCATTGATGAATTCAAAATTCTGAATATGTTCTTTAGCTGTATTGAATTCATTATATTTTAATATTTCGTGATCATATTTGCTTGAATATGAATTCATAGTTGAATTTGAATTAATTCTAAGCTTTAATGAATATTTAGCTGTTTTGATTGAATCTTTTTTAGCTACTTTTACTTTAAACTTATTATATCTTATAGGTTTAGTAGCATTTATTACTTGTAACTTATTAAACATTTTATTACCTTAATTTGCAAATTCAGGTCTAATAATTAAATTCTTATCAGAGTTAATAATTACAGGTATTTGAATAACAGTTTTATCATCAGTATTAAAAGTTTGACTTAATGAACCATCTGAAAAAATACCACCTTGTATAATTTGTAATGTTACATCTTTAGATTCAAATTCTGCATTTCTTAATACATATAATGTAATATTAGTTGTGATATTTGAACCTTTATATTCAATATATTCTTCAGAATATTCAACATATATCATTCTTAATGTAGGATTTAAAACACTAAGTCTAATTGAATTATCATTTTTATATGAAATCAATTTATTATTATTAAGGTCAATGAATACAGATCTGGCATTTTGTTCAATTCTTAAAGGAATATATTTTGCTAAAGCGTGATTATATTTCATAATTAGATATGATTTTGAATTAGCTGAATACATCGCTATATATTTTCCTCTTGAATCTAATAAATGTATGCTTTTATGTGATTGTAAAGGTAGACCTTTTGAATTTAATGTTGATTCATATTTTGGAATTAATCTAGAATCTCTAGCTAGGTTTAAATTAATGTGCCAAATTGTAATAGGAATCATATTTTGATTCTCAGCTACAACAAAGTGTTGTAATAAAATAACACTACCGTCAATTATTCTGAGCATAGCTCTATTATTTCCAACATTAGTTTCAGGAACAGTACAAGCTTGATCAGCTACAAATAATAATTCATTTGTTTTTGGATTGTATTTTAGAATTGCTGCTCCCCTAGATCCATTATATAATGTAGGTACTGCAAATAAATCATCTGCTCCATAAGTATAAGCATTAGACCAAAAGCCATTAGGATCTAGATTGTATCTTAATTTAGGAATTGTGCTTTCAGTGATTACTTCTAAATTAAATGAATTTAAATTCAAATCACAAATAGCATATTTTAATTGAAGATTATTTGATTCAACTGAATAACAAAAATATCTTATTGAATTTTCGTCATATTTATAGATTGCAATTTTGCTGTAACCTACTAATAACATATTAACATTTTGAATTGTATTCAAACTCATAGTGTTGAAAGAAATACATCTATTATCTGTTGAAATGTATACTACATTACCTTCATAACCTTTTACAAATATTAAAGGAACAGATGTTGTTTTATAAATTCCTTCTAAATACCTATTATATCTGTGTGAAAATGTACCTATTCCTGCAACATCACTTAAATAATGAAATGATAAATTTTGATCATAAAATATGTTTGAACTTATTTGTGAGCTACTATCTGTTAAATATTTATTCCATCTATTAGTAGCATCCATATTTGAATTGAGCATTACTTGACCAACAGATTCATTAATACAATATTGAAAGTTTTGTGTATAAGTGTGAGAATATGGAATTGTTGTAGGACTTGTATTATGAAATGCTAAAGGATCTTTATAAAAATTATAGTTTTCACAATCCACATACATTCCATCAATTAATGCGTCCTGCATTCCTACTAACACAGAACCTGGCCTATGAGTTATATTGCTGTTAACATTTTGAATAATGATATTTTCTTTCATGATTTTTCCTTTTTAATTTAGGATTTGAAAGTAGTTAAAATCCTTGATTAATGTAGCTTTAATTTAAAATATTCTAATATATTGATATTAAAACAATTTGGAAAATAAGGATAAATAAATGTTAGTATTGCACACAACATCAATTACTGAAATTAATTTCTTTAAAAATAATAAACTAGTTAAAAGTAAGATTAAAGATCATGGTAAATTATTTGGAATTTTTACAAATAATAATTGCATACATTTTGATTCAAATAAGTCTGTTGCTCCTATGAGAGTCTTATTAGGAAAAACATTAAAAGAATCATACGCATTTGAATTAGATTTTGAAGAATATAATGAACAATCTAATTCAGAAACAAACATTGTATTTACATCTAAATGTTTAAATACAAATAAATCTGAATATTTTGTAATCTCTCAGATGAAGCAACCATTTGGAAATTTAAAAAGAATTGCAAATGCATCAGGAACTATGCAAGGAATTAATGAAATAATTAAGCACTTATCGAAAGGATTAAGATGATAATTTTAGCTCATAAAGAACATGAATTGATATCAATAAGTATTGATAAATTTGATTCATCATTTAGTGTTGAATTTAATAATAAAAATATACAAAGGTTTTTAGGTAGAATAGAATTTAAAAGAGCTGAAAACATAAGTAATGAACTTTTAAATTTAAATTCAAATTTGCAAAATATACATCATGAAATTGAGGAATTAGGATTTGAAGAAATTCAAAAAAGATTTAGAACTTATTTGAACGATATTGCAATATCGTATGATTTAACTTTAAAGGATAATAATGTTATTTGAAATTAAAACACAAGATGAAATTATATTAGCTGAATTTGAATTAGCATATGTATTTAATGATGAACCATTATTTCAGGGAACAGTATTGGAATCAAAATATAATCAAGATGAAATCAAAAAATACATTTCTACAATAGGAGATTTAAATATATCTAATTTACTAACATTTAAATTTTTACATTTTGAAGAAAAATATAGAAGAAAAATGATTAAAGACAAAAACATATCTGCATTAACAAAAAATATCAATATAATGAATATGCAACTAGAAGGATTTACTGATTTTGATCTAATAGTTTCAGCTTATTCGCAGGAATTATGCTAATGAAAAAAATAATTCAGAAATTAATAAATGCAAGTTTTATAGTTTTTCTTCAAATATTTGAACCTGTTCATCAAAAAGCTAAATTGGTAAGTTTTTCTAAAAGATTTGATTTAAAAGATAAAAAGGAGAAAGTATGATTTTATCTGTATCAGACTCTGTTTGGAGCGGTTGGGGAGTAAATTCTTATAATTTTGACATAGATGATTGTAGTTTATTAGATTCATTTGATTTAGCTACAAATTCTAAACCTGTTAAAAATATTAATCTTGAGTCTAAAACTGATACATATGTTATGAGACTTGATTTTGATATTACATTTCATCCATTTGAAATAAATATAGTTTGTACTAATTACAAGTATGATGTAAATAATTTTAATAGTAAATTTGTTGCTTATTTCATAAGTTTAAAAGATAAAAGTACAACAGAATATGGAACAACATTTCCTAATAATAATTTAATACCAGAAGTATTAATTATTTCTAATGGTAAAGATATTTGCGTTTATAGAGTTTACACAATTTATGAAGCATCAGATAATTATAGAGGTGAAATTTTTGGAGTTCCTGGAACATTTATGTTCTGGTTAAAACGAGAACCTGAATTAAGATTGATTGCTAATGAATTTACTTATGAACGATTTGAAGATATAATCAAAATGTTTAAGATTGATTTTATGACTAACAGCGGAGCTGATATTAGTACAATTAATAGAGGAAAATTAATGATGTATAATATTTTTTCATCATTGCATAGATTTCCTCATGAAAGAAACTCAAAACTTCCACCAATAGAGATATAAGTTTAATATCTGATTTAAGAACTACTCTTAAAAATTCATAAAGGTATAATAATGCCAAGACCTGATACTCCTGAATTATCAAACATGACAATTAATAATGGTAGCATTCTGGGTAAATTGAAGTACGATAAAAATAATCAAGATTCTAAAGAAATTAAAAGTGTTATAAATTATAACTCTTTTTCAGATGTTGAATTTGATTCAGATTTTGATTTGATGATAATATATGAAAATGTAGATGCAAATTATGATCCTGTTGAAATGTCAACATATGAAGAAAACTCTGATGATTTTGATGATTTAATTTATAAATTTAACGCTTTGTATAATAAAAATAGATATTCTCACAAATGCAATATTGTATTCACTAAACTATATAGAATATTGATTAAAAAATATGGAATAGTTAGTGGATTAACTACAGATGATGTTGTGCATTCTGTATACTATCTTATTCAAAATAGAAACAGAATTTTATTTATATTCCAAAGATGTATTGCTAGATTTATATTAAACTTAATTTACAAGAATTCTTTCGTATTAAAAGAAGAGATTAGCATTCCTCATAGAATGTTGGAAATGGTTAATAATAAATTTAATGACATTAATAAAGCTAAAGGATTTCTTAACATTATATATGGAATTAGAAATCAAGAATCTAGCTTAAAAATTAATGACTCATTATTAGCTTTAATTAATAAAGCTAAATTAGGTAAATTTGAAAAAATAGTGTTGCAATTTATTGTAACACATAATTCATTTTACAATATAATGAATTTATTGATAGACCTAAATGATACTTCAACTGAATTAGTATATTTTCAAATAATTAAAGATGCTATGAGTTTGAATTCTGAAAAGGCTGTATCATGACTTTAGAAAAACTTCAAGATTTTTATGAAAAATATAACAATAAATTTCCTCCATTTTACAGAGGAGCTAAAGCGAAGTTTCTAGATGCTCAACCTTTGCTTTCATATTTTAAATTATATGAAACTATGGGTACTGATTCTAGTTTAAAAAAATTAGGAATGGTTTGGTTTGCTGATTCAGAAACAGGATATGTTATTAAGATTGAAAATAAACAAGCTTTTAAACGATGTAGATTCTTTTACACTTCTGTATTTAAAAATAAGAGAAGAGGTAAGAGATACATATTTGGATTATTACCTAATCAAAAAGTTGTGCTTTGCGCTATTGTGACTCATTTATCTGCGATAATTGATAAGCAATCAAGCACAACTAAATCTTTTTTAAGTAGAGGTAGAGCTTTTATTCTTTCAGATTTAAAGAAAAGAAAAGAGCCTATTTTAAATCAATGGAGAATTGATAAATATGTGTTTGCATTAACAGGTACTGGAAGTCATGCAAACGATAATGTGACAAATTGGCCTAGAGTTTACAAAATGGCTTTTATGTCTAGACAAACTATAAATTAAGGATAATTCATGTTAAACATTAGAACACCACTTGCAGAGCTTGTTGTGAAATATTTGACTAATATTATATCTCACGAAGTTCAAGAATACAACTCATTAGTGCAGAGCGCTGGCGCTCAAACAAAAGGATCAGCAAGTAATACATTTAATAGATATAAAGAAGCTGTTATATGTTTTAAAAAATCTGCCAATATATTTAAAAATGGAATTCTTAAAGATTATCTAGCTGATCTAAATGATGTAAATAAAGAAGTTAATTTAAACACATTTGTTGAAGAGTTTCGACATATGTATTTAACCTTTTTAAAAGTTGAATCTATAGAAATGACTATTAGATATTTTAACAGGAGTCAGTTAGATTCAATGTTATGTCATTTATCTAAACAAGTTTCACCTGATTGTATTGGAGAACTTTATGAATTAGCTTATTCAGATAAAGTAGATTACAATGAATCTTTAGCTAAACCATTTATTGCAATTTATTGTTCAATAATATTACTACTTAAAAAATATAATTTACCTATTAAATTAGATAATGATATTGAATCATTAATGTGCAACATTAAAAATGTATTTAGATGTAAAGCAACAGATAAATTTACAGCAATATTTTTAATATGTTTATTACTTAAAGAAATAGATAGTTCATTTGATATTGACAAAGCTATTGAACATACAATTAATACTGTAAAAGGTACTGATTCTGCTAAAGAATATATTTCAAAAAATGAATTAGAAGAATTAGGTCAAATTCAAAGAGTTGAAAATCAACCTACATCAGACATTAATAGTTCAAGAGCAGTTTCTATACAATCTCCAACTTCTGTAGATATTACTCAATCTCAAACAGCAAGTGCTGAAATATTTAATAAACGAAATGTTACAAATGTTACAATCAATAGAAAACCTGATTCTGATAATCCTCAAAATGATAGTAGGTATTCAGCTTTGGTTAAAACAGGTAGTTACAACGATAGTAATTTTAAGGGGTGATTTATGCACTCAATAAATGAGATAATATCTAGATTTAAACAAAAATATGGAAAGTATGAAACTGTTCCTCAAAGTAAAGCAGATATTTTAGAATATCAAAGATTAATCACTAGATTAAATCCTAGTAAAAATTATAAACTTCCTGCAGATTATGTTAAATTTATGCTTGAAGTGGGTCCTTTTAAAGTTGATGATAATTTAACATTTGAAAGTATTGCATCTATCAAAAAAGTAATATATGCATACAATACTTGGATGAATCTTGTATTGTCTAATGAATTTTATGAAGACGAAGATAAAATTGAAAATCCTGGAAGAATTAATAATGATGAAGAAATACAATATCGATGGTTCGATGAAGGATGGATTCCAATTTGCGATGACAACGGAGATTGCATTTGTATAGATTTAAATCCATCACCTTTAGGTAAAGTTGGACAAATTATTCAAACATATCACGATTATAATAAAAGAATCGTTATTGCAAATTCATTTAGTGAATTTATATCTTCTATTAAATATGAAAAAATAATTAACATATTTATACAAAATAGAGATTTGACTGAATCTAGTGCCAATAAACCTTTAATTGAATCAGATGAAAATTATGATATTTCAGCTTCTAAAGAAGAGATTACTAAAGCTATTAATGCGTTGAAAAATAAAAAAGCTCCAGGTAGTACTAAAAATATTGCTGAAAAGTTTTTAAAGACATTACAGAGAGCTAATATTAACAAAAATGCATTTGCTGGAGCAGGAGGATATGTTCTAGCTTATTCTATTTGTAAATCTAAAGGTCTACCTGTTAGTAAAATAAATATCTTTAAAAATTTCAAAATATTTTTAACAATTAATCCATTTAAAGGTTTTGGTAACTTCATAGTATTTGCATCAGCGTTTATTTGCTTATATAATGTTGTGAAGTCAGGAAAGAAACTAATGAATGTATTGAAAGACACACCGCCTAGTACTATTAGTTATAGCAAATCAATAGCTGATAAAATTATGCGATCAATATCTCAGTTCAATTTAAGCCCTGAAGATAAAAAGGAAGTGAATTTTAAGATAGATTCTGAGCGTGAAGAAATAATTAAAAATAGTAAGAATCTTAATAAGAAACTTGAAGAAGATCATCAAAATAAAATGGATGCTATTGAAGTTAATTATGATGTGTCAAAGAAATATTTAAAAGAGCTTGAAGACGCCTATAACTCAAAAGATGCGAAAAAGATACAGCAAATAGCAAAAGTGGCTAATGACGACAAAAGGCTTGATGATAATACAAGACCAAACATCAACACACATGTTAAGTTATGGCTTGGACTATTATCTGATGAGAAGAAAAAGAATACGAAAAAGTAATAATTATGAAAAATGCAACAAGTCAAGTGATTCCTGTTGAAAAAGGAACATATGTTTCTAGAAAAGTTAGAAATCCTGAAATATTATATAACTTTTTTAAAGATCAAGGTGTGAATGTAATTCCTATGAATGAACTTCATTGTACAATAGCTTATTCTAAAAAAGAATTCTTATTAGATGTTGACCATAATGAGATTACAATTAAACCTGAACAGTTAAAATCTAAACTTGAACCTTTAGGGGATGAAGGAGCTGTTGTTTTAAAATTTGAATCTGATGAAATGGTTGAAAGATTTAATCATTGCATTAAAAAAGGTGCCACTTATGATTATCCTAAATATCAACCTCACATTTCAATATCATATGATGGTAAAGATTTAGATTTAAATAAAATTAAAATTCCTAATTTTGACATTATATTATATGATGAAAAATCTGAAGAATTAAATTTAGATTGGAAAGCTAAAGTATTAACTGAAAGTACAAATTATAGGATAATTTTAAAACCTTTAGATAAATTATTAACTGAACTTGATATCATAATTGGTGAAATTGATTACAGATTAAGTAGGAAAGTATTTGATAATTTATCAAGATTAAATCTATTATATAATAGATATTTAAATTGCATATTAGACATTTCAAAGTTATTAAAATCTTATTCAAATAATTATAAATTTGAAGCTAATAATTTAATCATGAAATATTTTGATATGAATTTTAAAAACCTATCTGAATCATCAAAGGATTTAGCTAATAAATTTAAAAATATTATTGATAAGCTAAATTCATCACAAGATGCAAATTCAAGCTTAAATTTTAATCAATTAAATTTTGAAATAAAAGACAATTTATTATTCAATACTGTGAAAAATAAAAAAGGAAAAATTAAAATGGAAAACTCTGAAATATTAGATATTAATGAAATATTTATGGAAAGCTTATTTGATGATGAAATTCAACAGGAAATTCTGATGGAAAACAGCATCGATAAATTAAAAGATGACTACATTCATAGAATTCAAATGACTTCTGATCAATCAAGTTTGAGAAGATTGAGTAGCTCAATTATGAATGACAATATTTTATCAATAAGATATAAAAGATTACTTACTGGTGAAATTTCAAAGAAATTAGGAAATGTTAGATTAGAATCAGAAGGAAATGCTGGTTCGAATTCTGATTCTAAAAAAGTAACTATAATTCAATCAATTTTAAAATCAATAGGTCTAGGAAATAAACTTGGAAATGCTGCAGAAGTGATATCTTATACTGCTGATAAGGAATTTGATGTTAGGTATTCAAAGGCTATTAGAACACTTAATGAAAGTATGGATGTTAACGGCTGGGTTGGAGTTACAAATATTGGAATTTCAGCATTTTCATATATTATAGCTTGTAAACTGGCGAAAGCTTCTGGGTTACCTGTTGGTAGTTATAGAAATATATTAACTAATTTCAAAGTGTTTTTATCAATCAATCCTTTTAAACCAAGTGATCCTATGATGGTTAAAATTTGGGTATTCGCTATGCTTTCAATTCTAAATGCTCTTGTAGGTGGTAAGAATATCCAAATAGCGATTAGTGCATATTTCTCTAAAAAGAAATTGGTAGCTGAATATCAAACAGAATCTTTATCTTTCAGTAAACAATTAGAAGCTATAGATTTAATGGAATCGTATTCTCCTAGAAGAGCAGTTCTAAGTATGAGAATGTTTGATGATCTAATTAAAAGAAAAGGAATATCTTCTAAAACAAAGAGTTCATTTTCAGAACTAGTTAATTATGTTCAAGATAGAAATGAATTTAAACAAGATTCTAGTTTAAGTCAAGCTATTAGAAAAGAATATGGTGAATCATTTGATGATTATAAAGCTAGATACAACAAATTATTTAGCAAAGTTTAACTAAAAATACATAAGAGAGCTTAATGCTCTCTTATTTTTCCTTAAAAAATATTTAAACATATTAACAACTCAAAATTTAACCTCAATGGAGATCAAAATGAAATTTGACGATTTAAATTTAGATGATATATTTTTAGAATCTAAAACAGAGATATTACAAGAAGTAGGTGAAGGATTTGGGTCTAAAGCTACAAGATTTTTAACAGGTATTGATTCAACATTAATGCAACAAGCTGAACAAGAATTAGCTGCTGTTAAAACTGAAGCTCAAAGATTGAAATTGATTTCAGATTTAGATGGGCTAATCTATGAATTAAACAGAAGAAAAAATGAAGGAACATTCTGGAAGTTCTTTAAACACTGGTTTGTTGCAGGAATCGTTATTCCTTTTGTTGGAGGAATCGTAGGATTAATTTGGGCAGCTATTAAAAGAGGAAAAATTAAATCAGGTGAAACTGATGCAATTATAAATTTCTTATCTGATGTTAAGTCTAGAGCTCAAAGATTACAATTAGATGTTCAAACTGAATCTATGGCTCAACCAAATAATGGTAAGAAAAGAGGAAAAGCAGGAGATTCAAAAATAATTTTAGAAAGCAATGAGCTAGATGCTGACGCAATTAAAAATATTCTTGAAGATATGCAAGTTACTACAAGGCGTGATGGTAAAATGCTAATAACGTTTTCAAATCGTGAAAATCAAGAGGCATTTGAAAATGTTGGAAATATAAATTCAATTGTAAATAATCTTAAACTAGCACTTAGGACTTCGGCTAATTTATTAGGTGGAGTTACAGCTTATGCAGTTGCATTAAATTTAGGTAGAAAGCAAGGATTGCCATTACAAGCAGGATATAAAGTAATTCAAAACTTTAACGTGTTCTTAGGTGCTGGATTATTAGGAAGAGGCAGATCAGGATCTTTACTAAAAACTAATCCTAAAATAGGATATATAATTGCAGGGTGTTTAATTATTACTATTTACAATATTATAAAAATGGGTAGTAATATTTATAAATGGTGGCAAATTAATAAAGATATAAAAACAGGAAATGGTCCGATCAATACTGCTGTTAGAGGAAATGTCGCAGACTTATCTGATGAAGATATAAATAGATTGAAACAATCTCCAGCTATGGAATCTACTGATGTTTATTCAATTGAAGATATTGATGCATTTTTAGAAAGCAATGAATCTGATTATTCAGTATTCTTAGAAGCTAAAAAACCTAGAGGAAAGAAAATTGAAGGCGGACTTTCAGGATTAGGTGCATTAAATAAAGAGTCAAAAGAAGACATCAAATTAATGAAAGATGGAAGTCATAGAGAATACGCTATGCTAAAAGATCTTGAGTCTGCAACAAGAGATAGAAAATATTTTAAACAAGCTAACACTATGGCTAGAACATATATTAGAGATTTTGAAACTTCTAATGATGATCCTAAAAATGCAGATATGATGGCTGGTAGAGTTCTTCAAGCTTTGAACAATGTTAGTAGATATATTATGAATAAAGCTTTACCTGGAGATAAAGGTGCATCAGACAGTTCAATTCCGGATAAAAGAACAGCTGATATTGCTTTAAAAGATATGCAAAAAATTAACTCTTTAATGAAATCTAAATATTCAAGCTATGCTCACACAATATCTCAAAATGTGGATTTTATCGTTAAAGAATTAGCTGAGCTAGAAGTTAAACCTGTTGAAATTGCAGAAGAAGTTTCTAAAGAAGTTAAGCAGGAAGAAATCATCACTAAAACTGAAACTGCTCAACTTGCTAAAGCTCACGAAGAAATTAAAGAAAAAGTAATTGAAAAAGAAGTTAAAGAAATAGTTGATGAGAAGCCATCAGTTAAAGAAGCTATAAAAGAGAATGATGGAGAAATTCCTGCATCTGTTACAGCTGAAGCTAAGAAAGAAGTTGAAGATACACAATTAGGTTCACTTGCAACTAAAGCAGTGAGCGGTGAAAAACTAAATGCTGAAGAAAAAGAACTTGCTTCTAATTTAGTAAGTAATCAACAAGTAAGTTCTATTTGGACAAGAATTAAAAATAGAGCTGCTGCTTATGGTAAAAATAGATCTACGACAGCAGGTGCTATTAGAGGCGGAATTAAAATAGCTGTATTATATTTCATAGCTATGAAGCTTGCAAAGTCAGTTGATGGTATTGAAATCAAAGGTTATAAAAATGTAGCTTCTAACTTATCTGAAATGAAAAAGATAAGACCTTGGAAATCTGTTAGACAATTTATTATTGCAGGTCTATTAATGATTATGGCAAATGAAGCTGCTAAAATGGGTGTAGGTTTAGGTAGAGCATTAATTAGCAAAATATAAAAACATTAATAGTGTATTGAAATATATACACTATTAATTTAAACTTAACTGATCTAATAACAAATATTGAGGATGTGTTCTTATGATCATCATCTATAATATTTTTTGGTCGACTAAAAAATATATACAAAACTAAAAAGGAAAAGACTATGGACGGAATTTCTATTCTAATGGAAGGTACTACTTACGGAGCTTCGTTTGGTACTAATACACAAATATTAACTGAATCTGCTGGAGCTAGTAAGAAAACATTAGTAGCTAAAATAGTTGCAGCTCTAGTTGCAGCATTCGCAGCTGTAACAATTGCTGTTAAAAAATTAAATGACCGAAAAGTTGAATTAGCATTTGGAGAAATTTCAGATAGCGATTCTGTTGAGCCTGATGCTTATAAAGGATTTGTAGGATTCTTCAAAAAAGCAATTGATTCAGCTCAAGGTAAAGTTCAAGATGAAATAGCTAAAGCTAAATCAGCTAAAGTTGAAGCTGATAAAATTAAAGCAGCTGAACAAGTTGCTGATTCATTCTTTGGAAAAGTAGCAAAACCTTTCTTATTTGCATTTGAAAAAGGTGAAACAGCTTTAACTAAAGTTAAAGAATTAGCTACTAAACTTAAAACTACATATAAAGATGCAGGTGCTAAATTCAAACTTGCTGAGGGTGTTGCATCAGTTTTAGCTGCATATTCAATCGGATATGGTCTTTTAAAAACTGTAAAAGAAATTAGCGTTGATTCTTTCTTATCTGTAAAATCAAACGTTCAAAAAATGATATCTGTTATAAGCAATCCAAAAACTTATGGATGGGCTAAAGCTGGAGGACTAGTTCTTATCACTTTACTTGCTGCTCATGGTATGTATAGATTTGGATCTGTTGTAGTGTCATTTATCAAATCTAAATTCAACAAAGATGGAAAAGCTGAAGCGTAAGCTTTGGTTATCCATTATATTAAAATAAAGGTGTAAATTATGGATGGAATTTCTATTCTAATGGAAGGTACTACTTACGGAGCTTCGTTTGGTACTAAAATATTAACTGAAACTACTGGAGACAGAAGAAGTTCTGTTATGAGTAAACTTAAAAAAGCAATTATTTCTGATTCATTACAAGCTGATGTTGCAGCTCTTGATAGAATGACAAATAAATTAACAGGTGACAAAAGAAAAGCAGCTGTTGCAAAAATGGATGAAGTTGCTGAAAGTTTAAAATCATATGGAAATGCTTCTGCTGAAACTGAAGCAGCTGCTCTTAAAACAGTATATGACTTTATAAGTAATGCTGAAGAGGCTCAAGCTCAAATTGTTGAAACAGTTAAAGAAGCTAAAAAAGTAGTTGCAGAGAAAAAAGCTAATGGTGAAGACACTAAAGCAGACGAAGCTAAAATTGCTAAAGTTGAAGAAGGTGTTGCAGAATCTAAAGCTGAATTAAGCAAATTCAAAAAAGCTACTGGAAAAATGAAAGAGTTAGGTACTAAAACTAAAGATCTTGCTAAATCATTAATTGCTAAATATAAAGATTTAGGAAATGGTGCAAAAATTGCTGAGGGTGTTGCTCTTGTAGTTGCAGCATATTCAATTGGATATGGTATTCTTAAAACTGTTCAAGGTGTAAGTGTAGAATCATTCTTATCTGTTAAAACTAACGTATCAAAAATGATTTCAGTTGTATCTAATCCTAAACAATACGGATGGGCTAAAGCTGGAGCTATAATCTTAGTTGCACTATTAACAAGTTATGGAATCTATAGATTTGGATCAGCTGTAACAAGCTTGATTTCAAAAGCGTTTGGTAAAAAAGGTGAAGCAGCAACTTCTGCTGAATAATCAAAAAATAAATATATCTCAAAAATAAATATCATACAGGATTGGTTCTCCTGTATGATATTTTTCTTTCTAATTTAATCTCCTAGAACTGTTCTTTCAATCTTTACTAGCTGAATACATTTTAATGTTTCTTGTAATACATTCTCAACGTTTGTAAATAATCCTATTTTAATATAATTTTGACCTCTAATAAATCCTTCATTCTTATAAAATATCACAACTTTATTTTTATCACAAATTTTAATGAATTCGTTATATTCAGATTCAATGACAAGAAATTCTGAAGGAGTATTTTTCTTCACTGATTTTAAAGCATTAAATATATTTGAATTAACTAAATTATTTTTCAATCTTTCATTCAACATAAAAAATTTAATAAATGAATAATCATTTTGAAACATAGAATTAATTTCAGAACCTAATAACTTTGAACCAAACTCATAATGTGTGAAACATTCATCTGATTTTGCAAGAACTTTAGATATTATGAGTAAATCACTACCTTTTAAATTTTTAATACAATCATAAACAACATTAGCTTCTTGAATGCTTTTGAAAATAATATTACTCATCATATTTTGATATATCAAATTAGAATTGTAAATTATTTTAAATTCTAAGGATTCTTTTATAATATTTTTACATTTTGATATATTTGACATATAATTCCTTTTATTATTTTATTTTACAATAAATATGTGAACCGCATTACCGCAGTTCACATACAATTTAAAATAAGGATATTTCGAATAAAAACAAGAGCAAAAACTCAAAATTAAGTGGTGAGAGAGATTGAGTTTAATGGGAGTTTTGTCTCCCTATAAGTTGTTATAAATATTTTATTTAATTTTTATTGACAATTATCTTTTTCATATAATTCAATTAAACTCATTAAACTCATTAATATCCTCTATTTCAACTTATTAGCAGATACTCCTGCAATAGGAGCAATGTCAACACCTATTGGAGCGTATAGTTGAACAAGTGGTTTTAATAAAACTCTTATTAACTGTTGCTCTTCTTGCATAACAAACCAATCATAATTAAATGCTTCTTCATCTTCCTCATGAATTAATATAACATCTAACTTAGATCTTACATTAACTATTCCCCATCTTTGAAATAACTCTTTTTCTAACTGTTGTATTTTCATTTCAGCATTAGGAATTAAATCCCAATTAAATCTTGAAACAAAATATAATTTACCTTTAGAACCAGGAGTAAATCTTCCAGGATTACCTGTAATAATTTCATATATTAAAGCTGCTCTTGAAGATTGAGTAACTTTTTTATATTCGTCCATTGATTTTGATAAAGAAGCAGGAATTGCTATTGATTTATCTCTTTCAATTATCATCTTTCTAAACTTTTCAATATAATGTTTACAATATACTAATGATTGTTGAACTCCTTCAATTAGCATAGTTTTACCTAGAAACTTAATAACCTTATTTGTCGCTTCAGACTTATCTGATTTTTGACCAATATTTAATGAATCAAATATATCATCAATAACACCTTTTTCAGCAATAGCTCTATACAGGTAATTTTTATCACCATTTAAGTAAATTGCTGAAAAGATATATTCTTGCTTAAATTCTAATTTATTGAATTCATCTTCAATTCCGTGATGCTTTGCAAACTTGTTTAATATGTTTTGATTAATTAGTGCTTCTAGATTGTAAGCAATTCTTTGAATTAATTTAATCAAATCTTCTCTACCTAATGCAACATCTGAGAATGCGTCATCATTAAACACTTTTATCTTTTGTAATAAATCTCTTGGATGTATTTTATACTTTGAATAAACAATGTATGTAATTAAATAGAGTGTATCTGTGAAAGACGAGTCGGTATCTGTATACACGAGCCTTCTAAGAGCATCAGTTTGTGCTATTTCAGCAAACCTATATTTAAAGTCTGGCTCATATTGCAACGGATCAAGCATATGAGCGTCAACTTCTTTATTAATATCTATTTCTAAATCTGCCATTTATTTACCTTTTAAAACATATTTAATCAACATAATATAGCTCCTCGACAATATGATAAGAAGTAAATTGTATATTTGATTTAATAAAATTTATTTTATTTGAAATAACTTTGTTAATCAATTTTCCTGATTCTGTAGGATTTGCTATTTGTAACCTTTCAATTATTGATTCACAATCAAATCTTCTGATATATTCTAATTCATTCGCAAACATTGAATTTGGATTTGAAAGTATATCTAATAATTCTGAATTAATATTGTTAATTAAATTATATAAATCAAATATACAAGTTTCAACAATTAATCGTTTATTATTGTCTAATAATATAAGTTTTGAATTGATTTTACAATCACCATAATGCATACCTTTATTGATAGATGCACAAATACTCATTAAATCTAAACTAACATGTCTTGATAAGTGCCCTTGAATTTTCAGCAATTGTAGTTTCAAATCTTTATTTATATATTCATCATACATGTTAATCAACACCTTTTATTTCTAAAACAACTAATTCAGTTTGTAAAGGATTAATTCCTGCTACATTAAGATAATTACCATCATTACAACCAAAGCCAAATAATTCACAACCCATATAATCATATTTATATAATAATTGAATATATTTCAAAAGTCGATTCAACATATCTTCTTTTTCAGACGGAATCATATTGTCAATGATTTTGCCATTTATTTCATTATAATTATATGAAAAATATTCTTTATATTCATCATCAAATATTATATATGAAATTTCATCAACTGTTTCAGGAACTTTATTATTCAAACAATATGAATTATCAACAATCTCTGGATCAATTAGATCAAAATTGAATTCTTGATGTAAATCAACCAGATCAGCTAAATCTTTTATTTCAACAATATGTATATTAGACTTAAGATAATTTATCACTTTTACAAATGCGTGTGTTTGTAAATTAACTATTTTATTTTGCATATTCAATCCTTTTATTTAAAATATACTTTTATTACAGCATATTCTGCATTTTTAATACCTTCATTAGGAATTTCCAATAAATCAGTGCCTTGTTCTAACAATACAACAATATCAAGCTTATCCTCAGAAAAATCTTGAAAATCATTCAGCATAACTTTGTTCTTTGAATATTTAATTCGATTTATATTTTTCAATTTAATTTTCGGAGTTCTTAAAGTCTTTTTTCTCATACAATATCCTTTCATCTATTTTTGATAAAACATAATCTAATCCGTCACAATACATTCCTGTTGTTAATACATCTAAACCTAGTGATTCAATAATTGGATCACTTATAGTTTCAAATGCTTCAATATATTCACATTTACCTTCTCTAAAATCTTTAGAGCATTTCAAAACATGCTCCTCAGTTATGATAGATTGATTAATTGTGCTATCAAGATGACCTTTATTCACAATAATCATATTTATTAATGAATTTTTTCCTTCTATGCAAAGTCTCACATACCCTAACTGTGTCAGATTATTATCAAATTTACCACTAAAAATACCACCATCAAAGTCATCACTATTTGCTCGATTATCAGCAATATTCCATAATTCCATAAGCGAAGATATATCAGAAGAATCTAATTGAATTATTAATTCACCTTGCTTCATTTTTATGATAGCTTCATTATTCATTCATTCATCCTTTTTTAATTTATATTTCTTTTCTTACAACTTTTAATATATTTTGCGCATAATTTGTGAATACAATCAAATACATTGAAAATAACAATCCTCCATATATTCCAAGAATAGAATATAATTCAATATTAATTAAAATTAATAAAACTATTTGAATCACTGTTGTCAGCATTATTGCCGTGTATGCTGTTTTAGTTGTAATGATAAATTTTAATTTTCCTGATTTAATTAATCTCATCAAGTCTACTAGTTTATATTTTATATCATCTAATGCGTCATTAAACATTGCTATGAAAAACATAAACACATTTAATCCAACTAGGAAAAGACCTAGCTGGATTAATATTTCAATTTGAGTGTAGAAAAAGATAAGAGCTATTAAAATCATAATAACTTCAATCATATATTACCTCTTTAAATTATTTGTTGTTCAACAACTGGCATCACGAAAGGTTTAGTTTCAATAATGCCTTCTTCATAATCTGAAATGCCACTTATTAAGTTATTTAATGTCCAAGAATCTTGAATAGCTTGATTGAATTTTATATCTTCTAGTTTATAATTAACTAAAGATAAATCTGATGATGTTGCTTGTGCATATCCAGTTCTAGTTTCATGAACTATTACTTTAGATACTTTAATAACATTTTCACCATTATTGAATTCTGTGCATTTCAAAAGCTTTTTAATTAAATAATAAAACATAATAGCATAAGATTCAGCAGATGGAGAGACAGGCATCTCTACAACTCTCTTTTGAGTTGAATAAATTAAGTCTTTGAAATCATTGCATTCTTTATTCCATAATGAATATGAATTATTAAATGACATAATTATATCTTTAATATTTCCTTTCATTAATCCGAAATCTAGAACCATCATTCCATTATCTAATGAATCACTCTCAAATAAAACTTCTACTTTATATTCGTGAGCGTGTAAAGATTTTTTACATCTCTCTGAACTGCAATTTCTAACAATGTGCATCCCATTGAATTTAAAAGATTTTCTAATTTCCATACATTATCCTTCAATTGAATATTTAATTAGTATTTGACTACGCACAACTGCGAATTTACAAGTGTATGTTTCTTTTCCGCATTTAATGATAATATCATCAACAGAATCATATACAGATTTAAATTCCTTTTGGGCTACTGCAAATAGTGTACTATGAATATCAAGGAATAAATCATTTGATTTATCTAATAAGAAATGTCTATATGAATGAGGAATAAATCTTTCATCATCAGTAATTAACGCATGATCTAAACAATCAATTAATTTCAAAGCTAATTGAGGTATTTCTGATTGTCTAAATCTTTCAATGTCTATTATATCATTCCAAATAAAAGTTACATCAATTGAAGCTCCTGTAAATTTAGAATGACCAACTTCTACAACATCAGTAATTGAATATTGCATCACAATCTCCTTTAAGTTTAGTTAAAAGGTTATTGTATTGAAAAATCACTTTAATTAAGCTTTAACTTTATCTGCAACTTCAGTTACTAAAGAACCACTTACAGAGAATTTTGGAGCATAATGTGCAGGTTTTGTATAAGTTTTATCAGTACCTGGAACTAGTCCACTTCTTTCAGGTTTTAACACAACTTCAAAAGATCCAAAACCTTTTAATGCAATTGAGTTACCATGAAGTAACACATCTTTAATTCCTTCAATTGTAGAATTCAATGCTTTTTCAGCATCAACATTTGTAGTGTATTCACCTTTCGCTTTAATAATTTCAATTAAGTCTGGTTTATTAATTTTAGCCATCTTATTTTCCTTTCTTTTTTATATTTTTCTTAAATCTTTATTTCTGAAATCTGTTTAGCAAAATTTTCAGAGAATGTGCATCTAATTTTACCCTTATCTTTCTTAAATGTTGCGAAATTTTCAATTGTAAATGAAACATCTTCATTAACATATAAAATATCAGATAGAGCTAAGAACACATTATCTATTTCTTTACTATTCAAATTATACACTGCAGCTAATTTATTTGAATCCCATGCAGGAATATCTATAAATCTGCTAACAAGCTTTTCTTTAGAAACATGATCAGTTATTGTTATTTTTTCAACATCTGTTTCTGTTTCTTGAGAATCTTCAATTATTTCATTATCATCAATAATTGCAACTGATTCTTTCTTTTCATCACTAAATAATATGTCAAGGTGATTATTCATTGAAGTTTACCTCTTTTAAAATCTCTGGACATTTTTCAACATCTACTTTGAGAATAGCTATTGATTTACCTGTAATGGTGTCAGAAAATTTATCAAATGTGTTAGTAAATAATTTTGATAATTCATTAATTGACATATTCATATGCGTAGTTGACTCCAAATTATTTATTGATATACTTTTGATAGTAACAGAAGATTTATCAAATGAATCTCCTGGTCTATGATCTGTATTAATTGTAAAACTAAAATCTACATATAATTTTTTAGAATTTGGAAATTCATAACCAACTGCAATATCATAGTCGCTTTTAGATTGTATTAACATTCATACCCTTTTTTTTATTTAAAATTAAAAATCGTCAAATGTGATTGACCCTTTACTATAATTCACAACATTTCCTTCAAAGAAGTTTGTTCTTTGATCATTAAATGAAGCATAACCATCAACCCACGGAATAGGATGTTTAACATTATACTCTGCTTTGTACCCAACAGCTTCTAATCTTCTATCTGCTAAATATTGAATATATTGTTCTATAATAGCATCAGTGAATCCAAGAATTTGTCCTTGAGTAATATATTTACCCCAATCTGATTCTAATTCAACTGCTCGTCGGAACATTGTTCTTACTTTTTCTTCTAATTCTTTTGT